>Ga0181537_10001067_pt1 | contig 25542 bp, 26 predicted proteins | sample PEATcosm2014_Bin_39_FD_119765 | JGI IMG/M metagenome (GOLD analysis project Ga0181537, IMG submission 119765) | Peatland microbial communities from MTU Mesocosm Facility, Houghton, MI, USA - PEATcosm2014_Bin23_10_metaG | ecosystem: Environmental > Terrestrial > Soil > Wetlands > Peat | place...
ACCTTCGGCGTGCGGATTGCAACCACGGGCAGCGCCGCATCAATCTGCAACGTTTCCAGCGCGTCAGCAGGGAAGAGCGCTTTCACGTCGGTCATCGCCGGTAGGCGCAGGTCGGGCTTGTCGATGCCGTAAAGGCGAATAGCCTCGTCGTAAGGCATCTGTGGGAAGGGCCGCTCGATGGTGTGTCCGGCGGCTGTGAAAGCTGCGTCGAGAAAGCCTTCGACCACGCCGTGGATTGTCTCCTCGGTGGGGAAGGACAGCTCGAGATCGATCTGCGTAAACTCAGGCTGGCGGTCAGCGCGAAGGTCTTCGTCGCGGAAACAACGCGCAATCTGGAAGTAGCGATCCATGCCGCCAATCATCAGCAGTTGCTTGAAAATCTGCGGTGACTGAGGCAGGGCGTAGAACTCGCCCGGATGCACTCGGCTGGGCACCAGGTAATCGCGCGCGCCTTCGGGTGTGGAGCGCGTCATGATCGGCGTTTCAATCTCGTAGAAGCCCTGGCCCGCAAGGTAGTTGCGCACGGCGAGGGTCACGCGGTGGCGCATCTCGATGTTGGCGTGCATTTCAGGGCGGCGCAGGTCAAGGTAGCGATACTTCAGGCGCACTTCTTCGTTGACGTTCACGTTGGCGTCGCCGGGGAAGAACGGCGGAACCTTGCTCTCGTTGAGCAACTTCATCTCGGCGGCGAACACTTCAATTTCGCCGGTATCCATCTTCGGATTGATGGTGTTGTCCGAGCGGCGTTCGACGCGGCCCGTGACGGCCAGCACGTACTCGTTGCGCACGGATTCCACGCGCGCATGCATCTCCGGATTGCGCTCTTTGTCGAACACAATTTGCGTGATGCCCGAGCGGTCGCGCAGATCAATGAAGATCAGGTCGCCGTGATCGCGACGACGGTTAACCCAGCCCATGATGGTGATTGTGCTTCCCGCATCGGCAGAGCGCAGCTCGCCGCAGCGGTGTGTCCGCTTCCAGTCGCCTAAAAAATCAAGTTGCATTGTCGCTTCCGTGGCGCGGAGTCAGTCTCCGCATCTTTCTATCCTACGACAAATGGGGCGCCGCATACGCACGCGCCCATTGCCGGAGTGGAATTTGCCGGTCTCAGTCAGCCAGGTAAGCTCGCAGTTCCCCGGCTGAAACCGTGGTCTGCTCGCCGCTCTTCAGTTGTTTCACCGCATATGCGCCAGCCTGCACTTCGTTTTCGCCAACGATGACGGCGTAGGTTGCGCCCAGCTTTTCTGCGGTCTCAAAGCTCTTCTTCAACCGGAAACTTTCATCGCTCACGTCCACACTAACGCCTTCGGCGCGCAGTTCTTTCGCGAGCTTCAGGGCATGGCGGTTCATTCCCTTGCCCAGCGGGATGACAAACGCTTTCAGTGGTTCGAGCGCCTGTTGCTGCTGCGCTTGCAGGGCCAGCACCAGCCGGTCTTCGCCAATGGCAAAGCCAATGCCGGGAGCCTTGGGGCCTCCGAGCTGCTCGCTGAGTCCGTCATAGCGTCCGCCTCCAAGCACGGCGCTTTGCGCACCCAGATCTCCATGCGTGAACTCAAAGGTGGTGCGAGTGTAGTAGTCCAACCCGCGCACCATGCGCTCGTTCACCTGGTAGGGAACTTGCAGCGTGTCGAGAATGGCGCGAACTTCGGCGAAGTGCGTGCGGCAGCCTTCGTCTAGATAGTCGGCGATCTTCGGCAGCTTTTCGATGATCGGCTGATCGGCGGGAACCTTGCAGTCCAGCACGCGCAGCGGATTGGTCTCGGCGCGCCGCTGGCAGTCGCCACAGAGCTGATCTTTCACGTCGGCCAACGCCACGCGCAGCGCCTCGTTATACGCAGGCCGGCAGTCCATGCAGCCCACTGAATTCAGGTACAGCGTCCAACCCTTCAGGCCCACAGCGTCGAGCAAGGCGGTCAGCATGTCCAGCACTTCGGCGTCGCGGATGGGCAGTTCGCTGCCCGCCGACTGCGGCCCGATGACCTCTGCGCCAATCTGGAAGAACTGGCGGTAGCGGCCCTTCTGCGGACGCTCGCGGCGGAACTGCGGTCCAATGTAGTAGAGCTTCTGGAGGAGTCCGCTGCGGCCGAGCTCGTGCTCGATGTAGGCACGCACCACGCCCGCCGTGTTCTCCGGACGCAGGGTCAGCGTCTGTGTTTTTTCGCTGGCGGCGCGCGCCTTGTCCTCCCATGTGAACATTTCTTTGGAGACAATGTCCGTCTCTTCGCCCACACCTCGGCTGAACAACTCGGTGGACTCGAAGACCGGCGTGCGAATTTCGTGGTAGTTATAGCGGGCAAACACCTCGCGCACACGGCGCTCCACCAGGTTCCACAGTTCGGTATCAGGAGGCAGCAGGTCGCGGGTTCCGCGGACAGCTTTGATCATTTCTTTCCATTCCTTGCGCGGAAGTTCTGTTCGTCCGGGTATGGATACTCCATCTGCCGCGCAGCTTGCCTGGCGATGGGTTCACCGTAGATTCGCGCCACCAGGTACAGAGCCATATCGATGCCGGCGCGAATACTATTGGCGGTAATAATATTGCCGTCCACCACCATCGGCAGTTCCGGCAGAAGCGAAGTGCGCGGAAAACGCTCACGGAAGAAGTCCACCGACCGGAAGTGGGTGGTCGCCGTCTTTCCAACCAGCAGTCCAGCTTCGCCCAGCAGCAGGGACCCGGTTCCCACCGTCACCAGCCTGTCCACTTGTGGCGCCATTTTCTTCAGCCAGTCCAGGTACTCCGGCTGATGCATCAGGGCGCGAGTGCCGTGGCCTCCCGGGACGAGCAGCATATCCAGCGGCGGGCAGGAGGAGAAATCCTCGTCCGGCAGGAAGCGCATCCCCCCGCTGGCACGCACGGTCTCTTTGCTCTCTGACACCAGTACCTGATGAATGGGCGATTCGCTTTCGCGTCGCGTCTCCTCATCCAGGCGTGTAGTGGCAAAGACCTCGAAAACGCCGCAGAAATCCAGCACTTCGACATCGGGATAGATCAGAATTCCGACCTTTTTCTCCGCTTTGGTCAGAGGGCCGCCATTGGAGCTCACTGTCCCAGCTCCCGCAGATATTGTTCCTTGTAACCCAGGTAGTTCGTGCGATACGTCAAAATTGATGCCTTCTCTTCTTCATTTAAATAGCGGCGAAATTTTCCCGGTGCGCCCATCCACAGCGAGCCCGGTTCCACCACGGTTCCTTCAGGAATCAACGTTCCGGCGGCGATGATCGAGTCATGGCCGACGCGGGCTCCGTTGAGGATGATCACGCCCATGCCGATCAGGCAGCGATCTTCAATGACGCAGCCGTGCAGCGTTACCGTGTGTCCCACGGTAACGTCATCGCCCAGCACGACAGGCCACTTGCCCAACATGCCATGCAACACGGAGTTATCCTGAATGTTGCTGTTCTTGCCGATGCGAATCGAATGCACGTCGCCGCGCACCACCGCATTCATCCAGATGCTGGCGTGTTCACCGAGCACAACGTCACCAATTACCTGTGCGGAGACGTCCACGTAGCACGTGGCGGGGATGGTGGGCGAGACACCTTTATAAGGCCGGATCATTCAAATCCTCCACAACGGGAGCTGGACTTGGCTCCAAAATATTGACCATACCAGAACAAAACGCGTCGCGAAACCAGCAATACTGCTGAGAGTTCCTGGGCAATGTCACGCAGTACCATTCGGTTAGACCGGAATCGCGTAAGGTGCATCCAGCAAAGCAGCCAGCCGCCTTCCCATCGGTGATAGCCACTGGTACGGTCCGGCACTGCTTTAGACCCCTGATTTTTCTTCCTTTTACGAAAGATACCTAAAATTATTCGCTGGGAATGTCCTTTCAGTGTAAGATGCCCAGCGTACAAACAGTCACTTTGGTGCTGTTTTTATGGATTCCCGGAGAAGCTCAAGGTTTTTCCGCATACATACGCAATCATTCGGAACGATTGAAATGCAGTAGAGGAATTCAGACGTGCAATCAGTAGCCGTAAAACATTTGCGCGTTTGATGACGTTGTGGATTGGGGCTGAAAGGGGAACCCATGGAATTCCAGGACAGAGTGCTCAAGTGCGTGGATTGCGGCGAAGATTTCGTCTTTACCGCAGGAGAACAGCTTTTCTTCCACGACAAGCAGTTCAAGAATCTGCCCAAACGCTGTAAAACCTGCAAACTGAAGCGGAGTCCAGGGCGGGCAGGGCCAAAGAATTTTACCAAGCAGGAGACAATCGCGGTCTGCTCCAGTTGCGGGAAGGAAACGGTTTTACCCTTCCGGCCAACCCAAGGGAGGCCTGTCTTTTGCAGGGAGTGCTTTGGCGAGCAAAAGAAAACTCTCGGCGCATCCGCCTGAAGGGTTTGTCTCTCTCGCTAAGCTCTACGGCGTTTGAACCGTGACCCAAATCGTGTGGACGGCCGCACAGGGCATTAGCCTGCCTTGTGCGCCTCATCTTTGACTGGTGGGACGTTTGTGACCGGCCCCAGGGGCGCAGACGGAGCGCCGATTGTCGGCTTGAGCGTCGGCTGTTTGCTGTCCTGATGCGTGACAAGCAGCGCCTCGAGCTGGCGCAGCAGGTCGCTGGTATTCATCGGCTTCACGAGCAGGGATTCCGCTCCTTCGCTCTTCCAATTACCGCCGAGGTTCGGGTAGGCGGTGAGAATCGCCGTGGCAGGATTGTAAGCCTGCGAACGCGCCGCACGAATCACTTCAAATCCTGAAGTCTCGCTCTCCATGCGCATGTCCGTAATCACCATCGCAAAGACACCAGCGGAAAGCTTCTGCTTTGCTTCACGCGCCGATGCCGCGGTCTCGACTTCAAAGCCGTTCATCTCAAGGATGGCTTTCAAGGTAAGCAAAATCGCCAATTCGTCATCTACGAGCAAAATGCGTCGCTTCATCAAAGGACTCCCATGTTTGGAGGAAAACGGCTCCGAACGTTCCAACCGTTTCCATTGGATGCAAACAACAAATTAAAGAACGAGTGTTCGATTCCTAAAGCCTGCATTCAAATTTTTTGATCGAGAGGAACGGACCGAAAGGGCGATCACCCCGCGACGGAACCACTCCAATTGGCCATATAATACTCTCGTGGGTAGTTTCTATGTGGAAAACTTCGGTTGTCGCGCCACCCAGGCAGATGGGGCGGCGATCGAACGCCAGTTGTCCGAAAGCGGGTTGCAACGGGCGGGCACGGTGGCAGAGGCAGAAGTCGTAGTTCTGAACACCTGCACCGTCACTTCCTCCGCAGATCAGGACGCGCGCGCGGCCATTCGGCGCATTCACCGCAACAATCCAGCGGCTCGCATCCTCGTTACCGGATGCTACGCCCAGCGCGCCCCTGAAGAGATTGCTGGCATTGAAGGCGTCTCGCTCGTGGTGGGCAATTCACACAAACATCGTCTCGCCGAGATTGCCGCAAGCAATGGCTTTGTATCGCTGAACACGCTCGTCGAAGAGTCGCAGGAAACCTCGGCGACGGCGACGTTCACGCCGGGCCATCGAGCGCAGATCGTAGTGGAAGATATTTTTGCGCACACGATGCTGATGGCCGCGCCCGTCTTTGACTCTGACAACGAAAAGACGCGTCCCAACCTCAAGGTGCAGGACGGCTGTAATAATCGCTGCGCGTTCTGCGTGATCCCTTTTGTGCGCGGACGCAGCCGCTCGCTGCCGTTGGGCGAGGTGCTGAGCAACGTGGATCAACTGGTCGCCAACGGTTATCAGGAACTGGTATTGAGCGGCATCAACCTGGGCAAGTGGGGGCGCGATCTGCGAACTGCCTCAGAGGTGAACTCCGCCGTGCGCAGCCTGCGTTTCACTGACCTGCTGCGAGCGATTCTTGAGCGCAGTGACGTTTCACTATTGCGCATCAGTTCGGTGGAAGCCATGGACTGGAGCGACGAACTCATCGAACTGATGGCTGCCACAACGCGCATTGCCCGCCACGCTCATGTCCCATTGCAAAGCGGCAGCGACCGCATCCTCCGGCTGATGCATCGCCGCTACCGCCCCTGGCATTACGAGGACCGCATTCGCCGTATCCGCGCAGCCATGCCAACAGCCGCCATTGGGGCCGATGTCATGGTCGGCTTCCCGGGCGAAAGCGAAGAGGACTTTGAAGAGACGCGCGCGTTCATCGAGCGGCTTCCCTTTACATATCTCCACGTCTTCACCTATTCCTCGCGCCCCGGCACGCCCTCGGCCGAGATGCCCAGCCAGGTGCCTGTGCAGACGGCGCGCGCCCGCAACCGCGTCTTACGTGAGTTAGCCGCCCGCAAGAAGCATGAGTTCCAGCAGCAGTTTGTCGGAGGCACGCAGCGCGCCCTCACCCTGACGCAAATCTCGAACGGACGCACCGAGGCGCTCACGGACAACTACCAAAAGTTGTGGATTGCAGGCGAGCTTCCCTCGAATCGATTGCTCACTGCGCGCATCCATTCCATTGAGGGCGAAGCGCTGGTAGGAGTGGTGGAGTAAAATTTCTCCGGCCAAGTTTCACGCCCGGTCTAGAAAGGTTCTCCCATGCCCAGCGTCTACGATTTCTCCGTCAAGCTCAACACTGGCGAAGAGAAGCCGCTTGCCGATTATCGTGGCAAGGTTCTGCTGATCGTCAATACGGCGAGCAAGTGTGGCTTCACTCCGCAGTACAAGGGACTTGAAGAGCTATATAAGAAACATCGCAAGCAGGGACTGGAAATTTTAGGCTTTCCTTGCGACCAATTCGGGCACCAGGAACCCGGCACGAACGAGGAAATTCTCGGTTTCTGTGAGCTCAATTATGGAGTCACTTTTCCGTTGTTCTCCAAGATTAATGTGAATGGTGTTCGAGAGCATCCCCTGTATAAGTATCTGAAGTCTGAGGCCAGCGGCTTGATCGGCGACTCCATTAAATGGAACTTTACAAAGTTTCTGGTAAGCCGGGAGGGCAAGGTGCTTGGCCGGTATGCGCCTGTCACCACCCCTGCCCAGATTGGTGAAGACATCGTGAAGGCATTGCAGGATTAAGCAACATCCTTACCGTGCTATACTTTAAGCGGTATAGGTACCACCGGAGGACCGTATCGATAAACGTTTTATTCGCACGAACGAGCGCATTCGCGTCCGCGAAATCCGCGTGATTGACGATCAGGGCGAGCAACTTGGAATCATGACTCCCCTCGATGCGCTTAAAATTGCCAAGGAAAAATCGCTAGACCTGGTAGAAGTTTCACCCACGGCGCAGCCCCCTGTCTGCCGCGTCATGGACTTTGGTAAGTACATGTATGAGCAGGAAAAGAAGGAGCGCGCGGCCAAGAAGAACCAGAAAGTCATCACCATTAAGGAAGTGAAATTCCGCATTAATGTGGACGAACATGATTATCAGACCAAGAAAAATCATGCTCTACGCTTCCTCAGTGAGGGTGACAAGGTAAAGGCAACCATCTTTTTCCGCGGTCGTGAAATGACCCGCCAGATGCTCGGTCGTGAGATCCTGCAGCGGCTGATCAAGGACATCGCGGACAAGGCAGTGGTGGAAAATATGCCGCGGCAGGAAGGTAACACCCTGCACCTGATTCTGGCTCCGCCCAAGGTTCAGAAGTAGCCGCAAGGGCGCAGGCGGTTTCGGTCTGCGCATCCTCAGTAAGCCGCTTCCAGCCACACTGTTGAGGGCGTTCCGGCCGGGCCCGTTTGCCCGGAGGGGCGGTTCTCGTGTTTAATAACAAGAGTTGTATTTAGGACCCAACAATGCCGAAGATGAAGACTCACAGCGGTGCTTCCAAGCGCTTCCACAAGACGGGCTCGGGCAAGGTAAAGCGTGGTTTCGCTTTCCAGCGCCACATCCTGACTTCCAAGAGCACGAAGAGCAAACGCCAGACGGATATGGGCGGAATGATCGACAAGGTCGATTTGCCCAAGATTTTGAGGATGATCCCCTACTAAAGTTAGCAGGGTGATCGCCCGCCGGACGGCATCGATTCGTCAGGCGCAACAAAGGGTGCAAACCCGGGCGTGTGAAGAGGTTCAAAGGTCTAAAAACCTCCTGCCTCCAGCCGCCATAATCCCGCGGACCAGTTCCAGCGGACGTATCTAAAAGGAAGGTAGCAGCAATGCCTCGCGTAAAACGTGGTACAAAGCGCCGTGATAAGCGCAAAAAGATCTTAGAGCGGGCAAGTGGATATTTCCTCACTAAGTCCAAGCTCTATCAGGCAGCACAGGAGGCCGTGCAGCGCGGTCTCAAGTTCGCTTTTACTGGCCGTAAGCAGAAAAAGCGTCAGTACCGTTCGCTTTGGATCGTGCGTATCAACGCCGCCGCCAAGCTGAGCGGCCTCAGCTATTCGCAGTTCATTCACGGTTTGAAGGTGGCAGGTATCGAGCTTGATCGCAAGATTCTTGCCGATATCGCCGTCAATGATCCCGCGGGCTTTGTCGCCCTGGTCGAGCAGGCCAAGGCCGCCGTGCCGGCGCAGGCGTAAAGCAGAACTCGACCAAGTACTGAAAGCCACGAATGGCACGGGAACACGAAAGCTTGTGTGCTCCGTCAACCATTCGTGGCTTTCTACGTTTGGCCAAGGCTTTTGTTTTTGCCTTTGATCCTGAGGTGTCATCCTGAGCGAAGCGAAGGACCCCTATGGCGAAGCGTGAGTACCGATTCTTTACTTACATTGTAGGAAGCCTCTCCGGCACGCTCTATATTGGGATGACAAACAACATTGCGCGAAGAGTGTGGCAGCACAAGCATCATGAGTTCCCCGGCTTCACCTCAAAGTACGGCGTTGATCGCCTGCTGTACTTCGAACAATTCGACGATGTTCGCAATGCGATCGACCGCGAAAAGCAACTGAAGGGCTGGACGCGGGAGAAGAAGATCGCGCTCATAGAAGCGCAGAACTCGAAGTGGATGGACCTGAGCCGCGAGTGGTACGAACGCGATAGGGGGCATTCGACTACGCTTCGCTCCGCTCAGGAAGACACGAAGTGAGAATTGCATAGGATGACCATGTACACCGTTCCCAAACTCGAAGATTATTCTCCCGCCGCGCTCGACGCGGCCACCGCTGAACTTCTCGCCGCACTCATCGCCGAGTCGCAGGCTGCCGCCGATCCCAAGGCGTTCGAAGAGTTCCGCAATCGCTGGATGGCCCGCAAGAACGGCCTGCTGACGCAGGTCAACGAGATGTGGCTCAAAGCCGCTCCCGGACCGTCCAAGCGCGACGTAGGCCAGCGTGTGAACGCCCTCAAGCAGCGCGCCGAGGCCCTGGTCACGGAGGCTGAGCAACTCGCCGCTAGTTCCGGCCTGAACGCCAAACTCAAGTCGGAGACCATCGACATCTCTCTCCCCGGCATCGAGCGCCCACTCGGTGTGCGCCATCCCGTCCTCAGGACGCTCGACGAACTGATCTCGGTCTTCGTCAAGATGGGCTACTCCGTCGCCGAAGGCCCCGAGGTCGAGACCGACTACTACAACTTCGAGGCCCTGAATTTTCCGCCGAATCATCCCGCGCGCGACACGCAGGACACGCTCTTCATCGCCAATCAGGAGATGAAACAGCAGCGCGACCGCCTGCTGCTGCGCACGCACACATCGCCCGTACAGATTCGCACCATGGAAAAACTGAAGCCTCCGGTCCGCGTAATCTGTCCCGGCAAAGTGCATCGCAATGACGCGCCAGACGCCACGCACTCGCCCGTCTTTCATCAGCTCGAAGGCCTCTGCGTGGACACCAACATTACTTTCGGCGACCTGAAGGGCACGCTCGACCACGCCATGAAATCGATGTTCGGCTCGGCGGTAAAAACCAGCTTCCGCCCGTCGTTCTTCCCGTTTACGGAGCCCAGCGTAGAAGTCTCCATCTCGTGCCCATTCTGCGGAGGCCGTGGCTGCCGTCCGTGCAAACAGAGTGGATGGATTGAGCTGCTCGGCGCGGGCATGGTCGATCCCAACGTCTTCGGCTTCGTCAACTATGACGCGAAAAAGCTGAGCGGCTTCGCCTTCGGAATGGGCGTAGAGCGGCTCGCCATGATGACCTACAACGTCGATGACATTCAGCAATTCTTCTACGGCGACATGCGCTTTTTGGAGCAGTTTGCGTAATGAAAATTTCACCGAAATGGATTCGCGATTTTGTTTCTCCCACCGCAACGGACCGCGAGGTAGCCGAGGCGCTCACCGTCAGCGGCATCTCGATTGAAGGCTACTTCGGCGAGGGCGACGACCAGACATGGGACGCCGAGATCACCACCAACCGTGTCGACGCCATGAATCATTACGGCGTGGCGCGCGAGGTCTCGGCCATCTACGACCTCGACATAAAGCCCATCGCGCCCAAGGTCACCGTGAGCGGCGCGCCAAACTTCGTCATTGAGATTGAGGACGCCGAAGGCTGCGCGCGTTACACCGCTCGCGTGGTGCGCGGCGTGAAGATTGCGCCCGCACCAAAGAACATTGCTCATCGCCTCGAACTGGTAGAGCAGCGCAGCATCAGCAACGTGGCCGATGCCTCGAACTATGTGCTCAATGAAATCGGCCAGCCCACGCACGCCTTCGATCTGGACAAACTCGCGGGTGGAAAAATCATTGTGCGCCGCGCCCGCCCCGGTGAAACCATCACCACGCTCGACGGTGTAGAACGCAAGCTACTGCCCGAAGATCTCGTCATCGCCGATGCCGTAAAGCCCGTGGCCATTGCCGGAGTGATGGGCGGCGAAGCGACCATGATCACCTACGCAACCAAGAACGTGCTGATCGAATCCGCGTGGTTCGATCCTGCCTCGATCCGCCGCACCGCCAGACGCTTGGGCATGCACACCGACGCGTCGCATCGTTACGAGCGCGGCGCTGATCCCGGCATCACGCAAGTGGCCTGCCTGCGCGTGGCCGAACTCATCCAGCAGAGCGCTGGCGGCACGGTTTCCGAAGAGATTGACGTGGTGGCGCGCACCCTTGCGCAGCCTCGCATTGTACTGGCGTCGAGCGAAGTGAGGCGCATTCTTGGCGTGGAGATTCCCGCAGCGGAGATCGCGCGCATTCTGCGCCGCTTGGGCTTCAAGGTGGAAGGCAACGGCCCGGAGTTCATGGTCACCGTCCCCACGTGGCGGCTAGATGTGGAGCGCGAAATCGATCTCATCGAAGAGGTCGCGCGCATTTATTCGTATCTCAAAATTCCCAGCACGCTGCCGTCATTTGCCGGCGGAGTTATCGAACTGCCCAACGCGCGCAAACAAGCTGTGCTGCGCAATCGTCTGCTCGCGCTGGGCTACAACGAGTCGCTCTCCTCAACGTTCATTCCGCAGGAAGACGCGCGCTTCTTCTCCCCGGCAGAACCGGTCCGCATCGCCAATCCCTTGAGCGAAGAGGCGTCTTACATGCGCACCACGCTCGTCCCCGGCCTGCTGCTGCAAGCAGCCTACAACCTGAATCGCGGCAACACCGACGTGCGCCTCTTTGAGGCCGGACACGTGTACGCCATGCAAGGCGAGCAGGTGGACGAACACAACTCTCTCGCCGTCGTCTCCACCGGAGCCGCGCAGCCCGCCAGCGTTCACGGCAAGCCCGGCCCGCTGAACTTCTTCCACCTCAAGGGAGACATCGAGCAGCTACTTGCGGCCTTCGGCGCCGCCGACATAACCTTTGATCGCGTGGTGCCCACATGGCTGCATCCGGGACGCTCCGCGCGCGCGCTTGTAGCAGGGAAGACCGTTGCCATCTTCGGCCAGCTTCATCCCGAGGTCGCCGCAACTCGCAAGCTCAAGCAGGATGTCTTCGTCGCAGAGATTTTCGTCGAGGCACTCTACGAGTTTGCCCTGCGCCAGCCTGCCTACACGCCCATCTCGAAATACCCTGCGGTGGAACGCGACTTCTCGTTCGTGCTGCCAGAAGGCGTGGAGTTCGAAAGCATTCGCCGGAAACTGGACTCGCTCGCCATCGGCGAACTCGCAGCAATCATCCCGGCAGAAACCTTCCGGGGCGGCTCACTCGCGCCGGGAACCTACTCGTTCCTGCTGCGTGTGCGCTTCCTGTCAGCCGAGCGCACTCTGAAAGACGATGAGGTCGCGAACTGGTCGCAGCAGATCGTAAAGGCAGTCGAGGAGTTGGGCGGAGTGCTGCGGCATTAATCCTCTTATGATAAAGTCCATGTCGCTGCTAAACTGCGAAGGACTCTATTGCTGGAGGGCGGCGCACATTGCACGAAGCTTTCAAACAGTACGTCGAATCAATGCACGGTTCGTTCCAACGTTTGACGGAAATGGAGCCGGTCACGATTGCCACGGTGCCGAAAGACGCGCCGTCTGAGTGCATCTATCTGTTCAGCGAAGGCTCCCAACACCTGTATGTCGGACGTACAAGGCGCTTACGCCAGCGATTGAGACAACACTCAATTCCAGGGGCTCAGCACAATCAAGCCGTATTCGCGTTTCGATTAGCGCGGGAGATGACCGGTCGATTGACTGCGGCATATAGCAAAGAAGGCTCTCGCTTGGCCCTCTGCTCCGATAGCGAGTTCGGACCGGCGTTTGTAGAGGCAAAAAAGCGTATTCGAGAGATGCAGGTGCGGTACGTCGAAGAATGCGATCCGCTGCGCCAAACTTTGCTCGAAGTTTACGTCGCTGTGGTCCTCAAGACACCTTACAACGATTTCAACACGCACTGAGCGAGAGAGGTCAGGCCGTGGAGCTAACCGCGTTGGCCTTTTCCTCCAGCAGCGGCTCATCTTCCGCACTCGCATCGAGCAAATCCGTCGGCAGATTTTTCTTCGGCTTCACGCCTAGACTTTTCAGCATCTCAGCCTGACGGATCACATTGCCCTTGCCGTTGGAGAGCTTATTCAACGCCTGTCCGTAGCTGTTTTTCGCCTGATCCAAGCGGTCGCCTACGCCCTTGAGGTCTTCGACAAATCCCACGAGCTTGTCGTAGAGTTCGGCCCCGCGATTCACGATGTCCTGCACGTTTTGTTTCTGCCGTTCCTGACGCCACAGGTGAGCCACGGTGCGCACCACGAACAGCAGCGTGCTCGGACTCACCAGCAGCACATTGCGTTCGTAGGAGCTGGCCCACAGCTCAGGATCGTTGCTGATGGCGGCCATGAACGCGCCCTCGATGGGAACGAACATGCACACAAAGTCGATGGACTGTAGCTGATGCAGCGACTGGTAATTCTTCTCGGCCAGCTCGCGAATGTGTTTGCGGACGGAATCCATGTGGCGCGCCAGCGCCAGTTTGCGCGCATCGTCCGTCTCGGCGTTGACGTACTCGCTATAGGCGGTGAGCGAGACCTTGCTGTCGATGACTAGATGCTTGTTTTCCGGCAGCTTCACAATCACATCAGGACGCACGTTGCGCGCATCTTCGTTGCGGAAGCTGTTCTGCACAAAATATTCCTCGTCCTTGCGCAGGCCGGAGGACTCAAGAATTTTTTCCAGGATCATTTCGCCGAGGTCGCCCTGCGCCTTTGCCGATGTGGTCAACGCGCGCGTCAATCGATCCGTGCCATCGGAAAGCTGCTGGTTCATGCTCATCAGCATCTTCACCTGCTCGGCAAGCGCGGAGCGGTCCTTGCCCTCCTGCACGTAAACCTCTTCCACCTTCTGCTGGAATCCCTTGATCTTTTCCGCCAGCGGCCCAAGTAGTTGGGAAAGGTTCGTCTGGTTCTGCTCGGTGAAGCGCTTTGTTTTTTCTTCCAGAATGCGATTGGCGAGCGTCTCGAACTGGTTGGAGAGTTCGACGCGGGCGGAGGTCAGTAGCGCAATCTTCTCGGTCGCCTGTTCGCGCTCTGCGGCCAGCCGCTGCTCAAACTGGAGTTCCTGCTGCTTCAGTTGCTCACCCAGGCGCCCAGACTCAAGTTCGACAGCAAAGCGCGAGGTTGTACTCTGTTTCAGTTCGCCGCTAACTTTGGTAAGTTGTTCCTGCGTGGCCGCAAGGTTATTCTGGGCTGCCATCAGTTCCGCATCCAGAGCCGCCAACTGTGAGCGCAGCGCAGTGGAGCGCGCGGCAAGAATCACGGCGGCAATGCAGGCTCCGAAAATGCAAGCAAGGATAGCAGCGATGGCAATGGTGAACATGAGGGCTCCGGGTTCTTGGATTGTAACTCAGCTTGGATGTGGAAGGTTACCGGCGAGCATATTGCGTCTCTTGGTGCCTCTGCTATTGGTTGCCGCATCTTTTGCGCAATCCGCTCCTACATTTGACTCCCAGGCCGAGCAGCAGATCTTTCAGCTCGTGAACCGCGAGCGTCATTCCCGCGGGCTGGCTACGCTGGCATTTGATGAGCGTCTGCAAAGTGCGGCGCGAAAGCACAGCCTCCTGATGGCCAATCATAGTGAGGTGGAGCATCAACTTGCGGGCGAGCCAAAGCTCGCCTACCGCCTCGGCGAAGTAGATGTGCGCTATGACGCCAGCGGAGAGAACGTCGCCCGTACTTCCGATGCGGCACGAGCTCACGTGGCGCTGATGAACTCACCCGGACATCGCGCCAACATTCTCGATACACAGTTCAATTCGATCGGCATTGGCGTGGTCAACACTCCAGACGGCATCTACGTGACGCAGGATTTCGCGCACCGCCTTCCCAGCGCCACGGTGGATGAAGCGGAATCCCTTGTGGCGGCCAACCTCAACCGGTTGCGCAGGGGCGTAGGCCTCTCTCCGTGGCCTCGCATCTCGGCACCCGAACTGCGCAGGCATGCCTGCGAGATGGCTCAGCACGACAGGCTCAATCCACGAGCCGGACTGCTCTCCACAAATATCAGCAGCTCAGTTGCGTTTACTGCGATTGACCTGAACCTTGTGCCTGATTCACTCGACCGCCTCAAGACCACCTCGGGCAGCGGATTCTCCGTAGGCGCCTGCTATCATGCCAGTTCAAAGTATGAGAACCCGGTCTTCTGGGTTATCGTGGTCACATATTTTTGAGTCTCTCAATTTGTTTTCATGTGGCGGAACAAGTTTCACAGCGTTGCCGTATCTGTTGCCATGCGCCAGTGAACACGCGGGGTGTTCGCCGCTAAACCGCGCAGGAGGGAACAGCCATGGACGCCAGATTTAATTGGATGATTGACAGCACACCGATCCGCATTGCCATCAACGCTGCCGCTTTTGCCGTGTGGTTTGCCGCGGCTTTCGGACTCATGTTCATCGCCGTAAAAGCCTAGCGCGAGAACTCGGCACAACCTGGGCAAAGAAAAACGCGGGCCTGGACTACCCAGTCACCCGCGTCTTGCTTTCTAAACGTCAGCTAAACCTGCGCAGGCTCCGGCTTTTTTGCGTAATGGGTCGCCACATAGTCGTCAAGAATGCTCTTGAACTCTTCGACAATGTGATCGCCCTTGAGCGTGGTCACCAAACGTCCGTCGATGAACACTGGAGCCTTCGGGTCTTCAAACGTTCCCGGCAGTGAAATGCCAATGTTGGCGTGCTTCGATTCGCCGGGACCATTGACGATGCACCCCATCACCGCGAGCTTCATCTCCTCTACGCCGTCGAACTGCTTGCGCCATTCGGGCATCTGCTCACGCACGTAGAACTGAATCTGCTGCGCCAACTCCTGGAAGTAAGTGGACGTCGTGCGTCCGCATCCGGGGCAGGCCGTAACCTGCGGCAAGAAGCTGCGAATGCCCAGCGATTGCAATACCTGCTGCGCCACCTGCACTTCTTCCGTGCGGTCTCCGCCCGGCGTTGGAGTCAGTGAAACGCGGATGGTGTCGCCAATTCCTTCCTGCAAAAGAATCGCAAGCCCCGCCGTGCTGGCCACAATTCCTTTGGCGCCAATACCGGCCTCAGTGAGCCCAAGGTGAAGAGGATATTCGCAGCGCGCGGCCAAGTCGCGGTACACGTCCACAAGGTCTTGCACGCCGCTTACCTTTGCACTGAGCAAAATGTGATCGCCCGCAAGGCCGTAGCTCTCGGCCAGTTCGGCAGAGTGCAGAGCGCTGGTAATCATCGCCTCGATCATGACCAGGCGCGGTTCCTTCGGCTCAGCCAGCTTCGCGTTTTCGTCCATCATGCGCGCCAGCAACTGCTGATCCAGCGAGCCCCAGTTCACGCCAATGCGCACCGGTTTGTCATTCTCAATGGCGCACTCGATCATCGTGCGGAAGTTGTCGTCGTTCTTGCGTCCAATGGAGACGTTGCCGGGATTGATGCGATACTTCGCCAAAGCCCGCGCGCACTCCGGAAAGTTCTTGAGCAGCAGGTGGCCGTTGTAATGGAAGTCGCCCACAATGGGGACGTGTACGCCCATCGCCGCCAGCTCGTCCACAATGGGCCGCACGGCCGCCGCAGCCGCGTCATTGTTCACAGTGACGCGTACCACTTCAGAACCTGCGCGGGCCAGGGCCGCAACCTGCTTTACCGTGGAGGCCACGTCAGCCGTATCAGTGTTGGTCATCGACTGCACCATCACCGGAGCGTCGCTGCCAACGCGAACATTGCCTATCTTTGCTGTATAGCTTTTTCTACGTTTGCTGATTGCCATGGAGTGCTCGTCTCTGGATAAAGTTTATCAGGTGTGGCGCTGGGCGGCCCACTGTACGCTGTCATTGCTTATCGATGGAAAAGGGCGCCCGCAGGCGCCCTCACCAATTCGTTCCGCTGCTATTGTCCGGGAAGCATCTTCACAACGTCGTTGAAGATCACCATGCCCGCAAACAGTACCAGGCACACGAATGCCGCCTGATACAGCCGAATCTTGATTGCCTCGTTGATGTCGCGACGCATCACTGATTCAACCAACAGCATTGCGATCAATCCGCCATCCAGAATCGGAATCGGCAATAGATTGAAGAGCCCAAGTTGCAGGCTGATCATCGCCATGAAGTTCATCAGGTCGTTGGCGCTGCGGTGGTGCACCATCTCGCCGGACACCCTGACAATCTCAATCGGACCAGACATCTGCTTCATCGAAACCTTGCGCTCTGCCATGCGGCCCACCAGCTCAAAGATCAAGCCGGAGAGCTTCCTGCACTCATCTACCGAGCGGCTGAACGCTTGCGTTACGGGGAGTTTCTCCACCTGCATGGGTTCCGAGCCAAAGCCGATGCGATAGGTCTTCGTCTGCGGGTCCAGCTGCACTAGCTTAGGCGTGATCGTCAGCACCATCTTCTGGTTCTGGCGCAAAATCTCCAGGTTCACAGGAGAATCTTTTGTCGTCTGCAAGTAAGCTTGCATCGCTCCGGTCGCATGAATCGGCATGCCATTGACGGCAAGAATCTCATCGCCGAGTTTCAGCCCTGCCTCTTCTCCCGGCATATCTTTTTCGAGCGCGGTCACCACAAAAGGCTTCCATGGCAGCCATCCTGCTTCGCCCCCTTGCTGCTTACCCTCCGACTTCGGAGTCACCGTCAGGGGCAGCACCTGACCATCGCGCTTGACGCGCAATGGGATCGGCTGATTCGGGCTCACAAGAACCTTGTTCAGCACATCCTGCCAGGTTGGATTCTGCAGGCCACCTATATCAATGATCTGGTCGCCCGCCTTCAATCCAGCCTGATCTGCCGGAAAGCCCGGAGCGCACCAGCCAATCACGGCGGACTGGTAGTAGCCATAGGGCACTTCATGATGCAGCGTGAACACTGCGGTCAGCAGCACAACCGCCAGCACCATGTTTGCCACCGGACCGGCGACAGCGATGATCAACCGCTGCCAGCGTGGATGGCGTAGAAACTCGCCCGGGTCGTCCCCATTGCTTTCAGGACGATCTTCCGGCATCTCCACGGCATTCACGCCGGTCATCTTCACATAGCCGCCCAACGGTAGGGCTGAAATGCGGTAATCGGTTTCGCCGCGCCGGAAGCCGAACAGGCGCTTGCCGAAGCCGATGGAGAACACTTCCACGCGTACGCCCAGTAGTTTGGCCGCCGCAAAATGGCCGAACTCGTGCACCAGGATCATCACTCCCAGCACAAGGACTGCACCGACCACAGTGTAAAAAGCGCTAATCATAAACAGAATGTGTTTTCTCCATTGCCAAGAGCTACTTCGTGACTGCCACTCGCGAACCACCAGCTCCAGCATTCACAAAGCGGCGTGCACGTTCCCGCGCTTCGGAATCCATACAAAGCACTTCGTATATAGATTCCGGTTTGTGGGCTGGCGTTTCATCCAAAACTGCCTGAATCGTGTTCGGAATGCCGAGGAAGGGAATTTTCCCGTCCAGAAAGGCTGCTACCGCGACTTCGTCGGCCGCATTCAGGGCCACCGTCTTCGCGCCGCCTGCTTCTACTGCCTCATAGGCCAGCCGCAAACAGGGAAACTTATCCAGGTCCGGCGGACAGAAGTCGAGGTGCGTCAGTGACAACACGTCAAAGCGCAAATCGCTCTCAATCCGTTCCGGCCAGGTTAAAGCGTAAAGGATCGGCAGCCGCATGTCGGTTACGCTGATCTGCGCCAGGATGCTGCCATCCACAAACTCAACCATGCTGTGCACAGTGCTCTGAGGGTGCACAACAACTTTGGTTCGTGAAGGCGGAGTGTTGAAGAGTCGCACCGCCTCAATCACCTCGAAACCCTTGTTCATCAGCGTCGCCGAATCAATGGTGATGCGGCGTCCCATCTTCCACGTAGGATGGTTGAGCGCCTGGGCAACCGTGATGTTGGCGAACTCTTCGCGCGGAGTATGCAGAAACGGTCCACCGGAGGCGGTCAGCCACACGCGCTCCACTTCACCCATGCGTCCACCGCGCAAGCACTGGTGAACCGCATTGTGCTCGCTGTCGATGGGAAGCAGAGGCTTGCCCTGTCGCTGCGCTTCGGCGGTAAACAACTCGCCGGCGGCAACAAGGCACTCCTTGTTGGCAAGGCCAATCTCTTTTCCGGCCTTCAGCGCCTCGAAGGTGGCTTCCATTCCGGCCACGCCAACAATGGCGCTCACCACAAAATCGACTTCTGCGTGGGTCGCTACGGCCACCGTTCCCGGCGTGCCCCAAACAACTTCGGTTTCGCTCGCACCAGCCTCGCGCAGACGTTTGCGCAATGCATCGGCTGCCGCCTCATGAGCCACAGAGAGTAGCTTGGGACGCCAGCGCAGGGCTTGCTCGTAGGCAAGCTCAACATTGGAGCCTGCGGCCAAGGTCACAACCGCGAAGCGGTCAGGATAACTTTCAACGATTTTGAGTGTGCTGCAGCCGATGGAGCCGGTCGAGCCCAGAATTGCGATTCGTTTCATCACAGATACTTACAGTTTAACCCGGCAGCCTACCCTTGGACGAATTTGTGTCCAAATGCCAGGAACAGAATAAATGCCACGGGCAGCGCCAGCAGCAGGGCATCGATGCGGTCAAGAATGCCGCCGTGTCCCGGCAGAATGGTCCCGGAATCCTTTACTCCAGCGCCCCGCTTCAAGGCAGACTCGATCAGGTCTCCCACTTGCGCCGCTATGTTAATCGCCGCCGCAAGCAATGCCGCCAGCCACAGCGGAGCCCGCGAGTAAGCTGGCACATCAAACAGCAGCGATTCCCTTTGACTTTCGACCAGGTGCGCACTGCCGAGCGCCGATGCAATCTCCGGTACATAATGCGCGAACAAGCAGCAGACAGCGACCGAGAAGACCAGCGACGCTACCGCACCCTCCACCGTTTTACCTGGGCTGATGCGCGGTGCAAGCTTGTGCCGCCCCATGCTCTTGCCAACGTACATGGCTGCGGTGTCGCCAATCCATACGGCGAAGAACGTGAACAACACAAATATCCATCCGCGCGAGAACTCGCGGAGCACCGCCAGCAACAGCAGCGGCAGTCCAATGTAGGGAATCGCCAGATAGCTCATGGCCGCTCCGGGCAGTGCGGCCTTCAAATCCTCCCGCGCCATGGTGGCAATCATCAGCAGAAACGGAGCAAACAGGAAGAGCAGCAGAACGCCCGCCAGCAGCGTTCCTCCCCCGTGATCCTGCGCGAAGTAATACACCAGGAACAGCGCGGCCGTGAAGATGTACGTCAGCAGCCGGAAAGGCTCAAAGCCGTAAGCTTCCGTGATGGACAGGTACTCCACAGCAGCGGCCAGCGCGACCACTACCGTGATCAGCAGAAAGAGCCATAATGGCGCGCGGAAAACGGCCAGCAGCACCAGCGGAATCAGGATTGCAGCAGTAACGATACGTTTCATGTGATATCAGCAGGGTACCCTTAGGCGGGCTCAGGAAGCAAAGCAGGAGCAAAGAATTACGAAGCGGGGAAACGCGCCTTATGAAGCGGGGAAACGCGCCTTATACCGCTGCACCGACGTTGCCATAACGCCGTTCGCGCCGCTGGAAGTCAGCCAGCGCCTCCAGTAGATGATTGCCATCGAAGTCCGGCCAAAGCGTCTGGGTCACGTAGAGTTCCGTGTAAGCCAACTGCCAGAGCAGAAAATTGGAGAGCCGCATCTCCCCACTGGTGCGAATTACCAGATCCGGGTCGGGCAGGTCTGAGGCGTACATATTCCGCGAAACCATCTCCTCGTCAATGATCAAGCCCTCGAGTCCGCCGTTGTTGGCCGCTGCTCGCACAATCGCCTGAAAGGCGTCGATCAGCTCGGCGCGTGCCCCATAGTTCAGCGCCAGGGTCATAATCATGCCGGTGTTGTGCGCCGTCTGCTCGGTAGCCCACGCCATCCGCTCCTGCACTTCGGGCGGCAACTCGTGGATGCGCCCAATGTAGCGGAGCTGAATGTTGTTCTCGTTCATCAAGGGAACTTCGTTTTTCAGGTAGGTACGCAACAGAGCCATCAGGAAGCTGGTCTCGGTCTTGGGACGCTTCCAGTTTTCCGCCGAAAACGCATAGAGCGTCATCGCAGGCAGATGGATACGCGCGCCCAGTGTAATCACGTCGCGCACGGCTTCTACCCCGCGTTTATGCCCGGCAATGCGAGGCAGATGGCGGCGCTGGGCCCATCGTCCATTGCCGTCCATGATCACCGCGATGTGTTTTGGCAGCCGTTCTGGATCGAGCGTGGCGAATAGTTCTGCTTGCTTGCGAGTCAGCCCGGCAGGGACGGTGGTGTGCAAAGCGTTCCCTCAAAAACGAGTATTTCGAAGCTAGCACACGCTCCGGCTTCTTGCAATGGATTGCAACGGATATGCAGTGACTAAGCCGCCCGGCGGCGGCGCACTAGGTGAAACTCCTGCTCGCGCCGGTCATAGCGCAGGTCAAATTGGATGGCGCACGTAGCGCACAGCCAAAGCGCCTTCTGTTTGGATTCCTTATCGCCCTTCTCCGCCCGCCGTACAAAAAGCTTGCCCTCGCCAAGCTTCTTGAACTCCCGCTCACACTGCGGATTCGCGCATTTGGAGACATTCTCATTCAACATTCTCTGCTCCGTATCGTTCCCGATCATCTGCGGACTGGGCCACCGCCGCGCGACCGCCGGACGTCCTCCGCGTTGCCCGCTCCAAAGCCACGAAGGACTCATGTGTTAGGAAGCGCGCGGCCCCCTTTTAGTTATCTTGGGGGAGGAAGCCGCGCTCGCACTGCCGCCCGCCCCGGCCACAGCCGGAGTGGGCAATCGTCACACGCTTATGCTGAGCGCCGGGGCATGACTGTCATTTCGCGTACCTGATTCAGCACGCTCATCCACTGAACCCCATTCAGCTTGCGCATATAGGGAATCAGTTCCGCGATGAACTCATCTTGCGAGAGCTCGCGAATATCATCCTCGTTCGTTCGTCCTGTCGTCAGCAGATCGCTGATGCGCACGCGCAGAGCTCCGGCCAACCGTTCCAGCGAGCCCAGCGTCGGACACGCCTTCTCGTTCTCAATCTTGGAAACGTAGGTGCGCGGTACGCTCATGCGCAGTGCAAGCTGGCGCTGGCTCAAACCGGCGCGCGTTCGCAACTCGCGAATCGCTGCCGCAACCGGAAGCGAGCGGCTCGGCATTGTCTCCACCGTGTGTGTCATTGTGACCGGAGCGTGCATGGGGACAACCTCTGGAAGTTCATCCAGAGAAGTCTTGCAACGGCGGCAAATGTTATTAGAGGTCCGAAATTGGACCAGGTGGCAATCGTCACAACGGACCACATCCCGTGAATCCACGGGTGCAAGAGTCGTAGCTGCCATGCGAATTGTGCGGAGCCGCCAGAGCGGACAACCCCCGTCACCCGGAATCCCAATCGATACGCATCGAGTTGGTAACCGTGTGACTCTTGTAATTTGCTGGTTTTCCTGCCTCTATGTCAACAAAAATCTTGGTTAATCTTCGGCAATAACACCCATTCAGCCGACAAAATCCTGAAATAACCGGCGAAAACCCGGAGAAACGCGGGCCTTCGAAACCCCTTATGCACTGTTTACCATCCAGGTTCCATGCACTTGAAAACGCCGGTTGAATGCTGTCAATTCCCCGCGTTTTCAGACAAAAAAACGAGCCAACCGTTAGTTGGCTCCGTGCAGACTGTTCCCTGACTGAATGGCTAGTTGTGCACAAATCCTGCAGGTGGCCTCGGAGTGCTCGCGCTCATGCGCTAAGACTCCGGGTCACGCACATCGCGCTTGCCTCAAAAAGAGTCAGGCACAATGGAAAGAGAATACCCTCTGAAGTGCAATCCATCGGCCAAAGACTCTGAAAATACCTCGTTTCGGCTCATCAGCTTGCGCGAGGCTGTGGATTCTTTCTCTCAAAATCCATACATGAGGGAGTCTGGAATCCAGAATTCCGTAGAATCAGCGCAGCGCCGCCGCAACCTTTCCCTCCCGAATCACCTCGCTGACCTTCGCAATATCTGGAGCGAGTGATCGGTCTTGTAAGACCGTCGGTGAGACCGCTCTAATTTCCTTCAGTGCCAGTTGCGCACGTTTCCCCGGCTTCAGCGGAGCAAGCAAGTCCACCGCCTGCGCCGCCGCCAGGGCTTCAATGGCCAGCACGTATCGCACATTCTGGATCACGCGTCTCAGCTTCAGCGCCGCCGTCATTCCCATGGAAACATAGTCTTCCTTGTTGCCGCTCGTCGTGATCGAGTCCACCGATGCGGGGTGTCCCAGCACCTTGTTCTCGCTCACCAGCGCAGCGGCGGTCACCTGCGGCATCATGAAGCCTGAATTCAACCCCGCGCCGGGAGCCAGAAACGGCGGCAATCCCTCGCTGAGCGCAGGATTCACCAGCCGCTCAATGCGCCGTTCGCTGATTCCCGCAATCGCCGCGATGGAGATAGCCATAAAGTCCAGGGCGAACGCGATGGGCTGTCCGTGAAAATTTCCCCCGGAGATAACCTCGCCCTCCGCTATATCGCCGGCCTTGCGCTTGGTGCCCGCCGGAGGAGCCTTCACAAAGACCAGCGGGTTATCCACCGCCGAGTTCATCTCGATCTCAAAAACCTGCCGCGCATAGTCCAGCACATCCAGTACAGCTCCGTGCACTTGCGGAATGCAGCGCATCGAGTAGGCGTCCTGCACGCGTTTGCAGTCGCGATGCCGTTCGCGTAAAGCCGAGCCTTCCAGCATGGTGCGCAAGTGTTTCGCGACAAGCATCTGTCCGGCGTGCGGACGAGCCTCGTGGATGCGCGCGTCAAACGCCACATCCGTCCCCTGCAGCGCGTCCAGCGAAATCGCTCCCAGCACGTCAGCGGTAGTGGCCAGTGTGCGCGCTTCCAGCAGCGCCAGCGACCCCACGGCCAGCATTGCCTGGGTTCCGTTGATCAATGAAATTGCTTCCTTCGCTTCCAGCCGGATGGTCGGAATCTGCGCGGCCTTCATTGCCTCGCCTCCGCTCATGCGGCGTCCTTCGTACCAGGCTTCGCCTTCGCCAATCAGCACCAATGCTTGATGAGCCAGCGGCGCAAGATCGCCCGACGCACCCACCGATCCCTGCGAAGGAATCACCGGATGCACGCCGCGATTCAGCATGCTGCAGAGCGTGTCTATCACCACGGGGCGCACGCCGCTCAGTCCCTTCGCCAGCGAGTTGGCGCGCAACAGCATCATTGCCCGCGACTCCGCCGCACTCAGCGGATCGCCCACGCCCACCGCGTGCGAACGCACCAGGTTGATCTGCAATTCGCGAGCCTGCTCATGCGAAATCCGCACGTCAGCCAAATGTCCCACTCCCGTCGTGATCGCATATGCCAGGTGGTCGCCTGCCACCAGCGCATCCACAACTTCGCGTGCCCTCACAACGCGCTCGCGCGCATCGGCCTCCAGCAGCACGGGCTGCCTGTGCAGTACCACCTGCTCCAAACTTTCCAACGCCAGATCGTTGCCATTCAAATGCAGTGCGCCCATCGATCCCCTTTTTATGATTGCTCTGTCAACTGCGTTGCTGGCTGCGTGTCTGGGTGCGCGAGTGTCTGCGCCACCTCCGCGGCCTCGTGAAACGCGTTCAAATATTTACCCGTAAGGTGCGTGCGCTTCCTGTCCTTGCCCACTACCACGTGCACGCTCTCGCCTTCGGCCAGTAGCCGTCCGTCGGACTTTCGCAGCAACTCGTAGTGGAAGCGCAGCAGGGAAGTACGCATCTGCGTAAGCCGCGTCCGAATCAGAATCTCATCGTCGTAGCACGCCGGATGCTTGTACCGGCACTTCACCTCGACCACCGGAAGATTCAGGCCATCCTGTTCCATCTCCAGATAGCTGAAGCCCAGCTGCCGCAGCAGCTCCACGCGTCCCACCTCAAACCAAATAATGTAGTTGGAGTGATACACCACGGCCATCTGATCGGTCTCGGCGTAGCGCACCCGCAGTGTCGTCTCGCACATTGTGCTCATATTTCTAGGTTACATCAGCCGCGCCCGGGTGGCCCACATCCGCCATCTTTTGGCGAACCTTCACCGGAGCAGCGAATTGCACCGGGTGGCCCATTCAAGCCATCTTTTGGCTTGAGTGGGGCAGTTGACCTTGATCTTGTCGCCTGGGTGCCCCATCCTTCCGCCCGCTCTTTGGGCGGAGGGTGGGGTTGTTGACCTTGCTCTTTCCTGTTCTCGCCGTTGCCCTACTCGCTCCAGCGAGGCTTCCTCCGCTCCAGAAAACTCCGCACGCCCTCTTCAAAGTCCGCAGTCTGTCGCATCCCGGCATTCGCCTCCATGCCGCTGCGCAGATCGCGCTCAATCCCCGCCCGCAGATAATCGCGCAGCAGCGCCTTTGTAGCGCGCAATGAAGCCGGAGAGTTCTCCAATAGCTCTTCAGCCAGCTTCCGCGCGCGCAGCTGCAATTCCTCTGGAGCAATCACCTCGTTGACGAGCCCCATTCGTAGCGCCTCTTCGGCATTGATAATCCGCCCCGTAAGCATCAGGTCGCGAGCGTCCCTGTCGCGCACTTGCCGAATCAGAAATGCCGAAACAATCGCCGGGACAAATCCAATCCGAACCTCGGTGTAGCCAAAGCTGGCCGCCGTGGATGCCAGCGTGAAATCGCAAAGCGTAGCCAGCCCAGCGCCTCCGGCAATGGCAGCGCCATTCACGGCTGCAATCGTCGTCTTCGGAAAATCGTAGAGCGACTGAAACAGCGAAGCGATGCGCTCGCTGTGCGCATGATTTTCCTCCGCCGTGTGCGTAACCAGCGCCTTCAGGTCCTCCAAATCCATCCCGGCGGAAAACGCTTTCCCCTCCGCCGCCAATATCAAAACCTGTGCAGCAGATTCTTCGACTTCTTTTAGCGCCGCAAGAAAATCGTCAATCAGCGCATG
>Ga0181537_10001068_pt1 | contig 25539 bp, 26 predicted proteins | sample PEATcosm2014_Bin_39_FD_119765 | JGI IMG/M metagenome (GOLD analysis project Ga0181537, IMG submission 119765) | Peatland microbial communities from MTU Mesocosm Facility, Houghton, MI, USA - PEATcosm2014_Bin23_10_metaG | ecosystem: Environmental > Terrestrial > Soil > Wetlands > Peat | place...
CCCCAGCGGCCTCCACGGCCGCCCCAGGGAAATCCTCCGCCCATAAACGGCGTTGCGAATCCGCCACGCCACCAACTTCCACATCTTCCTTGCATATTCCATACTCCTTCAGTTTCTGATTCAGATTTCGATTCAGATTTCGAATCAGATTTAGATTCAAAGACCGCAGTTCCCCCGACGAGAGCGGCAGTCCGAAATTTCACTCTGTTTTCAAGTTCGTCCACCAAGACTCGGTCGGTATAACTGTCGATCATTCTTTATGTATATCTAACGATATAACTATTGTCAACACAATTTCAGAATGCCCCACTCGTCGCGATTTTCGACGAGTGGGCACCACGAACCCACATGCAACCGTCCCCTTTGATCCTTTGATCTTTTTCCACAGCCTTCCACAGAAAGATTTCCCAACCCTGTGACGAACAACCTTTACCCAGAATTCCAGAAAGCCCAAGCTGGAGAGGATGCGCCAAACCAGTCCCAAACCGCTTTCCGCGAGCAGTCCCCGCGACGCCAGGCATCAGACCGCTAAGTCCTTATTCCAGAAGACTTTAGATGTAAGTCCTTACGGCTCAAGATTTTGCGCCGAAGCCCCCATACCCGCGCCCGCAAACCCTTAGCCATGAATATCATACAGAGAACGATGAAAAAAATGTGAGAGGTATATACCTCTTGCATTCCCCTGAGGATGGGAAGCCGATCATTTACAATGCCGAGGCATGTTCTATCGCTCCGACAATCGCTCGCCCGACCAACTCCGCCCCGTCATCCTCACCCCGGACTTCATCTCCACCGCGGAGGGTTCCGTACTCATTGAAGTGGGCAATACTCGCGTCATCTGCACCGCCTCGATCGAGGAAACCGTCCCGTCGTTCATGCGCAATTCAGGCAAAGGATGGATTTCCAGCGAATACAGCATGCTGCCGCGCTCCACCCTGACCCGCACCCCGCGCGAAGTTTCGAAAGGCCGCCAGAGCGGACGCACCCACGAAATCCAGCGCCTGATCGGCCGGTCGTTGCGCGCCGTCACGGATCTCGCGCGCCTCGGCGAACGCACCATCTGGATTGATTGCGACGTCATCCAGGCCGACGGCGGCACGCGCACCGCCTCCATCACCGGAGCATTCGTCGCGCTCGGCCTAGCCCTCGAAAAGTTGGTGGACGCCGGAACCCTGACCTCAGTCCCGCTCAAGGATTTTGTGGCAGCGGTCAGCGTGGGAATTGTGGATAGAGAAATCCTGCTCGATCTCGCCTACGAAGAAGACTCGCGCGCCGACGTGGACATGAACTTCGTCATGACCGCCGGCCACAAGCTGGTAGAAGTCCAAGCCACGGCCGAGCACCAGGTCTTCGACGACGCGCAGTTGGCCAAAATGATCGCCTTCGCCAAGCAAGGGGTGCAGTCGCTGATCACCAAGCAGCAGGCTCTGCTGAAGGCGCTGACGCTAAGACAGTAACGCCGAAACTTTTTGGGGACGGCCGCCCGCAAACTTTAGTCGCGCATCGCGACGCAAAAGGCCACCTAAGTGCATTGGATAGGACTCGCCCGCCGCCCAAGGAGGGAGCACATGACCAATCCAACCACAGACCCAGCGGCCTACACAGATGAGGAGCTAAAGCAGGCTCTAGCGCGCGTGATCGCGCTGGCTCGCGGTGAAGTGCTGAACGACGCTGAAGTCGAGAGATTCTGGCAGCTCTACGCAGAGATTCTGCGGCGGCGCGCACAATCAGGAAACGCCGCGTGATGCATCGACGGTACTCCGGCAAGACTCACACTGGCTCAAACAAAAGCGTTTGGCCCTAACCTTTAAGTTAGGTTACTGCTCCAGCACTCCAGCCAGCAGTTCATGCGTCTTCGCCGCAAACGGATTCACCACCGTGACCCCGCCCCAGGTGAATCCTTCCTGCAAATCTTCCGACAGCAACAACCTGCAACCGGCTTCGGCGGCCGCAGCGAACATCACCGCGTCCCAAATCCCGATCTGGTGATCGACGGCGAGGTCCGTCGCCGATAGAAACACCGAAGAGGAAGTTTCGATGAGCGAATACGTATCCCGATAGCGAAGAATCGTAGTGCGCGCTACCCGCGGCGAAATTCTCGCCTTGCGCACCAAAACCCGGAAGAGTTCTCCGAGCGCCTGCACCGGAAGAACCGTCTCGGATTCAGAAAGCTTGCCGAGAAGCTGCAGCGCGGCCCGTTGCCGCTCGGCTCCATTCACCCCGGCGGCATACGCCAGCACGTTCGTATCGAGCGCGATTCGCATGGCAGGGCACTTTAATCGTCGTACAACTCGTCCCGCGTCCCGCGTCCGATATCCTGAACCGGCTGGGCCTTAAGATGCGCCAGGAGCGCAGCCTTGGCTCGGCCATCGCGCTTCTCCTTCACCGGCTCGATGCGGGCCACAGGCCGCCCATGGCTGGTCACGACGTAGGTTCGGCCTTCCTTCACCTCCCGCAACACTTGCGAGAACCTCCGGTTCGCCTCCGCTGCTGAAATCGCCTTCTCCATACTTCCCTTAAGTAGTTATTTTAACTACTGTTATGGTCCAACGTCAACCTTTCGGAAAACGGGCCAGAGATTCTTGCAGGCACGCACATCCTGTGTATATACTTGTTGTATATACATTAGCAGGAGACACGCCAATGGGCACCGCCCGCGTTTTCCGTTCCGGCAACAGCCAGGCAGTTCGCCTGCCCAAACAATTCCGCTTCGAAGGTGAAGAGGTTGAGATCTTCCGCCGGGGCGACGAGGTTGTCCTCCGCGAGAAGTACAAGACCCTGGCGAGGGCGTTCGAACTGCTCGCCTCTCTGCCCGATGACTTCGACCTGCCCGGACGCGAGAACGAGCGACCCAAGAAACGCAAGGGGCTCTAGATCGTGGATCCCCGCTTTCTGCTCGATACGAATATTTGTATCTACATCGCGCGCAAAAAGCCCGAGCAGGTTATGCGCCACTTCGACAAGGTCAGTCTGGGCGAGGCGGCAATCTCTGTGATCACTTATGGCGAACTGATCTACGGCGCTACCAAGAGTTCGCGGCGCGAGGCCTCGCTGGAGACCCTGCGCGAGTTCGTCCGTCTGGTTCCTCCGCTGCCCATGCCAGAGAAGGCGGGTGACGTCTACGGGTTCATCCGCGCAGATCTTGAGGTCAGAGGCCAGACCATCAGCGCCAACGATCTGTGGATCGCCGCCCACGCGCTGGCGGCAGGACTAACGCTGGTCACCAACAACGAAAAAGAATTCCGGCGCGTGCGTGGACTGAAGATCCAAAACTGGGCTACATAGCCCGGAGTTCTTAAGATGGAATTCCGTCGCCCGTCAGTCGCGCCCCAACACCGCTTTTCCCGCCTCCTTGGTTTACAATGTTCGGTACTTCAAAGCACTCATCTTCATTCGCATTCCGGAGGAATCCATGAAACTCACGCCTGGCAAACTTGCCGGTCTCAAGAAAGTATCCAACGAACGCGGTGTCATCGCGGCCGCTGCCATGGACCAGCGCGGCTCCCTGCAAAAATCGCTGGCCAAGGAAAAAGGCGGCGAAGTGACCGACGCTATGATGGAAGAATTCAAAACTCTGGTCACCGAAGTTCTCACCCCGCACGCTTCCGCCATTCTGCTCGACCCCGAGTGGGGACTGCCTGCCTCCAAGCGCCGCGCCAAGAACGCCGGCCTGCTGCTCGCATATGAAAAGACTGGATACGACAAGACCGGCGTCGGCCGCCTCGGCGATCTGCTCGACCACTGGTCCGCCCGACGCTTGAAAGAGGCCGGCGCCGACTGCGTGAAGATTCTGCTCTACTACACTCCCTACGATTCCAAAGACGTCAACGACAAGAAGCATGCCTGGGTCGAGCGCATCGGCGATGAATGCCGCGCCAACGACATCCCATACTTCCTCGAGTTCGTCGGCTACGAAGAGGGCGCCGACGAGAAAGGCCTGGAATACGCCAAAAAGAAGCCGCACATCGTTACCGAAAGCATGCGCGAGTTCAGCAAAGACCGCTACGGCGTGGACGTGCTCAAAGTGGAAGTGCCGGTGAACATGAAGTTTGTTGAAGGCGTGAAATGCTTCGGCGGCCAGAAAGCCTACACCAAGCAGGAAGCGATCGACCTGTTCCACAAAGCCGCGAACGTTGCGACCAAGCCCTTCATTTATCTTTCGGCCGGAGTCAGCAACGCCGAGTTCAGCGAGACCCTCGAACTCGCCGGAGAATCCGGCGTGAAGTTCAATGGCGTGCTCTGCGGCCGCGCGACATGGAAGGAAGGCATTCCCATCTATGCCAAACAAGGTGCTGCCGCCTTCCGCAAGTGGCTCGAAACCGAAGGCGTAAAGAACATCAACAACGTCAACGACAAGCTGAAAGCCGCGACCAGCTGGCACTCGATCTACGGCGAGGAATTAGTTCACGCGTAGACTCGGAAAGACTGTGTGGCGCGGGCACTCCTGCCCGCGCCTTTTTTGTTCTAACTAAGTTCAGCGAGCGCACATCCCTTGAAAAAGATTCTTCTCTCCTGGAGCAGCGGCAAAGATAGTGCCTGGAGCCTGCATGTGCTCCGTCAGCGCCTGCTCCATCAGAGCGACGATGTGGAAGTTGTCGGCCTGCTCACCACCATCAACACCCATTTTCAACGTGTCGCCATGCACGGAACGCGCCAGACGCTGCTGCAGGCGCAGGCCGCCGCCGCTCGCCTGCCGCTCTGGGAAGTTCCCTTGCCCTGGCCCTGCAGCAACGAAGTCTATGAAGAAGCGATGTCACGAGCCTGCGCTTCGGCCGTTCAGCATAGGATTTCCGGTGTTGCGTTTGGCGACCTTTACCTGGAGGATGTCCGTCGCTACCGCGAGGACCGCCTGCGCGGCACCGGACTCGAACCCATGTTCCCCCTCTGGGGACAAAACACTCGACGGCTAATTCTGGAAATGCTCGATGCAGGTCTCCGTGCGCGCATCGTCTGCGCGGATCCTTCCAAGCTGCCCGCCGATTTTATTGGCCATGATCTCGACTACGAGCTAGTGAGCCGCCTGCCCGCTAACGTTGATCCCTGCGGCGAGAATGGTGAGTTTCATACCTTCGCCTACGCCGGACCAATGTTCCATGAACCAATTCCGATCAAAGCAGGCGAGGTCGTGACCCGCGACGGATTTCTCTACGCTGATGTCCTGGCCGACGTCGGGATCGATTCCGAGATGACCATGCCTTAGCGTGTCGTGACCGAAACTGAATTAGATCGACAAGGGAAGAAACTGCTATGCCTGCAACTACCGTCCTCATCACCGGCGCATCCGGCGGCATTGGATACGAACTCGCAAAACTCTTCGCCCGCGACCGTCACAACCTGGTTCTGGTCGCGCGCAGTGCCGACAAATTGGCGCGGGTCGCCACCGACCTGCAAGCTCACGGCGTCACCGTCAACACCATCGCGCTCGACCTCACCGACCCGCCCGCGCCAAAGTTTCTCTTCGACCAACTCCAGCGCGAGGGCATCGCCATCGACATGCTCATCAACAACGCCGGCTTCGGCACCTTCGGCGAATTCGCGCAATTGCCAGAAGCAGAAATCCTCGGCCAGATCGATCTCAATATTCGGGCTCTTACCGAGCTCACACGTCTTTTCCTGCCGCCCATGATCGCCCGCCACAGCGGCCGGGTCATGAACGTTGCCTCCACCGCGGCCTTCCAACCTGGCCCGCTGATGGCCGTGTACTACGCGACGAAGGCTTATGTGCTTTCGTTCTCCGGCGCTATCGCCAACGAACTTGCACACAGCGGCGTCACCGTGACCTGTTTCTGCCCGGGCGCGACGCACACCGATTTCGCCCAGCGCGCCGGCATCGAAAATTCCCGGATCTTTAAGACGTTCGGCGCAATGTCGGCGGAAAAAGTCGCGCTCGACGGCTATCGCGCGGTCATGGAGCGCCGCACCCTGGCTATCTCCGGCGCACACAATTGGATCGTCGCGCAGTCCACCCGCTTCGCTCCGCGCAAGCTGGTCACCGCTATCTCGCGCTGGATCGCAGAGAAAGCCTCCTAGAGACTTGGGGTCGCGTGTCACTCAGCTAGGCATCGCACCGGGCAATGCAGCATAAAACGCGCGTCGGTTGACCCTTTACAAATCGCGACCATCTCTATGCAAAGCTTTACCCGCAAAAGCGATACTTTCATGTAGGGCAAGGGTCTAAGCAAATGGGAGCTGAAATTCCCCCTCAAGCTCCACACGAAGAAATCGGCACAAAAATCGAAAGCTCCGCCAGATGCGGGCTTTCGGAAGAAGGTAGAAAAATGGCGAACACCCGTAGCACGTCCGTTTCGACCATGAATGCCTTTCAGACTCTGGCCGGGACAAAAGCGAGATACATCCTCGCCGCACTCAGCACACTCCTTTTTTCCCTCACCTGCATGGCGCAGGACAACCCTCCATCTCAAACTCAACCTGCCCAAGCGCCGGACTCGCAAACCCTACAAGCCTCGGTCACGCCTGCGGCCGTCCAGAAGATTCCGGCTGGAACCAGAATCGCTTTGGTGCTCACCCATCCCATTCAGAGCCGATACATCCATCGCGGCGACGACATTTACGCCCAGATTATTTCTCCCATCAACTCCGGCAACGAAGTCATGATTCCGCCGGGCACATTGATTGACGGAAAAGTCGACAGGCTGCAACTCCGCAGCGGCCGTGCCGAGCTTTATCTGCAGTCCATGTCCATGACGTTTCCCGACGGCTACGTGGTTCCCGTCTCCGGCCCGGCCGTTCTCGAGGGAGTCGAAGGCTATGCCCTGAAAGACCCCGGTCACGGGCGAATGGTGAGCGCCTTCGTTTTGCCCTTCGCGGGCGTCGGCATCGGCGCGTTGATCGGGCACTCGGTCGGAAGTTCGCAATCAACCCTCACCACCACTGTGCCTCCCGGCTGCAATCCAGAGCTCCCGAACTGCCTGTCGTCGAGCATCCCCACTCCAGGCAGGAAAGGCATTGACACTGGGATCGGCGTGGTCACGGGCGCGGCCGTCGGCGGAATAGCGGCGGTCGTCCTGCTTGCCAATTCGCACCACTTCTTTCTCGATGCCGGCGCGCCGCTCGATGTGGAACTGCAACAGCCATTGTCGCTGCAGCAGAATCAAGCCGACGAAGCTCGCCGATCCGAACAGCGTCCCGTGGCGATCCAGCCGGTTGAGCCGCGCCCTCCGCCTCCACCCCCGGACCACGGCACCTGCTATACACCCGGCACGCCGGGGACGCCGCCGACGATCATCCCCGGAACTCCCGGACCTGATGGCATACCAGGGCCACCGACCATCGTCCCCGGCACACCGCCGACTCCGGGCACGCCGTATCCCTGCCCGTAACGCCGACTGTCATCCTGAGCAAAGTGGCTGCTTCGCGAAAGCGGAGCAGCTACGAAGTCGAAGGATCCCTACCTCTTCTCCGAGCCATTGCCGAAAAGTTTTGTTGTACCCTAATTGCCGGACTGAGGTTTTCCGGAAACGGAAGCCCAGCGCCCGGAGCCTGAACATGCCCACGCTCATTGCACAACCCACACGCATCACCGCCGCCGGCAACAAGCCCAAGCTCATCGACGAATACGTCGGACGCGTCAATACAAAAACGTCAGCAGCCAGCGTGGCCCACATGCGCAGCCCAGAAGGCTGGCTCGAACCCGGCCAGATGCCAGAGTTCGACGAGTTCACGATTGTGCTGAAGGGATTGCTGCGGGTCGAGCACAAAGGCGCGGACGGAACGCCTGCTTCCCTCGACGTTGCCGCCGGACAAGCCGTCGTCACACGCGCCGGCGAGTGGGTCCGCTACTCCACGCCGCAAGATGGCGGCGCCGAATACATCGCCGTCTGCCTGCCCGCGTTCTCGATGGAAACCGTGCACCGGGATGAAAAATGACGGCCGCGCCAGTAGGTTAAACCGGGAAGGGCACGACTTCCAGTCGTGCCGATAAGCGCCGCTGAGGACGTGGCTTTAGCCGCTGAGGTTCGCTTCCTCAGGCATAACTCAGGGGCTAAAACCGCTCTGCCGGGCCACCGATATGGCACGAGTGGAACTCGTGCCCTTCCCGAAATTCGCGCCCGCGCCGAGCCATCCCTAAACGATTCTTGGTTTGGCGAAAAGCCAAGAGCTAAGAGCTTCTCACTCCCACTCAATCGTCCCCGGAGGCTTCGACGTCACGTCATACACCACGCGGTTCACGCCCTTCACTTCATTCACAATTCGCGTGGAGATCGTCTTCAGCACTTCGTGCGGCAGCGCGACCCAGTCGGCGGTCATGCCATCTTCCGAACTCACGGCGCGGATGGCGCACGTATACGCGTACGTTCGCATGTCGCCCATCACTCCCACCGACATCACCGGCAGCAGCACAGCGAACGACTGCCAGATCTTCGTGTACAGCCCCGCTTCTTTAATTTCGCTGACCACAATGTCGTCGCACTCGCGCAGCAGCGCCAGGCGCTCCGGCGTAACTTCTCCCAGCACGCGGACTGCAAGCCCGGGGCCGGGGAACGGCTGCCGCTGCAGAATTTCGTCCGGCATGCCGAGGTCGCGGCCGATCTTGCGCACTTCATCTTTGAACAGGTCTTTCAGCGGCTCGATCAGCTTGAGCTTCATCTTCGCGGGCAGCCCACCGACGTTGTGATGTGACTTGATGACCTGCGACGGTCCACGCACCGAGCGCGATTCGATCACATCCGGATAAAGCGTCCCTTGCACCAGCCATTTGACCTTGCCTTCGGTCTTCTCGATGCGGCGCGCTTCCTTCTCGAATACTTTGATGAATTCGTTGCCAATAATCTTGCGCTTCTTCTCGGGGTCACTCACGCCCTTAAGCTTTCCGAGAAAACGAGCCGTCGCGTCCACGGCATGGAGCCGCAGTTTGAGCTTGTCGCGCAGCACCTTCTGCACTTTTTCAAATTCATTCTTGCGCAGCACGCCGTTGTTCACGAAGACGCAGGTCAGCCGCGACCCTTCGGCTCCGCTCAGGGCATGCTTGCCTTTGGCGTCGCGCAGAGCGCGGTCGACCAAGACGGCCGCGACCGAAGAATCCACGCCGCCGGAAAGTGCGCAAATGGCCCGTCCCGCGCCGACTTGCTGCTTCACCTGTTCGACCGTCGACTCGATGAAGCGTCGCGCAGTCCATGTCGGTTTCGCGCCGCAAATCTGAAAGATGAAGTTCTTCAGGATTTGCGTCCCTTGCGGCGTGTGGTGCACCTCGGGATGAAACTGCACCGCGTACCATCGCTTCGCTGTATTCTGAATGCCCGCCACCGCGTAGTGCGTCTTGGCCATCAACTCGAAACCGGGCGGCAATTCCAGAGCTTCGTCGCCATGCGACATCCAGACCGCCAGTTTCCTGGCCAGTCCCTGAAACAATACCGACTCCGAAACGATTTCGACTTCAGCCCTCCCGTACTCGCGCTTGTCCGCGGGCCGCACCTTGCCGCCCAGCGTGTGCACCATGAACTGCAGCCCGTAACAGATGCCCAGCACGGGCACGCCCAGCTGGAAAATGCGCGCGTCGGCGGGCGGCGCATCTTTGTCGTAAACCGACCACGGCGCCCCCGACAGCACAATCCCAGCGGGCGCGTAACTCTTGACTTCATCGAGTTTGGCGGTGCAGGGCAGCACTACCGAAAACACATTCTGTTCGCGAATGCGGCGCGCGATGAGTTGGGTATACTGCGCGCCAAAGTCGAGGATCACAATGCTTTGGCCGATAGAAGACAGGTTGTTCGGGGATTGGGTTTCCACAGATGAGTTTCTCAAATTCGACGAGACAGTGTAAAGGGTGCGGCCAGGAGTCTTGACCACCTACGGCTCTACAGCAGGATTTGGAACGTCGCTCAAAATAGGCTCCTCGCGGTCGATCGTAGTTTCCAACGGCACAGTCGCCAGCGGCGCAGCGGCCGGTGGTGGCAGCGCGGGCGGCAACGGCGTCAACACTGCTCGCGGCGTTTCCGCGATGTAAACGTATCCCGCGAGCCGCGCCATATAGAGCCAATCGGCAACCGCGTAGTACGCCAGGGACACCAGCATGACCCCGGCCACTACCAGCCGCCACGGCACAACGGCGACGAAGCCCAACGGCATGGAAGCGACCACGGACGCCGCTACGAAGGCGACCAGATGCGCCAGCCCGGTCCACGCCGTGACCGCGAACACGGCGCCGGCGCGCTCGCGGCAAAAAGTCGCCCCCGCGGAGATCGCTCTCAACGCATCCACATCGTCGCGAACTGCAAACAAGCCCGCCAGCGACAACAGCCAGTTCAGCGCCCACCACGCCAGGCAGACCAGTCCTGCCAGCGGCAAAAACAGAAAGAACGCAAACCAGGGCGAAGGATCCGCGTCCGGCGAGGCAAACCCGGCCAGGATGACCGCGCCTGCAAGTCCGAACACCGCGGCCGCCGCGACAGCCACCCTCAGAAAGCTCAGTCTCAGCAACGCGGGCAACGGGCTACTCTTGTTAGAAACCTCGCCCGCCACGTCTCGATGAAAATAATCCAGCAGCCCGCGCACCGTAGCGATCCGACCCACAGATGCCGCGACAACCCAAAGCACAGCCAGCAGCAAGGCCGTGAGCAAGCCGGCGATCACCGTGCGATTCAGACTTCCCCGCAAAATATGTGCGATCGCTTCCCCGACCAGATACGGCTGCCGCGTGCGCAGAAAAAGTAGTTCCCCGTTGGTCACGGGAAGCGTGTCGAGATATTCAAAGAGGCCGAACAGAATTAGCGCAGCGGCAGTTGCACCCGCCGTCCACCGCCAGACGATTTCCGCCAGCGTCAGCGACGGCCGCCGAAACGCAGCGCGAAAGCCTTCGGCGGTAGGCGAGTTGGGCATGAATGCTCAGGATAACTCATTCTTGTCATCCATTCTCACCCGACGTCATTCCTTGCGCAGATGTCATCCTGAGCACAGCAAGGGCTCCACGAAGTGGAGCCCTTGCGAAGTCGAAGGATCCCTTTCACCTCGCCGAGATGTGGACACCGCGGGACGTTCTCGCGAGGCGAACTCGATCACCAATGCATGGGAGTTTCTTGCGTGACGGACGCTGCAGTCGGACGTAGGGATCCTTCGACTGCGTGGCTGCTTCGCATTCGCGAAGCAGCCACTTCGCTCAGGATGACAGGGCTTTTACTTCACGACGATGTTTACTTCACCACGATATTGACCAGCTTGCCGGCAACATAAATCTTCTTCATGACCTGCTTGCCGGCAATCGCGGCTTGCACTTTTTCGTCGGCGAGCGCCCGAGCGATCACGGTTTCTTCCGTGGCGTCAGCGGGCACGACGACGCGGCTGCGCAGCTTGCCGTTGATCTGTATCGGAATCTCAAGCTCCTCTTCCTTGGCCAACTCGGCGTCATACTTCGGCCACGGCGCCTTGAGCAAGTTTCCTTTCTCGCCCAGCATCTCCCACAGTTCGTGCGCGAGATACGGCGCGAACGGCGCCAGCAGCAAAGCAACATTGCGCTGAATCTCCGCAAGAAATGCCACAGGAACTTCATCGCGGGCGATCGCATCTTCCGCGCCATACAAAACGTTCACCAGTTCCATGATCGCCGACACGCACGTGTTGAAGTGCCAGCGCCCCTGGAAATCGTCACTGACCCGCTTGATGGTCTGGTGCAGCTTGCGCTGGATGGCACGCGCCGCAGGCGGCAACTCGGTGGGCACCGGCTTGCGCCACTCCGCATGCTCGGGCCGCGCATTCCTCACCATGAAGCGATACACCCGCCCCAGGAACCGCTGAACGCCTTCCACGCCGGAATCCTGCCAGTCGAGATCGCGATCGGGCGGCGCGGCGAACAAGCTGTTCAAACGCGCCGCGTCCGCGCCATAGCGCGCCACCATCTCGTCGGGCGACACCACATTGCCCAAGCTCTTCGACATCTTCGCGCCGTCTTTGATTACCATGCCCTGCGTGAACAACCGCTCGACCGGCTCGTCGTTAGTAATCATGCCCAGGTCGCGCATAAACCGCGTCCAGAAGCGCGAGTAGATCAGATGCAGAATCGCGTGCTCGACCCCGCCAATGTACTGGTCGATCGGGAACCAGTACTGCGCAGTCTTCCCGTCGAAAGGCGCGCGGTCGTTATGCGCGTCGGTATAGCGATAGAAATACCACGACGAATCCACGAACGTATCCATGGTGTCGGTCTCGCGGCGCGCGGGGCCTCCACATTTAGCACAAGTCGTGTTCACGAACTCCGGCACGCGGCTGAGCGGCGAGCCGCCGGTCAGCGTGATGTCAACTTTCTCCGGCAGAATCACCGGCAAATCCTTCTCCGGCACCGCGACTATGCCGTCCTTCTCGCAATACAGCATCGGGATCGGCGTGCCCCAGTAGCGTTGCCGCGAAATCCCCCAGTCTTTCAGGCGATAGGTGACCGTCGCTTTGCCAAACTTGTGTTCCTCGGCGTACGCCGACATTACTTTGATCGCTTCGTCGCAAGCCAGACGGTTGTATCGCCCGGAGTTGACCAGCATGCCGCCGTGCCCGACGAATGGAAGCGTTGGTTCAGCAATGGTCTCATCGGGATCGCCCGTCATCGGCAAAATGACCAGGCGGATTTCGAGGCCATATTTCTTCGCAAACTCGTAATCGCGCTCGTCGTGCGCCGGCACGCTCATGATGGCGCCCGTGCCGTAGTCCATCAGAATATAGTTTGCGACCCACACCGGAACCCGCTCGCTGTTGAATGGATTGATGGCGTAGCGGCCCGTGAACACGCCGTGCTTTTCAATCTCGCCGATGTCGCCGGCCTCTCGGGCCTTACGCTGCTCAGCGATGAGTTCATCCACTTTCGCGCGCAAGCCCGGGTCTGCCGCCGCGAGATCTTTCACGATCGGATGTTCCGGTGCAAGCTGCACCGAAGTTGCACCGAAAATCGTATCCACCCGCGTGGTAAAGACCGGAATCGTCGAACCCGCCGGCCCGAACCCGGTATGGTTCTCCGCGTAATCCAATTTGAAATCGACCAGCGTGCCTTCGCTGCGGCCAATCCAGTTGCGCTGCATGGTGCGGACTTTCTCCGGCCAGCCGGGCAACGTATCAAGTCCGTCCAGCAACTCGTCGGCATACTTGGTCGTGCGCACGAACCACTGCTCCAATTCGCGCTGCTCGACCAGCGTGTCTTCATGCCGCCAACAGCGTCCGTTCACCACCTGCTCGTTGGCAAGCACGGTGCAGCACTCGGGGCACCAGTTGACTTTGCTCTTCTTGCGATACGCCAGTCCGCGCTCGAACAGTTTGAGGAAGAACCATTGATTCCAGCGGTAATACTCCGGCAGACAAGTCGTAACTTCGCGCGACCAGTCGTAGGCGAAGCCGAGGCGATTCATCTGCGCCTTCATGTTGGCAATGTTGCCGAGGGTCCACTCGCGCGGCGGAGTGTTGTTCTTGATGGCCGCATTTTCCGCCGGCAATCCGAACGAATCCCAGCCCATGGGATGCAAAACGTTGTAGCCGTTCATCCACATGTAGCGGGCCAGAGCATCGCCGATGGCGTAGTTGCGCACATGCCCCATGTGCAGCGCGCCGGAGGGATAAGGCAGCATTTCCAGTACGTAATATTTTTTCTTTGCCGAGTCTCGCTCGGCGGCGTAGAGAGCAGCATCCCGCTGCCAACGCTCGAACCACTTGGCCTCTACGCGCTGCGCGTCGTAACGCTCGTCGTTAACTGGAGCACCGTTTGGACGAGCATCGCTAAGCCGATCTCCTTTCGCGCGCTCGGCGGAGGCTGTAGCTGTTCTCGTATTTTCTTCCTGCGGCATAAGCGGTTGTGCCCGGATGTCGAAACCTAGATTCTACAACGCATGCTGGAAATATTGCGCGATGAGCGATACCCGGGTCGGCTTCAGGATCAGCCTCCGATCGGCCACCGGGGTTTGCTCTATTTGCTGTGCACGCCCGACGAACGGTAGACTTGAGAACGGCTGTCTCTGCTGCAATCGCTTTCCCAGGGTGAACTTATGTTAGTCGTCATGAAGGCGCTGGCCACCGAAGAACAGGTGCGCGCCGTTTGCCAGAAAATCGAAACTCTGGGCTATCGCGCCCATCCCATGCCGGGAGCGACCCGCACTGCCATCGGCATCACCGGAAACAAGGGCGAAGTCGAACAGGGCACGCTCGAAGAAATGGCGGGCGTTCAGGAAGTCATTGCCGTCTCCAAGCCGTACAAACTGGTCAGCCGCGATGTGAAAGAAGACAATACAGTCATCACCTTTCCCGGCACCGCTGCCACGATCGGCGGTCTCGGACTGGCGATTGTCGCCGGTCCCTGCGCCATCGAGAACCACGACCAGGCCTTTGCCGTGGCCGAGCGCGTGCATCGTGCCGGAGCCCAGTTTTTCCGCGGCGGCGCTTACAAGCCGCGCACTTCGCCCTACTCCTTTCAGGGACTCGGCGAGGAAGGCCTGCGCATCATGGCGGAAATCCGCCAGCAGTTTGGCATGAAGATCATCACCGAGGCCATTGACCACGATTCGCTCGACCTGGTCGAGGAGTATGCCGACGTCATCCAGATCGGCGCCCGCAACATGCAGAATTTTTCTTTGCTGAAGCGTGCAGGAAGAGCCCGCAAGCCCGTTCTACTCAAGCGCGGCATGGCGGCCACGCTGGAAGAATTTCTGATGGCGGCAGAATACATCCTGAGCGAGGGCAACTACAACGTCGCGCTCTGCGAACGCGGCGTGCGCACGTTCGCCGACCATACCCGCAACACCCTCGACCTCAGCGTGGTGCCCGCCGTGCAGCGCCTCAGCCATTTGCCGATTCTGGTTGATCCCAGCCACGGCACCGGCAAGCGCAATAAAGTCACGCCGCTGTCGCGCGCCGCGGTCGCCGTCGGCGCCGACGGATTGATGGTCGAAGTTCACAACCAGCCGGATCAAGCCATGTCCGACGGCCCGCAGTCGCTCTTCCCCGACCAGTTCGATGAACTGATGAAGCAGGTAAGAGAGATCGCCGCCGTCGTGGGCAGAACCGTGCCCGCGATCGGTACGCGGGAGCCAGTCGCGGTCAGCAAGTAACCTCGACTTGGATCATTCGACTTGGAGCCTCGACGCAACGCTTGACCCGCGCAACTTTTTGTTCGGCCGAGCGTTCTATCTTGGATCACAACTGATTCTCTGTCGAACATGCGGAGGATGCCATGAGAACCCAGCTATCTCCTGTCGGATATTTGCTATGCGGAGCCCTCGCCGCGTCTCTTTTCGCCGGAACCGTCGCAGCCCAGGCTCAGGGCGTTTCTGACAGCAACACCAGCGCTTCGCCGAGGCTTCGGCCATTGACTTCGGTCAGGCTTCCCGAAGTCCTGAGCGACCCCATGGGCGTGGATTTCACTCCTTATTTGCACGAGAGCGTGCTGCCGGTCGTGCGTCAAAGCTGGCACTCGGTGGCCCGGCAGAAGGGGCTCGCGCCCTCCGCCGCCTGGAAGATAGTTGCCGAGTTCACCATCCTGAAGGACGGCACTCTCAACGGACTGAAACTGGCCGAAAGCTCTGGCGATCCGGACGCCGATCAGGCGGCCCTGGACGCAATTACGAGTTCGGCCCCGTTTGCCGCCTTACCCGCCGAATTCAAGGGGGAGACCCTCGCATTGCGTTGCCATTTGGATGTGTTTTTCCCCAACACGAATGGGGTCACGCCGCCACGACTCATCCACAACACCAACCCCGAGTTCAGCGATGAGGCCAGGCGAAAGAAAATTGAAGGGGTGGTGACACTCTCGCTGGTGGTCGACACCAATGGTCAGCCAACGGATGTACAAGTTGTCACCCCGCTCGGACACGGCCTGGACGAAAAAGCCGTCGAAGCGGTGCAGCAGTGGAGATTTCAGCCAGCCGTGAAAGATGGGAACCCGATCGCCAAGAAAATAAACGTACAAGTCAACTTCCATTTGTATTAGAAACGCTGACGATTAGAAACCTGGACACAACGCCGCTCTGATAACCTTCCTCTTCGGCGCAGCTGCCTGATCGCGTCGGGCGGGGCTATACTCATTCTTCCGGAGGCCGCCGTGATCCAATCCCGGCCCACAACCTGGCAGACGTTCGCCAGCATAATTGCAATGCTGTCCGGCACCCGGCTCGCCGCGCAGGATTCGAAACCCCTCCCTACACCTCCCAGTCCGGGCCAAGCCATTCAGGATGCCGCCAGGGCGGCGGTTCATGACCCGCCTCAAGATCGCCCAGTCGACCGGACGATCGATACCGTCTATGGTGCGGAAGGCAAGGTGGGCAGCCTCGATATTCTCACCAGTACCCAAGGCGTGAACTTCGGCCCGTACCTGAAGGACGTCCTCGCCAAGGTGCGGAAGAGCTGGTATGAACTCATCCCCGCGGATGCAAAAACGAAAAGAGGCAAGCTGGCCATCCAATTCGCGATCCACAAAGATGGCAGCATCACCAACCTGCATCTTGACTCAGACTCAGGAGATGTTTCTCTCGACCGAGCCGCCTGGGGAGCAATTACAGGTTCGACTCCCTTCGAAGCGTTGCCCAGCGAGTTCACGGGTCCGTATCTCCTGTTGCGTTTTCGGTTTTATTACAACCCAGATGCATCCGACCTAGCCGCGTACAAGCCAGCGCCAGCGGTTGCCGACTCCGTCGTGCACGCATCCGTCCTGCAAGACGTCGCCGACTCCAACCCTCCCAAATATCCCAAGAAGGCCGTCAAGAATAAACTCGAGGGTGTCGTCCGGATGGATGCCTATATAGACCCCGACGGCAAGGTCAAGAGCCTCTACACCTCCGAGGGGAATCTGATCCTGGCTGACGCCGCCTCTCACGCCATCCGGAAATGGCGCTTCCATCCCGCAGTCATGAATGGCAAGCCGGTCGAAGACCGGGTGCGCATCAAAGTCGAATTTCGTTTGGACGGCGAACAAGTTCGCGCGCAGGTCGTCCCGCCGGAGACCAATCGTGCGGCACAACCCGCTCCTTAAACCGGTGAATACTGTCACTTGTGCGCATAATCTGATAATCTGATTTTATGAAAACCACGCCCATCTCGGTCACCGAGGCTGCCCGCAATTTCGCCGACTGCGTGAACCGCGTCCGCTATCAGAATGTGACGTTTGTGCTGCTGAAGAACGGCGCTCCGGTTGCCCGCCTGGTGCCAGCCGACGAAAAGACCTGCAGCGGGCGCGAATTGGCTGCGGCGCTGCAAGAGGTCGACTTGTCGCCGGAGAACGCAAAGGCATGGCTGAGTGATCTGCGGCGGGCACGCAAGAGGCTTAAACCCCCGGTGGACAGGTGGCGATAGTTCTCGACACGGATGTCATCATCCGGGACGAAAGGAAAACCTTCGACCTGAAGCGCTGGGTGGCCTCGCAACCGGGCGAGCAGTTCCAGGTTGCCGCGATCACGGTCGCTGAGCTGTGGCACGGAGCAGAACGAGCGACGGGCGCGTTCCAAGCTGAACGGGAAGCCTGCATACGCAGGATTTTGCGTTCGGTTCGGATTCTCCCCTGCGCGGAAACGACCGCGATGGAACATGCCCGCATCTGGGCCGAGCTGGAATCTTCCGGCAAGATGATCGGGTCTTATGACTTGATCGTCGCCGCGACGGCACTGGAACGTGGCAGCGCGGTGGCAAGCTTCAACACGCGGCATTTTTCCCAAGTGCGGGGCTTGAAGGTGATTGAGCCCGCGTAGCCCGGATGCCCCGCTCTACTTCTGCTAGTCTTTATCCTTTCTCCCGGACAGCCCCTATTGTGCGCAAGCTCCTCTTCATCGCCGTCCTGCTCCCCATCCTGGCCGGCCTCGGCTGGTGGTACTTCCGCGAGCAGGCGCTGCCGGACTACGGTCCGCTCTACCGTGAATACGCCTACGTCACCAACGGCAAGAGCAACACCGTCAGCGTGATTGACGTGCGCACGTTCGCACTCGCAAAAACAATCCCCGTAGGCAGTGAGCCCACCGGCGTGGCCGCTAACAGCCGGAAGAACGAAATTTACGTCGTCAACACTGGCTCGAACAACGTCAGCGTGATCAACGCCGAATCGAACACCGTGGTCGCAACCATCGGCGTGCACGGCCGCCCGTACTTCATCGACGTTGCCGAAGACGGCAAGCGCGCCTACGTGGCCAACTCCGGTTCGGCGAACGTCAGCGTGATCGACCTCGACCAGCGCATCGTCATCGGCAATGTGCGCGTCGGCGCAGCACCGGGCCTGGCGCGGGTTTCGCCGGATGGTTCCACGGTCGTCGTCAGCAACCGCGGCGACAACACGGTTTCCCTCATCGACGCGAAGCTGCTGCGCGTGCGCGCCACGCTTCCCGTCTGCCAGCAACCGGAAGAAATCGCCATCCTGCCGGATTCAAGCAAGGCGTTCGTCGCCTGCTCCGGCTCTTCTCAGGTCGCCTCGATTCAGTTGGCGAAGCAAGACACGCCGGATACGCAGGGCGCTGGGCTTCAGACGAGCGAGGCACAGAGAAGCGGGGTTCGTAACAACGACCGCGTGCTGGCTCTGCTCGACGTAGGCCGCACTCCGGTCAATCTCGCGCTGAAGCCCGACGGCGGCGAGCTGATGGTGTGCAATTTTGATTCCGACAGTATCTCCATCATCGAGACCGGCAACGACGAAGTCGGCAGCAGCCTTGAAATTGGCCAGCATCCCTCGCGCGGCGCAGTCACGCTCGACAATTCGCGGCTCTACGTGACCAATTTCGGCTCCAACAGCGTCGCCGTCTACGACATTGATATCGGACGCCGCATCGCCACGCTGACCGTGGGCAGCCGTCCCGACGGCCTCGCGCTCACGCCCGACCAGAATTATCTCCTCGTGCTCGACAGTCAGTCCGGGGACGTGACCGTGATCCAGAAACGCAAGGCGCGCACGCTGGAGCCCACGGAGTATTCGCTGCTGACTTTGATTCCCGTGGGCATGCAGCCGAACGCGATCGTGGTGAAGGCATTCATGCTGAGCGCCGGAAAAAAGAAGTAGAGTGGATTTCCCTACCTTCTTGTTATTCCGAGAGGCGAGTCCTTCTACGAATTGCATTCCGAGCAAAGCGAGGAACCCGCTTTTTGCCGGCACCAGTAAACGCCGCGGCTACACGACCGCTGGTTTCGCGCACAGCTTGTCAAAAGCCGCCTTCAGATCAGCCGCAATCGCCGGAGCTTCGCGCCGCTCAATGTCGCTGCGCGGCATCAGATACACGAGTTGGCCGTCGCGCAGAATGCCGATCGACGGCGAAGACGGCGGATATCCCGTAAAGTAGCTGCGCGCCCGGTCGGTCGCTTCTTTCTCCTGCCCGGCGAAAACGGAATACGCGTGATCAGGCCGAACGGAATTCTGCATCGCCATGCGCACTGCCGGCCGCATCCGTCCCGCGGCGCATCCGCAAATCGAGTTCACTACCACCATCGTCGTTCCCGGACGATTCTTCAGCGCCGCGTCCACTTCCTCGGGCGTGCGCAGTTCTTCGATCCCCAGCCGAGTCAATTCCTCGCGCATTGGGATCACCATAATTTCAGGGTACATCGCCATGTTTTTCATTCCTCTTTCTCTATTGTAACCCCTGTCATCTTTCGTAACCTTTGTCATCTTGAGTGAAGTTGCCGTTCGAGAATCGAACGGGAACGCAGTTGAAAGATCCCTACCTCAAGACAGCGCATGCCGATGTGTAATATTGAGAACACCCCATGCAGCTGCAGGAAAACATTCCGCTCGCGCCGCTGACCACGTTCCGCATAGGCGGCCCCGCTCGCTTCTTTGTGGAAGCCCAGTCCGCCGGCGACGTGCAGCAGGCGGCCACATTCGCGCAGTCGAAAAACCTGCCGCTGTTTGTTCTGGGCGGCGGCAGCAACCTCGTCGTGGCCGACAACGGCTGGCCCGGGCTGGTGCTCAAGGTCGCCATCCTCGGCATCGAACAGCGTCTCGGACACAATGACGAAGGCAAAACCATTTTCGACGCCGGCGCCGGCGAACCCTGGGACCGTTTCGTCTCGCAGGCTGTCATGGCGCAATGCGCGGGCGTCGAGTGCCTCAGCGGCATCCCCGGCAGTGTGGGCGGCACGCCGGTACAGAATGTCGGCGCCTACGGACAGGAAGTCGCGCAGACCATCGAGTCGGTCGAGGTCTTCGACCTGAAAGATGGCCAGGTGCGCGAACTCTGCCCCGAGGCCTGCGGCTTCCACTACCGCTCCAGCCTTTTCAACACCAGTGAGCGCGGACGCTTCGTCATTCTCCGCGTCGCATACGCCCTCACGCCCGGCGGCGAACCGCATCTCGCCTACGCCGACCTGCAAAGACACTTCGAAGGCCGCGAGACTCGACCCAATCTGGCGGAAACGCGCGAGGCGGTGCGCCACATCCGCGCCCGCAAAGGCATGCTGATCGTCGCCGGGGATCCCGACAGTCAAAGCGCGGGCTCGTTTTTCAAGAATCCGGTTCTTTCGGAATCGCAGTACGCCGACCTGGAAAGGCGGGCATCGGCCAAGGGATTGACTCTGCCCAGCTATCCCGGCCTGACGGCACAAAGTCTGGAAAACAGCAGAAAAGTTTCCGCCGCCTGGCTGGTCGAAAAATCCGGATTCGCCCGCGGCTACGGATTCGGCCACGTCGGCATCTCCAGTAAACACGCGCTCGCCATCGTAAACCGCGGCGAAGCCACCGCCGCCGAAGTTCTAGCCTTGAAAGATCAAATCCAGCACCGCGTCGAGGAAATCTGGGGCGTCCACCTGGAGCCCGAACCGGTCATGCTCGGCTTCTAGCACGTGTGGGGCGGACACTCCTGTCCGCCGCCTTTGACGTTGTTTTTGATTTTGAACTTTAACCCGACAACCGCAAAAACAACATCAACCGCAAAACCGGCGGACAAGAGTGCCGCCCCACACAACCCTGCGCAAGTAAACCTTCCCCCAACCGTTCTCCCTGCAGAAATTCCTGAACAAAACCGATCCCGGACAGGTCTTCATGATTGAGGGCACACGATTGGCAGCGGGAGAGGGAATCCTGAGCGGAGTGGCAGCCACTGATCGGACTAGCGAGGAGCGCACTGAAAACGAAGACGGTCGGGTTGAGAGCCACCGAGACATTCTCGAAGGGCTGCTGGAAGAACTGGTCCGGCAGCATTCCCGGCTCGTTTACCGCATCGCCTATGCCGTGCTGCGCCGCCATCATGATGCCGAAGATTCGACGCAGGAGACTTTCATGCGGGTCCTGCGCTACAGTTCAAAACTCGCAGCCGTGGATGACCGAAAAACCTGGCTGGCCCGAATCGCGTGGCGCGTCGCCGTCGACCGCAGCAGGCAGCGCGGCAGCGCCCGAGAGATTCCGCTCGAGGATCCCGACAAGCCGGTCGCGGAGCTGGCTTCGTCCGCCGCTCCGGCCGACCAGACCGTGCACGATGCCGAGGTCAGCGCGACCGTCGAGAAGCTGATCTCGGCGCTGCCGGAAAAGCTGCGCCAGCCGCTGATTCTTTCGACGATCGAGGAAATGTCGCCTCGGGAAGTCGCCGCGACGCTCGGCATCAACGAAGCGGCGGTGCGGTCTCGAGTCTTCCGCGCACGCCAGATTCTGCGGGAAAAGCTGGCAGCACGCACTGGCAGGAAATGAATCGGCGGTGCCGGTCAGGTTTCGGAAAGGGCACGGCTTTAGCCGTGTCGTAAGGTTCGGGAAGGGCACGGCTTTAGCCGTGCCGTAAGGGCGAAATTATCCAGAGGGCTTTAGCCCCTGAGGGATCCGGAAGCAGCTACAGGCGGGAACCATGGCAGAAATGCAAGAACATCTCGATGACGCGAAACAGCACGAACTCGACAGAGCGCTGGATGCCGCGCTAGCCAAGTACTCGACTGTCGAGCCGAGGCTAGGACTCGAAGCTCGAATCCTGGCGAGCCTGCGGGCCGAACGCGAACAAATCCCACAGCGTTCATGGTGGCGTGTGCACTACATAGCGAGCGGCATGGCCGCAGCCCTTGCGGCGATAGTCGTCGTGGCGCTGGCGTTGGCCTGGAGAACGGGCAAGCCATCGCCCCCCGTCGTGGCGAATCTCCCATCAACCGCGACGCAGCCTTCCAACCGGCCGGCAAACCCCGTTGTATCGAATAGTAACGGGCGCCACCTTCACGCCCAGGAGCGCGAGCCGACCAGAAATGCAGCGATTCGACGCTCTCCGCCCAAAGTCGTCGCAAACAATCCTAAGCTCGATCACTTCCCCTCGCCTCGGCCGCTGAGCGAGCAGGAAAAGATGGCGCTCGACTATGTGCGCGAGTTTCCCGAACAAGCGACGCTGATCGCGCGCGCCCAGACGAATCTCGCGCAGCAAGAGGAAAGAGAAAACATACGTCCCCAGCCGGCGGGAGCAGCGCCCAGCATTGAGAATCACGAGTAAATGGACAAGGAGAAGAAAATGCGTAGAAGCGGAGTTATCTTAGCCATCGTCATCGTAGTTGTACTGACTTCAGGAACAGCCCTGTGTCGCGCGCAGGACGACGCGGCCAAGCCATCTAAAGCTGCGAAGCCCCCGGAGGCTTTTCACCTCGACTTTTCGCTGAATGAATTGGAGGACGGCAAGAAGATCAACACGCGGCAGTATTCGATGAATGTGCTCGCCGTGCCATCGGGCCCTCGTCTTCCGATCGGGTATGAAAAGGATCTAAAGATCGGAACCCGAGTGCCCGTCGAAACTGAACAAGGCAAGACAGAATATCTGGACATCGGTACCAGCATCAGATGCCAGGTGTTTGTGGATGAGGCCGGATTGACGGCGCTGGATGCACGAGCCGAAATGAGCAGCCTTGTGCCCAAAAGCGACAAAGAGCAATACATACCGGCAAGCCGGAATCCGATGCTGCGACAGCTTCGGATCGAGTCCAGCGGCATTGTGACGCTGGGTAAGCCTACCAGCCTAGGCACAGTGGATGACCCCGACTCCAAGCGCCAGTTTCAGCTTGAGGTCACAGTCACAAAGCTGAAGTAGGCTGTTGTGGGGCGGACACTCCTGTCCGCCGCTTTTGACTTTGCTTTTGATTTTGACCCTCTGGTTTCGCTGCCAGTCAAAAGCAAAATCAAAAACGGCGGACAAGAGTGTCCGCCCCACGCTAAACGGCGCCGCTCCGTTTCGTTAACCCAGCTTTTCGGCTATACCCTCGAATGAAGGACGGTCGAGCGATCCGGCTCAAGCGGCGCCTCAAGGTTTTCTATCGGCAATTCTGGCCGCCTCTTGAAAGATTTCTACAAACATTTTTCGCGTCAGCTTGCCGGTCTGCGTGTTCTGGTTCGAAGGATGGTACGACGCCAGTAACACGTTACCGTCCGGCATGCGGTAACTGGCGCCGTGTTTGAAGAGATAGGCTTTCTTGCTGAAATGGGTGCCCCACTCTTCCGCGTCTTTTTTGGAAGGGTGGGCTAGACGGCGCTTTACGTAGTTCAGATAGGCGTCGAATCCGATCTTCCCCAGGGCCACCACCACCTTTACATCTTCCAATCCCGCCAGCTCGCGATCCAGAAAATGCGAGCACTCGGCAAGCTCCTGGGGCAGCGGCTTATTGTCCGGAGGAGCGCAGCGCACGGCCGCCGTAATATAAAGATCCTTCAACTGCATGCCGTCGTTGCGGTCGGTCGCCGTGGGCTGGCTGGCGAATCCGGTCTCATACAACACGGGATACATGAACTTCCCGCTGGCATCTCCCGTGAACGGCCGTCCCGTGCGGTTCGACCCATGCGCGCCGGGCGCCAGCCCCATGATCAGCACGCGCGCCCGCGGATCGCCGAACCCCGGCACCGGCTTGCCCCAATATTCGCAGTCGCGATACGCCCGCCGCTTCACCCGTGCCACTTCTTCCCGGTACGCCACCAGCCGCGGGCAGCGCCTGCACACCACGACTTCGCGGTTCAGTACGGTGAGCCAGTGGGCATTGCGGCCAGCCATTTTATTTGGCCAGGCGCTGTAAGAGATCGCGGTTGATCACTACCGATTTCTCGAAAGAGTCCAAAACATTGCCGCGAACCGGGCCCTGCGTCTTGCGTTCACGATTTCTGTGAGAAAACGCTCCATGCTTTCTGATGTCGTACAAAGACGACTTCGGTAGCCGAGTTTGCAGAGCAATCTCAGGTATTGGCGTGCCGCGCAATGCCAACGTCAACGCTAAGAGAATTTGCTTTCCGTACTCCGTATCTTCTACTGCTTTCCATTTGCGCATATCAACCCCATGAGCGATTATCTCACCCACCCCTTCCTCCGTTTGACGCTGCTCTCCTTCTGTCTTTACACTCAAGATTAACGGCGTGTGAACAGGGGCCCTCCTTTACTCCCGGAACCCTCAGTCGCTGCCGGACTACGCTAGGCCAGATACGCGGCGCCAGATCATGCCGGGCAAGCCGAAAGGGTACAAGTGAGTCCCACAGAAACAGTCGGCGCGAAAACCGACGCCAAGAACGAAGCTAGGAACGACGCGAAGCAGGACGGCGTCAAGCGCGAGATTTCGGTCGAAATCCCGGCCGACGAAGTCGCTCGCGAGATGGAAGTCATCGTCCAGAAATATCAGAAAGTGGCGCGCCTGCCGGGCTTCCGCTCCGGCCACGTGCCCGCGTCCATCATCAAGCAGCGCTTCAAAGAAGATTTGAAGAGCGACGTGGTCGAAGCCCTCGTCCCACGCTACTTCCACAAAGAAGCCGAAAAGCTGGGGATGATTCCCGTCTCCCAGCCCCGCGTCACCGACCTGCACATTCATGAGGGCGAGCCCCTGCGCTTCAAGGCCAGCTTCGAGGTTCTGCCCGAGATCGTGGTCGAAGGCTACAAAGAGCTGCGCGCCGACCATCCCGAGATCGTCGTCAAAGACGAAGAAGTGGAAGCCGCGCTCAGCCACGTTCGCGAACAGCACGCCACTTATACCTCGGTCGAAGGCCGTCCGCTGGCCGACGGCGACTTCGCCCAGGCCTCCATGGATGGCAAGCCGAAAAAGGAAGACGACGACGGCACCGCCCAGCCTGTCCACATGGATGAAGTCCTCATCGAAATCGGCGGCAAGAATACCGTCGCGGAATTCAGCGCCAACCTGCGCGGCGCTAACGCCGGTGACGAGAAAGAGTTCGAAGTCGTCTATCCCGCGGACACGAGCGACAAGCGCCTCGCCGGCAAGACGTTCGTCTACACCGTCAAGATTCAGGCCATCAAGCAGAAGAACCTGCCCGAACTGAATGACGATTTCGCCAAGGAACTGGGCGACTTCACCAGTCTCGATCAAGTCCGCAAACAGATTCGCGAGAACATGGAAGCCGAACGCCGCCACGATGCCGAGCGCGAAGCCAAAGACAAGCTGCTGGCCGAGCTAGTCAAGCGCAATGATTTCGAAGTTCCGGAGTCGCTGGTCGACCGCCAGATTGACGTTCGCCTGGAACGCGGCCTGCGCGCTCTGGCCGCCCAGGGCATGAAGATGGAGGACCTGAAAAAAATGGACCTTCCCCGCCTGCGCGCCGGCCAGCGCGACCAGTCGGTGCAGGATGTGAAGTCGTCGTTGTTACTGGAACGCGTCGCGGAGTTGGAGAAAATCGAAGTCGGTGACGAGGAGTTCAATCGCGAGATTGAAGCC
>Ga0181537_10001069_pt1 | contig 25511 bp, 17 predicted proteins | sample PEATcosm2014_Bin_39_FD_119765 | JGI IMG/M metagenome (GOLD analysis project Ga0181537, IMG submission 119765) | Peatland microbial communities from MTU Mesocosm Facility, Houghton, MI, USA - PEATcosm2014_Bin23_10_metaG | ecosystem: Environmental > Terrestrial > Soil > Wetlands > Peat | place...
AGCTGATGATGAATATGCTTGCGATCCGCTCGAAAGATGGGCAACCCGCGCACTCCACGCCGCAAAACCGCCAGGCTAACGTCAACAATTGGCAATGCCAAAGCAAATGCGGGAGCAATCAGGGCTGCGGCAATCGTGCCTTTATTCGAACTCACAATCGATAGAATGCCGATCAAAAAGCCGAGGAAATAGGCACCCCCGTCTCCCATATAGATTTTGGCAGGAGGATAGTTAAACCTAAGAAAACCGAGCAATGCTCCCACAAGACCAATCGATAGGAGCGTCGAGATTCCCAAATCGTCCCCCATTCCCACATTCGCCAATAAAAACATCAGCATTAAGCAAATCCCGCCGGCCAGACCGTCGATACCGTCGATGAGATTGATTAAATTCGTCAGGCTTACGAGCCACAAAACCGTGCCAAAAAAACTAAGCGCACCCAGATCAAAGTTGCTATCCGTCCAAGGACTTTTGAAAAATTCGATTCTGATATTCCCGGCATAGGCCCCCGCCGCAACGGCGATTTGAGCGGCTAATTTGAACCGGGCTCCGAGGGGGCGCAGGTCATCCCAAAAACCCAGCGAAAACATGGCAAGCGAACTGAAAACAATAACCGCCAAGGTTTTCGCGCTGGCAACGGACAACGAGCCGAAAAAATAGATGGCGAGAGCTACCAAGGCGAATGCGGCAACCAAGGCAACCCCTCCAAACCGTGGTATCGGTGTCTTGTGTGCGTGATGGAATTCTCTCCCGCCGGTTGCAGGGCCCCCACTTTTCACCCAGTTCAGAATAACCTTGATCAAGCCCCAGCTGGTGAAGAAACCCAAGGCGAGGCAAAAGAGAATTTGCAGCCAATTAAGGTAGTCCAGCGTTTTCATGTCCGATCTCCCGCATTTATTGTGTTAATGTGCACGCCAGTTTATCTTTCCCAAGTATTAAAACAAGTATTAAAACAAGTTATATTATGTTACAATCATGCGCCGAAATAGACGCGACATTTTGATGCAATGTTCTAAATCGTTGGCAATTAAGAAAAACAAACTTATATTATACGCATGTATTATTTTCTGTTTCCAAAAAACCACCATCTATCACTGGATTCCACGGAATCTCTACTGTTCATGATATAAAATAAATGGCTTGCCCTCGATATGTTATATTCTAGTTTGACCTCCGTGTTTAGAGTAAGCAAAGCTAATTTGTACCGTTGGCTTATTCCGCTCCTGTCCGCCGCCCTCCTTTTTGGGGTTCTCCTCCTTTTTTTTCCCTTCAACTCAGGAGATACTGCATCAAGAAGCCCGTTAGGATGGGCCTTGTGGTCGATATGGACGGCGTCAAGCGACAGCTCGACAGATTACTCCTATTGCCTTCTGGTACCGATTATCGTCGCCTATTTTGTCTTCGAAAGGAGGCGTCAGTTGCTTGGGGCTCCGGTACGAGGGAGCACCGCGGCGATCGGGTGGATCATCTTGGGTCTTTTACTTTTCTGGATCGGCGCAAGGGCCGGAAAGCAGTACATAGGCTGCGCCGGGATCCAGGTCCTTCTGCTCGGGGTTATTTTGTGGTTTTGGGGAGGCGCCTTGTTTCGACCTCTTTTTTTTGCCTGGGTTATGATTTCCTTTGCGTGGCCATTGCCCTTTATGGATACCGCCGTCGCTTTTCCAATGCGAATGATCGTGTGTCACTTGGCTTATGACACCTTGAATCTTATCGGAATCCCCTGTATCCAGGATGGCACCGCCCTCCTCTCCTCCCCCAATCCGCAGACGGGCCTGCCGCTTGGCGCTCGATTCCAGGTCGATATAGCCGATCCTTGCAGCGGCCTCCGCTCTCTCTTGCCCCTGCTGATGTTTTCCGCTTGCTTCAGCCATACTTTTGTTTCGGGGCGATGGCAGCAATGGACCATCTTTTTGAGCGTCATTCCACTCGTCATTGTGGGCAATGTCGTCCGGATACTGATGCTGGTCGTGGGGAATATCCGATGGGGGACCGCTTTTGCCCTCGGAACCAACACGGATCCTTCCTGGTTTCATGAAGCTTGCGGATATGCCGTCTTTGTCGTGGTGTTGGGACTCGAATGCCTTTTCGCCTTTTTATTGATCGCCGGCGAAAAGCGCCGCTCCAATCAATCAAGGACGCCGTCAGGAGCTGATCGCCCGTCGTCCCCCGTCAGTGAGGCGACCAGCGTCGGTGCCGTGCCCCTCTGGCGCAGCGCAGTCATTCTTGGCCTTTTCTCGATCATGATGATCACTTGGTGGACGAGTCCGCCCCTTTATCTTCCTTCACAGGCCGGAGTGCTGATGACCCTGCCCGACCAGGTGACAGTCCCCGAACTGACCGGCGGCCACTTCTCCGGCCTCGACGCACCGGTTTCCGAGGCCGAGCACACCCTGCTGCCGAAAGACACTGAATTTTCCCGCAAAAATTATGACGATTTTCACGGCCACACTGTCTTTTTTTCCATCGTTTTAAGCGGCCTGCAACAGTACACCATCCATCCCCCTCAAATATGCCTCGTCGCCCAGGGCTGGAAAATTGTCAAAGAGGAGGATGTTCCCATCCAGCTCAAGTCCGGCCATGAACTCGTCGTGCGCAACCTCTCCATCCAACGTGACTCGATTGGCGACGATCAGCAACATCACCTCATTCAAGCCTACTATATGTACTGGTACGTCGCCGACGGCGTCACGACCTCTTCCCACGCGATGCGCAACTGGATTAGCAGTTGGGACCGCATCTTCCATAACCACGATCATCGGTGGGCCTACGTTATTGCCATGTCGCCCATCACCGAATCGACGCGACCGGACGGACTCGACTCCGGGCAGACCCGCGAAATGTTGACCAATTTTATTCGCCAAATCGTCCCGACCGTACAAATAAGCGAGTTATCAGAACAACTTAGCGGCTTGGGCGTGAAGTAGGCAATGAGGATCCCCATCGAAGCGTCCCCCTCAATCCCACCCCAGAAACGCCCCACATCCAAGCTCCTTTCATGAGATTAGACCTCTACGACAACTCGGATTTCAACCGGGGAGCGGGACGCATCAAGGAAAGCCTCTGGATTCTGTGCAAATGCCTCTTCTTCCTCAACCCATTCCCCTGGCCCTCCTCGCTTCGGGTCTTTTTGCTTCGCCTCTTCGGCGCCCGCCTGGGCAGCAACATCGTCATCCGCTCCGGCGTCAATATCTCCTTTCCGTGGCGTTTCACGGCCGGGAATCACGTCTGGCTCGGCGAAGACGTTTCCATTCTTAGCCTCGCGCCCGTGACGCTGGGCTCGCACGTCTGCATCTCCCAGCGGTCCTTTCTCTGCACAGGTTCCCATGCCTGGAAAAACGATACGTTCGACCTCCTGACCCTGCCCATCACCGTCGAAGATCAAGTCTGGATTGCCGCCCAGGCCTTTATCGGTCCGGGAGTCCGGATTGGACAAGGTTCCATCGTTGGGGCCGGCACGGTTTTGATGAAGACCCTTCCTCCCGATTCCGTGGCCAAAGGCAATCCGGCCACGCATCGCCCCAAAAACGCCTGACCGTTGGTAAAACGCTTGCCTTGTTCCCAAGCGTTTGGGACCGAGGGGAATTAGCTCTTAGGACGTGCGGGCGCGCAGGCGCAAAACGCCAAACAGCGCCACGACAATGACCCCCATCGCCAACGAGTAGGGCTCGGGGACTGCGGCGACCGCCTGCGGATATTCGAGGCCGGTGCCGATCGTCGTCATGCTGGTCGTGGCCGTGCCGGCGGCGTTGAGCCCGTATTCCAACAACTCGCCCGAGCCCGAGCCCGGGGTCCCGTTGCCGCCGCTGACTCCACTGCCGTTGCCGTCCTCGGTCACGTAGATGTCGGAGCCCAGCACGGCGATGCCGCCCGCTTCCTGCAAGTTCTGCACCAGCAAGGTCTGGGCATTGGTGCCGAGATTATAGGCGGTGACACTTCCGTCGTCCGCAGGATCGCTGCCAGTGCCATCGCGATTCACCACCAGCAGGTTGTTGCCGTAGATGGCAAGGCCCCCGATGTCACTGGACGCCCCCGCTTGGAGCGTGATGGTCAGGGGGACGGACAGCGAAGCGCCGGTCGTGGCGTTGAACTCGCTGACGGTGTCCGACTCATAACTGGTGATGGCGAACAGGGTAGTCCCGGAGATGGCGAGGGCGTTGATCGTGCTGCCTGCGCTCACGCTCAGGCTGAAGGTGCCCAGCTGCGAGGCGGTGTTGCCGCTGATGCTGTACTCCTTGACCGCGTTGCCCTCCGCAACATAAAGGTCGTTTCCGTTGGTCAGAAGCGCGGCAACGGTTCCCCCGACGTTGAAGCTCTGAAGCGCCGTGCCGCCGGAGAAGCCGTATTCAGAAACGGTGCTGCCGTTGCCGACAAGCAGGTCTGATCCCAGAATGGTGGCGACGCCGGCACTGTCGGTCACCCCCGGAACCACGGTGCCCGAACCTTGGTTCGTCAGGCTGGTCGAGAATTCGGCTAGGAAGTCGCTTCCCGTATCCGGTGAAGTGACAAAGACCTGCGCGGAAGCAGACAGCGGCAGGAGCGCGAGCAGCAGGGCCAGTGATAATAAGGCTTTAGGCATTGTTGTTTTCATTCTGATCTCCTTTTTTTGCTGCTGATGTTAGCGCAAACCGACATCTGCTTGGGGTGAATATTTAACTTTTAACTAGGCAAGTTCGTCTGATAGCATTTCATGTGCCATTGTCTTCAGCATGCGCGATATTTAGGCCGTGCGGGCGCGCATCCGCAAAACGCCAAACAGCGCCACGAGTATGACCCCAATCGCCAGTGAGTAGGGCTCGGGCGCGGCCAAAGCGGTGATGTTGAGGTTCTCGACCAGAAGACCGGTTGGGCTGGGACTGGTACCGGAGTTTGTTACTAAAAAATCGAGGTCAACGGTGTTCCCGCTCAAAAGCGAAAAAGTGGCCGTGGGAATGGACGTAACAGACTGGAAACCATTAGTCGTAGTAGCAATTGCATTGCCTGCAGTCACAGTATTGCCTCCAACCGTGGAATTCAAACTAAGAGAAAAAGTCGAGCCGTTATCGGCTGAAAAAGAGCCGCCGCTAAGGGTCAGCGTTAAGTTGCTGGTGGCTTCTAAAACGACCTGATATTCATATGTTCCAGACTGATCGCCGCCGCTGTAGGTGGTACCGCTGCCGTAAGGGCTGTAAGCAGCCGTTTCCTGATTCGTGTTAGGAGAGATCCACTGCGCACCACTTACGGTAACCCAACCGAGGTTCGCTTGACCTATAGCAGTATTGCCAATAACAACCGGAGAGTAGGCGGAGGAGGGGGTGGAGAGGGATGCCGTCGTCGTTGCCGGGTTTGTTGCACTGCCAGTCAAAGCCGTCGAAACAATCAAGAAATTCGGGTCGGGGTTGCCCGCCGGTGGGGCGCCCTGCTCATTCGGTGCAGCGCTCGGCGTCACTGCAGTACCCCCAATAGTATATCCAGTATTGATGGTAATCGGAGTGGTCCCGATCATGATTTGCGCGGAAGCAGACAGCGGCAGGAGCGCCAGCAGCAAGGCCAGTGATAATAAGGCTTTAGGCATTGTTGTTTTCATTCCGATCTCCTTTAAGCTGTAGGTTTTAACGTGGGCTGACGTCTTCCGAGGGTGAATATTTAACTCTTTATTAGGCAAGTTCGTCTCCAAGCAGATCAGGTGCCATCCCCCCGAAAATTTCAATTTTCAGGTCAGATTTTCTCTTTTCCCTCTTGATTCAAGCATCAAGAAACATCCGCCTACTCTAGGAATTTAATGCCGAAAGCAAATCGCGCGCCATCGTTGTTGGGTTCGAGCTTGGAACTTATAAACTGCACAATAACGCGCATCATGATTAAAAGAATACAGTGATGAAATTGAAAACTTACGAGGACTCCTATCACAGTATAATGCGCAGTTTTGTTAAATGTTTTGCCGTGTCCTTGTTGATTCAACGGGAGTTATCCGAGATAATGCACATATTAATTAGAAACTGCGTTGATAAAATGGTTGTATTTTCAATATTCGTGATGTGTAATAATGCTCATACTGATTAAAAAGATACAATTACAAAGTTAGTACGATAACAAGTTGTTTATGGCGCACAACCGATGAAGGCACGCTTAATTCTCACTCCTAAGTTATACTTGCGAAGGGACTTGCAGAAGCAATTTTTTTGTCGATCCCGCAAGTCCATGTGCTGGAATCTTTGGGTCTGTTTACACTCAAAATCTATGACCAGATTGGATGCGAAGACCATTTACTTGGCACAGCAGATGCTTTCTGACGGCGTCGAAAAAGAGCAAAATCGGCAGCCGCTCGATCCTGACTATTTACGATAAATCACTATCTCAGTGCCACTTGTAACGCGATTGTCTTTCGACTAAAAATGGGCCTGAATCAAATCGAAACCATAGAGAATCAGATAATGAAAGCACATTTCGCTTTGACAGCCCTTTTTGCGATCGTCCTCACGACTTCCAGCTCAACCCTTGTCCACGCCCAGATTCAGGACATCACTATCAATAATGGGCAAGGTACGTCCCCGTCCGACTACAGCGCGATAACCGGCCAGAACACAAACCCCGACCCTCGCGTCGTCAACGGTACGCCCGTCGACGCCTTGGGCTATGTGAATGAGGGCGACATCGCAACCAAGGAATGGGACTTGGAAGCCTTCGGCTATAATCCGACCTCAAACGCCCTCACCTATGTCGGGGGATTTGATCCTGCGTCGACAAATTACGACCCCGTTGACGGCATTTCAAATTGGCACCTGGGAGACATTTTCCTATCAGCGGGCTCGGTGACCCAGCCGACCGGGTTAACGGCAAATAGCACCTACACAAATCCCGGCTATACCTACGCCATTCACTTTATTCTTCCTACCAACGGGAGCTTGAACCTGACGTATCAAATTTATAAACTCACGGTGGGCGAATCAGAGCTGGAAACGGTTTTCTTCAACCAGAATTTGGATTCCGACCCGTACGCGCTTGATCTTAATAATTTAAAGGGTGACACCCTAGTCTCCATTAATGGGCAGACTACTTTTTCCGCCACCGTCACCAAAGATACCAACGCCCAAGTCAATACCCTGCTGGACGAGACTCTTTTTGACACAACGGCCGACAAGGCGAGCACGACTGCGGACAACTATGTCTTATCCTTGAATCTCCCGAGCAGCCTGGACTTGACGAGCTTCGAGGCTTCCCTCACGGAACAATGCGGAAATGACGACCTCAAGGGAGCCTATTCAGTGCCGACTCATCTGGTGCCTCTGCCTGAACCGAGATCCATCTCCTTTGCGCTCGTCGCGGGGGTGCTTTTTTTTGTACTTTCAGGCTGTCGCGTCGTAACCTACAAGCTTGGAGTCACTTTTGAGTAAGCGAATGATTTTTGGTTACCTCCTCCTTGCCGAAGAGCAGTAAGAAAACTTTTATACAAGGCTTTTCATCCTCCGCGACGCAAACGGAGCCTAAGCGGCAAGCAAAGGGCGAGGTTCCACTTACGCACCGCCCGCCACCGGGATCACGTTATCGGCCTTGTCCGTGTTCATAAGTTTAGACATCCGCAGGGAATGATCGAGCCGCACCTCATCGGCGTAGGTTGCTAGGATGAACTTCCCGCCGTCCCGATGGCCCTGCCAACTCGCGACGGTGGGAACGTCCACGCCACGGCGCAATGCCTGGGTGATAAAATACCGGCGTAAGGCGCGGACTTCAAAATGAGGCAATTTCAAACGCTTGCACGCGCCAGCCAAGGCAATCCGGCAATTATCGAAGGTGAGGAGACGCGTCTCGGGATCGGCGGGAAGCTTGGCCAGTCGCCCTTCCACGATTTCGCGGGACTGGGGGTAAATGGGGATTAAAAAGGTTTGCTGGGTCTTGCGGTGAAAGACCTTGATGGTTCCGGCTTCCAGGTCGATATGCTTCCGCTTGATTCCCGATAATTCCGCCTGTCCCAAGCCCAGCAACCCGGACAGGGCAATGTAGTCGGCGGACTCAGCGGAGCCGTGGCCATTGAAGGGCTGTGCCTTGAGGTCTTCAACGATGGCCTCGAATTGCTCCGCAGTTGGCGTCAGCCGCGTGAGCTTGCCCCGGACCCGGTAAGTGATGCCGTCCATTGGAGAGCGTGCAATAGCTCCGTCTGTGACCGCCAGTTCAAAGAATTTCGAGGCGCACGAGATGAAGGTGTTGATCGTGCTCGGGGCAAGGTGTCCATAGGTGGCGATCCACTGTTCGCAATCACCCTTGCGGATTTTGGAAAGGAGCCTGGGGGATTTTTTCGGCCAGTCTGCCAACAGCCGTTTAATGGCATGGCGCACGTTGTACAGGGTGCTGGGGGTGCCGGTGATCGTGGGCAAGAACCTTTCCGCCTGCGATTCCAAGGTGCGGCGAGCCAGTTCGGGGTCGGTGAGTTCGATGTCCCGGCGCAAGTTCTGTAACTTTCGGCGGGCGAGGGGAAGGTCGTCGGTGTCTAGGCTTCGGCGGATTTGCTTGCCGCCGGACTCGATGCGTCCATAGTAACTCTGGATGGTGCGAGCCGATGCGAAAAGCAGTTTCGATTATCGTACTCGCAAGTCTTTTATCGCAAGCCTAAACGGAGTGTAGCTTAGCTTGGTAGAGCGCCTGGTTTGGGACCAGGAGGTCGCAGGTTCAAATCCTGTCACTCCGATTGCTGAGCGACCTCATTTTGGGCGACCAGTCAAAAGGCCGCCAAAGTAAAAACTGAAACCCAAGACGCAATCACAATGGGGGCAGGAATACATCACTTCCTTTTTGATGCTTCCAACCACATCTTTGCTCCTAGTTAGTGCATCTGATAAGGTTGGCGACTTATCCCTCAAACTTACCGGTTTCTTACCGTGTGGACATCTTGTCATGGCTTACGATCAGCTTAAGTTTGCTCTTGGTGAGTCGCTCAACATGCCTTGGTCAATATGCGGCTTATATTGCCACTGGGAGGCAAAATACCAAGTTTCCCCAAACTGATATTTCGCATTGAAGGTGAGGGGGCTGAATCCATCTTCGGCTGGTCCCCCCTTCGGGTTAAGATTGATATAGGTGTCCTGAATTCTCAGCGCAAATTTCGGGAGGATTTCCTTGCTGAAACTTCCGGTGATGTCGACTTCCCGACTGGCGCTGGCCGGATTGTATTGAACCTCGGGCAGGGACAACTCATCGACGGTAAACGGGTCGTCGGTGTGCGGGGTGGGCGGGAAGAAACGGTCTATGCCAACGTGATATTTTCTTTGGCCAGGGCTTCGTTGATCGCGAGGGAAAGATCGCTGGTGATTTTCATCCACGCTTCTTCTGAGTCGATCCAGGCGCGCAGTTTAAAGCTCAGCCCAGTCGCGCTGAAGGTGACCAGGGGCGCTTCGGGAGTGGGATTCCTGATCACGTTGGGGTGGGCTTTGGCCGCGCTGATCAGGATATTCATGACATGCAGGGGATCGACCTTGGAAGTGACATTGACCGGGATTTCGATCAGCCGCTCGCAATTGGAAAGCGTCCAGTTCGTGACCGGATTCGAGATCAGGTTGCCGTTCGGGACGATCAGCTCGGCACCGTTGGTAAGTAGGATCACGCTGGTGCGAATGCCGATGCGCTCCACTTTGCCGACGTTGGTGTCAATCTGGACCATGTCGCCAACTTTGATGGGACGTTCGAAGAGCAAAATGAGGCCGGAGACGAAGTTGTTCAGGATATTTTGCAAGCCAAATCCCAGGCCCACACCAATTGCCCCGGCCAGGATCGAAAACTGGGAGAGATCGATATTCGAGGCTTCCAGGGCCAGGAGAATGCCCACCAGGAGAATGGTGTAGTGGACCATGGTGGACGCGGCGTAGGGAATGCCGCGGGCCAGTTGCAGGTGCGGATAGATTTCCTCTTCGAGGACGAAGCGGACGAAGCGGGAAAGAAGAAATGCGGCCCACAGGGTAATGCCGAAACGCAGGACGCGGTCCCAAGAAAAGCTGATCGATCCCCACTGATGCGCTACGCTCATCAGGCGATAAATCCATTCCATTTGCTGCCACAGGGGATCGAGTACGGTGAAAAACTGCAAGGCGGCCACGAGCCAAAACGCGAAGGCGAGCCAGCGGATGGAGGAAGAAATGTTGTTGTAGAGCAGATCGTGATGGCGCCGGACCATGCCGAAGCCGGCGAGCGGGCGGATGCTCAGGGCGCTGATGGCCAGCGCATCGGCGACGCGCAACGCGGCATAGATGACGACCGCGAGGTAACTGCTCTCGAGCATGCCGTTGCCGACGAGAACGGAGAGATGAACGTAGCCGAAAATATTCGCGAAACCCGCGAACAAAAAGACGAAGAAGGCAAAATGAAGATAAAGCCGGGTGAGCCGCTTCAATCGAGGCTGCTCAAGGCAGGAAAGTGAGAGATGCTTGGAGCGAAGGGCGATGAGAATAAAAATGGCCGCGGCCAATAATTCGAGAATGAACAGGAAGCGCGAAAGGACTCCGCTGGGCGTGGCCACGTAGCGCAACTGGTCGACGAAATAGGCGATGACCGTGGCGTAGAGGATGGAAAAGTTCGCGGTTTCGATCAGCCGCCGGATGATGATCACGGCGGGAATGAGCGCGGTCGCCCCCACCGCCGCCGAGAGAAGCCGGGGCGCGTCGGGGTAGAGCCATCCGGTCGTCAGCAGCGCGAGCAACAGGGCCGTGGCCAGCGGCACATCGAAAACCTGCGCCGCATGATGCAGGGCGGCGGTCTCCTTCGCCTGCGACCGGATCGTGTTTCGGATCCAGTAAAATCCGATGGCGAGAATCATGAAAAGCAAAAACTGGACAAAGATGGCGCCGATTTTTGGTGTGAGATAAGTTTTAAGCTCGATCAGTTGCGAGCGAAACGAAACCTGTTCGCGGGCGACCATGCCTCCTCCCGTCTCGGAAATCGCCTCCGCATTCCACAAGGGCGGGTGGTCCTGCTCGAAGAGTTCGGCCCGCGCGGTTTCCATCGCCTTGGCAATCGCGGCCTGGCCGTCGCTGATTCGCGCATCCTGCACGGCGACGCTGCCCTGGATGGAAAAGATCTGGGCCTGGTCTGCCTGCGCCGCCTTGGCCGTGTCGGCAATGACGCCAAGCGTTGCCTGAATGCGCTGCACGATCTCCGGCGGAGCGGCGGCCTTCTGCGCCGATTGGAGGGTCGCCTGCCAGTTTTTCGCCAATTGATCCAGCCGTGCGATCACTTCGCCGACACGGGTGCCCTGGTCGGACAAAGCTTTCTCGGACGCGGTCAAGTTGTCGGCCAGCGAATTCCAGGCGGTTTGCGAACTCTGGAGATTGGAAAGCGAGGGGCTCGAAAGGAGAAGCCGCTCGTCGTCCGCCGCGCGTTCATCGATCTGGTGGGTGAGCACCGGCAAATTTTCGTCGATGAGATGCGAGATCTGATCTGGATTTAAGCCCGATTGATCGTCCCGTAGTTTGGCCGTGACCGACTCGGCCTGGGTCACCACATCGGCCAGCGCGATGGGCATTACCGGAGGCGTGGCGGCGGGCGCATTGGTCGCGGCGGCATTCGTCGCGGGCGCGGCGGGTGTGGTTTGTCCGCTCGTTGCGGCGAGTCCCGCGACAAAAAAGCAGGTAACGGCCAGGAAAGTGCGAAGGGTAAGTTTCAAGGTAAAAGCGGCGTATTCCCCACCATCTTACATGCGGCACCGGCACCCGCAATGTGGAATCGAATCGACACCGGATGCGCCGCCGATTATCTACGTCGGCTTAATCGCATCCCGATTTTACCCCCGTGTTATTCAATTCCGGCGAATTCTGCTTCATCTTTCTGCCCGTCACGCTGTTGTTGTTCTACACGGCGGCGCACTGGCATCTGACGCGGCTGGCCATCTGGATTCTCGGGATCGCCTCGGCGCTGTTCTATCTTTACGCCACGCCGATCGTCGCGGGGCCTTGGGGCATTCCCGTCCCGCCCTACCTGTTGCTGCTGCTCGGATCGATCGTCGGCAATTATCTTGTCGGGGCGGCGTTGCGCCAAAATCCGAGCCGCCTCAAGCTCGGCCTGGGCGTGGCGGCGAACCTCGCCGTGCTGGGCTATTTCAAATACGCCAATTTTTTCGTCCATAATCTCGACCGGTGGGCCGGGATGGATCTTGTCTGGCCGAAAATCTTTTTGCCGCTGGGCATTTCGTTTTACACTTTTCAATCCATCGCTTATCTGGCCGATTGCAGGGAAGGGAAAGTCGGCCGGCACTCGATGCTCGATTTTGCGGTCTTTCTCCATTTCTTTCCCCAGTTGATCGCCGGGCCCATCGTTCATCACCGTGAGATGCTGCCCCAGTTTCGTTCGCTGCGCACCTTCGTCGTCAACCATCGCAACATCGCCACCGGCTTTGCGCTTTTTACCCTCGGCCTGGCCAAGAAGGTCCTCATCGCCGACCGCTTCTCCGATTGGGTGGGAGAGCCTTTCCTGCACGTCGCGCAGCTTTCCGTCGCGGGCGCATGGGCGGCGGTCCTGGCCTTCGGCTTCCAGCTCTATTTTGATTTTTCGGGCTACACCGACATGGCCATCGGCCTCGGCCTGCTCTTCAACGTCCGCTATCCGCAGAATTTCAATTCGCCCTACAAGGCGGAGAGCCTCATCGATTTCTGGCGGCGCTGGCACATGACCCTCTCCCGCTTCCTGCGCGATTACGTCTACATTCCGCTCGGCGGAAATCGCCTCGGAAAAGGCCGCCGCTACGTGAACCTTCTGGTCACCATGCTGCTCGGTGGTTTCTGGCATGGCGCGGCCTGGACTTACGTGATCTGGGGCGCATGGCACGGGTTCTTTCTGGCCGTCAATCATGCGTGGGAGGAGCGGGGCTGGAAGCTGCCGCGCCTGGCCGGAAAAATCTTGACGCTCCTTGTTGTCTTTCTCGGCTGGGCTTTTTTTCGCAGCCACAATTTGCACGACGCCCTGACGCTCCTCGGCACCATGTCGGGCGGTCTTCATCCCGGCCACGAGAGCCCCAAGGCCAAGGAACTCATCTGGCTGGCGACGGCGTTTGTCGTGGTTCTCTTCGCGCCCAACTCATGGCAGATTGTTTCGCGCCTGAAACCGAACGCGGTCTGGGCCTGGATCATCGTCCTGCTCTTCCTGTTTGCCGTCTATCATTTCGATCAGACCACCGAGTTTCTCTATTACCAATTCTAACGGCATGAACCCTTTGACCTCATCACCTATTCCGAAGAGCCGTTGGCGGCGGATGAGCCTGCTCTTTCTGAGCCTGCTGCCGCTGCTCGCACTTTTTCACCTCGTCATGTGGCTTGGCTTTACCCGCACGCTCTTTCGCTACGAGACGGGCGATTTGAAACGGATGGGTTATCTCGTGGGGATGGAGGACTGCAAGGCCCGGCTGGTGGCGCAGGAGCCGCAGTCGGGCTACACGCTGCTGGTGCCGGCGCGGTTGGCGCAGGCGGCCAACGTGCCCGTGGTGATTTTCGGTGATTCCTTCACGCCCAGTCTCGCCAAGGCTTACAGCTTGAAGGCGAAGGAACCGGTTTTAATCGTCGGCGTGAACTGGGAGCAGGGAAACGGCCTCGCGCAGATCAAAAGCTGGCTGGCGGAAAATCCGTTTCGCGCGCATGGCGTTCGCACGGTCATCGTGGAGCGGGTCGAGTACGCCTGGCTCGACACGTTTGCCGACGAGGGCGATGCGAGCCTGAACATTCCGTGGAGCCGCGAAGCCTCCGGCGAAGCGCCTGCGCTTTACCAAAAAGCGCCGCTTTGGACTTTTGCCAACAACGGCAACTTCAAGGTCCTTTTCTGCAACCTGGCCTATCTCTTTTCCCCCACCGCCTTCAATCTCACCGATGCCTGCGTGGTTCACTTGAAGCAAAAATTCTTCAACTGCTCGTATGGCGACCGGCTGCTTTTTTATCGCGGCGATTTCCGGGGCGCATTGACTTCCCAAAACGGGCCCCGCCTCGAATCGGCGCTGGCGCACTTGCGGGAACTGGCCGATCTTTGCCGCCGGCAGGGGCTGGCCTTTCATCTCGTCGTTCCACCGGTCAAATCGTATCTCTACTACGACTGGGTGGATCGGCCTTTTTATCCCGACAGCAAGCTGCTGGAAACGCTTCAGGCGCGCGCCACGGCCTCCGGCTACGTCGATTTGAAGCAGCGATTCCATCAGCAATTGGAGGCGGGCTACCAGGATCTCTATTATCCCGACGACGCCCACTGGAATTTTCCCGCCGCACAAATGGCAGCGGAGGAATTGACCCGGGCGGAAGCCAACCCCTAGGATGTGGAATGGACGATTGCCCCGAATCGACTCGCCTGGCGGAGGATGCTTCCCGCGCGAAAAACTGGAAGCGCTGGGGGACTTACCTGTCCGAGCGGCAATGGGGCACCGTGCGCGAGGATTACTCGGCCGACGGCGACTGCTGGAATTATTTCCCGCACGATCACTCCCGCAGCCGCGCCTATCGCTGGGGCGAGGACGGCATCCTCGGGTTCGCCGATCGCGAATGCCGCCTCTGCTTTGCCCCCGCGCTTTGGAACGGCGTCGATCCGATTCTCAAGGAACGATTCTTTGGCCTCACCAATCAGGAGGGCAATCACGGCGAGGACGTCAAGGAAGCCTACTTCTATCTCGATGCCCTGCCGACCCACTCGTATCAGCGCGCGCTTTATAAATATCCGCAGCGGCCCTATCCCTATCTCGAGTTGCTCGAGACGAATCGCCGGCGCTCGAAGCAGGAGCCCGAGTTTGAAATAACCGACACCGAGGCCTTCGCGGAGAACCGCTACTTCGACGTCGAAATCGAATACGCTAAAAGCGGCCCCGACGACATCCTGATCCAGATCACCGCCACGAATCGCGGGCCCGAAGCGTCGATGCTCCACCTCCTGCCCACGCTCTGGTTTCGCAACACCTGGTCCTGGGGGCGAGTGCCCGAGGACACGCCCAGCCGTCCCGAGCTTTATTGCCGCGAGGATGGCCGGATCGAGGCGGAGCACGCGACTCTCGGCCACTTTCTTTTTCTGCTCGATCCGGCGAGCCAGCCCGATTTGCGCGACCTGCTCTTCACCGAAAACGAGACCAACCGGCGGCATCTCTACGGTGTGGCCAATGCCAATCCTTTTGTGAAGGACGCCTTTCACGAAGCGGTCATTCATGGACGCACCGATGCGACCAACCCGGCCGATTTCGGGACAAAAGCAGCCGCGCACTATGCAAAGAACATCGCGCCTGGTGAAAGCTGGCGGCTGCGATTGCGCCTGGTCGAACAAAGCCAGGCTCCTCCGGCCCCGCAAACGTTCGGCGAATCATTTTCCAGCCTGATCGATTTGCGGAAGGACGAGGCCGACACATTTTATCAGAAACATTTTCCCTTTTCGCCCGACAGCGAGGAATTCAGGATCATGCGCCAGGCCTGCGCCGGATTACTCTGGTCGAAACAATTCTACAATTACCAGGTGTCCCGGTGGCTGAAGGGCGATCCCGGCCAGCCGCCTCCGGCGTTGGGACGGCAGTTGCAGGGCCGCAACTGGGACTGGCTGCACGTCTTCAGCCGCGATGTCCTTTCCATGCCCGATGTGTGGGAGTACCCCTGGTTCGCGGCGTGGGACCTTGCCTTCCACACCGTCGAGCTGGCGCGCATCGACCCCGCGTTTGCCAAGGGTCAGCTCGAACTCCTTTTGCGCGAATGGTACATGCACCCGAACGGCCAGATTCCCGCCTACGAATTTGCCTTTTCGGATGTCAATCCCCCCGTCCATGCCTGGGCCGTGTGGCGCGTTTACAAAATTGCCGGCGCGCGGGGCGCGCGCGACACCCGGTTTCTCGAAAGCGCTTTTCAGAAATTGCTGATGAACTTCACCTGGTGGGTCAACCGCAAGGATTCCTCGGGGCGCAATCTTTTTTCCGGCGGCTTTCTCGGCCTCGATAACATCGGGGTTTTCGACCGCTCGAAGCCGTTGGGCAACGGCAGTTATCTCGAACAGGCCGACGGCACCGCGTGGATGGCCGCTTATTGCCTGAACATGCTCGGCATGGCGATGGAACTGGCCCAGACCAACTCGGTCTATGAAGACATCGCCTCCAAGTTTTTCGAGCATTTCGTCAGCATTACGAATGCGATCAATAACTTCGGCGGTTGCGGCCTTTGGGACGCGGAGGATGGTTTTTATTACGACCGCGTCGCGCAGCCAAGCGGCAACCAGATTCCGCTCAAGATCCGTTCCATCGTCGGCCTGTTGCCGATGATCGCCGTGGCCGTCGCGCCCGGGGAAACGATCAGCCGCCTGCCGAGCTTTAAAAAAAGAATGACCTGGTTCATGCACAACCGGCCCGAACTGGCCCTCCATATTTCCGAGCTCAACGAGCTCGAAGCCCACGCCACCGCGACGCGCATGCTGGCGATTCCGTCGCGCGATCAGTTGGTGCGCATGCTCGGTTATATGCTCGATGAAAAGGAGTTTCTCTCTCCCCACGGCATTCGTTCCGTCTCGCGTTATCACCAGGACCATCCCTACATCCTGAAATGGGATTGCGAGGATTTGCGGGTCGACTATTCGCCGGCCGACAGCACCACCGGGCTTTTTGGCGGCAACTCGAACTGGCGCGGCCCCATCTGGATGCCGATCAATTACCTGCTGGTTGAAGCCCTCGAACGCTACCACCATTTCTATGGCAATGGACTGACGGTCGAATGTCCCACCGGCTCGGGCAACCTGATGAATCTCAAGGACGTTTCCAGGGAGATCAAGCGCCGGCTGGCCAGTCTTTTCCTGCCCGGGCCTGATGGCGCGCGGCCTTACGCCGCCTCCTTGGGCCGCTACGCCAACGATCCGCTTTGGCGAAACAACCTGCTCTTCAATGAATATTTTCATGGAGACAACGGGCGCGGTCTCGGCGCCAGCCATCAAACCGGCTGGACGGCGCTGATCGCCGATTGTCTGCGCGATTGCAGAAGCTTCAAATAGTCGGGCTACCGCACGACGTGTCCTGCTTCGAGTTCCGCCGCGAGGGCGTCGGCGTGATAAACCTTGCGCAAAGCCTCGACGATCGCCGCGCTGTCCACCGCGACGGAACGATTCTGCGCCGGATCGTAGACATAGCGGCCGGCGAGGGAAGGTTCATTGCCGTCAAAAATAATCCCGACAAATTCCCCCTTTTGATTTACGACCGGGCTGCCTGAGTTCCCTCCCAAAATGTCCGCCGTGGTGACGAAATTCAATGGCGTGGCGAGATCGAGTTTCGATTTTTGCCCGACCCACGCGCGCGGCAGATCGAACGGCGGCTGATCGTGGAAGAGCGCCGAGCGGGCGTAGAGTCCCGCGAGATCAGTCAGCGGTTCGATGTATTTTCCGTCCGCCTCGTATCCCGACACGGTGCCGTAGGCGAGCCGTAGCGTGTCCGTCGCATCGGGATAGGAAGGCGCGCGGTTCAGATCGACTCGCGCCTGGTAAATAACGGCATAGGCGCGCTCCTTGATTTCAGTGTCCTCGTCGTCGATCTTGCGCGCGGGCCGTGCGGCCAGGTCGACGAGGCAGGCAAACTCCAGCAGCGGATCGGTGCTGCTCCGGAGCGCGTCTTTCCCTCCGGCGTAGAGTTTTTTCCGGTACGAAATATCCTCCAGTTTTGTTTCGCGGACCAATTCCACGGCCCGGTCGTGGGGAGATTTCCCCGCCAGCAACTGTTTCACCAGCGGATCATTTGCGCCATATTGCTCCACCAGTTTTTCCAGTCCGTCGCCCAGGAAAAAAATCTCCAGGTCGGGATAGTAGGGCCGTCCCGAGAACAGCCGGAATTCGAGCGAGGGAAGACTGCTCTCCCGGTACGCGGGCAAACGCTCGCCGTTGGGTTTGGCCCGTTCCACCGCGGCCCGGACGAGCGTGCGCGCCAGGTTGAAGAGATCGCTGCGATAGGCGAAGCGTTCATAGGCCTCGTAAGCCGGGAAGTTGGCCCGGTCGGCTTGCACGGCTTCGCTGACGCGGTCATAGGCATCGGGCGCCGCTTTTTGTTCGGGATGCTGCGCGAGCAAAGCGCGAAAATCGGTCTCCTCCTCCGCCTTCGCTTTCAACAGGCCGGGATCACGCAGGCCCTTGAGAAAGCCATGGTAGGCCTTGCGGGAATTGGCCACGGAGGCGAGCGCTTCGCCTGCTTCGCGCGCGTGCTCGGGACTCGTCGCGCTGAATTTAGTCAACTCCCGCTCCATCCCGTCCAGCTCGTCCACCACGACCGGCAGACGGACATCCCTCTGGTAATTGATCTCGTCCATGGTCACGAGCCGTTGCGAGGAACCGGGATGGCCCGCCACGAAAACCAGTTCGTCCTTGGCCGGCCCGGCGGAATTCCATTGCAAATAATCGCTCGTCTTCAGCGGCTTCCCATGGTCATAAATTCGAAAGAGACAAATATCGAGGTCGTAGCGGGGAAACTCAAAATTATCGGGATCTCCCCCGAAAGAGGCCGTCTGCCAGTCGGGTGAAAAAACCAGGCGCACGTCGGGATATTTCTTATATTGATAGAGATCGTAACGCGCTCCGCCGAACAGCGGGATCACTTCGCTCTCGAGGCCGGTCCGGTCGAACGATTCCTTTTCGATCGCCGCTTCCACCGCTTTCTGGGCCGCCTCGGCCTCCTCCGGCGTTGCGCCCGGCTTGACGGCGGCGCTGACCCGCGCCGTGACGTTTTGCGTTTTTTGCAGGACGAGCATCTCCAATCCCTGGCACGGCAATTCGTCCTGGAGGGTCGGCGCGTAAAAGCCGTTCTCTTCGTAATTATGTTTGCTTGTGCTCAGCGTATGCAGCTCGCCTTCCCCGACGTGGCGATTGGTGATGACCAGGCCATCGGCGGAGACAAATGAGCCTGACGCTCCCCCGATGCGAAGGGCCGCGCCGCGCAAATGATCCAGCCATGCGGCATCGGGCGTGAAGTGATATTTATCGGCGATGGCACCCGTCGGTGGATCGCTAAAGAGCCAGTAACCCTCGTCCGCTTGAAGCGCATTTCCGGCCAAGCCGCAACACGCCAGGACTAATGCCATTCTCCATTTCATAGACAAGCACGCAGTGTGCAGGTGGGGAGAAATCCGTCAACGATTCCGCAAGACGTTATTCGATGTCTTGGGGCAGCGCCATCCGCGCGCACAGGTCGGTTGGTTCCGAGCGGACATCCTGGAGGACTTTGTCGTAATAGATGCCGATGACAAAGCCGTAGTATTCGCCCTGCGTCGTATTGTTGGGGCCGGGTGTGCCCGGAACCGGCATGATGTAGTCGACGCCGAAAGCCTCGCTTTTTTTGCCGCCCCAGAAAAGGAACGTATCGTCAAACGACCCCTTGTGCTGGCTGAGATCGGGCACCAGGCTCCCGTCCGGCATTTGCTGATAAAAGATCACAAAAGGCTGGAGCTTCTTCTGGTCAAAATTGGGCATATTCGGGTCTTTGCGCGCGAGCTCCGCGCGGAGATGAAACTGCGCGTCGCCGTCCCGCGTGTCGACCGGCGTCTTTTCCACCGACTTGACGTAAATCGCGCGCTCCAGGGTCGAAGGCTCTTTCAGCGGATCGGCATCCTGCCCCGCATTGAGCAGCAGCACATGGTCCACCGCCGCAGCGTACACCGTGCCCACGCCTTGTCCGAGGTCAACCAAACGCTGCCAGTACAGCTTCGCCCGCACCGGGTTGTTCATCAAATTGTAGGTCTCGGCCAGATTTTTCAGCGTGGTCGGATTGCGCGGATCAATGTCCTCCGCCCGGACCAATAGATCGGAGGCCGATTGAAAATCATTCTGTTTGAGGAAAACCTGCGCCTCCTCATTCAGCGTGCCGATCTGGGCCAGCTTGTCCGAATCGCTGGGCACTTTCAGCAGCGCGGGTTGGATCGACGTGAGGGCCAGGCTGGGCAGCCGGACGATGCCCGCATAATCGACGGCCCCGCCTTGTTGCGAGGTCGAGGTGCTGTTGGGATTGGACGTCGTCGAGGTTGTGCCCGGGTTGGCGCCCCGGGCCAGGGGAAAGTTGACGCTGACCGACACCACCATCGCCCGCAACCAGAACACCAGGATGAACATCACGACCTGGAGCAAAATGACCGCCCCGACCAGGTAGACCGCCACGGTATAAGTCTTGGGCCGGACACGCTTGACGTGTTTCGTGGCCGGGAAATGATGCTGGGGAGGGGGAAGTTGGGTCACGCTTTACGCTTTGTCCAGGGGGTTGAGCTGCAAGAGAATAAGCGCTCTCGCAAACGTCAAAGAATGGCGCAATTGCAAGGCTGGCGCAAGCCCTGCGGACGGCAGATGCCGGGCGCAGCACCATTTGACAGGCGAAAGAGTCGCGTTACTTTCAAAAGTTACAAGCCTATAAGTCGCCGCACGTCATCCTCAACCTCGCGAACTTCGCCTTTCGCGGCGCAGCCTGCATGAACACCAACACCATCGACCTGAGTCATCGTCAATTTACCTCGCCCGGACAAGGCTACTGGCCCGAAGCCACGCCGCAACAATGGAACGACTGGCAATGGCAGATGCGCCATAGCGTCAAGTCGCTCGAGCAGCTTACGGGAAAAATGGATCTCACCCGCGAGGAACATGCCGGGGTGCTTCTGGCCAATACCAAGCTGGCCATGGGCATCACGCCCTACTTCTTCAACCTGATTGATCCGTTCGATCCCGATTGCCCGATCCGCCGCCAGGTCATCCCGCGCATCGAGGAGATGACCTACGATCCCGCCGACATGGCCGATCCGTGCGGCGAAGATCACGACATGCCCGTGCCCGGCCTGGTGCACCGCTATCCCGACCGCGTCCTCTTTCTCGTCACCGACCGCTGCGCTTCCTATTGCCGCTACTGCACGCGCAGCCGCGTCGTCAGCGGCGTGGGCGAGCAGGAACTCGAACTCGATTTCGACCGCGCCATCGACTACCTGCAAAAGCACACGGAAGTCCGCGACGTGCTCCTGTCCGGCGGCGACGCGCTGCTCCTTTCCGATGGCCGGCTCAAAAATCTGCTGGGCCGTCTGCGGGCCATCGAGCACATCGAGTTCCTGCGCATCGGCAGCCGCGTCCCGATCTTCCTGCCGCAGCGGATCACGCCGGAGCTCTGCGCGATGCTCAGGGAATTCCACCCGCTCTGGATGAGCGTCCACGTCAACCATCCGAAGGAGCTGACCACCGAGGTGCGCGACGCCCTCGGACGCCTCGCCGACGCGGGCATTCCGCTCGGCAACCAGTCGGTGCTGCTGCGCGGCGTCAACGACGATGCCGCCGTGATGAAGGTGCTCGTGCAGAAGCTGCTCCGCGCGCGCGTGCGGCCCTATTACCTCTACCAGTGCGACCTGATCCAGGGTTCCTCGCACCTGCGCACTTCGGTCAGCAAGGGGCTGGAGATCATCGAGAACCTGCGCGGCCACACCAGCGGCTACGCCATCCCGCAGTACGTCATCGACGGGCCCGGCGGCGGCGGCAAGATTCCGATCAACCCGAACTATGTCGTCGCGCAGACGCCCGAGAGCCTCGTGCTGCGCAACTACAAGGGCGACATCTACGAGTACCCGGAGACCGCGCCCCTGGACGGCGCGCCGCCCGGCCCGACGCCCGAATATCGCCGCCTCGAATTCCTCGACCCGATCGAGGAGCGCGAGGAAATCACCAGCCGCTCCTGGCGTCCCGGGCGCAGAGATTAGTGGGTAGCCGTCGTTCCTACGCACTACTTGATTAACGGTGACTTGTCAGAGGGTGAATAGCTTGGCAGGCACTTTGCAGCCACTAGATAAAACTTACTTGTAGAAGGTTTTTGCTGGCACTTTTGCTGGCAGTTTCTTCACAGCTTCATCGTTGCCCGCCGTAAAAGAGGTACAACGCTTAGGTCTAGGAAATCCACTTTGCGACCCAAGAGGTCGCCGCAATCCAGACAACGATGGCGGCGATCACCCAACTTGCAGTGATGACTTGAGAGCGCAATTCTCTTTTGACGAACCAAACGATGAGCAGAAAAAAAGCCAAGATGACCAGAGGAATAACCCAGAGGTGGGAAGACGTTACCGGATCATCCTTTTTATAGCTCAAGGCAACAATGAATGTCATGGGAATCGCATAAAGGATGAGAATCGACGTTTTACGCCAAGTGAGTTTCTCGTCCTTCTCCGGATGCAAAATCCACACAGGAGCAAGGAAGGCCGCCAAGAGTCCGATGTAAGCCAACGGGAAAAAATCGGGCCAGTGCTGAGTCAAGCGGTCGGCGAGGATCACAACCCCCTTGCCAAGGAAGAGAGAGAACATAAAAATTGCAACCAAGGAATTGAGCCAGGGAGGTGGAGGGATGATTTTTCCGGCTCTAGCCTCTTCCGTGTTCACGGTGAGATACATTTGCGCGATGAGCCATGACGCACCGAAGAGCGCCATAGGCAACATTTCCAAGCCGGCATGTGGGGTGTCGTTCGCCACAATGGATTCCTAGCAGACTATGGCCGCGAGGGAAATCCTACTTAGGGATTCTTATGCCGGAGCATGAGGGTGGAACCCTCATAAAAGCAAAGTTCGGGGCCAGTGCTTTTACCAGCCAATTTGCAAGATATAGGTGAAATGACTGATCCAGAGCCAACGTCCGCTTCCTTAAAAGCAATGTTTCCGATTTTGTCTCAAAGCTTCCAAATTGAGGTGCGATGCATAGCCGCAAACATGTCTGTGGCAATGTCTGGCGTGGTGAATGAGCGAGTGTCTCGCTCCCTATCTCGAAGAGATAGGACATAGTGTCATGGCTTAAGCCGTCAGATTTCAGGCTAAATTTGAACTGCCGAAGAGATGCCCTGAACTCATCCGCGATACGAGCACCGCCGCCTTCAATTTTGATCTTTGCGCTCAGCCTGTTTCCTCGGCTTTCCGGCCGGAGGGCGTTGCGATGGAAGCGGGCGTCTTATGCTCACCCGTTTGGATGATTTGGCCCGGCGGCGGATCGACTTTGCTTTTGAGACGACGCTGTCTTCCCGTTCGTTGGCGCGATGGTTGCGCCAGAGGCAGGACGAGGGCTTCGAATTTCATGTGCTCTATATCTTTTCATCCATAGGAAATGAGTCCCGGATGTGAAGAATTGGCTAGCTTCTAATCCTTTCCCACAATTTGCGCGCCCTCGTTGTCGGCCTTGAGGACAGTGACGCGCGCGGGGAGATCATGCTTGCGGGCGGCGTCGAGCATCGCGGCGGAGATCGCGTCCACGTTGTCCAAAGCGGGGGCCATCAGGCACGATCCCGCGCCGCTGAGGAAACTTCCCAACGCGCCCGCCTCCTGCGCCGCCGCGAGAATGGCCGCGAAACCGGGAATCAGCACCTGGCGATGGGGCTGGTGCAGGTGATCGACAAACATTCCGCGCAGCGAAGCGTAATCCTCCAGGCAAAACGCCGCCGCGATCCGCGCCGTGCGCTGGGCGTTCTCCACCGCATGGCGGAAGGGGACCTCCCTCGGCAAAAGCCCGCGCGCCGTCTCCGTCGAGAGGCGCAACTCGGGCACGAGCGTCACGAAAGAAAGCTCCGGCTGCACCGGCACGCGCGTGTAGACAAAACCGTCCGCCGCATCGGCCGAGGCGTGGGCGCACACGGCGAATCCGCCGAGGAAAGAGGGCACCGCGTTGTCGGGATGGCCCTCGAGTTCGATCAGCAGCGCGAGGATTTGTTCGCGCGTGACCGGGAACGTTTCGCGCACGAGCTCCGCCAGCCCCATCAGCACGCCGAGGCGCACCGTCACACTGCTGCCCAGCCCGCGCGAAATCGGGATGTCGCCCTCGATCCGCGCCTCAAATCCAAACGGCGCGATCTTTCCGCCGGTCGCCCGCTGAAAATAAGCTGCGGCCGTCTCGCCGATCATGCCGTGGGGCGCTTTCGCCTCGTCCGAGCGCGTCAGCGTGATCGTGTTGTAAAGCTGCAACGCCAGGCCGAGGCAATCAAAGCCGGGGCCAAGATTGGAAGTGCTGGCGGGCACACGAACCTGAACTCGGGAACAAGACATAAAGGCTTCTACCGCTTCCCCGCGCGCTAGCAAAGGATTTTGCGAAAGCCCTTGCTCAACGTCGCCGGATGATGGATAGTAGCGGTTCGCGCAACTTCGGGTGAGATGAAAGCCCACGGTTCAGGAAGTTGCGCCAACCTCAATCGCGGGGTGGAGCAGCCCGGTAGCTCGTCAGGCTCATAACCTGAAGGCCGCAGGTTCAAATCCTGCCCCCGCAACCCCTTCTTTCCTTGAAAGTGGTTTATTATCAATTACTTGAGAGGAAAAATCTCTCGGCGGCGAATTGCTTTAAAACTCATTCGGACGGTTCTAATCATGCCTCAAATTGTCCGCAATTTGTCCGCCCAAACTCGTAAGGTTGAAAAACTGACGAGTTGTTTTGAGAGCGAATTTGTCCGCAAAAGTGTCCGCCCTGCGATGATCTGCCGACGTGGCAGAGTTCTCGAATACTGAAACCTCAGCGCCGAAGAGGGCCAAGCCTGCTCTTCATCTCTCGATTTTCGGTGACTACATCTGCGTCGCGAAGAATCTGCTCAAGCGTGGTGTCCCATTTTTCCGCCAGGGCAAGGCGGATGACGGTGTCGAGGATTGGGCCGCTGCGTTGCCGGAGTATCTCACCAAAAGTTTCCAGCATCATTGCTTCAACAGCGCCTTTGGCCTTGGGGCGGGACTTCGCGTGGGAAATGGTCCAGAATTCAACCACAATGGGCGGCGGAACAAGCGCCTTGCTCGGGTCGTCCATTGCTTCCAAGCAGTCCCGTAAGCAAGCGACAATGAGCGAATTGGGCGCCATGCGAAGCCAACTGGCTTTTGCTTTAACGCGCTGCGGAAGCTCTCCCATACCTTGGCTGAGTTTAAGGTGCAAATGCTTGGGCTTGGGTTGCGTCTTTGCTCGCGCATGAAATTCAGCCAGCCGGTGTGCCGATTCTCTGGCTCGCTTTTTTCTGTCCTCGTCGGCAAGTCGGTCGAGGAACTGATCTTTTTTCTTTGCTGGACTGCTGAGAAGCTCGTCCTCTCGGCCTAACGCTCTGTAGTACTTCTCCACCATGCCGAGCGGATGAAAAGGCATGTGGGGCGACTCCATGTATCGGACGCACTGCCAGACGCAATCCTGCATAAAGTGACTCGGCGAATCTTCTCCGCAAGCGGCGCATTTTTCGAGGAGTGGGAGAGACAGCTCAGGAGGAGTTTTAACGCTGATCTGCATAAGGAAAGAGTGTGGATAAAATTCAAATTTGACAATAGTGGCTGGAATAGCTACTAGTAGCTAAATGACAGTTCAAGTCAAACCCTTTGTAGTGAAGCGCGCCGATTTCCTACGGCTCATGGGCAGTCCGCTCATTGGCCGACGAGTGCTTTATGCGGCCGATCATGGATTGGCTCCTTGGTGCGACCTGCTCAAAACCATCCGAGAGGGAGGTCGCGGTTCGGAAAGGCTCCTCGATTACGAAAGTGCTCATGCCTGTTACGAGAAAATCCGTGCCGGGGAAATGCCCCCGCTCCTTCCGTGCGAAACGGCAGCCAAGGGGCAAAACCGGGGCCGTCGATCCTTCCTCAAAAGC
>Ga0181537_10001070_pt1 | contig 25502 bp, 15 predicted proteins | sample PEATcosm2014_Bin_39_FD_119765 | JGI IMG/M metagenome (GOLD analysis project Ga0181537, IMG submission 119765) | Peatland microbial communities from MTU Mesocosm Facility, Houghton, MI, USA - PEATcosm2014_Bin23_10_metaG | ecosystem: Environmental > Terrestrial > Soil > Wetlands > Peat | place...
CCCAGCGTATCGTTGATCTGCTTGAATCGATCCAGGTCGATGAATGCCACCGCGAGCTGCCGTTGATAGCGCTGCGCCTGGCTGATCGCCTGGCTCAACAGCTTGTTGAACAGGCTGCGATTGGGCAGCGCTGTGAGGCCGTCGTGATAGGCAAGATATTCGACCCGCTGCGCATGCGCGAGGTTGGCCTGGTCCTCACGTACCCGCCCGCGGGCCACCTGCAAGCTCATGCGTCCCCACATGCTCATGAAGGCGATCAGCAGCGCGCTACCAGTCACGGCGCGCCACAGGTAGAGCCGCGCATCGTGACGGGCGCGTGCCAGCTGTTCGACCTCGGACAAGCCGGCTATCACCGCCAGCGGAAACTCATACAGCTGCTGTGCAGCGGTGTAGCGAGCTATACCGTCCCAACTGTTGGTCACGCGCAGTACCGTCGGATCGTTCCCCTCGGCGCCGGGAACGGTACTCGCATAGTCAACCGAATCACCGGCTGTCACGCGGTCGCCGGTACGGCGCACGCGGAATACACCATCGGTTCCCAGAAGCCCGAGTATCCCGTGGGCGCCCAGAATTGCCGGGTCGTAGCCGCTGACAAAATAGGAGGCATCCACCGCAACCAGCACGGCGCCGAGCAGCGAGCCGTCGGCAGCATTGAGGCTGCGGCCGAACTGCAGCGTCCATTCTCCCGAAGCCTGGTCCTTTCGCGCCTGGTCAATCCAGAGCGTATCGCTGTGCATGGCGCGCACGAATCCGGTCCGCGCTGCAGAGGCAGCGCCGCCGGGCCGGGTGCTGGCGATCACCTCGCCATTCGGGTTGACGAAACTGACGACGAACAGCAGCTCCGGCGGCAGCAGGGATCTGGCCTTCAAATCGGTCAGCGCCTGCTGGGGTCCCTTGAATTCATAGGCATATTTGACCACCTTGAGCGTCTGATCGATCTCACGCAGCGCACGCACGACTTGCGCCTCGTAGGTGTTGACCAGTTCCAGCGCGGTGGCGGTCGAGGCCGCCGCCGCCGCGATACGCTCGTCCCTGATCAGATTGAATGTCGCGCTCCAGATGACGCCCAGGACCAACAGCGTGAGCACCGTAAAGAGAATGTGCGGCTCCATCAGCCGCGTCAGCCATGCCCTGAATCCCGTAACGGCCTTATTTTTGTTTGCCCGCCGCTGAGCCGTGTCATCTTGAAGCGATGTAGTCGTCATGGTCGTGAATCCCTCGGTGGTTCGACCGTTGGCGGCGCACACACAAGCAGGAGATTACTCGGCGAAGCGGCAGCATCCCGGATGCTCACATCATCCGCGTATTTGCTATGGCCGTATGTACGCTGGGTAACACAAGGCGCGGATAAGCTTCGGCTATAGCGCGGCCGCAACCGCGATTCGGCTGCTATTTCGCCGACTTTACCGACGGAAAGCGCGAGCGCTGCTCGAGTTCAAAGATCGATGCGCTGTTGCGGATATACATATCCCTGGCGTGCACCAGCGGCTGGTAGTCCCAGCTCACATCCTGCTCACGATTGATGCGATTGAGATAGCGCCGGCGGCGCTGGCTGGCGATGACGGTGGTGCGAATCGCCTCCAGATCCCAGCCGCTGGCGATCTCCTGGCGCAGCTTGCCGACGCGCGCGGCATGCTCGGGGGTCGCGGCGAGGTTGCTCACTTCCAGAGGATCGGCGATCAGGTCGTAGAGCTGATCCGGATCGGTCGGACAGTGGATGAATTTGTATCGACCGCGGCGAATCATGATGGCCGGTGCACTGGTCCCCTCGCCCGTATATTCGCCGATGGCCTCGTCATGGCCGTCAGCACCCGCAAGATGAGGCACAAGCGAGCGCCCGTCCGTGACCACCGGTGCTGCGTGCAGCTCCTCCCCGTCGCTGGCAAGGTCGAGCAGCGTTGGCAGAATGTCGATGTGCGAGACGGCGGCGGCGACGCGATGGCAGCGGAAGCGCTGCGGCGCATGCAGGATCAGCGGAATGCGCGCCGAGTTTTCAAACCAGTTCATCTTGAACCACAGGCCGCGCTCCCCCAGCATGTCGCCGTGATCGGCGGTGACGATAGTCACGGTGTCCTCGGCAAAGCCGCTTTCCCGGATGGCCTGCATCAGCTCGGCGAAGCGCTCATCGATATAGCTCAATGAGCCGTAGTAGGCATGGCGCGCGTTGCGCACCTGCTCCAGCGTCGGCGCCGGGTCCTGCATGCCGATGGCATCGATGAGGCGCCTGCTGTGTGGATCGATCGTCACATCGCCAATCCCCAGCTTTGGCATGTCGATATCATCATGCCGATAGCGGTCCCAATATTCGCGCCGCGCCAGATATGGATCGTGCGGGCTGATCAACGAGACCACGAGGCAGAACGGCTGCTGGCTTTGCCTGCGGGCAAGGTCGAACAGGTGGCGCTTGGCCTGGAACAGCACCTCGTCATCGAAATCCAGATACGCGGAGCGGGTGCAGATTCCGGCCTGCCGCACGACATCCATGTTGTGGTACCAGTCGAGCCGGGCCTGCGGCTGGTCCCAATTGGGGACCCAGGCGAAATCGGACGGATAGACATCCGTGGTCAGCCGACGATGGAAGCCGTGCAGCTGATCCGGCCCGCAGAAATGCATCTTGCCCGACAGCGTCGTGTCATAGCCCAGGAAGGACAGATGATGGGCAAAGGTGGGGATCTCGGCCATGAATTCCGCTGCGTTGTCCCAGGCGCCGATGCTGGTCGGGAGCCGGCCGGCCATGAACGCGTAGCGAGCCGGCGCGCACAGCGGATAATTGCAGTAGGCGGCATCGAACACGACCGATTGTTCCGCCAGGGCGGACAGCGCCGGCATCTGAACGAGCCGGTGGCCGTAGGCCGGCATGAACTGCGGCGCCAGTTGATCGAGCATGAAAATGACGAAATTGGGTTTTCTGGCCGCCATTGGTAGCATCCCCCCAAGCTGACTCACTCATATGCACCCCCGTATGTTACCGGGATCAAAATTGCTATGTTGAACACCGGACGCAACAGCCATCAGGAGAACAGGCTATGCCCCTCGCCCGCATCGATCTTCCAGCAGGCAAACCCGCCAGCTACCACAGCGCCGTTGGCGACGCCGTGTATCAGGCCATGATCACGGTGCTGAACGTGCCGAAGGACGATCGCTTCCAGGTGATCTGCGAACACCCGGCGGCTCACCTGGTGATCGATCCAGACTATCTGGGCATCCACAGATCCGCCGATGCCATCGTGATTCAAGTGACGCTGAACGAGGGGCGCACGCTGCAGATGAAAAAGGCGTTTTACAAGGCAGTCGCAGACACCCTGTTCGAGCGGCTTGGACTTCGGCGTGAAGATGTCGTCATCAACCTGGTCGAGGTCAAGAAGGAGAACTGGTCATTCGGAAACGGCGAAGCGCAGTACGCCCAATGACAGGCTGATTTGCTGCCTTGTCGGTACGCCACCGTACACAAGAGGACATCCCGAGGATCAAGGTACTCAATGCGGGCTCGCTCGAGGCCGGGTGACCCGGTTCTGTGACCGGCTCGCTTCCTATCTGATGCAATGCGCTGATTATGGTGGAAGTTGAGCCGTGCCTGATTCAGGGACACCAGTGCATGGAATCGAACAATTTGGTCTCCGAGGAGTCATTTGCATGATCAGCTCTTTAGCGGACATTCGCGGTGCCCCGCAAAAATAAACAAGCACGACGCCCTGTTTGCGCGGCTGCTTCCATGGCAAACGGAGCGTGGCACCGGTGAAACCTCAAATTCTGATCGTGGACGGCAACACGACCGAATTGTTATCAGCATCGGTGGCCCTGGAGGCCGCAGGCTATGAGGTCTCGATGGTAGCGGGCGTGCAGCAGGCCCTGGCGGCCGTCTACTGTCATGTACCCAGCCTGATCCTGGTGGACATTTCCGCCTCCGATACCGACGGCTCAGGACTTACTCGCCAGCTCAAGCCCGACCCGAGACTGCGTCACGTTCCCCTGATCGCCCTGGGCGCCCCGGACCGACCGCCGGATGCCGAACTGTCGCCCGATCTGGGCTTCAGCGGCTACCTGGCCAAGCCGATCGACAGCACCGCCTTTGCGGACCAGATCGCTGCCCTTATTCCCGCAAGATTCGAGCCCCAGACCTATCTTATTGCGGATGACCATCCGGTCAATGTACAGGTCCTGCGGCTGCAGTTGGAAGGCGAGGGACATACGGTCTTGGTGGCCGGTAATGGCATCGAGGCGCTGGAAATACTCGAACGCCAAGGTGCCCGAGTCGATGGGATCGTGTCCGATATCCTGATGCCGGAAATGGACGGCTACAACCTGTGCCGCAGTGTCAGGAGAAGCGAGAAATTCAGCACCTTGCCGTTTGTGCTCTACACCGGCACGCACAATTCAGCCGAACACCGCGCACTGGGCGCCGCTGCTGGCGCCGATGCCTTTATGGAAAAACCCGCTCCGATCCACAGCATTCTCGACAAGCTCCGAGCTGCTGCCGGCAGGCATCGACCGGCAGCCGTTCCCACGACGCTTCCAGAGCTGCAGGCGCCGGTCCTGAGGTCATACAGCGAAGCGCTGGTTCGACAATTGGAGGAGAAAGGTGTCGAACTGGAACGCGCTGCAGTACGTATTCAGCGTCTCAATCGCGTGCTGTCGGTGCTAAGCGCGATCAATGGTCTGATCGTTCGCACCGTCGATCTCGATGAACTGCTGCGCGAAGCCTGCCGCATCGCCGTCGAAGCCGGTCAGTTTCCAAAGGCGTGGATAGGACTCGTCGATACCGAGACCAACAAGCTTCGATTTGCCGCCGGCCATGGGGGGACCGAGGCGTTCTACCAGAGTCTCAAGGCAAGGCTGAGCGACGACATGCTCGACCCGCGCAACTTTGCAGCCACGGCTCTGAGGACACTGGCCCCAGTGATAGTCAACGACCTGCACGGCGAACGCCGCACGCTGCAAGACATGACTGAAACCGGCTCGCGCGCCGTCGCAGTGCTGCCGCTCATCATCGAGGGGGAAGGCGTGGGCGTCATCTCGATCCACGCCGAAGTCGCCGGGTTCTTCGACGATGAAGAGATGAAAGTGCTGAACGAGCTTGCCGCGGATATCTCCTACGCCCTTGCGCACCTGCGAAAATCGGCCCGAATTCAATACCTGGCGAACTACGATCAGGTGACCAGTCTGCCGAATCGCGGTCTTTTCAGCGAGCGGCTGTCACTGGCATTGCAGAAGCAGACCGACGATGGCTCCTTGCTGGCGGTGGTTCTGGTAGACGTGGAACGCTTCCGTCGCATCAATGAGACGCTCGGGCGGGCGGCGGGAGACGAACTGCTGCATCTTGTTGCGCATCGGCTCAAACTGGCGGACGCCTCTGCGGCCAGGATCAGCGCCGACATGTTCGCCGTCGAGCTGCACAAGCGTTCGGAGACTGAGCTGGCCAGGGCCTTTGAAGAGCTCGCGGCACGTTGCTTCGGAGAGCCGTTCAGTGTGTCCGGTGAGGAACTGCGCCTGACCTGTCGCGGCGGTATTGCGGTATTTCCAAGCGACGGCATCACTGCCGAAACGCTGTTGCGGCATGCGGAGGTTGCCTTGCGCCAGGCCAAACTCACTGCGGAGCACAGTGTCTTTTACGCGCCGGAACTCAACGCGCGTGCTTCCGAATCCCTGGCGATGGAAAATCGGCTGCGCCGCGCCATAGAGCGCAATGAATTCGTTCTGCATTACCAGCCCAAGGTAACCCTGTCTGATCGGCGCATCTGCGGCCTGGAGGCGCTGATTCGTTGGCGCGATCCTCATGGTGGCCTGGTGCTGCCCGGAAGATTTATTCCGCTGCTCGAGGAATCCGGCCAGATTGGCCAGGTGGGGGAATGGGCGCTGCGCCAGGCACTTGCGGATCAGGGAAGATGGCGCGCCGACGGGGTCACGCCACCGCGGGTCGCGGTGAATGTGTCGGCAATTCAATTGCGCAAACAGGACTTTGCCGACGTGATCAGCAATATCCTGGCGGCCAACAAACGCGCCTCACTCGAACTGGAAATTACCGAGTCCATGATCATGGCGCAGGTCGATCGCAGCATAGCTGCCTTGAAGCAGATTCGCGCCCTCGGGGTAACTGTCGCAATCGACGATTTCGGTACCGGCTATTGCTCATTGTCATACGTGGCAAAGCTGCCGGTGAATTCATTGAAGATTGATCGCACCTTCATAGTCGGGATGACGGAGAGTTCAGATGGCCTGGCGATCGTGTCCAGCATGATCGCGCTGGCGCACTCGCTGAAGCTCAAGGTAGTCGCAGAGGGGGTAGAGACGGAACAGCAGGAACAGCAATTGCGGCTGCTCGCCTGCGATGAGGCGCAGGGCTATCTTTTCGGCAAGCCGGCGCCTTATGAGGCCATTGCGAACCGCCTTCGTGCCAGTGAGGAGCTGGCAATCCTTTAGTCTCTGCCGCACAACCCGCTCTGTCGGTCGAACTGCGGCTCGATGTAGGACAAAGCCTGGTCGGTATCCCTCGCTTGGCCGTGCCGTCGGCGATAACTGAACAATAACTGAATTAAATCGGCTTCCTCCCGCAGTTAGTCAGCGTGGGCTTACCGCAAAGCAATCCGTGTTCTCCTATCGCCCTGGCGCTAGGTTGACCACACTACCGGCCAACGCTGAAGGACCTTAGGGAACGAGTGCCGTGCCAAGCACAAGGATTATGTTAGCGCTGGTACTGATGGCCTCTACGCCCGCAGCTTACGCTGAATGCGTTGCCAGTGCTGCTGCAATTAACCCAAGATCTGCCTGCCTTCACGACATCTCCCTGCCGGCCTCACACTCGAATCGCCCGGCTGGTGAAGTTCGAACGTCGAACGACGTTCGAGCGTCCAGCGATGCGCATATCAACGACATTCGTTGGGAGGCGGCGCGCGTTCTGGGCGCCGCCAGCGTCGCCAGTCAGGGTGGCACCGAGCGTGACTCTACGGTGGCTCGTTCGATCAATGAATTGCCATGGGCGGATTCGCGCGATTGGATCCACAATCCGCCCGAGTGGATACGCGATATTAAGGACAGCCGTGCCCGCCGAGCACCCGTCCCGCTGCTGCATCTGTGGCGGTCACAGGAAAGACAGACTCTGGTCGCGCTGGGGGTCAGTCATAGCGGCAAACCCGGTGTCTTTATCGCACGAAAGCTGCCGTACTGAGACCACCGCTCAGCGCCGCCAGGGAACTGGACAGCGCGGCCGCGCCGTCACGGGCCTTCCTCATATATAGTCGTGTTTACGGCGCCGCGTCGTACACGCGTGGCGCATCAGGGGCCCCGACCATCATCAAACTCGATCCCAAATCTACCGCCCTGGTACTGATAGACCTGCAAAAGGGCATCCTGGCCAACGCGCTCACACCCATCACCGGACCGGAACTGATGGCGCGCGGCCAGTCGCTGGCCGAACGCTTTCGCAGCGCCGGGGCCACCGTAGTGCTGGTCCGCGTCGGCTTCGCGGCGGACGGTGCCGACATGCTGCGCCAGCAGGTGGATGAGCCGCCGGCGATTCCCAGGAACGGCTTCCCTGAAGGATGGGACGAATTCCCGCCCGGTCTCATGCAGGCGGGCGACGTGCTGATCAGGAAGCGACAATGGGGCGCGTTCTACGGTACTGAACTCGACCTGCAGCTGCGCCGGCGCGGCATCCGCACCCTCGTGCTTGGTGGCGTAGCCACTCAGATCGGCGTGGAATCGACGGCACGCCAGGCATACGAGCACGGCTACGAACTGCTGATCGCCAAGGATGCGACCACCAGCTCCGTGGCTGAGGGACATGAAATGTCGATGAAACTGATCCTGCCTCGACTCGCTCGCGTTGTTCAAAGTGACGCCATCATGCTGTCGCGCGCCTAGCGTGACGTTACGCGCTTCTGCTGAGCTGTTCCGATGGAGCGTGCTGTCGGCAGCAACCCTGTACGGCGGCGCCGATATGGTGACAATCATTGCGCCCTCCTCTCACCTGGACCTGCCGTTCGTCATGGCCTGCAGATAGCTCGCTTCATGATCGTATTGCCATTGGGGCCGGCATTGGCGAGGACCGTGGCACAGTGGGCGCGCCGTGACTTATGATGCCGACGGACGACAGGGAGAAAACAATCATGAAAAGACGGCACTTCGTCGGTTCGGGCCTGGCGCTTGCTGCGAGCTGGCCGCTGCGTGGATTCACAAGTGTACTCAAGGGAGTCGGCGACGTGCCGGCGCGGAATCTCGACGGCGGAGAGACCGTGCTGTCCGGTTCCGCCATCGAGACCTTCGCTGCCGGCCTGCGCGGCGAGGTAGTGCTCGCCGGCAGCCAGGATTACGACCGGATGCGTCGCGTCTGGAACGCCTCGTTCGACAGGAAGCCGGCGCTGATTGTGCGCTGTACCGGCGCCTCAGATGTCCAGCAGGCGGTGGCCTTTGCCCGCGAGCACCAGTTGCTGACTGCCGTGCGCGCCGGCGGCCACAGCTATTCAGGCAAGTCGAGTTGCGACGGCGGGCTGGTGATCGACCTGCAATCGATGCAGGGCGTGCGCGTCGATCCGGAAACCAAGCGCGCGTATCTGGAGGCGGGTTCGCTGCTCGGGCAGCTCGACCACGAATGCGCCGCCTTCAGGCTGGCCACTACTGCGGGCACGGTCTCGCACACGGGGGCCGCCGGGCTTACGCTTGGCGGCGGCGTCGGCCGCCTTGGCCGGCACTTCGGGCTCGCGTGCGATAATGCCGTCTCTTTCGATGTCGTGACCGCCGATGGAAGGTTTGTCCGGGCGAACGCTAAGGAGAACCCGGATCTTTACTGGGGACTGCGCGGCGGTGGCGGCAATTTCGGCGTCGTGACCGCGATCGAATACCGTCTGCACGACATGGATCCGGTGATTCTTGGCGGCGCTATAGTCTGGCCCGTGGCCCAGGCACGCGATGTGCTGCGCTACTACCGTGATATCGCCCCGGACGCGCCCGACGTCGTCAACCTGGCCCCGGCACTGTACTCAGGGCCAGACGGCCCGGTGATTGAAATCGAAGTGTGCTGGTCCGGGGATCGCGCCCAGGGCGAGGCGTGGCTCAAGAAGCTGCGTGCTTTTGGAAAACCGGCGCACGACGACGTCGCCCCCATGCCCTATGTCGCCCTACAGACCAGCGCCGATGAGTTGCTTGCGCCCGGCAGATACTACTATATGAAGACCGGCATGTTGACGCAGCTCAACGACGACGGCATCGATCTGCTCATCGATTCGTACAAGCGCATGCCGGACTGGTACCTGCTGTTCTTCGATCACTGCGGCGGTGCCTACCGGCATATGGCGCCGGCGGCAACCGCGTTCCCCAATCGAGACATGATGTTCACGCTTGGCACTCATAGCATCTGGCCGACAAAGGACGGCATCGAGGAAAACACCGCGAAGATGCGCGCAAACTGGCGCGACCTGGCGCCGCTCACCAAGGGCTTCTACACGAACTACGTTGATGCTGACATCACGATGGCTGGCTATCGCGAAAATTACGGCGCCAACTTCGAGCGACTGGTGGCTTTGAAGGCCAAGTACGATCCGAAGAACCTGTTTCGGCTGAACGCGAACGTCCCGCCAAAAATCGGGTGAAGAACAGTAATACATGCCGGGCGCTGACCAATCGTCAGTCCGTAGGCGCGTTCGTCATTAACGCCGCCAACCGCCCCTCATTTCCGCTTGGCAGGCCAAAAGAGTAATCTATCGCCGTGCGCTGCGCATTGGGGGATCGGACCGCTTGGAGAGTTTCCAATGGCCGATGAGCGACATGAGTGGTTCCTGAATCAGATCTTTCGCCACCGCGCGGCGTTACACCGCTACCTGGCGAAGTTCACGTACGGGGCCGAAGATATAGAGGATCTCGTCCAGGAAACCTATGTTCGCCTGTACGCTCTCGTGGACTACCATGCGGTCGAGTCGCCAAAAGCTCTAATGTTCCGGATTGCCCATAATCTGGCCGTTGAACGCGGCCGCAGCCAAAAAACGCAGGCGACTGACAGCATGGCGGATTTGGAGCAGCTGGGCGTCTCTTCTACAGAGGTGCCTGCAGATGAGCAGCTGGACGCCCGTCGCCGATTTGAGTCGTTTTGCGCCGCAGTGGAACGACTGCCGCCGCTGTGCCGGCGGGTGTTTGTGCTGCGCAAGGTATTCAGGCTCAGTCACGCCGAAATCTCGCAGGTGCTTGGCGTCTCCCACAGCACCATCGAAAAGCACGTGGCCAAGGGTTTAGTGCGCTGCCGGGATCACCTTCGGCAGCTGGGTCTCCTGGAAGTGACGGACGCGAAATTCAGGTCCGCAGCCCTGCGACGTGCCCGTGACGGCGGAGATGGTGAATGAGCGAAATCGTAAGATTGCGTACCCGGGCCGAAATCGACGAAGAGGCGGCGGCGTGGACCTGGCGCCTGGACTCGGCGGCCGGCGGCGCAGTCGATCGGGAGGCATTCGAGGCGTGGCTGCGCCAGGATCCGCGCCATCGACGGGCGATGGAGGAACTATCCAAGGTGTGGGAGGCCATGGACGGGCTGGCCGAGGTCAAGCGCGACGAGAAGATCGCTGCATTCACCGCTGCGCCGAAGCTTGCGGCGGCTCACAGCTGGCATTCATGGGGGTTCGCGGTCGCCGCGACGATCGCCGTGGTCGTCGCGGGCAGTGTCTGGTTGCAGAAAGGAAATGAAATCCAGACTCTGGCGACCGCCGTGGGCCAGCATCGGAACGTCACGCTGGCCGACGGATCTATCGTCACGCTCAATACCAATACGATTCTGGAGACAGATCTCACCAGCCGCGTGCGACAGATCTATCTGCGCAAGGGCGAGGCCCACTTCCAGGTCGCGCACGATCGCTCGAGACCATTTCTGGTGCACGCGGGGGATGCGGTCGTCCGGGCAGTCGGCACCGAGTTTGAGGTGCACCTTCGCGCCGACCAGCACGTGGACGTCGTGGTGAATGAAGGGCGGGTCGAGGTCCAGGCTGCTGGGCCGGTTCTGCCGCCAGTTCCTGGCACACGCACTAAACCCTTGAGCATGACGACGGTTCGCGCACTGAGCGCCGGCGAACAACTATCTACGGCTACTGCCGACTACGCCATAGTGCCCGTGAGCTCAGAGCAACTGTCCAGCGAATTGGCATGGCGCCAAGGCGCGATCATTTTTGACGGGGAATCGGTGTCAGAGGCGGTTCGCGAAATCGAACGCTATACCGATGCGCGCATTGTCGTCAGCGACTCGAGGGTTGCCGCTCTGCGTGTCGGTGGCCGATTCAGAACCGACGATGTGCAGGGATTCCTTGACGGTCTGCAGGCGGCGTTGCCGGTGACAATCCGGCGTGCCGCAGACGGTCAGGTCTACATCGACCCGCGCCGCTGATCGTCCTCGCGGCGAATCCCCGTCCCCTTCGTACTCGCCCGCCTTGCGCGGTCGCCGAGTAGTGGTTTTTCCGCTGCCAATCGTCTTGTGATGGGAGACCCCTATTCACCGTGACGAATCAAATCGGTGGAAGGGCAGCAAGGGGGAGTAATGCGGAATGTCTTTACCGGACGAAAACCCGCCACGATTCAACGCGGCTGTTTCGGCACCAGCAACGCGCGCCGGCGTAGCTTGCGCTACCGACGAATCCTCATGCTGGTCCGCTGCCTGGGCCTGACGATGTTCGCCGTTCATGCCCATGCCGATGACGCGCTGCGGCACTTCGATATCCCGAGCCAGGGCGCCGCGTCGGCCCTGAACGAGTTTGCGCGGCAGGCAGATATCACCCTGGTGTTTGCGTCTTCAATGGTCGCGACGCATCAGACGGTGACTGTCCGTGGGGATTTCACAGTGATCGAGGGCTTACGGAAACTGCTGGACGGCAGCGGATTGTCCTTCAAGCAAGTCGGCGCAGCGACCATCGCCATCAGTGCGGCGGCAGACTCTCAGGATCCGCCGAATAAAACACAGATCAAGGGGGACTCGAGCATGAATCATCCAGGATTATTCACCCGCATTGCCGGTTTGTTTGCCCTCAGTGGGACGCTGCTGGCCGGTGGTCACGCCTATGGGCAAGAGGAGGCGGCACAGCCTGGCCAGGCCCCCGCGAACCAGGTGGCGCCAGCCGATGCGAGCGCCGCCAATACAGCGGATCTGCAGGAGATCGTGGTGACCGCGACCGCCTCGGGCGGCGTTAGAAAGCTGGACGCCAGCTTCCAGATCACCACCGCGAGCCTGGAGGAGATTCGCGACGTGGGCCCGTCGAGTTCAGCCGACCTGCTGAAGATCGTGCCCGGCGTTTGGGCTGAGTCCGGCGGCGGCGAGGCCGGACCCAATATCGAGCTGGCAGGCTACCCAAGTGGCAGTGGCGCGCCGTACGTGACCTATTCGATAAACGGCTCACCGGTGTATCCGTCACACAACCTGTCGTTCCTCGACGATTCCTCGATGTTTCGCTTGGACGACACCGTCGAGCGTGCCGAGGTGGTGCTGGGCGGCCCGTCGGTGGTGTTCTCCGATGGCCAGCTTGGGGCGACCGCGAACTTCATCCTGCGCCAGGGCACCGCGACCCCGCACGGGGATCTGGGCTTGACCGTAGGCTCCGAGGGGATGTACCGGCTCGATGGCTTCTATGGCGGACCGCTGTCGGACAGCTGGTTCGCGAGCTTCGGCGGCTTCTATCGTGAATCCGACGGCGTTCGCCCCTCGCAGTTTCCCGCCGATGAAGGCGGTCAGTTGACCGCCACCTTGTCCCACACCATGGACCAGGGAACGATCATGTTCTATGCGCGCGTGCTCAACGACAAGAATCTGTTCATCACGGACATGCCGCTATCGGTCAAGGGTACCGGCACCAGTGTCAGCTATTCGGGCTTCCCCGGATTCAATCCATTGACTGGGTGGTATGCAGGCAGCGCCGTTCAGGGTCTCTCGGTCCAGGAGTGCCCCGGGTGCGCACCCCTTACGGCTAATCTGGCCGATGGGCGCGGCGCCAACCTCCATACCTTCGGGAGCGATCTTGATTTGCATGTCAGCGACACCGTGTCGCTGAGCAACAAGCTGCAGTTTACGGGCGGCGACATGCCGACCGCCGGCCTGTTCAATGGCAGCAACACGCCGGTGACCATGAGCAGCTATATCGCCAGCGCGATCGCCACGGCAAATGCCAGCTCGGCTGCGGTGGCTGCCGGCGGACTCGCAACCGGTGGTACCGCGACGTACGTCGGCAGCGGTGTCGCCGTGAATCCGAATACCTACGTTGAAACGAACGGGTTCTGGGTGGTAGACAAGGTGCTGCAGACATTCACCGACGACCTGCGCTTCACCTTCGAGCTGGTGCCCGGCAACAATCTGACCGTGGGCACCTATTTTGCGGCCTACAGTTCGAATGATAACTGGAACCTCGGCAACACCGAGCTCATGACTGCGACGCCGAATGCGCAATTGATCGGCCTCACACTGAATAACGGCGCCGTAATGTCCTACAACGGTTTGATCGCCCCCAACTTCTTCACATTGATCGATCGATTTCAAGGCTTGAACGCCGCCCTGTTCGCCTCCGATCAGTGGCGCGTGGGGCCGCTGCTGGTGGACGCCGGATTTCGAATGGAAGAGGAAAAGATCGATGGCACGATCGAGAACGACACGACTGAGCCGCTCGACAACAATCCGCTGCATTTCTACAACAATAATGTCAGTGTCCCCAATGGCACGTGGAGCGTCGTGGATTGTGAGACGACGTTGCGCTTGGGCAATAATGCCCAATGCGACGTGTTCGAGAAGAAGAAGGGCTCCTGGACCGCAGGCGGCACCTATGAACTCAGCCAGCATATGAGTGTTTACGCGCGCGCCGATCAGGGCAATCGATTTCCGAGCTTCGATGATTTGCGTAGCGGCGATCCGGAAATTGAGGGCATCCGGAACTACGAGGTCGGCTACCGTGTGCAGACCGCCACGATCTATGCCGACGTCGACGTCTTCGACCGTACCTTCAATGGCGTGCCATTTCAGCAGTTCGTCGTCCTCAATGGCGTCGGTACGAATCTTGTCTTCACCTACGGTTCCGACAGCAAGGGCCTCGACTTTACCGCCCACTGGCAACCGATCGAGCACCTGAGTCTCGGGGTAACCGGCGATTGGCAGGACTCCACCTATACTGGCATCCTCGTCCCAGGCGGTGCCGGCAAGGACGGCAACGTCCTGCAGCGACAGCCGCGCTTCCAGGCGCGCTTTACACCGGAATACGATGTCCCGATGGGCTGGGGCAGCCTGCGCTTCTTCGCGACCTACAGCTACGTCGGACTGCGTTATTCAGACCCTGGCAATGCGCAAGTGCTGCCGGCCTTTGACACGCTCGACGCCGGCATCGTGGCCGAGATGGGCCAGAACTTCGAGTTGCGTCTGCAGGGCACCAATCTCACCAACGAGCTCGGCCTCACTGAGGCCAACGCGCGCACTGCGAGTGGTAGCAACAGTGCCACTGGCGGATTTACCTTGGGCCGGCCAATTTTCGGACGCGAGGTCAATCTTGGGTTGAAGTACAAGTTCTGATATGCGCTCGCGCCTTTGAGCGATGCCGCCTGCGAGTGCGTGACCCATCGGCAGGGTCGCGCATTCGCAGCGGCTAGCCACCACGCCGCGGCCGACCGGACTCAATGCGCGAGGCGATCCCTGAGAAATGGCCTTATCCTGGTGCGCTGAGCGTGGCATCCGCGGCGCGGCGCTTGACATCACAATGTCACACGGCATTCTCAAAGGACTCTATGACAGCGCATATCACAGGGCAGCCATCACCCACGACACAGGCAGATGTGCCGCACCTGCGTCTGTTCGTGTTTGCGCTGTTCTTCATATTCGGAGGCATAACAAGTCTTAACGACGTGATCATTCCGAAACTCAAGGGCCTGTTCACGCTCACCTACGGTGAAGTGATGCTGGTGCAGTCGGCATTTTTTACCGCCTATTTCGTAATTTCGCTGCCGGCCGCGGCGATCGTACGACGAGCCGGCTACATGCGCACCGCGGTGATTGGCCTGCTGATGATGACCGCTGGCTGCCTGATGTTCGTGCCAGCCTCCTCGTCCGGCCTGTTCATGACCTTTCTTGCCGCACTATTCGTGCTCGCAGCCGGCATCACCATCGTACAAGTGGTGGCCAATCCTCTGATTTCAATGCTTGGCGCGCCAGCCACTGCGCACAGCCGACTGACATTCGCGCAGGCCTTCAATTCCCTCGGTACCACCATTTTCCCATACGTGGGTTCGATACTAATCCTCGGGGCGATATCGAAAGTGGATCCGTCGCATCTCACCGGGGCGGCCCTGGACACGTTTCGAACCGAGGCAACATACGTCATCGTACGCACCTACCTGGGCCTGGCGGCGGCGCTGCTGCTGGTGGCTGGATTGGTCTGGCTGCAGCGCAATCGATTGCAGGAACCCTCGCTCGAGGCCGTCACCTATCGGCACGCGCTGGATCTGCTGCGACAGCCGCGTTTCGGTTTCGGGACGACGTGTATCTTTCTTTACGTCGGCGCCGAGGTCGCTATCGGCTCGCTGATCGTCAGCTACCTGATGCAGAGCAATGTTTGGGGAATCGGCGCGGAGGCAGCGGGCAAGGCCGTGCCGTTATATTGGGGCGGCGCCATGGTGGGACGTTTTGTCGGAGCCTACCTGCTGAGAGTGTTTTCTCCAGGCAAGGTGCTGGCGTGCGCCGCCGCGGCTGTCATCGCGTTGCTTTGCGTATCGTCCAATTCGACCGGTGCGGCATCCGGCGCGTCGTTGCTGGCCGTCGGATTATTCAACTCCATCATGTTCCCAACGATCTTCTCTCTGGCCAGCGAAGGGCTGGGCCCGCGCGCCGCCGAGGGCTCGGGGATTATCTGTGTTGCCATCGTGGGCGGCGCAATCGTGCCGCTGATTACGGGGCGCACCGCAGACTGGGTCGGGTTGAAGACGGCACTCCTGGTCCCGGCGATCTGCTACGCCGGAATTCTGGGCTTCGGCATCTATGCGCGGCGGCCGAAAATATGAGCCGCCCGCGCGCAGTCCACAGATACAGCCTGACCGCTGCGCTGCTGGTGGCGGCACGCGAGGTCGCTGCGGCACAGACGGGCACGACGCCGCTCGAGAGGTACCCGGACCCGCCGCAAGTGCTGTTCAAAGATCTGTTCGTCTCGGTCCAGACACAGGCGATCTACCCGGATGGCAAGGCATTTGCGGACGCCACGCCCAGTGCGCCGCCCAGCGATATTCTGGCCCAATACCATGCGGCGCATCCGGATTCGCGCGAGGCGCTCAAGCGTTTTGTCGAAGCGCACTTCTCATTGCCCGTGCAGGCGAGTTCGACCCCCTCGCCGCCAGAGGAGATTGGTATCGTCGCCCATATCGACGGGTTGTGGGATACGCTGACCCGAAGCACCCCCGCCGCGGCGCGCTACTCGTCGATGCTGCCGGTGCCACGGCCCTATGTGGTTCCGGGAGGCCGCTTTCGAGAGATGTACTATTGGGACTCCTACTTCACCATGCTCGGCCTGGATGAGAGCGGACGCCGGGATCTGGTGATCAACATGGTGCGCGATTTCGCGTACTTGATCGATAGCTATGGTCATGTTCCGAACGGCACCCGCAGCTACTATCTGAGCCGCTCTCAGCCGCCATTTTTCTACGCCATGGTCGGGCTGCTATCGCATGATGACCCCGCCAGCGCATTCGCGCAGTATCTGCCCCGACTCAGGCGCGAGTACGCGTTCTGGATGCAGGGCGCCCGCGACTTGCGCCGCGGCACTGCTCACCGACGCGTGGTTGCCATGCCTGACGGATCGATCCTCAATCGCTACTGGGACGATCGCGATACGCCGCGCGATGAAGCCTATCGTGAGGACAATGAGATCGCACGCGCCAGCGGACGGCCGGCGCGGCAGGTGTTTCGAGATATTCGAGCCGCAGCCGAGAGTGGCTGGGACTTCGGCTCCCGCTGGTTCGCCGATCCAGACTCGCGCGCCACAATCGATACCACAGACATCGTGCCGATTGATCTCAATAGCCTGTTGTTCGGTCTTGAGGACGCGATTCGGCTCGGATGCGAGCGGCAAGCCGACCGCGCCTGCGCCGGCGAATTTGCGCGCCACGCGGCGGCGCGACGAGCCGCTATCGATCGATACCTGTGGGACAGCGCTGCCGGTGCCTATCTCGACTACCGGTGGACGCAGCACGCGTCCATTACCCGAGTCTCGGCCGCCATGCTCTATCCGCTGTTCGTCGGGCTCGCCTCCGATTTCCAGGCCACCGCGGTGGCGGGCACCACCCGTCGGGACTTGCTCAAGGCGGGAGGCATCGTGACAACTACCCTCGACACCGGCCAGCAGTGGGATGCGCCCAATGGCTGGGCGCCCATCCAGTGGATCGCGATTTCCGGACTGCGCCGGTACGGCCAGAACTCGCTGGCAGAGACGATCGCATGTCGCTGGATGATCAACGTCAACAACCTGTACGGCCAGAGCGGCAAGTTGGTCGAGAAATACGACGTCATCACCGTCGGCCGCGGCGGCCGCGGCGGCGAATACCCGACGCAGGACGGATTCGGCTGGACCAACGGCGTGATGCGAAAGCTCATCGCGCTGTACCCCGCCGACGCGGCCGATACAGCGAGCGCTCAGTGTCCGTAGCTACCGCGCACCACCGTAGTTGGCGCCAATGGTCACGACATTGGCTGGCTCGAAGACAGTTCCAGTGAGCACGGACGCGTCGCCCGAAGGCGTGACCGGTCGAAATCTTTCGGGAACCAACCTTGAGCGCGCCGGGGATCACAACCAACGCGTAACGCTGCACGCTATCCGCGTCGGCGGGCCGGTGACGCGTTCCGATCTGGCGCTCACCACGGGCCTGACGGCCGCTGCGATCGCGATGATCACCAACCGTCTGCTGCGCCACCGGCTGATCCTCAGGGCCGGCAGAACTCGCGGCACACGCGGCCAGCCGGCGACCAAGCTGGTTATTAATCCGGATGGCTGCTATTCGATAGGCCTCAATGTGGACCGTGATCACATCACCCTGGTGGTCGTGGATTTCACCGGCCGTGTGCGAGCGCGATTATCACGCGAGCTGAAATTCGCTCTGCCAGATCAGGTGCGCGGATTCTTTCGCCGGTCGGCGGCCCGAATTCTATCAAGGGCTCGCATCGACCTGTCGAAGCTCGCTGGCATCGGGGTGGCCATCCCGGATGACATCCAACGCGTCGGGCTGCCCGAGCAACCAGCGGAATACGCCCAGTGGGGTTCGGTCGCCGTGAACCAGCTGCTCTCGAATGTGCTGCCAGTGCCGATATTCGTCGAAAACGATGCGGCGGCGGCGGCGATGGGTGAGATGCAGTTTGGCCTGGGACAGCAGTACCAGAGCTTCTTCTATGTCCTGATCACAATGGGGCTTGGCGGCGGCCTGGTCATCGACGGCCAGTACTTCCGCGGCGCCACTGGCCGCAGTGGCGAACTTGGCCTAATCAACCGTCGCGACGCGACCGGCGTTACGCAGCAGTTGCAGAACACCGTCTCGCTGTCGGCCCTCTATGCCCGCCTTGCTGCGCCCGGCTACCGGGTAACATCCCCGCGGGAATTGACGCATCTCGACGCACCGGCACAGCGGATCGTGGATGTCTGGATGGAGAACTCGGTCGATGCGCTCGAGGAGGTACTGCTGTCGATCAACTACCTGATCAATCCCGAGGCGATCCTGATCGGCGGCCGACTGCCGGCAACCCTGGTCGAGCGGTTGGCGAGCCGACTGAACGATAGATTCCGCAGTCGCGCTGCCACAATGCCCTCGGTCGCGCACATTCGGCGCGCCGCGATGTCCGATGATGCGCCCGCTGTCGGGGCTGCCATCCTGCCCTTCAGCGACCGATTTCTACCGACTCGATTTGCATTGATGAAAAGATCGGACCAGCCCTGAACCATTGAACGGCCTCCGGCAATCCCGAGGGTAATGAGCACCCGTTTCATGTGGCTCGAAGCCGTATAGTTGCCGTCGAGAACTCCTTTATTATGCAGCGAGCTCAACGGTTGCTCGAGGAGAAACCCGCATGGCCCCGATCGCTTCGAAACGCGTCGAACTGCCCCACAGTGCCCATGCACCGATTCCCAACGCAACCAGGGTTGGCCGCTCGGACGGCAATCGCGTGATACGAGTTTCCGTCATCCTGAACCGCAAGACCAGGCTCGACATTCCATCGCTTCAGGGCCGCCAGCTTTCACGCGAAGAATACGCGGCGAACTATGGGGCATCCCAGGAAGACTTCGACGCTGTTCGCGCCTTTGCGCAGGCAAACGGTCTGACGGTCGATGAACACAAGTCCAGTCTGCTGCGCCGCCGGGTCGAATTGCACGGTAGCATCAGTGCCTTCAGCAGGGCTTTTGGCGTTGAACTCAACGATTACGAGCCGGGCGGCGCAAAGCAAAAGGACGCGCGCTTCCATGCCATCGTAGGTGCCGTCACGCTGCCCCAGGAGCTGCTAAGGTCGGTCGAAGCCGTGCTTGGGCTCGACAACCGCCCCATCGCGACCCCCAAGATCCGCATCCGCCGGGATGTTTCGGCCGCTACAAGCAACCCGGATGCCGGGACTTTCATCCCGCCGCAGGTTGCGCAGGTGTACAACTTTCCCGCCGCTCCCGCCGGGACGGCCGCCGGCGCGGGCCAGACCATCGGCATCATCGAACTCGGTGGTGGCTACAAACCCGCCGATATCACGAATTATTTTTCAAAGACCATCCACATTAGTGCTCCTGCCGTTACCGACGTAGTTCTCGATGGTGGCAGTAACGATCCGACCAACGCCAACAGTGCCGACGCCGAAGTTCTGCTCGATATCGAAGTTGCCGGCTCGGTGGCTCCGGGCGCGAAGATCATCGTCTACTTCACCACCAACACGGACCAGGGATTTCAGGACGCCATCTCCACAGCGATTCATGATGCCGCCCACAACCCGAGTGTCATCTCCATCTCCTGGGGCGGACCGGAATCGAGCTGGACACAGTCCGCCATCAACAGCATGGACTCGACCTGCCAGTCGGCGGCGGCCCTGGGAGTCACGATCACTGTGGCTTGCGGGGACAGCGGATCTTCCGACGCAGCAACGGGCAACAACGTGGACTTCCCCGCATCCAGCCCGCACGTGCTCGCCTGTGGCGGCACGGCACTGACGGCCATTAATGGCCATCGCCAATCCGAGGTGGTCTGGAACGACCAGGCGAGCGGCGGCGGCGCCACAGGTGGTGGTGTCAGCGCGATCTTCCCATTGCCCGCGTGGCAGGCCAATGCCGGCGTGCCCAAAACCACCAGTGCTGCCAGCGCTGGCGGCCGCGGCGTTCCGGACGTCGCCGGCAATGCCGCTCCCGACACGGGTTATCAGATTCTCGTGGACGGGCAGCAGGAAGTCGTCGGTGGAACCAGTGCGGTGGCCCCTCTCTGGGCCGGGCTGGTCGCGCTGCTGAACCAGCAGCTGGGCAAGGCGGTTGGCTTTCTCAACCCGCAACTATACCCATTGGGCGAAGCGGCGTTTTTTGACGTCACCAGCGGCAATAACGGAGCGTTCACCGCTCACACGGGCTGGGACCCCTGCACCGGTCTCGGCTCGCCGAACGGGCAATTGCTGCTGAGGTCCCTAGACGCAAGACCCGCCAACTCCAATCAGCGTCGGTGAAACCCAACCGGGCCGCGATGGAAATATCCGGGATGCCCGTAGCGGTAATAACCCCGGTAGCCATAGCCCCAGAAGCGCGGGCCGAAATAGCCGATCCCGACATAGGGAGCGCGCGCATACGGATAGTAGGGTGGAACGACCGGCACGACGGCCGGCACCGGCAGGCCAATTCCGATATAAACGCCGGCGGCGCGGGCGCTTGGCGTGTAAAGGCTCGCCGCCGCGCCGACAAGGAGGGCGACAACGAGGGCAGTGGCATAACGCATGTTGGTACTCCGTGGCTGGTCACTATCTCCCTCAACGACACGACCGGGAAAGCGTTGACCGTCGCCGGGATCGTCATACGTCATCAATCTCACCTGGGTAAGCTGGTCGCACATGAGCACGCCGCCTAAGAATCCCGGTGACCCGGCTGTGTCGCTTTCGAGGCGCAACTTCTTCAGGCAAGCCGGTGCGAGCGGCCTGACGGCGGCCGCATCATCAGCGCTGGGTTCATTCAGCGCCCAGGCGACAACGGCGCCTGCCGACGGCACGCCGGAGCAGATTCATCTCAGCTGGGGAGATGATCCATCCAGCGCCGTGTTCGTGTCGTGGACATCGCCCGCACAGGCGGTCAACCCCCGCGTGCAGCTTCGGGAATCACCGGCAGCAGGAGGTGTGTTCCATGCGGTTCAGCGCTCCTATACCGACGGACTGAACGGTCAGACGGTATTTACCTATCACGCCCGACTCGAGGGACTACCAGCGGATTCAATATTCCACTACTCGGTGACCGCCGATAACGACCGCAACCGGACGCAGCCATTCAGCGCGAGCTTTCGCACAGCCCCGGCCGGCCGCGCGCCATTTCGCTGGACCAGCTACGGCGATCTGGCGACTCCGGTTACGTCGTGGACACTGTCATCGTCCCAGAGTCGCTATGCGGTGCAAGCGGTGGAACGGTTCAAGCCGCTGTTTCACCTTCTCAATGGCGACCTGTGTTACGCCAATATGAATCCCACGACGCAGCCGGCGGTGTGGGCCGATTTCGGCAATAACATCCAGCAGTCGGCTGCATTTCGTCCATGGATGCCCTGCCCGGGCAACCACGAGATTGAATTTCACAACGGCGCGCAGGGTTTCAATGCTTACCTGACACGATTCTCGCTGCCCCACAACGGCACCGCCTTTGCCGGGCTGTGGTACCAGTTCAGGGTCGGCTCGGCGCTGTTCATATCGTTATCCGCCGATGATGTGATCTACCAGGACAGCGGCGCCTTCGTCACGGGCCCCGCCCCGTTGCAACCCGCACCCAGCACCGGCAATGCGCCGATCGCGCCCGGCACCTCGCTTTACATCCGCGGCTACAGTGGCGGAGAGCAGACCCGCTGGCTGGAGAAGACGCTGGCGGCCGCCTCAAGGGACGACAGCATCGACTGGATCATCGTACAGATGCACCAGGATGCGCTGAGCTCCTCGAAGAACGGCAACGGCTCGGATAAGGGGATACGCGAATCCTGGCTGCCGCTGTTTGACCGCTACGGAGTCGATCTTGTGCTGTGCGGCCATGACCATGACTACGAACGCAGCTGGCCAGTGCGCGGCTGCAACCACAATATGGGCCGGGATGCGACCACTGGTGCGGCGGTCGATACCTGCCAGCCGACCCCCGTGCTCGCCGCCGAACCGGCCGACGGCAAATTCGATACCAGCCATGGCACGATTCACCTGATCCTGGGCGGGGGCGGCACCAGCGCGCCGCTCGATGCCTACGGCGTGAACCTTGCGAACGGACTACCGCAGGCCAAGGTCATCACCAGGCCGAACCGGCCGGTACCTGGCGCTGCCGCGGGGACGTTCATCAAGCCCGCCGCCGATGCGCTGGAGGATGCGATCTGGTCGGCGCGGCGCGACACCGAGACAGGTTACGGCATCGCCGTGTTCGACCTGGATCCCGGTTCCTCCGGCGGCAAGACGTCGATCACCGTTCGTTACTACCATGCTGCCGGTGCCGACCGGCTGCCGACTCCCGATTACCAGCTGTTCGAGACCCTGGTGCTGGCCAAAGCGCGGCGCGGCAGCGCGCCCCCATAACAGGCTCAGCCCGCCGGACACTGACTGGCGTCAGTGGCATCGGCGTCGATCGGATAGAGCGCCATCAGTCCGAAGCCATCCTGCAGCGGATATTCGCCGCCTCCACCGCTGCGGCCGATCGCGACCAAATTGTATTTCAAAGATACCCAGCGGGTACACTGGCCTGAAAACGTGGGAGGGCTCGCTAGTGGTGCTGGTCTCAGAAAGCGATCGTGTTCACGTCCATCGCCTTGCAGTAGCCACAGTGCTGCATCGGTTTCTGACCGATGAAGCGCTGCCTGGCAGCGGCGCGGACGCTGGCACGTTCTGGCAAGGCGTGAGCGCGCTCATTCACGATCTGGCGCCAAAGAATCGAGCGCTGCTGGCCGAACGCGATCGATTGCAGGGCGAGCTGGACCGCTGGCATAACGCTCACCCTGGCCCGATAACCGATATACCGGAGTATCGCGCGTTTCTGCGCTCCATCGGCTACTTACAGGACGCGCCGCACACCGTGAAAGTGAGCACCGGCAACGTGGACGTGGAGGTAATTGCCGCTGGACCACAGCTGGTCGTTCCGGTCATGAATGCGCGTTTTGCCATCAATGCGGCCAATGCCCGCTGGGGAAGCCTGTACGACGCCCTGTATGGTACCGATGCGATTCCCGAAGACGGCGGCGCCACCCGCGCTGGGGACTACAACCTGATACGCGCAGCCAGAGTGATCGAATTCGGCCGTGACTTTCTGGATAAGGCGGCGCCGCTGGCGGCCGGATCACACCGTCATGCTACGGCGTACACAATTGTCGACGGCCAGTTGCAAGTAGTCCTACCCACCGGCAAGACCGCATTGAGCCGGCCGCTGCAGCTTGCCGGTTGGCGTGGCGACGCTGCCGCACCTGCGGCCGTGCTGCTGCAGAATCACGGCCTGCACTTCGAGATCCAGATTGACCGCGGCAATTCCGTGGGCAGGACCGACGCCGCGGGTGTCAGCGATATTCTCATGGAAGCGGCACTCACGACCATCATGGATTGCGAGGACTCGATCGCGGCGATCGATGCCGACGACAAGGTAGTGGCATATCGTAACTGGCTGGGCCTGATGAAAGGTACGTTGACCGCGTCGCTGATCAAGTCGGGTAAGTCATTCATCCGCAAGATGAACCCCGATCGCCAGTACCTCACTGCTCGCGGCTCGCTGAGCCTGCCTGGTCGTTCGTTGCTGTTCATACGAAATGTCGGCCACCTGATGACCACCCCTGCCGTGCTGGATGGCGATGGCAACGAGGTTCCGGAAGGTATTCTCGACGCCATATGCACCAGCCTTATCGCAATGCACGACCTGCGGCGGACGGACGGCAATAGCCGTACCGGCTCGATCTACATCGTCAAGCCGAAGATGCACGGCGCGGCCGAGGTCGCGTTTACCAGCGAGCTCTTCGACCGGGTAGAGCAGCTCCTCGGTCTGCCGGGAAATACACTGAAGATGGGCATTATGGACGAGGAGCGTCGCACCTCGGTAAATCTCAAAGCCTGCATCGCCGCCGCCAGCGCGCGCGTAATCTTCATCAATACCGGTTTTCTCGATCGCACCGGCGATGAGATTCACACGGCCATGAACGCCGGACCGATGATCCGCAAAGGTGAGATGAAGAATAGCGTTTGGATCGGCGCTTATGAGAAGAATAATGTACAAATCGGTCTGGCCTGCGGCTTGCGCGGGCACGCGCAGATAGGCAAGGGCATGTGGGCTATGCCGGACCTGATGGCCGACATGCTGAGGCAGAAAATTGCCCATCCCCGGGCCGGAGCCAATACCGCCTGGGTACCCTCCCCGACCGCAGCGACACTGCATGCGCTGCACTATCACGAGATCGACGTCCAGGCAGTGCAGAGGGAACTGGAAAGCCGTAACGACGACCTGCTGGATCAGCTGTTGACCATACCGGTGGCGACCGAGCGCAACTGGAGCATTGAGGACATCCGTGAGGAACTGCGCAATAACGCCCAGGGAATCCTGGGCTACGTGGTCCGCTGGATCGAGCAGGGCATCGGCTGCTCGAAAGTGCCCAACATCCAGAACGTCGGCCTGATGGAAGACCGCGCAACACTTCGTATCTCCAGCCAGCATATCGCCAATTGGCTGCATCACGGCGTGGTCACTGAGGCGCAGGTGTTGGCTACGCTGAAAGACATGGCAGCCATCGTCGATCAGCAGAATGCCACCGATCCGCTCTATATACCCATGGCGCCGGCCTATGAGCAGTCCGACGCTTTCAACGCGGCATGCGACCTGGTGTTCAAAGGCCGCGTCCAGCCGAATGGATATACCGAGCCGCTGCTGCATTACTGGCGGCGGGTCACTAAGACGCGCTGATCGCCGCCCATACGGCCCAGGTCCGCAGAACGCGCGCTCTTCAGCGCCTGAAAACGCGCTAAATCCGGCTATGTGAATGGCCGCCTCGCCCTGCCTGGCTGGTCGCTCGTTGTCGTCGGTATTCGGCTACATAGATTATGGAAAACCGGAGTACAGTTATCGGCCCCACCTGCAATACGATGCCAACTCGAAGTACTTAGGCTGGACATTGGCGATCGTAGGACAGCATCTTGCGATTAGCCATATAGCCAGCATTCGCATCGCTCAGGGAGAAGGCATTGATCTGCAACCGTCGCTACGCGGTACTCGCAACCGCGCTGGCATCCGTGTCATTGCTATCGGCATGTGGCGGTGGTCGGGCAAGCCAAGATGATCCTGCAACGAGCAATATCGATTCCAGCGACGGTAGTAGTACCAGCAGTAGCGGCG
>Ga0181537_10001071_pt1 | contig 25488 bp, 23 predicted proteins | sample PEATcosm2014_Bin_39_FD_119765 | JGI IMG/M metagenome (GOLD analysis project Ga0181537, IMG submission 119765) | Peatland microbial communities from MTU Mesocosm Facility, Houghton, MI, USA - PEATcosm2014_Bin23_10_metaG | ecosystem: Environmental > Terrestrial > Soil > Wetlands > Peat | place...
ATGACGGCGCAGCATGCGATGCTGCTGCCACTCATGGTGACCGCGGCCGTAGCGACCGCGGTCTCCAAGCTCCTGTCGCCGCCGCTCTACCGCACGCTTGCGCTGCGCTACCTGCAGCCGCAGCCCTAGCTCTCGGCGAGGCGCCGCAGGCCTTCCACATCCTCGAGGATGATGCGGTTGTAGCCTGCCTTTATCAGTTGCGCGCGCTCGAAGGCTGCGAGGTGGCCATTCACGGTCTTGCGTGTGACGCCGATCATCTCTCCGATCGCCTGCTGGCTCAGGCGCACCATCGGGGGTGCGCCGCCGACTGCGGGTGAGGCCATGATGAGCAGGCGCGATGCGAGGCGCTGGCGCGGCGGCAGCGAGATCAGTTCGGCGAGCGCGCGCACCGTGCGGCGCGTGTAGCTGTAGGCCGAGAGCGCGAGCGCGCGCCACAACGTCGGCCACTCTGCGGCGACCCCTTCAAGCGCGCGCTCCGAGACCGCCAGCAGCACGCTCGGCTCGGCACACACGGCCGTCACCAGGCGCGGGCCGCCGCTGTAGCGCGTGGCATGTCCCAGGACCGCGCCCGACTCGCAATGCCCGATCAGCACGTTACGGTTGCCGGCCGCCTGACAGGAGACGTGCACCACGCCCTCGACCACGATCACGAGCCCGCGGTGCTCATCGCCCTCGGTCTGCGCCCACTCGCCGGCATTGAGGTGCAGCAGGCGACCGCAGCTAACCAGCGCCTGCGCGAGTGCCGGAGGTTCCCCGCGCAGCCATTCGCAGCCTTTCAGGACCCTGAGCGCAGTCTCAGCCCGCATCGTCATGCGCAAAAAGTAACGTCAGTTACAATCTGCCGCAAGGGGGCGTACTAGAGTTTCGCCACGGCCCCAAGAGGGCGGCGCGGGCCAGTTCCCGGGGGGCGGATGATGGGTGCGAATGCGCAGCAGCGGGTTATCCGCATCGGCGGTGCCTCGGCATTTCTTATCGACAGCGCGCTCGCGGTGCCGCAGCTGCTGCGCGGCGGGGCACTCGACTACCTGATCTTCGACTATCTGGCGGAAGGGTCGATGGGGATGCTCGGGCGCATGCAGGCAGCGGACCCCAAGGGCGGCTTCGGGTCGGACTTCCTCCCCGTGCACGTCGGGCCGCACCTCAAGGAGATTGCGCGCCAGGGCATCAAGGTCATCGCCAACGCCGGCGGGCTGAACCCGCAGGGGCTGGCGGCGGCCACGGAGGCGATGCTCAAGGCACAGGGGCTTGACCTCACCGTGGCCTGCATCGACGGCGATGACATCCGCGAGCAGGTTCAGGGGCTGCGCGCGGCAGGAGTGCGCGACATGTTCACCGGCGCGCTGCTGCCCGAGCGCAAGATCATCAGCGCCAATGCCTATCTCGGGGCCTTTCCCATCGCCGCAGCGCTCGCCGCCGGGGCGGACATCGTCATCACCGGGCGGGTGGTCGACAGCGCGCTGGCCCTCGGGCCGCTGATCCACGAATTCGGCTGGGGCCCGCACGACTACGATGCGCTCGCCGCGGGCACGCTCGCCGGGCACCTGCTGGAGTGCGGCGCGCAGGTGACGGGGGGCACCTTCACTGACTGGAGGAGCGTGCCGGCCTGGGAAAACATCGGCTTCCCGATCGGGGAGTGCCACGCCGACGGCACTCTGGTCATTACCAAGCCCGAGGGCACGGGTGGCCTGGTCAGTGTGGGCACCGTGGCCGAGCAGCTGCTGTATGAGGTGAGCGACCCGTCCGACTATATCGTCACTGACGTGCGCTGTGACTTCAGCGCCGTGCAGCTCACGCAGGCCGGCGCGGACCGCGTGCAGGTGAGGGGGGCGCGCGGGCAGCCGCCGACCGACACCTACAAGGTATGCCTCACGTACGAGGACGGCTGGCGCGCCATCGCCTACCAGCCGCTCATCGGCGAGGAGGCCGCGGCCAAGTGCGAGCGGCAGGCGGCCGCACTGTTCGCGCGCACGCGGCAGCTGCTGCGTGCCCGCGACCTGCCGGACTTCACCAGCACGGCCTGCCTCGTCATCGGCGCGGAGCGCAGCTTTGGCGCCCATGCGCAGCCGGGCGGCGGCCGCGAGGTGATCGCGAAACTGGTGGCCGATCATCCGGAGAAGCTCGGCGCGGACCTGTTCGCGCGCGAGCAGTGGATGGCGATCTCCGGCATGTCGGTGGGGACCTCGATCAACCTGGCCACCCACGTGATGCCGGTGACGGGCCTGTTCCTCTTCCTCGTTAAGAAGAGCGCGGTATGCGCGCGCCTGAGCGTCGGCGGCCGGGCGCGCGAGCTGCCGGACCTGCCCGGGACCCCGCCGCAGCCTGCCGCCATCCCCGCCCCGGCGGCCGACGCGGTGCCGCCGGCGGATGCGGTGAGCGTGCAGCTGGTGCGGCTTGCGTTCACGCGCTCGGGCGACAAGGGGCGCCTGTTCAACGTGGCGGTGATCGCGCGCCGTCCCGAATACCTGCCGTGGCTGCGTGCGGCGCTTACCCCGCAGGCGGTCGGGGAGTGGTACCGACACCTGCGCGCGGCCGGGCCGCCGCGCGTGGAGCGCCACGACGTGCCGGGCTTCAGCGCTCTGAACCTCGTGGTGCACGACGCACTGGAGGGCGGCATCAACGCCAGCACCCAGCTCGACCCGGCCGCCAAGGGAATGGGGCAGATGCTGCTGCGCTTCCCGGTGCCACTCCCGGCGGCACTGGCGGCCGGCCTCTAATACGATCCAGGACGAGGGAGACTGCGAGCGTGAACGACTATTCCTACCTGATGAAGGGCCTGACGCGCGTACCGACCACGAGCAGCACGCTCGTCAGTTCGTCGCGCTACCTGAACGATCCGCGCATCCGCGACTGGGTGGCCACGCACCTGCTGCGCAAGAACGGCCCGGATGCGCCGACGCCCTCGGACCCGATGCCGCTGGTGCTGGCGCTGCGCGAGGTGCAGGACATCGAGCACATCAATGCGCTGTTTGCCGCCGAGCGCAGCAAGAACCCGGCCCTCGACCGCTGGTTCAGCGAGGGCTACGTGTCCTCGTTCCGCCGCGAAGCCCTCAGGGACTACCCGCCGCACACCATGGCCGGGATCTTCTACAAGCAGCTGATGGACAACGACCTGCAGGTCGACATCGTGCCGCCCTACAAGCCGCAGAACGACTACCAGTACTTCTTCCTGCGTGCCGGGCAGACCCACGACCTGGAGCACATCCTGGGCGGCGGCGGCTTCGATTTCATCGGCGAGGTGGTGCCCTACTACATGCGTCTCACCAACCTCTTCGTGCACCTGAGCCCAGAGCTCGCCGGCGAGCTGAGCGTGTTCTACATGCTGTCCTCGACCCGCATCCTGACGCGCGCGGTGCTGCACTATCCACAGACCTGGCTCACGGTGCTCGACGCGCTCGAGCGCGGCGCGCAGGTGGGGCGCGAGTCTGGCCCGCTTTACAGCCTGCGCTGGGAGGATGTCTTTGAGCTCACGCCCGAGCAGGCGCGCGTGAAGTGCGGCATCCGCGGGGTGCGCCTGGCCGATACCGCGGCAGCTTCGGCGCAGTGGTGCTGAACGTGGCGACCCCTCGCGTCGTCATCGTCACCGGGGCCTTCGGGGTGCTTGGAGCTGCTGTCGCGGAGCGCTTCGCCAGTGACGGGGCACACCTCGGCCTCATCGACCGCATCATCGCACCCGCCTGGGCGACGCAGCGGTTCGGCGCTGCGCACCAGCTGCGCGCGGCCGTTGATCTGACGGATGCGAGCGCCACGGCGGCCGCGCTCGATTCGCTGGCCGCAGAGCTGGGCGGCCTCGACGTCCTGGTCAACGTCGCCGGCGGCTTCCAGTGGCAGCCGCTCGGAGAAGGGACCCACTCGGTATGGGAGAGCATGTTCGCCACCAACCTGAAGACGGCCGTGATCGCCTGCAGCGCGGCGCTCCCGCACCTGCTCGCCCGCGGTGGCGGTCGGATCATCAATGTCGGGGCCGGCGCGGCGGCGCGAGCCGGGGCCGGGATGGGTGCCTATGCGGCGTCCAAGGCCGGGGTCGAGCGGCTGACCGAGTCCCTGGCCGAAGAGCTCAAGGACCGCAACGTCCTCGTCAACAGCGTGCTCCCCGGCACGCTCGACACGCCGCGTAACCGCACCGACATGCCGGACGCGGATTTCAGCCGCTGGGTGAGTCCGGCGGCCGTGGCGGACGTGATCGCCTTTCTGGCCTCCGATGGGGCGCGGGCGGTCACCGGGGCCGCGATCCGGGTCGCCGGTCGCGGCTGAAGACCCGGCCGGCGGCGGGCCCGGCCCCGCCATGACGCAGACAAGATCGCCGCAGTCCCATTTGGGTCAGACCCCCGGCCGGGGCGCTGTCAGGCTGCTGCCCTGCGGGTAAGTAAACCCCAAGGAGCGCGCGTGAGTTTTGCGACCGACCATCCCTACGTACTGACTGCCAGCTGCCCGAGCCGCATGGGCACCACGGCGGCCGTCACCGGCTTTCTGGCCGCGCGGCGCTTCTACCTGATGGAGATGCATCAGTTCGACGACACCCTCTCGCAGCGCTTTTTCGTGCGCATCACCTTCTGCGCGGTTTCCGGGGAAAAGGTGGACCTCGAGCGCGTGCGGCGGGAGTTCGCGCCCATCGCGGAGGCCGAGGAAATGGAGTGGCGCATCCACGACAGCCTCGAGCGCATGCGCGTCCTCATCATGGTGTCGAATTTCGACCATTGCCTCGAGGACCTGCTGTACCGGCACCGCACCGGGGAGCTGAAGATGGACGTCACGGCGGTGGTCTCCAACCACGTGACCCTGCAGCCGATCGCCATGCGCCACAACCTGCCGTTCTTCCACCTGCCGGTCACGCCCGCCACCAAGGCTGAGCAGGAGCGCCGCCTGCTGGAACTGGTCGACTCGACCCGCACCGAGCTTGTGGTGCTGGCGCGCTACATGCAGATCCTCTCGGACGACCTGTGCGGCAAGCTGCGTGGCCGGGCAATCAACATCCACCACTCCTTCCTGCCCGGCTTCAAGGGTGCCAAGCCCTACCATCAGGCCTACGACCGCGGCGTCAAGCTGATCGGCGCCACCGCCCATTACGTCACGCACGACCTCGACGAGGGGCCGATCATCGAGCAGGTGGTGGAACGCGTGGATCACTTCTCCACCCCCGAGATGCTGGTGGCGGCGGGCCGCGACTCCGAGCGCCGCGCCCTCTCGGCCGCGGTGCGCTACGCGATCGAGCAGCGCGTGTTCCTCAACGGCAGCCGCACGGTAGTCTTCAAGTAAGACTCGGTTTAGAGCGTGCTGCGGCGTCGGGAACGCGCGCCGTGTTATCTTGCGCCCCTTAAATAAGCGGCGTTTGTTGGCGCCACGCCACAGACGCACGGCCAGGTCGGCCATGGGGTGAAGCATGCGTCAGTTCGTCGTTGCGCTGGGATGTGTGTTGGCCGCGGGGTGCTCGCACCCGGGCGGACCTGCCACCGGGAAGGGTCTTAGCGCCGAGGAGGCGGCCTTCCAGAAGCATCTGCAGGAGGAGTTCCTGGATGCCAAGCCCGGCACCGTCATTGAAATCCCCGCCGGCCACCATGCCCTGGACCGGGTGCTCACGCTGCGCGCCAACGGGGTCACCATCCGCGGAGAGGGCACCGAGCAGAGCGTGCTGTCGTTCAAGAACGAGATCTCGGGTCCGGAGGGGATCCTGGTCTACGGCAACGACTTCGTCATCGAGAACCTCTCGATCGAGGACACCAAGGGCGATGGCCTGAAGATCAACGACGGGGAGAACATCACCATCCGCGGCGTGCGGGTCGCCTGGACGGGAGGCCCCAAGACCACCAACGGCGCCTACGGTATCTACCCGGTCAAGTCGCGCAACATACTGATCGAGAACTCCTCCTCCTGGGGGGCGGCCGATGCCGGCATCTACGTCGGCCAGTCGGTGAACGTGATCGTGCGCAACTGCCACGCCGAGCAGAACGTGGCGGGCATCGAGATCGAGAACACCATCAACGCCGACGTGCACGATAACCTCGCCACCGGCAATACCGGCGGGATCCTGGTGTTCAACATGCCGAACCTGAGCCAGCCCGGGCACTCGACGCGGGTGTTCCACAACAAGGTGCTGAAGAACAACCTGGCGAACTTCGCCGCCCGCGGCGCCGCCGTGGCGAGCGTGCCGGCCGGCGCCGGTGTGGTGGTGAATTCCAACAGCAAGGTCGAGATCTTCGACAACGACATCGCCGACAACCAGACCGCCAACCTCATCATCTCCGCCTACTTCTCGACCAACTATTACAACAAGCCCGGTATCGACCCGAACTACGATCCCTATCCGCGGGCGATCTACGTCTACGACAACCGCTTCTCCGGGGGCGGCGATGCGCCCGACGGGCTCGACCTCAAGACACTGAAGCTCGCGATGTTCGGCCTGAACGGTCACTTCCCCGATATCCTCTGGGATGGCTACCGCGACGAGAAGAACCTCATCAACGGCGTGCCGCCGGCGGACGAGCGCATCTGCATCAGGAACGGCAGCGTCTCCGTGCTGAACGCCGACGGCCCGCACAAGTACAAGAGCCCCAGCACCGACATGGCGGCTTACCAGTGCGAGCTGCCCAAACTCTCCCCGGTCGAGCTGCCCGCGCGCGGTTGAGCCCAAGCCGGTGAAGCGCGCTTTCCGTGCCCCCTGTCTGGTCCGCGCCGCGGGCGCGCTGGTGCTGCTCGCAGCGCTCGGTGGCTGTGCGCGCGCACCGCAGCCAGTGCATTACTTCGCCGAGGGACGCCCCGCGCACCTGAGCGACTGGCAGGTGGTGTTCCGCGACCGGGGTCGTCTGGCGCTCAATGCACGCGTGGTGCCCTATGATCTGACCACGCCGCTCTTCAGTGACTATGCGCACAAGCTGCGCACCCTGTACCTGCCGCCCGGAAGCTCGGCGCGCTACGACGCCACGCAGACCTTCGATTTCCCGGTCGGCACCATTATCACCAAGACGTTCTACTACCCGCGCGGCTCTGATGCCGCCACGAGCGTGTCACGCACCTACGACCAGTCGCGCGACTTCGCCGGCGAGGGCCTGGACCTTTCCAGGGTGCGGCTCATCGAGACGCGCCTGCTGGTGCGGCGCGCCCACGGCTGGGAGGCGCTGCCCTACGTCTGGAACGCGCAGCAGACGGACGCGGAGCTGGCGCGCACCGGGGACGAGGTGGCGCTGGAGCTGCTCGCCGACGATGGATCACGCGAAGCCTTCACCTACGTGGTGCCGAACGAGAACCAGTGCGCCGGCTGCCACGTGACGGACCTTAAGACCAAGGCCATCGCCCCGATAGGCCCCAAGGCACGGCACCTGAACCGCGATTACGCCTACGCCGCGGGCACGCAGAACCAGCTCGAGCATCTGGCGAAGCTCGGCTACCTGACCGGGCTTCCGGCCCCGGCCGAGGTGCCGCGCAACGCCAACTGGCGCGACAGCGCAGCGCCCCTCGAGGCGCGGGCGCGGGCCTACCTCGACGTGAACTGCGGCCACTGCCACAACCCGAAGGGGCCGGCCGACACCACGGGGCTCACCTTTGACGTCGCTACCCCCGTCGACCGGCACCTCGGCTTGTGCAAGCCCCCGGTGGCCGCGGGTCGCGGCACCGGTGATCACCTGTTCGACATCGTGCCCGGGCATCCGGACGACTCGATACTGCCGTTTCGCCTCGCCTCGCGAGAGCCGGGAGTCATGATGCCCGAGCAGGGCCGCGCTACCGTGCACCGCGAGGGACTGGAACTGATTCGAGAGTGGATCGCCGCCCTGCCAGGGGAGTGCGGCGTCTGAGCAGCAGCAACATCGGAGCTTCCATGATGAGTATTCGCCGTCACTACCTGCACCTGCCGGTCCTTGCGCTCATGAGCGGCGCACAGGCAGTCCTCGCCGCCGAGGCGCCACAGGGGACTGACTCCGGCGCCACCGCGAGCGGTGAGATAGAGACCGTCACGGTCACCGCGCAGCGGCGCACCGAAGTGGCCCAGGAGGTGCCGATCTCGCTGCAGGTGGTGACAAGCCAGCAGATCGAGAAGCTCGCGGCCACGGACCTCTCCAGCATGAACGGCTACGTGCCAGGGCTTTCGGTTGACGGCGAGCAGCCGACCCAGCCTGGCTACACGCTGCGCGGGATCAACGTATCGGACTTCGGCATCGGTACCGATTCCCCGATCGGCATCTACGAGGACGGCGTCTACACCGGCAAGACCGGCGGTGCGCTGCTCATGTTCAACGACATCCAGCGCGTCGAGGTGCTCAAGGGGCCGCAAGGCACGCTCTTCGGCCGCAACAGTGCGGCCGGTGCCATCTCGGTGGTGACCAACGAGCCGACCGATGAATGGGGCGCGGATGCCAAGGCGCGCTTTGGCAACTACAACGAGCAATACTACGAGGCGATGCTCAACGCGCCGCTCAGCGATGATGTCGCCGCGCGCGTGAGCTTCGTCGACAACCACAGCAACGGCTGGCTGCGCGATGCGGCCTCGGGCCTGCGCTATGACCGTAACGGGGACTACGGAGTGCGCGTGCAGCTGCGCTGGAATGCGCCCTTCGACACCAAGGTGCGGCTCACCTACGAAATGGAGAACCTGGACCAGCCGGCGCGCCCCGCGATCGGCATCGTGCCGCTGCCGCCTTCCCCGGGACTGCCGCCGCTTCCCGTACAGCCGGCCACCTGGACCAGCCCGCTCAACACGCCGGTCGAGAACGACGTGGTGAACGGCGTGGAGACGCGCCGCTTCGACGGGCTGACGCTGCGCGCCGAGCACGATTTCGGCTTCGCCAACCTCACCTCGATCACCGGCTGGCGGCAGTTCAGCACCTACAACCGCGAGGACCAGGACGGCACCAACCGGCAGTACCTGTACTTCGATGACGTCAACATCGAGGACAACCAGAGCTTCTCGCAGGAGTTCACGCTCGCGCACCAGGCGAGCATCGCCGACTGGGTGGCCGGCGCGAACTACTACTACGACCGTGCCGACCAGACGAGCCAGCTGAACCTCTACACCAACAGCATCGACACGGTGCTCAACAACACCGGGATCGCGCCCGGCGGCCTGTACGGTCCGATCAGTGCGCTGCTGGCCGAGAGCGGCGTGCCGCTGACGCTGCTCGGGGATCCCTGGCAGGAGAACATGATCAACCGTGGCTTCTCGCGCGCCTATGCGGCCTTCGGCGACGTGATCTGGCACCTGGGCTCGAACTGGAACCTGACCACCGGCGTGCGCTTCACGCATGACGCCCGGGATTTCAGCTGGTACAACCCGACGCGCACCGCGGCTCAGCTCGACCAGACGCTCGGAGTGCTGCAGCAGCTCGGGTTCTTCAACGTCCCAGGCGTGCCACCGATCCAGACGTTCCAGCAGAACATCGAGTTCAACACGCCGATCTCGACGGCAGCTCCTTATCGGGTGAATAACAGCTGGAACGACTGGAGCCCGCGCGTAGTGCTCGACTACAAGCCGATCCCGGACGTCATGTTCTACGTCTCCGGCGCCAAGGGCTACGAGGCTGGCGGCTACAACGCGCTGTCGGTGGGGGCCAAGTACGAGCCCGAAACCGTGCGCAACTACGAGTTCGGAGTGAAGAGCGAGCTGTTCAATCACCGCCTGCTGCTGAACGCCTCCGCGTACTACTATGTCTACTCGAACCTGCAGCAGCTGAGCCTGGTGCAGAACGGCAACGGCGATCTGCCGCAGTACGAGGTGACGGTGAGCGACCAGCACGCCGAAGGGGTCGACTTCGAGACCCACTGGCAGGCGACCGACGGGCTGCGCCTGAATCTGGTCGCGACCTACATCGACCTCACCTACCGCAACTACACCGCCCCGGACGGCACCAACCTCAGCGGGCAGGCGGTGGGCGAGCCCCTGTGGCGCGTCGCCGGTGGCTTCGACTACCTGTGGCGCGACCTGTTGCGCGGCGATGTCGATTTCACGCTGCAGGACGCCTACACCGGAGCGACGCGCTGCAACGCGGACTCGGTGGCCGTCGGGCAGTGCTTCCACAACGCCTACTTCTCAGTCGGTGGCGCGCAGAACCGCACCGACGGCCGTCTCGCGTGGACGAGCCACGGGCACACGGCTTATTCAGTCGCGCTTTACGTCAATAACCTGTTCGATAAGCAATATGCCACCGGCATCCAGACTATCAGCGAGAATACCCTCGGAACGGTGTTCTCCAATATCACCGCGCCGCGTTTCTGGGGCGCCGAGATCGGGGTGCACTTCTAGCAGGGTGATCAGGCACAGCCACGCATGAACGCCGCCATCCAAGAGGGCAGTCCTTCTGCCGCCGAGGCGCTGCGTGCGCGCCTGACCGGGACGCTCGAGGCGCAGCGTGCCGCCTATGCGAAGGACCCGGTTCCCGCTTACCGCGAGCGCCTGGATGACCTGCGCCGGCTGCGGCGCTTCATCCTCGAGAACCGCGAGGCGCTGATCGGGGCGGTCAATCGCGACTACGGCAACCGCTCGCGGCACGAGACCCAGTTCGGGGAGCTGGTGCCCGTGCTCGATGGGCTGAAGCAGGCGCTGCACCGGTTGCGCGACTGGATGCGTCCGCAGCGCCGCGCGGTGGACCTGCTGCTCTTCCCCGGCGCGCGCAATCGCGTGCTGCCGCAGCCACTCGGCGTCGTCGGCATGATCGTGCCGTGGAACTTCCCGATCAATCTGATGTTCCTGCCGCTTACCTCGGTATTCGCGGCCGGCAACCGCGCGATGGTGAAGCTGTCGGAGAACTCGCGCCACCTGGCGGCCTTCCTCATCGCGACCCTGCCGCGCTATTTCCCCCCGGAGAAGCTCGCGGTGTTCGACGAGACCGGGGGCGTCGGCGTCGAGTTCTCGCGCCTGCCGTTCGATCACCTGCTGTTCACCGGCTCCACCCAGACCGGTCGCAGCGTCATGGCCGCCGCCGCGGCCAACCTCACGCCGGTAACCCTCGAGCTGGGTGGCAAGTCACCGGCACTGGTGTGCGAGGACTTTCCGCTGCACACCGCGGCCGAACGCATCCTGTTCGTGAAGCTCATGAACGCCGGGCAGATCTGCACTACCGTCGACTACCTGTTGCTGCCACGCAGCAGGATCGAGGATTTCGTGGCACGGGCGCAGCGGATCGTGGCTGCGCGCTATCCGGACATAGCCACCGCCGACTACACCTCGATCATCGATGCACGGGCCTTTGCACGGCTGACCCGGGCGCTGGAGGATGCGCGCGCGCGCGGCGCACGCGTCGTGCAACTGCTGCCGGGGCAGCCCTGGGACGAGACGACCCGCAAGATCGCGCCGCACCTGGTGATCGGGGCAACCGCCGAGAGCGAACTGATGCAGCGGGAGATCTTCGGTCCCATCCTGCCGGTGCTCGCTTACGACACGCTCAGCGAGGCGGTCGCCTTCATCAACGCGCGGCCGCGGCCGCTCGCCTTCTACCCGTTCAGCCGCAGTCGCGCGACCATTGACTACCTGCTGGCGCATGTCATGTCCGGCGGTGTGTCGGTAAACGATGCCCTGTGGCACGTCGGCCAGCACGACCTGCCGTTCGGCGGCGTCGGCGCGAGCGGCATGGGCCACTATCACGGCGCGGAAGGGTTCCTCACCTTCTCCAAACTGCGTCCGGTGTTCTACCAGGCACCCGTGAGTGGCATGCGCTTCCTGTGGCCCCCGTTCGGCGCGCTCGCCACCCGCGTGCTCGACTTCCTGACGAAGTAGGGTGGCGGCGGTCAGCCCTTGAGCAACGACTCGATGCGCCGGTCGGGTATCAGCCACATGAGCGCGACCGCGACGTAGAGCGCAATCGAAACCCACGGTTCGACGAAGGCCAGCACGACGCCGAGCACATAGAGCACCATCGAGAGCCGACCCTTGGCATCGGAGCCGACCGCGGCCGCGAGGCGCGAGTCGGGGCCGTTCACCGCAATGATGGTGCGTTCGAGGATGAGGTAGGCAATCGCGGCGCATGCCAGCACCACCCCATAAGCGGCCACGGGAGCAGCGGTGAAGCCGGCCTCGTCGATCCAGCGGATCACGAAGGGCACGAGCGTGAGCCAGAACAGCAGGCCGAGGTTCGCCCACAGCACCCGTCCGTCGACGCGCTCGGTGACGTGCAGCATGTGGTGGTGGTTGTTCCAGAAGATGCCGACGTTGACGTAGGAGAGCACGTAGGCCAGCAGCAGCGGCACCTCATCCTTCAGGGACGCCAGGTCGTGCCCCTGCGGGACGTGGATCTCCAGCACCATGATGGTGATGACGATGGCAATGACGCCGTCGGTGAAGGCTTCCAGGCGGGCGCTGTTCATGGGCGAGATCCTACGGTCATTTTATGGCGTAAGCCATTATTAAATAGGGCAATATCCGCGCCACTTCGATCGCGCGCGAGAGTCCGTGGCTGCTACCCCAGTTTGACGACAGTCACGGGGGTGGGGCGGTGCTAACCTCGCGCCTGCTTGAAGGGGAACCCAGGGGCGCAAGAGCAGCCGTGAGTGAACAGGAAGTCGTGCCGCGCGAGCTCACGCAGCAGCGCCTGAACCGCGGCTACGCCCGGATCGGCGCCTACCGCCGCGACCAGCCCTACAGCGTCGCGGACCTGCTCGAGGAGCGCGCCGCGGACGCAGCCGAGCGGCCGTTCATCGTGTTCGAGGGACGGACGCTCACCTTCGGGGAGATGAACCGCGGAGCCAATCGCGTGGCGCATGCGGCGCTGGCGGCGGGCCTTCGCCCCGGCAGCGTCGTCGCGCTCATGATGGACAACCGCCCGGAGTTCCCGCTGGTGTGGCTCGGGCTTAGCAAGGTCGGCATCGTCACCGCGCTGCTGAACACCTCGGCGCGCGGCCGCGTGCTGCAGCACGCACTCGAGCAGACGCATGCCACGGCCCTCATCTACGGCACCGAGTGCGCCGATCGCATCGCGACGCTCAGCGACGCGCAACTGCCCGTCCTCCTCTTCGAGTCGCAGCATCCGGATGGCGCACGCGCCGGCGATGCCGCGGCACGCAACGCCCGCTCGCTCGAGGCCGCCATGGCGGAGGCGGCCGATGTGGACCCGCCGCGCGGGCACCGCGCCGCGGTGCGCCTGGGTGAGCCGCTCTACTACATCTTCACCTCCGGCACGACGGGGCTGCCGAAGGCAGCCCTCATGAGCCACCTGCGCTTCCTCAACGCCGGCGGCGTGATCGCCGGCTTCCTCGAGCTGACGCGCGCGGATGTGCTCTACAACGTGCTGCCCCTCTACCATGGTGCCGGCGGCATGGTGGTGGTGTCGGCGGCGCTGCACGTCGGCATCCCGATCGTGCTGCGACGGCGCTTCAGCGCGAGCGAGTTCTGGGACGACGTGCGCCGCCACGGCGTCACGGCGTGGTACTACATCGGGGAATTGTGCCGCTACCTGCTCAACCAGCCGCCGCGCGCGGACGACCGTGACCACACGCTGCGGCGCATGAGCGGGGCGGGGCTGAAGCCCCAGGTGTGGCAGCAGTTCCAGGAGCGCTTCGGCATCGAATTCATCTGCGAGGGGCTGGGCTCCACTGAGGCCAACTACGGGCTCACGAACGTCGACGGCCGCGTTGGCTCGGTGGGGCGCCTGCCGTACCCGGAGCGCAGCAACATCCGCGTGGTGCGCTACGACGTCGACAGCGGCAGTTACGTGCGCGCCGGTGATGGCACGCTGACGCTGTGCCGGCCCGGCGAGGTCGGTGAGCTGATTGCTGAAGTGCTCGACGGCCCCGGCGCCGCGGGCTACTTCGAGGGCTACACCTCCGCGGAGGCGACCGAGGCGAAGCTGCTGCGCGATGCGTTCCGTCCTGGGGACCGCTGGGTGCGCTCCGGGGACCTGGTGCGCTTTGACGAGGAGGATTATTTCTACTTCGTCGACCGGGTCGGGGACACTTATCGCTGGAAAAGCGAGAACGTCTCCACCGATGAGGTCGCCGCCGTGCTCGGCCAGTTCCCGGGCCCGGCCGTGGTGAACGTCTACGGCGTACGCGTTCCGGGAACGGAGGGCCGCGCCGGCATGGTGGCGCTCACCTATGCGGACGCCGCGCACTTCGACCCGGTGGCGTTCCACCGCCATGCCGCCGCGCGCCTGGCGGACTACGCCGTGCCGCTCTTCGTACGCATTGCGCCCGACGCCGACCTCACCACGACCTTCAAGCTGCGCAAGATCGACCTGCAGCGCGCCGGCTACGATCCTGCGCGCGGCGGCGACCCGCTCTTCGTGCGCGATGCGCGCGCCGGGCGTTACGTGCCCCTGACCGATGCCAGCCTCGCGGCGCTCGGGATCGCGCCGTTCGCCGGAGACTGAAGTGCATCTCGAGTACACCCCCGAGCAGCGCCAGCTGCGCCACGAGTTCCGCGCCTACCTTGCGAACCTCATGACGCCGCAGCGGCGCGCCGCCACCCGCAGCCGCGAGAGCGGCTCAGCCTACCGCGAGACGCTGCGGCAGATGGGCGCCGACGGCTGGCTTACCCCCGGATGGCCCAAGGAGTACGGGGGCCGCGGGCTCGACCCGCTGGCGCAGAAGATCGTGATGGAGGAGCTGTGGCTCGCCGAGGCACCGTTCCCTTTCGTCACGGTCAACACCATCGGGCCTGCCCTCATCCGGCGCGGCACCGAGGCCCAGAAGCGCGAGATCCTGCCGCGCATCGCCCGCGGGGAGCTCAATTTTGCGGTCGGCTACACCGAGCCGCAGGCCGGCACGGACCTCGCCGCGCTGCGCACGCAGGCGGTGCTCGAGGGCGACTCGTTCCTCATCAATGGCCAGAAGGTCTTCACCAGCGGTGCGGAAGGCGCCGACTACATCTGGCTCGCCGCGCGCACCGAGCCGCAGGCGCCGCCCCACCGCGGCATCTCGATCCTCATGGTGGACACGCGCCTGCCGGGATTCGCGCTCTCGCCCATCCACACCGTGGGCGGGGTGCGCACCAACGTCACCTACTACCGGGACGTTCGGGTGCCCAGGAGCATGCTGGTGGGTGAGCTCAACCGCGGCTGGCAGCTGATCACGGAGCAGCTCAATCACGAGCGCGTCGGGCTCGCCGCGCTCGCCTACGGGGCGCAGGGGTGTTTCGATGACACGCTGCAGTGGGCGCGTCTCACCCCGGCGGGCACGGGCTTCGTCATCGATCAGCCCTGGGCGCAGATGGCGCTCGCGGAAGCCTACGTGGAGCTGCAGGCGTACGCGGTGCTCGGCAACCGCGTCGCCTGGGAGGTCGCGCAGGGGGAGACCCGGGCCCAGCTCGCGAGCGCCTGCAAGGTCTTCAGCACCGAGAGTTACATCCGCGTGCTGCGGCTGCTGCTGGAGGTCACCGGCTGTGCCGGGCTGCTGCGGGAGGGCTCCCCGGGGGCGGTGCTCGCCGGGCGACTGGAGGCCGAGTACCGGCGCTGCCAGATCAATACCTTCGGCGGCGGCACCACCGAGGTGCTGCGCGACATGGTGGCGCAGCTGGCGCTCGGCCTGCCGCGCGCCGCGGTGTCGCGGTGAATGCATCGGCCCTCGTGCCGGGGTGGCTGGAAGTGCTGCGCGCGCGGCGCGGTGAGCCGGCATCCCCCGAGCGCACCGCGCCGGACGCGGTGAACCTGCCCATGATCCGCCGCTGGTGCGAAGCGATGGGGGAGCGCAATCCTTGGTACCTGGACGAGGCCGCGGCCGCCGCCGGGCCCCATGCGGGCATCGTGGCGCCGCCGGCGATGCTCGAGGTATGGACCATGGGACGCTTCAGCCCGAACGCGGTCGCGGAGGGCAACGGCACGCTGCTCGGGATCCAGGCGCTGGATGCGGCGGGGTTCACCTCGGTCGTGGCGACGAACCTCGAGCAGGAGTACGTGCAGTACCTCAGGCCCGGGGACGTAGTCACGCAGAAGGTGTTGTTCGAGGAGGTGTCGGACGAGAAGCGCACGGCGCTCGGAACCGGCCACTTCCTCAACTACCGCTACGAGTTCACGGACCAGCGCGGCGCACTCATCGGGCGCATGCGCTTCCGCATCCTGAAGTTCCGTCCTGCGCAGGCGGTTTTGCCGGCAACACCGGCCCCGGCCGCGAAGCCCGCCCACCCGCGCCCGGCGATCACGCAGGACAGTGCATTCTTCTGGGAGGGGCTCAAGGAGCGCCGCCTCCTCATCCGGCGCTGCGCGCGCTGTGCTCACCTGCATCATCCGCCCGGACCGATGTGCCCGAAGTGCCACTCGTACGAGTGGACCGCGCAGGCCGTGAGCGGCCGCGGCGTGCTGCACAGCTATGTCATCGTGCACCAGCCGCAGCTTCCGGGCTTCACCTATCCGCTGCCGGTGGCGCTCGTTGAGCTGGAAGAGGGGGTGCGCCTGCTCGGCAACGTGACCGGCATGGATGCCGCAGAGCTGCGCATCGGCATGGCGCTTGAGGCCGAGTTCGTCGAGGTCGAGCCCGGCTACATGCTCTACGCCTTCCGTGCCGGCGGCCGGGACTGACGGCCATGGACTTCAGCTATACCGAGGAACAGGTGGCGCTGCGCGAGCTCGCCCGGCGCCTGTTCGCAGAGCGCTTCACCGATGAGTTCCGGAAGGCCTTTGCCCGCGGCGGCCTCAACTACGATGCAACCCTCTGGGGTGCGCTCGCCGAGTCCGGCGTGCTCGGCACCGCCATCGGCGCCGACCACGGCGGCTCCGGGCTCGGGCTCACCGAGCTTGCACTGGTGCTTGAGGAACAGGGCCGCACGCTCGCCGCAGTGCCGCTCCTGGCGACGCTGGTCCTCGGCGCGCTGCCGCTGGAGCGTTTCGGCAGCGCGAGCCAGCGCGGGCTCCTGCCCCAGGTCGGCCGGGGGGAGCTGCTGCTGAGTGCCGCCCTCGAGGAGGCGGGGAATGCCCGGCTGCTCGAGCCGGCCACGCTCGCCCAGCCGATCAGCGGGGGCTGGCGCCTGAGCGGCACCAAGACCTGCGTGCCATATGCGCTCGACGTGCAGTACCTGCTGGTCTCGGCGAGCACCCCGGACGCGCTCGCGCGCGTGTTCCTCATAGACCCGCGGGCGCCGGGTGTGGAGATCAGCGCACAGCAGACAACCAGCGGGGAGCCCGCAGGTGAGGTGCGGCTGGCGGGCGCACTGGCGGGCGCTGCGGACGTCCTCGGTACGGACGCAAGGCCGCTGCGCTACCTGATCGAGTGCGCGCAGGTGGCGCTCGCGGCCCGCCAGCTCGGGGTGCTCGAGGAAGCGCTGCGGCGCGCGGCGGCATACGTGTCCGAGCGGCAGCAGTTCGGTCGTGCGATTGGCAGCTTCCAGGCCGTGCAGCACCGCCTCGCGGACTGCTACATCGACGTCGAGGCGCTGCGCTCGGTGTACCTGAGGGCCGTGTGGGCACTCGATGCGGGCCTGAACGCACCCGCGGAAGTGCTGGCTGCCAAGTGGTGGGCGGCGCAGGCCGGGCACCGCGTGAGTCACGCGGTGCAGCACGTGCACGGGGGACTCGGCGCAGATGTCGAGTACCCGATACAGGCCTTCTTCCTCGCGGCGAAACAGCTGGAATTGGCGCTGGGCGGGACCAGGCCTGTGCTTGCGGGCATCGGCGCGGCGCTGGCCGCCGGGGCGGTGGCCTCCTTCACCGGTGAACCGGAGCGGCGATGAACGGCTTGCATTTCGAGTCGGTGCGTGTCGGGCAGTCGCTTCCGGTCCTCACGCTCGCCGTGACCCCCTCGGTCATCGTGGCCGGCGCCATGGCGAGCGGGGACTTCGAGGTGGTGCACCACGACGCCGCGGCGGCGCGCGCGCGCGGCACGCCGGACATCTTCATGAACATCCTCACCACCAATGGCTACGTGCAGCGCTTCGTCAACGACTGGGCCGCCCCGGCAGGACAGATCCGCAGCATCGAGCTGCGCCTCGGGGTGCCCAACTACGCCGGTGATACGCTGCGCCTCACGGGCCTCGTCAGTGGCAAGCGCGTGGACGGCGAGGCGCGCATCGTGGAAGTCGCGGTGACCGGGGCCAACAGCCTCGGGCCGCACGTCACCGCGCTGGTGCGCGTGGAGCTGTCGCGATGAGTGCGCTGCGCGACCAGGCCGCGATCGTGGGCATCGGCGCCACGGAATTCTCCAAGGACTCCGGGCGCAGCGAACTGCGGCTCGCGGTGGAGGCGGTGAGCGCCGCCATCGAGGATGCCGGTCTTAAGCTCACCGACGTCGACGGGCTGTGCACCTATGCCATGGACAAGAACCCCGAGATCGAGGTGTTCCGCAACATCGGCGGCCGGGAGCTGAAGTTCTTCGGCCGCACCGAATACGGTGGCGGGGCTGCATGCGCACCGCTGCTGCAGGCGGCGCTCGCGATCCATGCGGGCATCGCCGAGGTGGTGGTGTGCTATCGCGCCATGAACGAGCGTTCGCAGTACCGCTTCGGGCAGGGATTCGTGCCGCCGGCCTTTCCCAACGCCGAGAATGCCAACTGGTCCTGGAGCGTACCCTTTGGCCTCGCGACCCCGGCCTCCTGGGTGGCGCTCGCGGCACGGCGCTACATGCATGACTTTGGCGCCACCAGCGAGGACTTTGGCCGCGTCTCGGTGGCCTGCCGGCGGCACGCGGCCAACAACCCCCATGCCTGGTTCTTCGGCAAGCCCATCACGCTCGCCGAGCACCAGGCCTCGCGCTGGATCGTGGAGCCGCTGCACCTGCTCGACTGCTGCCAGGAGAGTGACGGCGCGGTGGCGATCGTGGTTACCAGCGCGGCGCGCGCCCGGCACCTGCGCCACACCCCGGCCCTGATCCGCGCCGCCGCTCAGGGCGCGGCCGATGAGCAGATGAACATGACGAGCTTCTATCGCCCCGACATCTCCGCGCTCTCCGAGATGCGTCTGGTGGCACGCCAGCTGTACGCGATGGCGCAGCTCAGCGCAGCCGATATCCAGACTGCGGTGCTCTACGACCATTTCTCGCCCTTCGTGCTGCCGCAGCTGGAGGTCTTCGGGTTCTGCGCGCGCGGGGAGGCCAAGGACTTCATCCGCGATGGCAACATCGAGGTTGGCGGCGCGCTGCCCGTGAACACCCACGGCGGCCAGCTGGGGGAGGCCTATATCCACGGCCTGAACGGGGTTGCCGAGGCGGTGCGCCAGGTTCGCGGCACGTCGGTGAACCAGGTCGCGGGCGTCGAGAACGTGCTCGTCACCGCAGGCACCGGGGTGCCCACCAGCGGGGCGATCCTGTCCGCGGCGGCTTAAGCCGGTCAGCTGGTTTATGATGGCGGGATGATCGATCCTGCCATCGGAACACTCCTTGCCGGGACCTTCGCGCTGCTCTTCGCCAGCGCCGCGCTTCACAAGATCCGCGACCTTGCGGTCTTTGCCGAGGTGCTGAACGCCTACCGGGTGCTGCCCCGGGGCCTGACCGTCCCCTGGGTGCTGCCCCTCATAGAAGCCGCCATCGCCGCAGGATTGCTCGTGCCTGCCTCACGGGCTGCCGCCGCCCTGGCCGGGGCGCTGCTGCTGCTCATCTACGCCCTCGCGATGGCGCTGAACCTGCATCGCGGCCGCCGCGACCTGTCCTGCGGTTGCGGCGCGTTCGAGGAGCGCCGCCCGATCGCGCCGTGGATGGTGGGACGCAACCTCCTCCTGGCCGTGGCGCTCGCGGCCGTCGGGCTGCCCTGGAGCGCACGGGTGCTCGAGCCCACCGATCTTTTGACCGTCGGGGCGGGCGTTACCCTGGTGAGCCTCTTATATATGTGTGCTGATCGCCTTCTCGGGCGTATCGTCCCGAAGGTCGCCCTGTGGCAGGAGCCGCGATGAGCGCGCTCGCGATCTCCAACATCGTGCTGTGGGTGCTGGTGCTGGCGCTGGCGGCGGTGCTGCTCGCCGTGGTGCGCCAGCTCGGCGTGCTGCACGAGCGCATCGCCCCCGCCGGCGCGCTCATGCTCAACCGCGGCCTGAAGGTGGGCGAGCCGGCCCCGGTCGTGCCGGTCCTGGACCTGCAGGGCGCAAGCCACGAGGTCGGCGCCGCGCGCAGCGACGGCCGCAGCACGCTGCTGCTGTTCGTGTCGCCGACCTGCCCGGTTTGCAAGACCCTGCTGGCGGCGGTGAAGTCGAGCCGGCGCGATGAGCGCACCTGGATGGACGTGATCCTCGCCAGTGACGGGGACGTGAAGGAGCAGCAGGAATTCGTGCGTGCCCAGGGGCTGGAGTCGATTCCGTACGTAGTCTCCGCACCGCTCGGACTTGCGTTCCAGGTGAGCCGGCTGCCGTTTGCGGCGCTCATCGACGAGCACGGCGTGCTGCGCGCGCGCGGCCTGGTCAACTCGCGCGAGCACCTCGAGAGCCTGTTCGAGGCCAAGCGCCTCGGCGTGGCGTCGCTGCAGGAATACTTCTCGGGCGCCGCCTGAGGCTTGCCAGGGAGGGGCCCATGGACGATCCGTTGGCGCTGGATGACTCACTGCGTGGCGTGCTCGCCGAATACGAGGCACGTGCCGCCCGCGAGGATGACCTGTGGGAGACGATGACGCCCGAGGAGGCCGGGCGGCGCCGCGATGAGATGCTGCTGCCGGTCGGGCGCGCCGCGGGTGCCTTCCTCAACCTCCTGATCAAGGAAGCGGGCGCCACGCGCATCCTCGAGGTGGGCAGCTCCTATGGCTACTCTACTCACTGGCTGGCGGACGCGGCGCGCGCCACGCAGGGCAGGGTGACGTCCCTTGAGCTGCAGGCGCCCAAGACCGAGTACGCGCTCGCGCGACTTGCGCGCGCGGGTCTTTCCGGGTTCGTCGAGTTCCGCGTCGGCGATGCGCTCGCCTCCCTGCGCTCACTGCCGGGTCCCTTCGACTTCGTGCTCATCGATCTGTGGAAGGACCTGTACGTCCCGGTATTCGAGCTCCTGTACCCGAAGCTCGCGCCGGGCGCGGTCGTCGTGGCCGACAACATGACTTACCCGGAAAGCGCGCAGGTGCACGCGCACGCCTACCGGGAGCGGGTCAGGCAGGCACCGCAGATGACATCGGTGCTGCTGGCGGTGGGCAACGGCCTCGAGGTCAGCCGCTACCGCTCAGGGTGATCTCCACGCGCTTGTTGTGCTTGCCTTCACTGCGGATCCGCAGCACCCGGATGGCGCCGATCTCCCCGATATTGGCGACGTGCGTGCCACCGCAGGGCTGCAGGTCAATGCCGGGGATCCTCAGGAGGCGCACGCGCCCGGTCCCCCGCGGCGGCGCGACGCTCATGGTCTTTACCAGCTGCGGCTGCGCGTCGAGCTCCTCGTCCGTGAACCAGGTGGTCTCGGTGGCAAGCCCCCGGGCGATGAGTTCGTTGGTGCAGCGCTCGATGTGCTCAGCGTTCAGCTGCGACAGTTCGATGTCGAAATCCAGTCGCGCCTTGTCGGGCACGATGTTGCCCCCGGTCACCGGGGCCACGACCACGCACGACATCAGGTGCAGGGCGGTGTGCAGCCGCATGAGCCGGTAGCGCCGTTCCCAGTCGATGGCGAGCGTCACCGTCTCGCCGGCCTTGAGCGCGGGCACGGGGCCGGACACCAGATGCACGATGCGCCCGGGGCCCTCGCCCTTGCGGGTGTCGGTGATGGCGATGCGCTCGCCGTTCGCGCGCGTGAGGGTGCCGCTGTCGCCGGCCTGACCGCCCCCCAGGGGGTAGAACACCGTGCGGTCGAGCTCGATGCCGCGCTCGCTCACCCCGAGGACGCGCGCGGTCGCGGTCCTGAGGTAGGCATCCTCCCGAAACAGCATTTCGGTCGTCATGGCTTATGATCGCTTGCGTGTCGGGCTAAGATCCACCGATGCCAGCCTACGCCTACCGCCTGGTCAACGTTTTCACGCAGGGCCGCACCGCCCTGAGCGGCAACCCGCTGTGCGTGTTCGAGCGCGCGCAGACCCTCGACCCCGCTAGGATGCAGGCGCTCGCCCTGCAGTTCAATCTGTCCGAGACCACCTTCATCCTGCCCTCCGAGCGCGCCAACGCCCGCGTGCGCATCTTCACCCCCGAGTACGAGATGCCCTTCGCCGGCCACCCGACGCTCGGCACCGCGCACGTGTGCCGTGCGCTGGGGCTCGGCGGGGACCGCCTCACCCTCGAGATGACCGCCGGCATCATCCCGGTGCGGGCGACCGGGGAGCGCTGGACGCTGCAGGCGCGCGCGGCCAAGTGGCGCGAGGTGCAGGAGCCGCGCTTCACGCTCGCCGCGATGCTGGGGCTCGACAAGGAGGACATCGCCGAGCGCCCGCTGTGGGTGGATGCCGGCACCGAGCAGCTGGTCATCCCGCTGGCGAGCGAGGCGGCGGTGCGGCGCGCGCGGGTGCGGGCCGACCTGCTCGCCCAGATGGTGAGCGCAGAAGGCAAGAGCATGGCCTACGTGTTCGCCCCGACCGCCACGGGACTGCTGGCGCGGTTCTTCTTCCCGCTCGGCGCCGGCGCCCTCGAGGACCCGGCGACGGGATCGGCGACCGCGAACCTCGGCGGCTGGTGCCTGGCGATGGGACGCCCGCTGCCGTGCGAGTTCGAGATCGCCCAGGGCGAGTACACCGGGCGGCCCTCGTCATTGCGGCTGCGGGTCGATGCCCAGCAGGCCATCTTCGTGAGCGGCGAGGTGATCGAGCTCGGCCGCGGCACCATCAACCTGTGAGCCGCGCGTGAGACTGCGCGAGTTCCGCGCCCTGACTTTCGACTGCTACGGCACGCTCATCGACTGGGAGAGCGGGCTCCTCACGGCGCTCGGCCCGTTGCTGCGCGCCGCCGGCCGTCAGGGGCCGCGCGACGCGGTGCTGGCGGAGTTCGCCGCCCACGAGTCGGCGCAGCAGGCAGCGACGCCTGCCATGGTGTACCCGGAACTACTCGTCGAGGTGCACCGACAGCTGGCGCGCGACTGGGGCGTCGCCGTGGACGAGGCCGCGCACGTGGCATTCGGGCGCTCGATACCGGACTGGCCCGCTTTCCCCGACAGCGCCGCCGCGCTGGCATACCTCAAGCGCCATTACCTGCTCGTCATCCTTTCGAACGTGGACCGGGCCAGTTTTGCCGGCAGCAATGCGCGCCTCGGCGTCGCCTTCGATGCCATCTGTACGGCGCAGGACATCGGCTCCTACAAGCCCGACCCGCGCAACTTCCGCTACCTGCTCGGCACGCTCGAGCGCCTCGGCGTCGAGCCGCGGCAGGTCCTGCACACCGCGCAGAGCCTCTATCACGACCACGCGCCCGCGCAGGCCGCAGGACTCGCCAGCGCCTGGATCGACCGCCGCCAGGATGCCGAAGGCTGGGGCGCGACGCGGCCGCCGGAGGGGACGCCGGCTTACAACTTCCGCTTCACGAGCCTGGCTGAGCTTGCCCGCGCCCACCAGGCCGAGACTGCCGCCCTCTAGGCGACCGATTCCCCCCACTCACCACAGCACCACGCGCTCCTCGGGCGCGAGGTAGTAGGTGTTGCCGGGGTTGATGGCCGGGAAGGCCGCGTACCAGCCCGCGTCGTTCCTGACCACGCCGTTGACCCGGTAGACCGGGGGACTGTGGGGGTTCGAGAGCACCACGCGCCGCGTGAGGCCCTCGGTCCACACTTCACGCCAGCTCTGCCCGTAGGCGAGGTAGAAGCGCTGGTCGCCGGTGAGTCCGTCACGCACGGCGGCCGCTTTGCCGCCGAGGGCGATGCGGTAGGCCTGGTGCGCGATCACGAGGCCGGCAAGGTCTGCGATGTTCTCCCCGAGGGTGAGGCGGCCGTTAACGTGCAGCCCGGGCAACGGCTCGTAGCTGTCGTACTGCTGCGCAAGACGCGTGGTGCGCGCATCGAAGTCCTTGCGGTCCGCGTCCGTCCACCAATTCTGCAACTCACCGGCGGCGTTGTACTTGCTTCCCTGGTCATCAAAGCCGTGGCTGATCTCATGCCCGATCACCGCGCCGATCGCCCCATAGTTGACCGCCTCGTCGGCGCTGGGGTCGAAGTAGGGCGGCTGCAGGATGCCGGCCGGGAAGACGATCTCGTTGAGCGTCGGGTTGTAGTAGGCGTTGTTGGTCGGGGGCGTCATGTGCCACTCGCCGCGGTCGACCGGTCCGTCCAGCTGCGCAAGGTGCCGCTGCCACTCGAACACGGTGGCGTTGCGCACATCACCGATCAGGTCGCCGCGGCTGATTTTGAGGGCGCTGTAGTCGCGCCAGGTGTCCGGATAACCGATCTTGGGGGAGAAGCTGTCGAGTTTCTCCAGCGCCTTCTGCCGCGTCGCCGGCGTCATCCAGGTGAGTGACTGGATGTCGGTCGCATAGGCTTTCAGGAGGTTATCCACGAGCTGCCGGCTCTTGGCCTTGGCCTCGGGCGGGAAGTAGGCGGCACAGTAGAGCTTGCCGAGGGCCTCGCCCATCTGCTCATCGAGCAGGTGCAGCGCGCGCAGCTGCCGCGGCAACTGCTGCTTCTGCCCGGAGATGACCACGCCATAGAAGGCGAAGTCCGCATCATCGAAGGCTCTGGGCAGGTACTCGGCGCGCGCGTGCAGGTAGCGCACGGTAAGGTAGTCGCGCCACACGGTGACCGGGGTCGAGCCGAAGATCGCGGCAAGCTTCGGAAACGCGGATTTTTCGGCGACATCGACGCGGCGCTCCCCGTGAGGGCTGCTGAGCGGCACGCCGGCGGCGCCGAGATAGCTTGCCCAGGGGAACTGCGGCGCAAACGCCTGAAGCTCCGTGACACTCATGGGGTTATAGGTTTTCTCGGCTTCGCGCCGATCCGCGGCCGGCCAGTGAGCCTGCGCGATGCGCACCTCGAGCGCATAGACGGCCGCCGCGCGTGCCGGGTCCTGCACCCCGGCCAGGCCGAGCATGGTGGCGAGGTAGTGCTGGTACGCCTCGCGGGTGGCGAGGATGTCCTTGTCATCGCGCAGATAGTAGTCGCGGTCGGGCATGCCGAGCCCGGACTGGGTGAGCCACACGATGTAGGCGCGCGGGTTCTTCTCATCGACGGTGATGCGCGCGGCGTAGGGCCCAGGCGTGCGCGTGGCGGGCGTCGCCATGAAGGCAGCGACCTGCGCCAGGCTTGAGAGTGCGCCGATGCGCTCGAGGTCGGCGCGCACCGGGTCAAGACCCGCGGCCTCGATGGCTGCGGTGTCCATGAAGGCAAGATAGAAGTCGCGCAGCTTGCGCTCCTCGGCGCTCAGGGAGGCGTCGGGCCTCGCTACCAGCGTCGCCATCACCGCCTGCAGCTTTTTCTCGTTTCCCTGATCGACATCCAGGTTCACTCCCGCGGCACGCCGGTCGGGGGGGATGGTGGCGTCCTTGAGCCAGCCGCCGTTGGCGTAGCGGAAGAAGTCATTGCCCGGCGGCACGCCCGGGTCGAGGTAACCGAGCGTCATGCCCCAGGGCGGGAACGTGGGGCCGGTGGTGGCGAGGGTGGTGGCAGCCAGGCTGGCCGCGAGGGCAGCCGCGATTGTTCTTCTCATGCGGGGATTTTGGACCGGGGCGGCGCCCGCTGCCAGAGGCGGCCGCTCACAGACCCGGGATGAGCCGGTTGCGGTTGAAGATCCCCTGGGGATCGAAGCGCACCTTCAGTCGCCGGTGCAGGGCGAGGTTCGCGCCAGGCAGCGGG
>Ga0181537_10001072_pt1 | contig 25466 bp, 25 predicted proteins | sample PEATcosm2014_Bin_39_FD_119765 | JGI IMG/M metagenome (GOLD analysis project Ga0181537, IMG submission 119765) | Peatland microbial communities from MTU Mesocosm Facility, Houghton, MI, USA - PEATcosm2014_Bin23_10_metaG | ecosystem: Environmental > Terrestrial > Soil > Wetlands > Peat | place...
GGCGACCCAGGGCAGCAGGTACCCGAGCACGATGGCGAGCGAGAAAGCCGTCAGCCAGCGCCTGCGGTCGGCGGCAATGCCTGCTTCACGGAACGCGTCAATCATGAGAGCGCGGCGCGTACCCTCGGCAGCCGAGCTCAAGTGTGCCCGGTAGCTTTGCAGTGCAAAGCACAGGGGGCACACTCACAACGGACGAACGATTGTCTTTCAGGGCGCGATTCCATCCGCTTCGTTGACCGATAGCGGCGGAACGTGGCTGCGCGCCTGCGGTTGACATATCACGCCCAAAGTCGCCAGCGGCCGCGCAGCAGCCGCGCGCACCCGGCGCCACCGCAACACTGCAAAAATGCGGTAAAGTAATGATATGACAGGCATTTCTTCGCAAACTGGCGATGATGCACTGCAGCTGCTGGCAGCAGAGGCTGGCGCGCTGCTGCTCGCCGCCGGACGGCGCGTCGCCACCGCCGAGTCCTGCACCGGCGGCTGGGTGGCCAAGTGCCTGACGGATATTGCCGGCAGCTCGCAATGGTTCGAGCGCGGGTACGTGACGTACTCGGACGAGGCGAAAGCGCAGTCGATTGGCGTCGCGGCCAGCGTGATCGAGACTTTCGGCGCGGTCAGTCGTCCGACCGCGGAGCAGATGGCGGCCGGTGCACTGCATGCGAGCGGTGCCGACATGGCGGTCGCGATCACCGGCATCGCGGGGCCCGATGGTGGCAGCGCGGACAAGCCGGTCGGCCTGGTGTGGTTCGCGCTGGCGCAGCGCACCGCGGCACCGGTCGCGATCCAGCAGCAGTTCGCCGGCGATCGCGAGGCGATCCGCCGCGCGGCCGTGGCGAGCGCTCTACGAATGGTGATCGCGGCAGCCGCAGCCAGGGAGCAGCCCTGAGCCGGCGGCTGTTCTTCGCGCTGTGGCCTGACGAGGCGTGGTGTTCGAGGTTGGTTGACGCCGCGGCGCCGGTGCTGGCCGCAGCGGTCGGTCGAGCCGTGGCGCAGGTTGATCGGCATGTGACGCTGTGCTTCCTCGGCGCGGCCACCTCGGCGCAGTTCGCGGCGGTGTGCGAGCGCGCTGCCCAGCTCGACGCGACGTCGTTCGAACTGGTATTCGAGCGCCTGGAGCTGTGGCGGCGCTCGCGCATCCTGGCGGCGACCGTCGCGCAGGTGCCGGCGGCGGGAATCGCGCTGGCGCTGGCGCTGGCGAATGCGGCGCAGGCGGTGGGACTGTCGCCATCGCTGGCCGAGTGGCGACCGCACCTGACGCTGATGCGCGGCGTGACGGTGGGACTTGCGGGACCGGCGGCCGATGCGGCGCCGGCTGACCCTGAGGCGCCGGCGGGCAATGCGACGCCGCTGCCGCGGTTGACGTTGCGGCCGACACGCTTCTATCTGGCCGAAAGTCAGGGGCTTGGGGCGCACGCTGACATTGGCGCGCAGGTGCCACGCTACGCCAGGCTGGTGTCGTGGCCGCTGCGATCCTAGGGGGTTCGCGGTCGGCAGCGCGCATTTTCGTCGCTCTGCCGTCGTTTTGCGGCCGCGCGTGGCGGCATCTTGTGGGATAATTCGGCATCACTCGTGCCGCACTACTGCCCAGAGGAACGCCACGCATGGAACCACGCATCGACGAGAACCGGAAGAAGGCACTGGCCGCCGCGCTCGGACAGATCGAGAAGCAATTCGGCAAAGGCTCGGTCATGCGACTGGGCGATGCCTCGGCGGCCTACGACGTCGAGGCGGTGTCTACCGGCTCGCTCGGACTGGACATCGCGCTCGGGATCGGCGGACTGCCGCGCGGCCGGGTCATCGAGATCTATGGACCGGAATCCTCCGGCAAGACCACGCTGACGCTGCAGGTAGTGGCGCAGATCCAGCGCAACGGCGGCACCGCCGCGTTTGTCGATGCCGAGCACGCGCTCGATCCGGCGTACGCCGAGAAGCTCGGCGTCAACGTGCAGGATCTGCTGGTGTCGCAGCCGGACACCGGCGAGCAGGCGCTGGAGATCACCGACATGCTGGTGCGCTCGGCCGCGGTCGATGTGGTGGTGATCGACTCGGTCGCGGCGCTGACGCCGAAGGCCGAGATCGAAGGCGAGATGGGTGAGATGCAGCTCGGACTGCACGCGCGACTGATGTCGCAGGCGCTGCGCAAACTGACCGGCAACATCAAGCGCTCCAATACGATGGTTATCTTCATCAACCAGATCCGCATGAAGATCGGGGTGATGTTCGGCAATCCGGAGACCACGACCGGTGGCAACGCGCTGAAGTTCTACGCCTCGGTGCGGCTGGATATCCGCCGCATCGGCGCCATCAAGAACGGCGAGGAAGTGGTCGGGAACCAGACCCGCGTCAAGGTGGTCAAGAACAAGGTCGCGCCGCCATTTCGCGAGGCGGAATTCGAGATCATGTACGGCTCGGGCATCTCGCGCGAGGGGGAGATCATCGAGCTCGGCGCGGCGCACGGCATCATCGACAAGTCCGGCGCCTGGTACAGCTATAACGGCGAGCGCATTGGCCAGGGCAAGGACAATACGCGCCTGTACCTGCAGCAGCACAAGGATATCGCGGCCGACATCGAGCAGAAGGTCCGGCTGAAGTTGCTGCCGCCCGTGCGTGTTGAGGAAAAGACAGCCTAGGCGCCGCGCGACCAGCGAGCAGGCCGGCGATCCGGCGGCCGCGCTGGCCGCAGCCGTCACGTTGCTGGCGCGGCGCGAGTTCTGTTCGATCGAGCTGGCTGCCACGCTTGCGGCCAGGGGTTTTGAACCCGAGACGGTGCGCGCGACGCTCGAGGAGTTGCTCGAGCGGCGCTACCTGGACGACGAGCGCTATGCGCGGCAATTCGTCGTTGTTCACGCCGAGCGCGGCCAGGGGCCGGTTCGCATACGGCGCGACCTGGCGGAACTCGGGCTGCCGGCGGCGCTGATCGACACTCAACTGGAGTCCTACGGGGACTGGGCGGCGCTGGCGCACCGGGTGGTGACACGCCGCTTCGGCGCCGCGCCGCCGCGCGACTGGCCGGAAAAGGCGCGGCGCATGCGCTTTTTGCAATACCGCGGCTTTGCCAACCAGCATATCCGCTCGGCCGTTGGCGCGGATGCCATCGGGCTTGCAACGGATACAGACACGGATACGGACCTGGGACCAGACGCATAACACATGACTGCAAAGCCGACCTACATGAGCGCGAACGACGTGCGGCGCGCGTTCCTCGAGTACTTCCGCGAGCGCGGCCACACGGTGGTGCCGTCCTCGTCGCTGGTGCCGGGTAATGACCCGACCCTGCTGTTCACCAACGCCGGCATGGTGCAGTTCAAGGACGTGTTCCTGGGCAAGGAGCAGCGCGCCTACGTGCGTGCGGTGACCAGCCAGCGCTGCGTGCGCGCCGGCGGCAAGCACAACGACCTGGAAAACGTCGGCTACACCGCGCGTCATCACACCTTCTTCGAGATGCTGGGCAATTTCTCGTTCGGCGATTACTTCAAGAGCGAAGCGATCCGGTACGCGTGGGAGTTTGTCACCGGCCGGCTGCAGCTGGATCCGGCGCGGCTGTGGGTCACCGTGTATTGCGATGACGATGACGCGGCGAAGATCTGGATCGAGCAGATCGGCGTTCCCGCGGAGCGCGTCAAGCGCATGGGCGAGAAATCCAATTTCTGGGCCATGGGCGACACCGGCCCGTGCGGACCGTGCAGCGAGATCTTCTACGATCACGGTCCGCAGGTCGCCGGCGGTCCGCCGGGATCGGCGGATGAGGACGGCGATCGCTACGTCGAGATCTGGAACCTGGTGTTCATGCAATACGATCGCGCCGCGGATGGCACGCTGACACCGCTGCCAAAGCCCTCGGTCGATACCGGCGCCGGGCTGGAGCGGCTGGCCGCGGTGATGCAGGGCGTGCACTCGAACTACGACATTGACCTGTTTCGCGAGCTGATCGCGGCGGCCGCCGAGGCCACCGGCAGCACCGAGCACTCCTCGCCGTCGCTGCGTGTCATCGCCGATCATATCCGCGCCTGCAGCTTCCTGATCGTCGATGGCGTGGTGCCGTCGAATGAGGGGCGCGGCTACGTGCTACGGCGCATCATCCGGCGCGCGGTGCGCCACGGGTACCAGCTGGGACAGTCGCAGGCGTTTTTCTACAAGCTGGTGCCGGCGCTGGTGGCGAGCATGGGCGAGGCGTTCCCGGAGCTGGCGCGCGCGGCCGAGCAGGTGGCGCGGGTACTGCGGCAGGAGGAGGAGCGCTTTGCCGAGACGCTGGCCGCCGGCATGCTGCAGTTCGACGCGCGCATGCGCGAGCAGGGCGGGGACACGGTTCCCGGGCCGCTGGTGTTCCTGCTGCACGATACCTACGGATTTCCACCCGACCTGACCGCCGACATCGCGCGTGAACGCTCGCTGAAGATCGACCTGGCCGGCTACGAGCTGGAAATGGAAGCGCAGCGCGAGCGCGCGCGCGCCGCCAGCAAATTCGGCGTCGACCAGCGCGCCGGGGCGCAGCTCGCCGAGCGCAGCGAGTTCTGCGGCTACGAGGCGATCGAGTGCCAGGGGCGAGTGGTGGCGCTGCTGCGCGATGGCGCCAGCGTCGAGGCGCTGGCCGCCGGCGAGCGTGGCGAGGTGATCCTCGATCGCACGGTGTTCTATGCGGAAAGCGGTGGCCAGGTCGGCGACAGCGGCGAGTTGCTGGGGGCGGCGACCACGCGCTTCGAGGTCGAGGACACGCAGAAGCGCGGAGCGGCGCATTCGCACATCGGGCGGCTGCTGGCCGGCCGCCTGCAGGTCGGTGACAGCGTGCTGGCGCGCATCGACGCGGAGCGCCGGGCGGCGATCCGCCTGAATCATTCGGCCACGCACCTGCTGCACGCGGCGCTGCGACAGGTGCTCGGCAGCCACGTGACCCAGAAAGGCTCGCTGGTCGCGCCGGATCGGCTGCGCTTCGACTTCTCGCATTTCCAGCCGCTGACGAGCGCGGAGCGCGCTGAGGTCGAGAAGCGCGTCAATGCGCAGATCCGGGGCAATGCCGAGGCGGCGATCCGCATGATGGACTATGAGGATGCGATTGCCGACGGCGCGATGGCGCTGTTTGGCGAGAAATACGAGAGCCGCGTGCGGGTACTGTCGATGGGGGATTTCTCCACCGAGCTGTGCGGTGGCACGCACGTGAAGAGAACCGGCGATATCGGGATATTTCATATCGTCAGTGAAACTGGTGTCGCCGCCGGGGTTAGGCGCATCGAGGCAGTGACCGGCCAGGGCGCGCTCGACTACGTCAACCGGGTCGATGCGCTGCTGGGCGATATTGCGCAGCAGGTACACGGCTCGGCCGATGAGACCGCCAGCAAGGTGCGCGAGGCGCTGGAGCGCATTCGCGCGCTGGAGAAGGAGAACCGCGGCCTGAAGGACAAGCTGGCCCTGGGCCAGGGGACCGACCTGGCGGCCGGCGCGGTCGACGTCGGCGACGGCGTGATGGTGCTCGCCAGGCGGGTCGAAGGCGCCGATGCCGGCGCGTTGCGCTCGGCGGTGGATCAATTGAAGAGCCGACTGAAGTCGGCCATCGTCGTGCTCGGTTCGGTCGAATCCGAATCCAAGGTGGTGCTGGTTGCCGGGGTCACCCCGGATCAGACCGGCCGGGTGAAGGCAGGCGAGCTGATCGGTGCGGTCGCCGCCCAGGTCGGCGGCAAAGGCGGCGGTCGACCGGACTTCGCCCAGGCCGGCGGCAGCAAGCCGCAGGCGCTCGACGCGGCACTGGCAAGCGTCACCCCGTGGGTGCGCGCGCGGCTGGGCGCACATTGATGAAAGTTAACGTGCTCTTTTAGCGCTATCAGCCGAGACTGTTTGCGACAGAGACAGTCGATCAATTAGATCCCCCTGTCACGCGAGCCCCGGTGACCAGAGCGCGGCCCGCAACAGATCGTATGGAGGACCCCAAGTGCTGATTCTGACCCGTAGAATTGGTGAGACCGTGATGATCGGCGATGAAGTGACGGTGACGGTGCTGCGCGTCAAGGGGAACCAGGTGCGCCTGGGCGTGAATGCGCCCAAGACGGTCTCGGTGCAGCGCGAGGAGATCTTTCATCGCATCAAGCACGAAGGTTTCGAAGCGCCGCAGGCCGAGGAAATCACGCCAGCCGGCTGATTCCGGCGCCCGGGAGCGGCCTGCCAGGTCCGTCTGGCAGCGGTTCTTTGCCCTTGCCCGACCCAATCAGTATGATTGCGCCGCGACCCGGCGGCGCCGGCACTCGCTCACGGAGAGATGGCCGAGTGGTCGAAGGCGCACCCCTGCTAAGGGTGTAAGGGTCAAAAGCCCTTCGAGGGTTCGAATCCCTCTCTCTCCGCCAGTATGGAAATCAAAAGGGGACCTTCTGGTCCCCTTTTGATTTCCATTTGGAGTTTTCATGGATCAGTGGCTCTTTATAGCTCGTGGGGACGTGACGCGAAGCCGCGATGCTCTTTCACGAGGGTCGAATCATGTCGCGCGCATAGGCAAGTCCGATGCCGTATCCGCCCCCATGCGCTTCGACGATGCCGCGAGCAGCGTCGTAAGTCTCATGGCGGGTCCAGTCGCGCTGAAACTCGAGGAGCACCTGGATCCAGGAGGTCAGCTGCGCACCGGCCGCCTGCATGCGGCGCAGCGCCAGTTCGTGACTGGTTGGGGTGAGGCCGCCGCAGGCATCGGCCACCACAAAGACTTCGTATTGTTCGGACAGCGCGGACAAAACGGGGAAGGAAACGCAGGCCTCAGTTAGGAGGCCGGAGACGAGAATGGTTCGGCGGCTGGTTGCGACCAAGGCGGCATGCGCCGCCTCGTCCTCCCAGAGGTTCATGTTTCGGCGCTCGAACACGCGTCTTTCCGGTAATGCAGCAGCGATTGCCGGCATCAGCGGGCCGCTATACACCTTTGAGGCCGAGGTCGAAATAACGACTGGAACGCCAAAGGCCTGAACCGTCTTGGCGAGACCGACGGTGTTATTTAGTAGGACCTGCCGGTCAATCGAGCTTACGCCAAAAGCGAGTCCTGCCTGCTGATCGATTAAGGCGAGGACGCAACGATCCGGGGTCAACAGGGGTAGCTCGCTCATAGAGGACTCCTTCGAGCTTGTACGTCGAGTTCATCTGGTAGCCGGTGCTGCGCGCGCGAACCGAATCGCAGTGGGAGGGGCCGATCAAGATTTGATAAATGCGAGCAGATCGGCATTGATGGTGTCCGCTTGTGTCGTGCACATTCCGTGTGGGAAGCCTCGGTAAGTCTTGAGGGTTGCGTTCTTGACCAGCGTCGCTGTGAGCGGACCGGAATCGGCATAAGGCACGATCTGGTCATCGTCACCGTGCATTACCAGCATGGGCACCGAGATATCCCTCAAGTCCGGCGTGAAGTCAGTCTGTGAGAAGGCGACGATGCCGTCGTAATGGGCTTTAACGCCGCCCATCATGCCCTGACGCCACCAGTTTCGGATCACGCCTTCCTCGATCTTCGCGCCCGGGCGGTTGAACCCGTAGAAGGGGCCTGTCGCCAGATCCAGATAAAACTGCGTCCGATTGCTCGCCACCTGAGACTGGAAGCCATCGAATACTTCCTTCGGTAGTCCGCCCGGGTTCGCCGGCGTTTTGACCATAATGGGCGGGACGGAGCTAATCAGCACCGCCTTGGCGACTCGCTTTCCACCATATCGAGCCACGTAGCGAGCGACCTCTCCGCCGCCGGTCGAGTGGCCGATATGGATTGCGTTCTTGAGGTCGAGATGCGTAGTCAGCGCTGCGAGGTCCTGCGCATAGTGATCCATGTCATGGCCGTCTGGCGTCTGACTGGAGCGCCCATGCCCACGCCGATCGTGCGCGATCACGCGATAGCCATGATTGACAAAGAACATCAGCTGGGCGTCCCAATCGTCCGAGGAGAGCGGCCATCCATGGGAGAACACGATGGGCTGTCCGCCGCCCCAGTCTTTGTAGAAGATTTTGATCCCATCCGACGTCGTGATTGTATCCTGCATGTTGCTCATCCTCTGGCTTCAGCGTTTTTTTGGCCCTTGGGCTCGCGGCTGCATCGATCTAAAAACTTCGGTGCGCGCACTCACCACGCAAACCGAAACTCGGCTCCGGCGTAATTACTGTCATGCCCCCCTGCGGCTCGCAGAACGTCGCCAATCGCGAAATGGACGAGCTCGAGCGCGACTGAAGTATGGGGAGAGAGGGTCCAGTCGGTGCGAAATTGCTCGTATGTGCCGGTGTAGTTCCCCGGATGCCCTGCGGTACTCGCGACGGGAATGTCAGGCTGCGTATACACCGCATCGGCGGTGCTTTCTCGCCATTGAGCTCCTACGGCCAGCATCACGCGAACGCCTTCACGCGGATGCACCGTGACCGAGGGCTTGACGTGCACGAAGTTCACATAGCCAGTGTAACCGGCAAGGGTCACGTAATAGCCGTTCGGGAAAAGAGGGTTGAAGGTATTGATCTGGCCGCCATTTGGATTCTTGTTGCCAGAGGCGGCGTCGATCTGCAGACCCACTCGTGGTGTCCAGCGTAGTTGATTGAACGTGTATCCCCCGAGTGATCCATAGGCCCAGGCGCGGATGACCTTGTCACCCAATCTGCCGATCTGGTTCATGCCCTCGACATCCCAATCGAACCCTTGCAACGCGCCGGAGAGATGCATATCGAGAATCTCGCGACGCTCATTACCCGTCGTGGTCGCAAAAGTCACCTTGTCCTGCGTGAACTGGGAGTAAGAGACGGCCAATGCCATGAAGCTCGTGAGCTTGCGCTCCGCCCGAAACCCGCCGTAGGTGAGATGACCGCTGCTGTAGTCATCAAAGGGATGTTCATCGCGGTTTTGTACCGGATGGCTATAGAATGAGATCAGGCGCCATCGACCAATCTCATAGTCCGCCCAAACGGCATCATAGGACTGGCGCACGTTCGGACCATCCCGCACCGAGACGAAGCGTTGCAGGTCAAAGGCAAATTGCTGGCGACCCACACGCACTTTGAGTATGCCGCCGCCGAGGGACTCGGTGACGGCGATGAATGCCTGCTCCAGGCTGAGGCGATCCTGATCCACGGGCGTGCGCACTTCCTTACCCGGTGCGAAGTCGCTCTGGAGCTGCGTGAAGATCTGGATCTGCTCAGCGATGCGCATGTCGGCGTCAGCCTCAAGGCGGCTGATCACATAGTTCTCCTCTCTGTTGCCGGTGGTTCCGAAACTCACCGCATCATTCGACTCGAATCGCTCACGAACGTTAGCGCCGAGAGATAGGTAAGTCTGGGGATCGGTGCTCGAGAGCGGTATGTACTTCAGCGAATCCAGGGACTCGGCGGGCACGTCGGGATTGGCCAGTACCGACCAGTCCTCCTTCCAGCGGTTAAACTCGATCACGGGGCGCGCCGGCGCGGCGTCGGTCACGCTCAAGGCATCATCGGCGCGAGCATAGTTCGCGATAGCTGCGGATAGGCTTGCGAGCAGGGCCAGGAGGGCCGTGCGGCCCCTCGAGCACACCTTCGGCGCGCGAGCGCGATGGTAAGCCATACGCTCATGGGCCAGAGAGCATGTGGATTTCGGCGATATAACCGCCTGGAAACTGCACGACCGCCGACTTCCGTCCCCGCGATATGTACGGCGCCACGAGGATTGTGGACCCGCTCTGCTGCGCCTTGGCGAGAGTGTCCTCAAGGCTGTTTACTTCGTAGCCGGTGATCTCGCGCCCGTAGGGATATGGCAGGTGGCCGTCGGTGACAAACACGCTCAGCTGGCCGAACTTAGATTCGATCTGCACGGAGCGGTAGTGCTCTTGTGGCTGGCCGATCTCGATGCCTGGTGCATCCGACTGATCCCCGGTCACGCGGCCGTGAGAAAAGCCGACGAACGCCTTTATGAAGAGGTTGGCGCGGGCAGGAGAGACGTAAACGCGATTCTCGGGGATGTGTTGCAGCACTGCGTAGTGTGGCGCCTTTGTATGCCAGTAGAGTTGCATTGGGATCCCGCCCGGCCACTCGATGAGCGCATCGCGCCCGATCGGATCAGGAAAGGTCGAGACGATCACATCGGCGCCTGCGCGCTTGGCCTCGCTCACGGCGCGGTCCATGTCGGTCACGAGATAGCCCGTGCGTTCGCTGCCAAAGGGATACGGGATCGGCGTCTTGAAGCCGAAGACTGAAATGGTTCCCACCGGTGTGAGTACTAGCTGGCTCATCGTTTGGCTCGACGTAGGCGTCACCTGAAATACCCCCTCTGGGGATTTCGAGCCTCCGAACGTCGCCAGTAGGCTTGCCGTGAAGCGGTCAAAGTCTTCAGGGGCAACATAGACATGCGTGGTGTCGTACTGGGGAGCTACTGCAATCCCGGCCGTCTCTGCGGCGGGCTCCGCGACGCCGAGCCCGGGCTGACTGCCCAATGTGACCGACAGAAGGAGCATTAAAGCAACGGAGCGCGTCTTCATGGGTGACTCTCAAGTGGCAATTCGTGGGCAGAGCGATGCGCAAGGGGCATTCCTGTCGCCACGATCCAGGTCAGCATGGCGAAGGCAGCGACGAGCCCCAGGTGTTCGAGCATTCCATTCATGGCAACGGTCCGGGCGTGCCCTTGCGTCGTCCAGAAAGGTTCCGCCACGAGCGAGGCAATAACGGTAAGTACAGCCAGGGCGCCGGCGGCGAGCCACACCAGACGCTGCAGAAGAATAAGCACCGAACCACCCAGTTCGACGATGATGGCCAACACGGCCCAGAGCTGCGGGGGGCTCAGGCCAAAATGCGCCTGCTCGGCGACGGCTGCCGGAAAGTCCGAGAGTTTGGTTAGCCCGCCGACCAAATAAGCCGAGACCAATGCCAACCGAATGAAGAACCAGACACCGGGGAACGTGAGGACAGACCGGACCCAGTCCGGCTGCGCCAGCGCTGTGAGCAGCCCACTAGAAGGCCCAGCACGCACAGCCGATGGCTCCCCAAAGTGGATGTCCTGAATGGCGTGGCACGCATAGGTGCCGCGATACTACGGGCGCTGCCGCGGCAGGCGCTTTGTTGAGAGCCCAGGCGCCGTATCCGCCGAAATGGCGTACGGGAGACCAATCTGGCATCGCCGGCGGCGACTCGGGATCGTGAGAAGCGAACGCGCCGGCTGCATAGACAACCCGACCCCCTACGAGCGTGAGATCAGAAGTGATGCTCCCAATCTCCTCCGTGGGGCAGCGAAAGTAATCCCGGCTCGGCACCACGACATCGGCCAGTTGCCCGACCTGAAGCTGGCCCTTCTTGCCCTCCTCGGCAGAGAACCAAGCCACGTCCTTGGTGTAGAGGCGCAGCGCCGTTTCGCGGTCTACGCAATTGCTCTCCGGGTAGAGGCGCGTGCCCGCGACCGTCCGACCACTGACCAGCCACGCGAGGCACGCCCAGGGGTTGTAGGAGGCCACCCGTGTCGCGTCCGTTCCCGCGGAGAGCTGCACCCCCTGCGCGAGCATCTGCTTCAGAGGTGGCGTCTTCGCGGCTGCGGTTGCCCCGTAGCGCTCGATGAAATACTCCCCTTGATAGGCCATGCGATGCTGAATCGCAATGCCCCCGCCGAGAGCGGCGACCCGCTCGAGCGAGCGAGCCGAGATCGTCTCGGCGTGATCGAAAAACCAGTGCAAACCGGTGAGAGGGATCTCGCGGTTAACTCGCTCGAAGACCTCTAGCGCGCGAGTAATGGTCTCCTCATAGGTCGCATGCATCCGCCATGGCCAGCGATTGGCCGCGATGACTCGAATAACCTGTTCGAGCTCGCCTTCCATCGTCGCGGGCATGTCGGGACGGGGTTGACGGAAGTCTTCAAAATCCGCGGCCGAGAACACCAGCATTTCACCGGCGCCGTTGTGCCGGAAGTAATCGCTCCCATCGTGATATTTCGTGCTGCGCGTCCATTGCAGGAAATCGGCCTTTTCGCCCTTGGGCTTTTGCGTAAAGAGGTTGTACGCAATTCGCACGGTCAACTGATCCTGTGCAGCGAGTTGCTGGATGACTGCATAGTCCTCGGGATAGTTCTGGAAACCCCCGCCCGCATCGATTGCGCCAGTGACCCCCAGCCGATTCAGTTCGCGCATGAACTGACGCGTGGAGTTGATCTGGTAGTCCAGGGGAAGCTTGGGGCCCCGCGCCAGCGTTGCATACAGGATCGCGGCATTGGGAGCCGCGAGAAGCAATCCGGTGGGATTGCCCGAGCTATCCCGCTCGATCTTTCCGCCAACGGGCTCAGGTGTCTCCCGCGTGTAGCCGACTGCCCGCAAGGCGGCCCCATTGAGCAGCGCTCGATCGTAGAGATGCAGCAAGAACACAGGCGTGTCAGGTGCGGCTGCATTGAGCTCCGCGATTGTTGGCAGCCGCTTCTCGGCGAACTGATGCGCCGTGAAGCCGCCGACCACGCGAACCCATTGAGGAGCCGGCGTGCGCGCGACCTGCTCGCGCAGCATCTGCATGGCATCGCTCAGCGAGCGTACCCCGTCCCACCGAAGCTCCATGTTGAAGCTCAGTCCACCGCGGATCAGATGTATGTGATTATCGATCAACCCTGGGATGACGCATCTCCCTTGCAAATCGATGATGCGTGTCGCGGGTCCGGCAAGGGCGCACACCTCTTGATCCGCCCCCACTGCCGTCAAGTTCTGGCCTGTCACGGCGATGGCACTGGCCGCTGGATTCTTCGGATCGAGTGTCGTGAGGCGGCCGTTGGATAGGATAAGGTCGGGGGCCTGCTTCACAGCTTCGCCTCATCAGCGCTTGGCGCGGCCGACTGCGCGCGGCCCTGCGGCAAGAACCCGAAAATATGTGGTCGCACCTGGTGGCTGACCCACTTGGCGACACTCGCCTCGCGGGCAACGAGTTGCTTGACCAGCGGTGGGATCTGCTCGCCGATCAGAATGCCAAGAAGGCCGACCAGCGCGACCACCGGTGGGGCCGGCGACCGTACGCGGATGAACCCGTACACAGCACCCACGAGTACGCCCGCGGCGAGTGATAGGAGATAAGGTCGCAATGTCATACACGTCCCCGTCCGGCTGAGCTAGCCCTCGTGGGCGTGAAACATGGTCTTGGCGTAGATGAGTCCAAGCCCATATGCACCACCGTAGATGCGTGCGATGCCCGTAGTGCTTTCATAGGTGTCGCTGCGGGCCCAGTCGCGTTGAAGCTCGAGTAAGTACTGCAGCGCCGTCATCGGCCGCACACCAACTTGCGACATGCGTTGCATCGCTCGCTCATGCGCCTCGGCCGACACATCTCCGCAGGCATCGGCGATCACATAGACTTCAAAGCCCTGGTCCAACGCCGACAGCGTTGGACCCACGATGCAAACAGAAGTCCATAGTCCAGCGAAGACCAACCGGCTCCTCCCGATCGCATTCACTTGCTTGATGACGGCGGCATCCTCCCAGGTATTCATGGAGGTACGATCGAGCAGCTCCTGTCCAGGAAAGGGATCGGTCACCTCGGCAAACATAGGACCAGAGAAGCTCTTCTCTGCGACTGTTGTCAGAATCGTCGGAACCTTGAAGCTCGCCGCTGCCCGTGCGATGAGTCCCGCGTTGTTGCGAAGCGTGATCGCGTCGATTGAATGCGTCGCAAAGGACATCTGAGACTGATAGTCGATCAGGATCAGTGCATGATCCTTGGGACTCAAGAGCTTTGCCCCTGGGGTCGGCTTCGCACTAGTAGGCATGACGTATTCCCTTGTGAGCAGCGGCGAATCCGGGTGGTAGACGCCGCCGCTGTTTAGCCGCGGCATCGTTCGGGCTGGACTTTACGGCCTGCTAATGCGCCCGTCTGGTACGACGTGGCAGCGATTTGTCTAAAAGGAACGCTCTGTTTAGACGGGAGCGTCGCGTCGCGCGCTATCCGCGGCGTCGCCGCCAAGACGCCGGGCTGTCTCCGACAACGCGCGAGAACACGCGTGTGAGATGACTCTGATCGGCGAAGCCGCACGCGGTGGCGATTTCCGCGATGCTCGTCTGAGACTTCAGCAACATTTGCTTGGCCGTATCCACCCGATAGCGTTGAAGCCATTGATGGGGTGTCAGGCCCATGGCAACTCTGAACGCCCTGGTGAAATGACTGCGCGAAAGTCCACAGGCGCGGGCGGCGTCTAAAAGAGATATATCATCTGCGCAGTGAGCAGCGAGGAATTCTTTGGCTCGATTTGCCTGCAGACGCGTCATGCCGCCCTTTGCGAATGGCACGCTACTGCCAGCCCGGCCGCCGTATAGGCCGCTCAGATGGGTGAATAGAGCTAACGTGATATGGTCGATGAAGAGCGTGCTGGCCTCAGAAGGGCGCTGGAAGGCCGGAAGCAGCACGCTGCCCAGATGCGCAACTATGGGATCGACGGTTCCGGGCTTGCAGGAGAAATGCCTTATGCGAGGCCTTGCGGCCTCATCTGTGAACTCATCCAGCGCGATGCGGGGCGCATAGAAGACGAGCGACTCATGAGGACAAGTGATGAGTGCCGCGTATTCATCCAGCAAATTCACGATGCGCATGGAGGAGGCCGCGTAACCCTGCGAGAGCGCGAGCCGGCCGTGGCTCCACAATTCGTGGTGGGGGACCTCGGTCAGATACAGTGCGAGAATGAAGCTATCCTCGGGAGCAATGGCGGGCGTCATGCCGAGTTGCTCCTCGCCGATTGACAATCGACTGATGCCAATCGGTGACTGACGCAGCGCGCGCGTGCGGATCACGGGTGTGTTATGCAGTCCCAGGCTGTGGGCGATGGGATCGCCATAGGCTCTTTGTACGCTCGCGTTCACGCGGTCCCCTGTGCACGACTCACTGCAGGCGTATCACCCGATCGCTCCACTCCGAGGCGTTTTCTGATTTGCTCGGTCGCCTTGACGAATCCGGGTGTTCCAAGCAGCGCGCAGCTCGTACCGGCCAAAGCGCAGGCGACCAGTATCACGAACAATGCTCTCCCCAGGGACCCGGTGTGATCACTGACGATGCCCACGGCGCTCGGCCCGAGGCCAATACCGGCCATCGTAACCCCAGAAACCAGCAGCGCAATGATCAGCCCTTGCGCGCGTTGCGGAGTGAGCCATTGCCAGCCTGTCATGCCAGCCGGTGTCGCTGCAAAGGCGAGCAGGTTATAGATGGCGTAGCTGGCCGCAGAGCCGGAGAGAGTGCTCGAGGAGCAGAATCCCCAGGCAAACGGCAGGCAGAGGAGTGCGCTACCCCCCTGTAGCAGCTGCGGCGCTGCAGTTACCCCCCGAGACCGCATTCGATCAATGAGCATTCCCCCGAACCATTGGCCCGTCGGCGCTGAGATCACGAAGAGTAAGCCAATGAGCATCGCGCTATGTCCCGGCGACAGTCCGTAGCGCCGCACGTACCACAGCGGCATCCAGGCCGTCGGCGTCTGGGACAGCACTATGATGCAAGTCGTCGAGGCTGTAAGCCAGAAGTATGCGCAGCGGCGCACTTGGAGCACGCGCCAAGCGTTGCGGAGTGCTCTCGGCAGTGAGGCCGTCGAAGGTATGCGCGGTGGAATGCGGAGCCGCATGACGAATACCGCCAGTACCATGCCCGGAACCGAGGCGAGCGCAAAGAGGGCGCGCCACGGTGTAATGCCGCCCATCCCGGGGATTGTGCCCAGGGCCACACCGAGATGCTCGATGATTTGACTGCCGCCAACGAGCGCAATGGCGTTGCCTACCGTGGCACCCATGAGAAAGAGCGCAACCGCTTTGGCGAGCTCGCCACGGGGCGCCGCATTGCGAATCAGCGAGAGAGCGGCCGGAACGAGACACGCCTCCCCCAAACCGACCCCCAGGCGAGCAACGAAGAAGCCTGCAAACGAGCTGGTGAGAGCACACACGCTCGTCATGAGCGACCACGCACACATTCCGATGGCGATCACCCCCTGCCGGCTTGTTCGGTCTGCCAACCAGCCCAGCGGTATGCTACACAAGCAGAAGAAGACGACGAACGCCGGCCCGCTCAGCAAGCCGAACTGCGTATCACTCAGATGAAGATCACGTTGAAGCGGGGCGCCCGCCGTTGCCACAAGACCACGGTCGATGAAGGCGACAACATAGGCGCAACTCAGAAGAGCGATGATCTCGCGATACGAGGAGGCAGGCCGCGCCGCCAGCAAAGGAGGCGCCGCATGCGGCCTGGCGGACCCCCACCAGGACGCGGCGGCTTTGTCCCTGACCATAAATTTCCCCGACACTAATGAAACCCTCGCGGCATAAGCTGCCAGATCCATCTCCAACCGCCGCCGGTGCCGCCCTCAAGACAGGTCGAACACCAACGCCTCGGAACCCTTGTCTTGGCCAAGGGTCAGGCCACGTTCCTCCCGCTACTTTAAGCCATCACCCTCCCGCAGGGCGACACCGCTCACGTTGACTTCACCGCGGGCTACGTGAACGTACAGGCGCCGCTCCTCGCCAACCGACAAGACGGCGGTTCCCTCCCCGTCGAATAGGCCCGCGTAACCCTTCGCATCTTGATGGATGAGCACGGAGTCCTGAAGTCGATCGGCAGAGCAAATCAGTCGCAATCGACTCCTGCGCTCCGCGACATCGAAATGCGTAGAAAGTTAGGGACCCCCCGTAGAATCCATCCAGCCGATATAGCTCCTCGGAGCCCGATGAGAACCCTAATCGTCTTCTGGAGTGGGGCCGCCTTGACGCAGGATCAGATACCCGACTTGGATGCGCTCCCGAGATGGCTTCCGGCAATGACAGGGGACCCCAACCGTGTCGTTCGTCATGGCTACCGCTGGTCAGACGGGAAGATTTTCGAGTTCTACTTCGATTCGTTGGTCTTCCCCGCGTGCACCCGATGCAATGACCGATTCTCCGCTCAGGAACAACGCGTGATTCGGCATCGTGTGGCGCTTCTACTTGGACATACCAAGCGGACTCTCCACGTACCAGGACGACTTAGCAGATGGCATGAGCGAGGTTACCGTAGATCTTGCGTTGTTGGAGGTCTCGACATTGCCATCCGCGACGTCAGAGAAGGCGCGCCATCAGCTCCTGCTCAAGCTGAAGCCAGGGCTTTCAGATTGTTACGGCCTAGTTTCCCTGTTGGCACTTCTGATGGTATCGATATTCACTGGATAAATAAATCCTTAATAAATCATAGCCATATGAATCGGTTCGAATCCCTCTCTCCGCCACTTTTTCAATAAATATCAATATATTACGAGATACTCTCTGAGATTCGAATGACTTTCGGAGAGACAGGAAATCTCACCTGGATTGCATGCTCATCTGCGGTCCCGGTCGTTCACCTAAGAGTTGTCGCTCACTGCAAATGATCTACGAAGATTGCAGAAAAGTCAGCCTGGGTTTCTGGGCAAAACTGGCATGAACCGAGTTGGTATGGACGGCGGCCTTCCGGAACATCGCTCCGGTCGCGAAACTCCTCGTGCCTCGCTGGTAATACAGAACGTCTTCAGTTAGATATAAAACTAAGCAACATGTATCATCGGCTTGCATGGAATCCACCAGCAAGCAAAGGGTGCGGCGTCTGTTCGCGAAGCAGAGCGTGCTGCGTTCCCGTGAGCTGGAGTCACACGGCATTACCCGAGTCGTCCTGGCACGCTGTGTCGAGGACGGCGTGCTCGTCCGCGTGGCGCGGGGACTTTATGCAAGAGCTGGTCACGCGCCTTCCGAGCATCATGCGCTCGTGCAGGTGGCCAAGCGCGTCCCAGATGCGGTCTTCTGTCTGCTTACCGCACTCAGGTTCCACGAGCTGACGACGCAATCGCCGCACCAGATCTGGATTGCGCTGGCAGAAAGTGCACGCAAGCCACGCCTGGACTATCCGAAGCTACGCGTGGCACGGTTCTCCAGAGCGGCGCTGGCCGCTGGGATCGAGCAACACCGGGTGGAGGGTGTGACGATCCGTGTCTACTCGCCCGCCAAGACGGTCGCAGATTGCTTCAAGTATCGGAACAAGATCGGTATCGATGTGGCTGTCGAAGCGCTTCGCGATTTCACGCGCAAGCACCGTGGCGGCGCCAACGAACTTGCACGCCATGCTCGGGTCTGCAGGGTAACGCGGGTGATGCAGCCCTACCTGGACGCGATCGCGTGAACGGCAAGACCAACCTCGGCGCGTCGGTTTCGACCCGCCTGCTCAATCAAGCGAAGCAGGTAGGTGCGGACTACCAGACTCTGTTGACCACGTATTGCCAGGAGCGCTTTCTCTACCGTCTCGGCGCCTCAGATCTTAGTGACTGTTTCGTGCTCAAGGGCGCGATGCTGCTGCGCTTGTGGGCGGATCAGCCATATCGTGCAACGCGAGACCTCGATTTGCTTCGCCGCGGTGACATTGCCTTCGCAGCCATCCGCGGTGACCTGCGGGCGATCCTCGCAACGCCAGTAGCGCCCGATGCCGTCAGTTTCGATGGTGATGACATACAGGTCGAGGCCATTCGTGCAGAGGGCGAGTATGCCGGAGTCCGCGCCACGCTTCCGGCGAAACTCGGAACGGCACGTCTGCTTTTGCAGATCGACATGGGCTTCGGCGATGTCGTATCTCCCGCGCCCGCCCTGTGCGAATACCCGACGTTGCTCGACTTCCCGGCTCCAAGAGTGCTTGCCTATCCGAAGGAGGCGGTGGTCGCCGAGAAATTCGAGGCAATGGTAATGCTCGGCGAGCGCAACAGTCGCATCAAGGAGTTCTTCGACATCTATTATCTTGCCGGTCACTTCGAGTTCGATCGTCTGGTTCTGGGCGATGCCTTGCGACAGACATTCACTCGCCGCGGGACACCGGTGCCGATTCATGTTCCCGTTGCATTGACTCCTGAGTACTGGAAAAACCCGACCCGCCCTGCTCAGGTGAGGGCATTCTCCAGACGTACTGGCGTCGCAATTGCGGACGACTTCGCCGATGAATACGCGCGGCTCCTCGGCGAGTTCCTGATACCGCTGCTCGAGGATCTGCGCAGAGGTTTGAGTGACTCGGGCACCTGGTCAGCGGGTGGGCCTTGGCGCTGAACGGCGCGGTTCAACTGCCCAGCGATACGGTGTCGCAGTCTCAGGAGACTCCATCGCCTGCGGATGGGTATATAATCCCAACGCGCCGAATGTCTGGCCGCGGGGCAGGCAGCTAATTCGCCCACGCGCGCGGATTTCACAATTCAAAGCATATAGACGGTCTGGTTAGCGAGTTGGGCCGAACGCAAACAAAGCCGCGAGGCCGCATACCCAGACGCGAAGGAGGCGCATGGGATGAGTTCTGTGCATCCTCGGATGAACAACATTCATTCATCGCAGGCTATACAGGCGGCGGCGCACCCTATGGCATTACATGGGAGGAGAACGAGCGCATGCAGCTTCCAATGGACTTCGACCGCTGGGTGAACGACAACAACCCGGACGAACAACTCCAGTATCGTAAAGGCTGGTGGGATTACATCGAGTTGATCCGTCGGCTGATGTGGAAGTTTGACGCGCAGGCGGCGCAGGTAGTTGCAACCTATGTCAAGGGTACTCCTCCGCCGCAAGAGGAACTCCTAATGCCGGTGGTGGGATTTTCGGTCGGACTCACCGACTACATCGCCAAGTACGATTTTGGCGTTTTTCCAGAGCGATGGACGGTGAGCATCAGGAATGCTACGTCCCGCGTCAGACCGATTTTGGGATTGTTTGACGACCAGAAAGATTTGCGCGGGAATGCGATCGACGGCTTCGAGAATCAATGGATTCAGGGGTCATACCGCGGTGACCCGACCTGCTTTACCTGTGAAGTTTCTGACGAGTGGGATCTCTCCGCTCTGGTGCGGCTTTCACGTTCAGGGGATGAACGATGAACACTGACGACCGAACAGCTGGGTACCGACTGCTGGAAACGGGTACGACTGTGCCGTTTCGAATCATCGAGCAGGAGTTGACGAGCGGACCGGATGATGCAGAGTTCGCCGCACGTGTCGAACTGCAATTCGACTCGGACGAGGAGGGCGAAGACTACGAACCAGATGACATCGTAGAGTGGGGTGCTTTCGGGTTCTTATTTACCGTGGGCGCATTGTCGTTCGCGGATGCCCGACCTCGTGAGGCTTCGATCGTCGAGTATGCCGAGAAAGACGAACTCACCGTTTCCGATTTTCTGGAGCACCTGCGTTTTGTCCGCGGCGAGCTTCATGTCTACATGGACTACATTCGTGGCCGTAGAATCAAGACCGAGATGATCGTGCGTCCCAACGGCACAGCGAGGCTGCAAACCTTTGGTCGGGGCAACGCGGCGATTCGGTGGCTTGAGCGCATTCAAGGGAAAAAAATGCTGCAGGTTGTCGAGCGGCCATAGCTGAAAACTGTCCGTACTGAACGGTACGGAAAATCTTCCGGATACGGCTATGGACAGTGATGGACAAAGAAGCTAAAAAGAATGCAAATATCATAATGGTATAGACAGCCTTGGATGCGAGGACAGCCCTGCTAAGGGTGTAAGGGTCAAAAGCCCTTCGAGGCTTCGAATCCCTCTCTCCCGCCATTAATTTCCACCAGTTATCAGGCACTTGAGTTTTTGCGTCCCCGTCTGTAGACAGCGAAGAGACAGCTCTTGGGGATTCAGGGGGAATAGACAGCGCTGCGGCGCGCGTAGGCCGCGCCGAAGCCGCCGGTTTGCGTGCCATGATTCCGGCTGCCGTCGGACCCTCCATCGCCCGGGTGATCGCCACCAGATCCAACTCCGTCGTGCCTTCGAGCCACGCGGCATAAGTCTCCAGCATCGTCTGCACACTGTGGCCGTGTTGCTTCGCGACCCACAGCGGGTTCTTGCCGATCATCAGGTTCCACGTCACTGACGAATGGCGGGCATTGTAGGGCTCGCGATACCGGCCCTTGAGTGTGACAGTCAGCGTGCGCCGCCACCGGATCCACGGATACTGCAAATTCCGAATCGGCGTGCCATCGTCCTTTAAGAAGAGATCCTCGTGAATGATCTTCCCCTCGAGCTTTAGTCGGGCGCGCAATGCAAGGTGCCGCTTTAGGATCAGGAATGCCCTTGGACGCAGTTCGACGATTCGATCCTCACTTGTCTTGGTTCGATCCTTGTCGCGCGCCACCACACGAGCCTTGTCGATCTTGATCTTGCCCTGCGAGACATCGCAGTCTGTGACGCGCAGCGCGATCTCCTCTGAAGGCCGCAGGCCGGTGAAAAACCTGAACTCGTCGTAATTCCCCTGCGCCTCACCCCAGTCGCGGTGAATGGCCGCGATGAGCGCTTCCGCTTCCTGGATCGTGAAGGGATCAATTACCGGCCGGTCCTTCTTGGTAATGCGAAGGCATTTCAAAGCCGATGCCGGGTTATGCTTCTCTGGGAAGTCTCGGTACCCATCGACAAACGCGCAACGAAGCGCGCTGACAGCGTAGTTGTAGGTCTTCTTGCTCCACTTATAACTGTCGGCGACCTTGGCGAGTCTCGAATAGCGGATCTTGTCGAAAAGCTCCTCACCGACTTCCGGGCGCCAGACCTGGCGAAGAATCTTTCGGTAGCCGTCCATGGTGACGAACGCCAGATCGTTTTTCGCCAACCTTGATTCGCAGTGCTTCAGAAAGTCATCGAAGACCTCATTGCAGCGGCGCGCACGCGCTGCAGGCTCGACGTTTCCGAGATACCGGAATTCAGGGAATTCATCCGAGAAGGAAAACGTACCGCATGCAATTCGCCCTCGGATACCCTCAAGCTGTTGCATCGCGCGACGTAGATTGCCTTCACTCGGCGTGCGCTTGACGGCCGGTCGATAGCGCTTGCCCTAGAAATCGAAATCGAAATCGAAATCGAATTCGATCCGGTTCTTACCCCGCGCTCGGACTCCGCTGGTTACCGATTTTCGGCCCATTTCTGATAGCCCTGAATGTCTATCGAGATCCGTCCGTCCGGCGCGCGCCGCCAGACCTTTCCCTCGGGCCAATCACCGCGTTCCATCTTACGTTCCATTGCTTTCACCGAGTATCCAGTGATGGCGTTCGCCAAGGGTAGCAGGACGTATCGCGCCGCCGTCACGAACACAGTTTGTTGCGTCTCGGGGTTCATTCGAAGCCGCGTCCATTTCGCCGTGCAAGATGAGCTGAGCATGGGGGCCGGAAGCGGCCCATTCTTCGGGACCACCAACATCCAAGCTTAGGCGGCCGCTGGGAGGGCAGACGGCACGCGCTCGCAGTATCCGCTGGAGAGCGATTCTCCGCATCCAACCACCGTCGAACATCGCATATACGCCAACCGATGCAGCGGCCATGAAAACGCTGCTTCTTGGGAAATCGCCCGAGAAGCTCGAGCGCCGACAGCACCCACCGACGCCGTCGCGTGAGCCGCGCAACATCGTGTGCCGTGAGAATCTGATTCCAAGACGGCAGTCTCTCATTGACCCACCGTGAGACGGTTATGGGAGTTTCGCGCGCGTTTGTTGCGCTCGCCGCGCCCGAATTTGAGTTCGTCGTACGCATCACCTGCCTCCGCTCTCAGCTCTTGACTTGGCCATTTGACCCGATGACGCAGATCATTAGCGGTTGGAGGGGACAATTCCTTCGAGGTTTCGGCGTTTATCACCTGTTAGATCCCCATTAACTTCGTGTTGAATTCGTCCGACGTCCGACGGTGAGGGAGCGAGTTCGTTTATATAAATTAGGATGCCGGCAGCTACTGGCTTCGCATCCGCTTGGCGCTCGCGCAGCCAGGCATAGGTTTGAACCTGCCACTCGCCGAGGCGCCAGTGCTCGTCATCACGAGTTCGCGGGCGATGTGCGCCTTTATAGTCGACGATGATTTCGAACTCGCCATCGAGACCTGGACAGGCTTGTCGTATTGCGTCCCGAAAGACATTGCCTGGTGGCGAGCTCAAATCCACTGCATGTAATGTCGCTGCAGTGTGTATCCTGTCATAAGCCCTCCAACCCCTGCGATATGACGGCGCCGAGTTCGATCGCCTCGCGCGTTAACTCTATGCGACCCTGGGTGATGCGCGACACATCCAGCAGATCATCGACCAGCCGGGTCAGCTGTGTGACCTGGCGCTTGATAGCATCGACGCTGAACTGGGTATTTGGCTCCCCGCGCGCGGTGATCGCGAGCTAACCATTGAAAGGCGTGGCCAGATTATGTCGCAAGGTAGCTGTGGCGCGACCGAGGGCACGTACGCAGCTGGCTTTTCCAAGATCAATCCTGCAGGGTCACTATGTGCCTACCCGCCGCTGCATCGTCGTTACGCCCTATTACACCGAGGACCGGATGACCCTGGAGCGTTGCATCCGCAGCGTGCGCAGCCAGTCCGTCGGCACCGAACATCTGTTAATCGCTGATGGCAATCCACAGGATTCAGAATCACACTCGCAGTGTGCCGAAGCTTGACGCGCGGTAGCGCAGTCGGTGTGGCGTCTGTCGAATCTTCGATATTTGTCCGTGAGGAATTAGCATTGCCCCGAGTTCTTGCCATATGTCTTGATGGATACGATGAAGCCATCGGTAGAAAACTGATGGCGGAAGGAAAGATGCCGGCGTTGCGCGCAATGTCGAACCTCAGCGCGCGTTTCTGGCTTGATCACGGTCCTGCATTGCGAACCGGGTTGGCCGGGGAGCATATCGCGACCGGCCTTTCGCCCAGCGATGCGGGACGGTGGGCGGCTGTACACTTCGACCCCGCCACGTACGCAGTTCGGCAAGAGGGCACCGCGTTCACGCCATTCACCGACGCCCTCGGTCCGCGCGCCGTGGTATTCGACCCTACGTATTTCGACCTCGAGCGCGCTCCCCGCACTCGCGGCATCGTGGCTTGGGGAGCGCACGATCCGGGCGTGTCCGCCATGTCGAATCCGCGGACCTTGCTCGAAGAAGTGAGGGCAAGGTTTGGTGCATATCCCGCGCGCGAGTGGCTCTATGGAACACCCTGGAACTCGCTCGCAGCCTCAAGACAGATGGGCGATCAGTTGAGCAAAGCGGTGCGAATGCGGGCTCGAATCGCGCGCTGGCTTTATAGCGAGCGCCTGCCTGATTGGGAATTCGCCCTGCTCACAGTTAGCGAGGCACATTCAGCACTCGAAGGACTTTGGCATGGGATCGATCCTAGCCATCCGTTACACCCGTGCCCCTCTGCCGCGGCTGCGGCAGAGGGCATCCGAGCGGTGTATGCAGCAATTGACGACTTGATCGCGGAACTTCGCGCAGCGTTTCCAGACGCTGCCACGGTGATCTTCTCGATGCACGGCATGGGTCCGAATCGATCTGATGCCGCGAGCATGTTGTTGCTGCCTGAACTTTTATATCGGCACGCTTTCGGAGCTGCCTACTTCGATCGCAGGTCCGCGCCCTCGGCCGCACTCAATGGGCAGACCGCTATGACGGAATCGGAGTCGTGGGACAGCTGGATCGCCGCTGGCTTTCCGACCGAACAGCGACCGCCACCCGAGCCGTTGTGGCGCCGACTGCCACGGCAAGTCATGCATACCGCGGCCAAGCGTATCAAACGCATGTTGGATCGGTTGACCGTGAGGCCCCGGGCACCACTCCCGTTCTCGCTCGACTGGATGCCAGCGACGCGCTATCAGCGATTCTGGCATCAGATGGCCGCCTTTGCCCTGCCCTCGTTCTACGACGGTCGAGTGAGGATCAACCTGCGTGGGCGCGAGGCGACCGGGATTGTCGACCCAGCCCAGTACCACGTATTTCGCGATGCCCTTGTTACAATGCTCAGGCAATGCCGCGATCCCATCAGCGGTGAGAGCGTGGTCGAAGGGATCGAGTTCCCTGTGACGTCCGATCCGTTGAAGATGGGCCCTACCGAGTCCGACCTCGTCATACTATGGAGCGGTGCGGTGATGGGCCTGGTGCATCCGAAGCACGGTCAGATCGGGCCGATTCCGTACCGCCGCACCGGCGGTCACGCCGGTGGCCCAGGAATCGCCTTCGTCCATGCCGCGGGCATCCAGCCCGGCGATTACGGTCCGCGCAGCGCTTATGATGTGGTGCCCGCGTTTTTCGAATTGCTTGGGCTTCCGGCATTCGAGCGTCTGTCGGGGGCGAGTCTGATAAGCGCGGTCGAAGACAGCCCAGCTGGAAGCCCCATCAATACAATGACGAGCGCTTGAGCTAGATCGCCAGGCCCCATACGCCGCTTGGCGCTCGCGCATAGGCTGCCGGCTGTTCGTTAATTCCTGACTGGACTACTGAAAATTCCCTCGGCGCATATAGGCGAGCCCATAGCCAAATAGGTCTGAGAATCCTCCAGGGCAACGGGACACGTTGCCTTAGGCTATCTGCCTTACGGCCTCACGGCACGTTGCAGATACTTCATCGCTGGCGTTCCACAGCGATAGCAACGAACATACTCGTCCTCCGCGTGCACCAGGCCGAGCACGCCGTGCGCGGGCGCTGAGTTTGGATCGATTCGAAGCGCTGCCTTGGCGTTTTCCCGAGCATGCTGCCAGGCATCATGCGCTACCAGGTCTTCGTCGAATCCAAGTGCAACATCGGTCAGCGCCAGCGCCTCGGCGGCGCGGAGAAACGAC
>Ga0181537_10001073_pt1 | contig 25453 bp, 22 predicted proteins | sample PEATcosm2014_Bin_39_FD_119765 | JGI IMG/M metagenome (GOLD analysis project Ga0181537, IMG submission 119765) | Peatland microbial communities from MTU Mesocosm Facility, Houghton, MI, USA - PEATcosm2014_Bin23_10_metaG | ecosystem: Environmental > Terrestrial > Soil > Wetlands > Peat | place...
ACTACGCTATTCCACTGAATCGAACGTAGATGCGCTTCCGGCCGGGGAAGGAGCTTTCCTGCCTTGCTCGTTCTGGCTTGCCGACAGTTACGTGTTAACCGGCAGGCGCGAGGAGGGCGAGGCGCTGTTTGAGCGACTCCTCGGGTTGAGCAACGATGTCGGCCTCCTGGCGGAAGAATACGATCCACGCGCGAAGCGCATGCTCGGGAATTTTCCGCAGGCCCTCACCCACATGGCACTGATCAATACCGCGCGGATTCTCTCGCTACCCGCGCAGCACACCATGGACGCAAGTGTGCGAGGCGAGCGTCCTGCCGCGGCGGCAAGCACGGGCAGTCGCTAGAAACTGTATCGCACACCAATAGTCGGGTTGATGTTGGTGGTATCGTACAAGTAGCCGCTCGCCAGACCGTCAGACACGGCGCTGTACATGATGCCTGCGTAAGCGTCCAGGCGCTTTGTGAATCGAAAGACAGCGTCCACGGAATACGCCCTGAAGGATCCGCTGCAGGTCGAGTGTGCGTCGGTGGAGCAGCCCGCCTGGCTGCCGGTACCATACGCGTTCTGGCGGTAACCATAGTACGCCGCAGTGACATCCAGTCTGGGAAGGACGCTGTAGCGCACACCGCCCCAATAGACATCGAGCTTCTTGTCATTGGCGTAGGCGGCATCGTTTGCAAAGGCAAGAATATAGCCGCCCAGACCCGTTGCGCCCGCAAGTACGCTTTTGGTTGGATTCGCATATCGGATATGCTCATAGCCGGCAAAGAGCTTCAAGGGCAGCGGGGCGATCTGGTACGCAGCCATAACAGCGTATGCCGTGTTGTCGGAGATTGTCGCCGACAGGGAATTGGTTGACGAGAGGCCCAGCTTGGGCAGGTCGGCGACCTGCGCGGCAGTGAGCGAAGCCAATGAAACCGCATCATCGATCCGGGAATAGTAGGCTTCGACCGCCAGGCCGGCGTATTCGCCGCCGAGGTTCCCCTGGACTGCCGTGCCGCCGGCACCGCCGTTGGAATTATTAAACTTATACAGCGCTCCAACATGGAATATATCGGCAAGCCCGACGCGGTACTTCAAGGTCGAATCCATGCGCTTGTCTTCGGTCGAGCCGGCCCCCGCGTAGGCACCCGACGCGCCGAGCAGCGAGAAGGCCGGGGCCGCGCGATTAGGGTCGAGCGCATTGATGCCGTCCGCCACCAGCATCTGCTGGCGGCCAAATGTCAGGGTTCCGAAAGTGCTTGAACCGACGCCGACATAGGCCAGTTGAAATACCTGACCGGCGCTGGCGCCATCGCTATTGGTCGTCTGCTGCCCCGTCGTCAGGCCATTGTTCACGGTCAGCGATTTCAGCGAATTGCTGAGTTCGCCCGCTTGCGGGTTGAACCACGTTTCCAGTGTGAACAGGCCCGACCAGTCTCCGGCGATCGGCGTAAGGCCTCGCAAGCCGACCTTCGTCTGACTCAGATTGCTGCCGGTCGCGCCAGTTACCGATTCGCGGCTGTCCTTTTGTACGATATTCGTGCTGGCCGGCGTGTAATAGTCGCTGAACGGCGCGCCATGGGATTCGTATTGCAAACCGATATCGACGGTTCCGTAAAGGGTGACGCCGAGCCAGGTCAGGCTGTCATTAGATGCCGGCGCGGCGCCAGGCGCAGTTTGCGACTGTGCAGTGCCTGCAGCGCCAAACACGGCCAACAGCAGAACCGACTTGAGCCCGCTTTGTCGCTGCCTCGCGCGTGCTCCGAATTTCGAAGCGGTTGGATGTCCTTCCGGTTGATTGGTCACTGGTGAAGCTTCTCTTGGTGTTGTGGGTGATCTCGATTGGCGATGCATCGTGACCGTGCGAGGTAACAATGTCAGTCGCAGGACCATAACAATCGCGTAACTTCCGTGACGCCGCGATCACGAACGAATCGTGCGATCGCTGACGGAATGTCCCGGCGGAAAAGGCGTATTATTGTTAATGCGTCGAACGCTGCGCTCCGCCGCGGGGCCTGGACCCTGCGGTGACATGCCGGTCTCGCGAGTCAGCCGCGATCGGTTAATCCATCAGCGCGACGCTCTTGATCTGCGCGTACAGCGCCAGCCCGGGCACGATCGCCAGCTGTGCCACCGAGCGCGCGGTAATGCGCGCGAGCAGCGGCCGGCCGCCGACGTCGAGGCGCACCAGTCGCTGCGCCGGATCGCGGTCTTCAGTCACGTCGATCACGCGGCCGGGCAGGATGTTGGTGATGCTGCTGTGTCGCGGCGGCTCGAGCGCCAGGCTGACATCGCGCGCATCGATACGCACCCGCACGCGCTTGCCGGGCGCCGCGGCGCGCAGCGAGATCGCAAGGCGGCCGGCGGCGATGGCGACATAGCTCAGATGATAGCTCGCGTCGTGCTCATCAACGACGCCCTCGAAGATGCTGCCGGCCGTCTCCAGGTGGGCCAGCGGCAGATCGGGTCGGGTCAGCAGGTCGTGGAGGGGGCCGAATGCCTGTATGCGCCCGTCATCCAGCAGCGCGATGTGATCGGCGATGCGCATTACCTCGCTGATCTCGTGACTGACGTAGACGATCGGGATCGAAAGCTGGTCGTGCAGGCGTTCCAGGTGCGGCAGGATTTCGTCGCGGCTCGCCAGATCCAGGTTGCTCAGCGGCTCGTCCAGCAACAGCAGCTGTGGACTGGTGAGCAGCGCGCGCGCGATCGCGACCCGCTGGCGTTGGCCGCCCGATAGTTCACTGGCGCGATGCGACAGCAGGCTCTCGAGCCCCATGAACTGCACCGCCTGGTCGAAACCGATCCGGCGCCGTGCCGCCGGCACGCGCTTCAATCCATAGGCAAGGTTCCCGCGCGCATCCAGGTGCGCGAACAGGCTGGATTCCTGGAATACGTAGCCGAGGGGCCGCAGGTGCGCAGGCACAAAGTGCTGATCGTCCTGCCAGACCTCGTCATTGAAGCGCACGCGGGCGTGCGGCGCGTGTTCCAGCCCGGCTACGCAGCGCAACAGCGTGGTCTTGCCGGAGCCGGAGCGTCCGAACAGCGCGGTGATGCCGCTGGCCGGGAACTCGCAATCGACCGTCAGCTGGAAATCCGGACGTGACCAGTCGATGTCCAGCGCCAGGCTCACGCGGCAGCCGCGGCTTCGGGCACGCGCCGATTGGCGGCGTAGACGATGAGCAGCAGCACGAAGCAGGCGAGCAGCAGCGTCGCCGACAGCCGTTGCGCCGCCGCGTAATCAAACGCCTCAACGTGATTGTAGATGACGATCGATGCGGTCTGCGTACGTCCCGGAATATTGCCGCCGAGCATCAGCACCACGCCGAATTCACCCAGCGTGTGCGCGAACGCCAGCACTGCGCCGGTGATGAATCCGCGCCGCGCCAGCGGCACGGCGACGGTGAAGAAGCGATCCAGCGGCGCTGCGCCCAGCGTCGCGGCGACCTCGAGTGCGCGCGCGCCGACGCCCTGGAACGCGCTCTGCAGCGGTTGAACAACGAACGGCATGGAGTACAGCATCGACCCGAGCACCAGTCCGCTGAAACTGAAGGCCAGCGGCGCCATCCCAAGCTGCTGCATCAGCCGGCCGCCCCAGCCGTGCGGACCAAGAAACAGCAGCAGGTAGAAGCCGAGCACGGTTGGCGGCAACACCAGTGGCAGCGCCGCCATCGCCTCGCCGACCACACGCAGCCGCGAGCGTGTCATCGCCAGCCACCAGGCCAGTGGCGTACACACAAGCAGCAGCGCTACTGCCGTGATGATCGCAAGCTTCAGCGAAATCCACAGCCCGGCCAGGTCGTCAGCGGAATAGAAGCTGGCACTCATTCCCTGACATGGTAGCCGGCCGCCTTGATGGTGGCGATGGCCTGCGGATCCTTGCGCAGCCAGTTCATGAACGCCTCGGCAGCCGCCCGCTTGCCGGTGCGCATCAGGATGACCGCGTCCTGATCCAGCGGCGCATACAGCGATTGCGGCGGCAGCCAGTAGGATCCCGCGATCACACCGTCGCTGCTGACCTGCGACAGCGCAACAAACGCCATGTCGACATTGCCGGTCGCGGCGAACTGCCAGGCCTGGGTGATGTTCTCGCCGACCGCAAGCTTCCTGTCCTGGTTGAGCTTGTCCCACAGCCCGAGCGATGCCAGCACCTGCTGGGCTGCCGCGCCGTACGGAGCATTGCCCGGCTCGGCGATGCCGAGCATCCGGTAGGCGCCGTCTCGCAATACCTTGCCGTCGCGATCGACCAGGTCGGCTTTCGGACTCCATAGCACCAGCGTGCCGATCGCATAGGTGAAGCGGCTGCCGGGGATCGCCAGTCCATCGGCCTCGAGCTGCTTCGGACGATCGGCGTCGGCCGATAACAGCAGGTCGAACGGTGCGCCTTCCCGGATCTGTGTGTAGAACTGCCCGGAGGCGCCGGAACTGAGCAGCAGTTCGATGCCGCTGGCCTGCTGGAATTTCGGAGCCAGCTTCTGCAGCGTGCTGAAGAAATTCGCCGCCACGGCGACATTGAGTTGCTCGGCGCCAGCCGGTGCGGCGAGTGCCAGCGCGAACAGCAGGATCCCCGCGGCCGATGGCAGTCGCGCGCTGTATAATCGTCTCACGAACAGCATGCCGGGCTCGCGGCAATCAATCGTTGACGGCGATCAGCACGTGCGAGGCCTTGATCAATGCGCTGCAGGTCGCGCCCTCGACCAGCCCGAGCTCGTGCAGCGCCTCGGTGGTGACGATCGCGGTCAGGGTGCGGCCGCCCGGCAACAGGATCCGGACCTCGCCGTTGACGCTGCCTGGGATCACTGCAGTGACGGTACCGCGCAGCTGGTTGCGCGCGCTGACGCGGATGTTCGCGTCGGGAGATAGCACGACGAAACTGGCCTTGATCAGCGCCACGGCGGTGCGTCCCGGGGCAAGGCCCAGCTCGTCGACGGCGTCATTGGTGATATTGGCGAAGATCTCCAGGCCCTCGCCCAGGTCAAGGATGACGTCGGCGTTGACCGCGCCGCGGCGCACCGCCTTGACGACGCCGCGGAATTGATTGCGTGCACTGGTTCTCATGGTGATTGCCCTCATCAGTTCGCTGAGCCGGTCGACGTCGTGGATCTGTGCCTGCATTTGCTGGAGCAGCTGCCGGTAGCCGCCCTCGAGCATGCGATACAGTCGCACCAGCTGGCGGCCGTGCTCGGTGAGGTAGCTGCCGCCGCCATGCTGGCCTCCGGTGGTACGGATCAGCAGCGGTTGATCGCCGAGATTGTTCATCGCGTCCACCGCGTCCCATGCGGCCTTGTAGCTAAGCCCGATGTCTTTGGCCGCGGCCGTTATCGAGCCAAGGCGGTCAATGCTCTCGAGCAGCGCGATGCGACCCGCGCCGGCATATGTCTTCCCCTCGCGCTCCAGCCACATACCGCCGTAGATCGCGAGCGCCGCGCCTGCTGCGCCTCTCTTGCGTGCCATGCGTGTGCCTCAGTCCACGAGCGTGATCGTCAGGCGCAGGTGCGGGGCGGCGGCGGCGCTGACCTGCAGCACCAGCTCATGGGCGACGGGCAGCAGGTATTGCACGATCTTATGCGGCGCACTACAGCCCGGCCGGCCCTGGAAGTCGGACGAGTCGATCATGTGGCCGTCACCCACGACATCGATCCAGGCGCCCTGGTCCACCGATATCCGGTAGCTTCCGGGCCGCGCCAGCTGCAGCCGGGCCACGCCGGCATAGGCGTCCGCAACTTGCGTCTTCTTTCCCGGCGGCAGCAGCATCGCGACCTGCTCCTGCGGTGCGAGCTGCAACTCGTATAGCCGATCCACTGCCAGCGGCGGCGCCGATGTCGGCTCGCGGCCGGCGGCGATGGGCTGCGCGGTGCCGGCGAACAGTGTGCGTTCGTGGATCACGTCCCCGCTAAATCCGGCGCAGGGATCGTCGGCCGCCAGCGCGTATCTGGCGGCCAGGCAAAGCGACAGCAGGGCCAACAGCAGCGGCCGCGGCAGTACGGGGCGGCCGCCCTTGGGCGCCTTGCGCGCACTGGGAGGTGGTCTGCGGTCGCGGGATAACGTCATAGCAGGGGTAATATAACGACTATCACCGCCGCTGAGCGACTGCTGCGCCGGCGGGCGACCGCCGGGCTAATCGACGCCGACGCGCCGGCTACGCCGCTCCAGGTACAGTACGTCGCGCCACTGTCCGGCCATCGGTCCGTAGGCCATGCGACCGATGCGGCGGCGCAGTCCGAGGGCTTCAAACCCAAGCGCCCGGTGCAGCGCGAGGCTGGCAACGTTTTCGGGGAACACCCCGGCCTGCAGCGTCCAGTAACCGTGCTCCTCGGACTGCTGGATCAGTGCCGACAGCAGGCGGCGGCCGACGCCGCGTCGTGTGTGTGACGGCGCGACGTATATGCTTTCATCGGCGACGCCGGCGTAGACGCTACGCGGTGACGCCCGGCCCAGCGCGGCCCAGCCCAGCGGCGTGCCGCCAGCGATCGCCACCAGGCACAACTCGGGCACATGGCCTTCGAGCCACTGCTCGAACGCCTGCGGCGCGCGGCTCTCGAATGTGGCATGCCCGGTGTCAATGCCGGCCTGGTAGATCGCGCGAACGGCGGCCCAATGCTGGGCCTGCAGCGGTTGGATGCTCAGCGCCTCCATCGGCTTCAGCCCGCCTGTCCGCTAAAGCGCATCGACAGGTCGATGGCGCGGACATCCTTGGTGAGCGCACCGACGGAAATGCAGTCCACGCCGGTCGCGGCGATGGCCGCAACGCGCTCGAGCGTGACGCCGCCTGACACTTCCAGCTGCGCCGGCCGCGGCTGCGCACGATTGAGCGCGACTGCGGCGCGCAGCGCCGCGAGCTCGAAGTTGTCGAGCAGCACGCGGTCAGCGCCGGCCGCGAGTGCCTGGCGCAGCTGCTCCAGATTTTCGACCTCGACTTCGATCGGCAAGGTCGCCGCCCGGCTGCGTGCCGCGCCGATCGCAGCGGCGATCGAGCCGGCGGCGGCGATGTGATTTTCCTTGATCAGCACCATGTCAAACAGGCCCAGGCGGTGGTTGCCGCCGCCGCCGCAGCGTACCGCGTATTTTTGCGCGCTGCGCAGACCGGGAATGGTCTTGCGGGTGTCGAGAATCTGGCAGCCGGTGCCGGCCAGCGCCTCGGCGTAACGGTGCGTCACGGTCGCGGTGGCCGACAGCAGCTGCAGGAAGTTCAGCGCGGTGCGCTCGCCGGTCAGGATCGGTCGCGCCGCTCCGGCGAGCTCGCAGACGATGGAATTGGCCCGCAGCTGCGTGCCCTCGGCGAACTGCCAGTCGATGCGCACCGCCGGATCAAGCTGGCGAAAAGTGGCATCGAACCACGGCGCGCCGCACAACACTGCCGGTTCGCGGCAGAGCACGCGCGCCTGCGCCCGGGCGGTGGCGGGGATCAGTTCGGCGGTCACATCGCCCGACCCGATGTCCTCGCGCAGCGCGCGCGACACCTGGTCGGGCAGGTCGATGGGTAGCTGGCTCAGAACGGCAGCGGGTGATTGGAAGCACCCATGCACAGCAGCAACGGGATCGACAGTACGAAGTTGACGCGCGACGCCAGCGCCGCGACCTTGCGCGCCTTTGCCTTCTCCTCGTCGCTGGCCGGCACAATGCCAAGAATCTTCTTCTGGTTCGGCCAGATGAACACCCAGACATTGAAGGCCATGATGCTGCCGAGCCAGGCGCCGATGCCGATGACCAGGCCGTAATAGTCCTGGCCGAGGTGACCCAGTGTGATGGCATTGACCAGGTTATTGGCGCGGGCCAGGTACCAGACCCCCGACAGCCAGGTGACCACCGCCGCCCAGCGAAACCACAGCAACGCGCGCGGGGCGATGTACTTGGTGACTCCGGCACCGCCCGGGCCGCCTTTATCCGCCGCCGCCGCCGCCAGTCCCGGCGTCTGCACCAGGTTGAAGTAATACAGCAGTCCGATCCACAGCACGCCGGCTACGATGTGAATCCAGATCGCCAGTCCGAGCTCCGCAAACGCGGTCGGCGGAATCGCCAGGGTCACGATCAGGGCCAGGATGACCCCGGTGATGATAGCGCCCCGTACGGAATTCAGTGGGTTCATGCCTTCCTCTCCTAAGTTGTTGTTCTGCTTGAGCGCCGCACAAAAAATGCGGTTTGAAGAATAGGCCAGCGCCCCCCATAATTCAACGTACACATCAAGGCAGGTGAATCAGGATGGATGTCAACGATCGGATCCGTAAGGAACTCACGACCGCACCGGTGGTGCTGTTCATGAAAGGCAACCCCGACTTCCCGCAGTGCGGGTTCTCGGCGCAGACGGTCTCGGCGCTACGCACCCTCGGGGCGCAGTTTCATCACGTCAATATTTTCGATGACCCGGAATTGCGCGAAGCGCTCAAGCGCCATTCAAACTGGCCGACCTACCCGCAGCTGTACGTCAAGGGCGAGCTGATCGGCGGCTGCGATATCGCGCTTGAAATGTATCGCAACGGCGAACTCAAGCAGCTGCTGCAGCAGGCCGGCGCGGTCGCGCCGGTGCCGGCCTGACCGGTGCCCGCCTGACGCGTGACCTGACTTAAAGGGGCTGTTGCCGGCCGCAAGGCCCGGCGGGCGCATCGCTACGGCAGCGCGTCCGGTTCCAAGTCGTCTTCCGGTCCGGGAACGGACGCAGCCAGTTCCTGCCACCCCAGCTGGCGCGCGCGCTGCTCGGCGCGCGCGTAGCTGTCGGCGAGTTCATTGCAGATCACACAGAACAGGTCCGCGGTGCGCTCGGCGTCATAGGTAGCCGAGTGCGCCGACGCCTTGTCCCAGGACAGGCCTGCAAGCGTCACCGCTTTGGCCAGCACCGTCTGGCCGAGCGCCGCGCCCGCCAGGGTTGCGGTATCGAAGCATGAGAACGGATGGAACGGATTGCGCTTGATGCCGGTGCGCGTCACCGCCGCGTTCAGGAATGCAAGATCGAAAGCGGCGTTGTGGCCGACCAGTACCGCGCGCCGGCATCCATGAGTGCGGATGGCCGCGCGCACCGCGAGGAAGATCCGCCGCAGTGCGTCGCTCTCGTCGATCGCCGGACGCAGCGGGTGCCAGGGATCGATCTTGTTGACCAGCAGCGAGGCGGGATCGAGGCGCGAGTTTTCAAACGGGCGCACGTGATAGCTGTGGGTCTCGGCGCGACGCAGGCGGCCGTCGGGCTCGATATCGATCGGCACCGCTGCGATCTGCAGCAGTGCGTCGGTCGCCGGCTGGAAGCCACCGGTCTCGACATCGATGACCACCGGCAGGAATCCCCGGAAACGCCGCACCATCAGCAGCGAGGGGGGCGACGCCGCGGGCAGCGGCGACGACGGTATATCGCTCATGCCGGCGTACCCTGCAGTCGCCAGGCAATCGGTTCGCCCGCGCGCAGCGGCACCAATTGTCCGTCATCGAAAGCATAGCTGGCCGGTGGTGACCACGGCTCGCGCAGCAGCGTGATCTCATCCTGGTTGCGCGGCAGGCGGTAGAAATCCGCGCCGTACTCAGAGGCGAAGCCCTGCAGGCGCGGCAGGATGCCTGCTGCGTCGAAGATCTCGGCGTATAACTCGATGCCGGCGTGGGCCGAGAAGATGCCGGCGCAGCCGCAGGCGGACTCCTTCGCGGTTCGTGCGTGCGGTGCGCTGTCGGTGCCGAGGAAGAATCGCGTATCGCCGCCGGCCAGAGCTTCCAGCAGCGCGCGCCGGTCGGCTTCAGTCTTGAGCACCGGCAGGCAGTACAGGTGCGGGCGCAGGCCGCCGGCGAACAGGGCATTACGGTTGTGCAGCAGATGCTGCGGCGTGACCGTCGCGGCCACGCCACGACGGGCGCTGCGCACGAAGTCGACCGCCGCGCGCGTGCTCACATGCTCGAACACAATGCGCAGGGCCGGCCAGCGCCCGGTGAGCGGAGCCAGTACGCGGTCGATGAAGCGCGCCTCTCGATCAAACACATCCACTTGCGGGTCAGTGACTTCCCCATGCACCAGCAGTGGCAGGTCGAGCGCTGTCATCGCGGCCAGTGCCGGCTCGAGGCGCGCGATGTCCGTGACTCCGGCGTCGCTGTGCGTGGTAGCACCGGCCGGGTAGAGCTTGCAGCCGAAGATTGCTCCACTCGCGTGCGCGCGCTCGATCTCCGCGGCGCTGGTCTGGTCCGTCAGGTAGAGCGTCATCAGCGGCTGGAAGCGGGCGCCGGCCGGCAGCGCCGCCAGGATGCGATCGCGATAGGCGAGTGCCAGCGCCGTCGTGGTGATCGGCGGCGCAAGATTGGGCATCACGATGGCGCGCGCAAAGCGCGCGGCGCTGAACGGCAGCACGGCGCGCAACGCCGCGCCGTCGCGCAGATGCAGGTGCCAGTCGTCGGGCCGGCGCAGCCGCAGTTGCTGCATCACGCGGGCGGTGCCCGCTGCAGCAGCCTGGACTGTTGCAGCTTGTGCGTCAGCAGCAACTCGAGCGTGAAGCGCACGCCGAAGCCGGTGATCTCGCTACCCACGTGCCCCAGGCCGCCGCGGCGCGTGGCCGACGACAGGTCGACGTGCACCCAGGGATTATCGTCGCCGATGAAGCGCTTCAGGAAACGTGCCGCCAGGATATGATCGCCCTTGCCGTCGGCGCTGCACTGCATGATGTCGGCGGTCGGACTCTCCAGGTCGCTGTCGAAATCCTCGTCCAGCGGGAAATTCCAGACACGCTCGCCGCTGCTGGCACCGGCGGCCACCAGCGCGGTGCCGAGCTGCGCGCGATTGGTAAACACGCCGCTGTAGCGCTCGGTCAGCGCATGCACGCAGGCGCCGGTGAGCGTCGCGAAATCGATCGTCAGGCGCGGATGCGTGCGCGCCGCCAGCGCCAGTGTGTCGGCCAGCACCATGCGGCCTTCGGCGTCGGTATGAATCACCTGGATCGTGATGCCATTGCTCGCACGCACCACCTCCTGCGGCCGATAGGCGGTTGGGCCGATGTTGTTCTCGCTGATGGCGAGCCAGGCATCGACCGCCATCGGTGCCTGCAGCTCCGCCAGCGCCACAAGGCTCGCGAGCGCGACCGCGCTGCCGGCCATGTCGGTGTGCATGTCGAGCATCGAGCGATGAGGCTTGAGATTGACGCCGCCGGTATCGAACAGGATTCCCTTGCCCACCAGCGCGACATCGGGCGAACCGGGCGGCGGGCGGCGGGGTGGCAGACGGCCGGGGCGCAGACGGCCACCCGTGTTGCTGCCACCCGAGTCGCGGCCGCGCCAGCGCAGCCGGGCAATTCCTGCGGTGCGCGCCGCGTTGCCGCGCGCCACCGCCAGGAAGGCGCCGGCGCCGAGTCGCTGCAGGCGCGCCTGCGAGTACCAGGTGAAGCTCAGGCGATGGCGGCGCGCCAGTTGCTGCAGCAGGCGCCGGTAGGCGCTGGCATCGAGCTTGTTGGGAGGCATTGCGGTCAGTGCGCGCACCAGGTTACCGGCACGGGCACTGGCCGCGATGCGCTCCAGATCCAGCGCCGGGGCGGCATACAGTTCCAGCGCATCGAGCCGCCACGGATGGCCGCGACGGCTGCGATACACCGGCAATGCGAAGCTCTCGGTCCAGGCCGCGGTCAGTAGCGCCTCGTACCACAGCGCTGCATCGGCCAGCGCGCCGTTCACCAGTACGCCGACCACGCCGGGTTTGCGTGCTGCGAGTTCGCGCAGCAGCTTGCCAGCCATGCTCAGGCGCTCAAAGCTGCTGGCGCCGGCCTTGACGTAGGCGAGCGTTGCTGCGGTCTGGCGCTCATTGGACAGCGTGGTGCTGCGCGAGCTCATCGCTGCCGCGACGTCGCGCCGCTGCAGTCCCTGCCAGCGGTCAGGCTCGGGCAGGCGCCGCAGGAATGCCGCATCATTGGGCAGCGTGAGCACTATCAGTGCATCCAGGGCCGCGGCCCGGCGCTCGCCGGGCAGCGTTCGGCGCCGCCGCAGCACCGCCAGGGTGCAGTCGGGCAGCGTCATTTCTTGACCATGCTAATTCAAACTCGGATCATGCCGGCCGCCCAAGGCGGGGCCGGTGCGCCTGTGCGATCGTAACACAGCGCTGTGCGAAGCCTTTTGGCACTAGAATTGTACCCAATGAATGACGTGACACCTCCCCAGGGCGCGACTCAGTCCCTGGATCAGGACCCGGCAGAAACGCGGGAGTGGCTCGATTCGATCGACTCGGTGCTGCGAGCTGAGGGGCCGGAGCGCGCACATTTCCTGATCGAGCGGCTGATCGATCGTGCGCGCCGCTCCGGCGCCTACCTGCCGTATCGGCCCAACACCGCGTACGTGAATACGGTTTCGGTCGGCCAGCAGCCCGAGTATCCCGGCGACCGCGCGCTCGAGCGGCGCATCGAGGCATTCATCCGCTGGAACGCGATCGCGATGGTGGTGCGGGCCAATCGCAAGTCAGCCGAATACGGCGGGCACCTGGCCAGTTATGCGTCCTCGGCGACGCTGTATGAAGTCGGGTTCAATCATTTCTGGCGCGCACCGAGCGGCCAGCATCCCGGCGACCTGGTGTACATACAGGGCCATTCATCGCCCGGTGTCTACGCGCGCGCCTATCTCGAAGGCCGGCTGAGCGAGGATCAACTGGCGCATTTTCGCCAGGAGGTCGGCGGCCGGGGCCTGAGTTCCTATCCGCATCCGTGGCTGATGCCGGACTTCTGGCAATTTCCGACCGTATCGATGGGCCTGGGACCGATGATGGCGATCTACCAGGCGCGCTTCATCCGTTACCTGGAAAACCGCGGACTGGTGGCGCCCTCGGATCGCAAGGTGTGGGCGTTTTGCGGCGACGGGGAAATGGATGAGCCCGAGTCGATGGGCGCGCTGACGATGCCGGTGCGCGAAGGGCTCGATAACCTGATCTTTGTCGTCAACTGCAACCTGCAGCGCCTGGATGGTCCGGTGCGCGGCAACGGCAAGATCATCCAGGAACTGGAAGCGGCATTTCTCGGCGCCGGCTGGAATGTCATCAAGGTGATCTGGGGTTCGCGCTGGGATCCGCTGCTTGGGCGCGATACACGCGGCATCCTGCAACGCGTGATGGAGGATTGCGTCGACGGCGAGTACCAGAATTTCAAAGCCAAGGGCGGCGCCTATACGCGCGAGCATTTCTTCGGCAAGGATCCGGTGCTCAGGGAGATGGTGGCCAATATGTCCGACGAGGACATCTGGCGTCTGAATCGCGGCGGACACGATGCGCTCAAGGTATTCGCCGCCTACCAGGCGGCGGTCAATACCAAGGGCCCGCCGACCGTGATCCTGGCGAAGACGGTCAAGGGGTTCGGCCTGGGCAAGGTCGCCGAGGGGCAGATGGTGGCCCACCAGCAGAAGAAACTCGATCTGGCCGCAGTACGCGAGCTGCGCGATCGTTTCAACATCCCGGTTTCGGACCAGGACCTGGAGGACCTGCCATTTCGCAAGCCGGCGCCGGACAGTGACGAGATGCGTTACCTGCAGACGCATCGCAAGAATCTTGGCGGCTACCTGCCGGTGCGCAATTCGACCTCGCCGCCGCTCACGGTGCCGCCGCTGGCGGCGTTCAAGTCGATCCTGGAAGGCACCGCGGAGCGTGAGATTTCGACCACGATGGCGTTCGTGCGCATTCTCACGGTATTGCTCAAGGACAAGGGCATCGGCAAGCACATCGTGCCGATCGTCCCCGACGAGGCGCGCACTTTCGGCATGGAGGGCCTGTTCCGCCAGATCGGTATCTACTCGGCGGTCGGGCAGCTCTATACGCCGGTGGACGCCGAGACGCTGATGTCGTATCGCGAGGATCGCAAGGGGCAGATGCTGGAGGAGGGTATCAACGAGGCCGGTTCGACCTGCTCGTGGATTGCCGCGGCGACCTCGTATGCCAATCACGGTATCGCGATGGTGCCGTTCTACATCTATTACTCGATGTTCGGCTTCCAGCGCGTCGGCGATTTCATCTGGGCGGCCGGCGACATGCGCGCGCGCGGCTTCCTGGTGGGCGCCACTGCCGGGCGAACCACGCTGGCGGGGGAGGGCCTGCAGCACCAGGACGGGCACAGCCAGCTGGTGGCGACCACGATACCCAATTGCCGCGCCTACGACCCGACCTTTGCCTACGAACTGGCGGTGATCATCCAGGACGGCATGCAGCGCATGTATGTTCAGAATGAGAGCGTGTTCTATTACATCTCCGTAATGAACGAGAACTATCCGCAGCCCGCGCTACCCGCTGACGCGGCGGCTGGCATCGTGCGCGGCGGCTACCTGCTGCGGGCGGGTGCGCCCGGCAAGCTGCGCGCGACGCTGCTGGGCAGCGGCACTATCCTGCGCGAATGCGTCGCCGCTGCCGAGTTGCTGGAGACGCGCTTCGGTGTCATGAGCGACGTGTTTTCGATCACCAGTTTCAGTGAGCTGCGCCGCGAAGCGCTCGAGTGCGAGCGCTGGAACCTGCTGCATCCGGTCGACGCGCCGCGCGTGCCGTATGTGCAGGCGCTGCTCGGCGGCCGCGAGGGGGCGCTGGTGGCAGCGACCGACTACATGCGCACTGTGCCGGACCAGATCCGTTCCTGGGTGTCGCAGCCGTACGTGACGCTGGGCACCGACGGCTTCGGGCGCAGCGACGCGCGGGCGCAGCTGCGCCAGCATTTCGAAGTCGACCGCAATTTCATCGCGCTGGCGGCGCTCAAGTCGCTGGCGGATGCCGGCAAGATTGACCGCAACGTCGTGGTTGAAGCGGTGGGCGCACTGGGCATCGACGCCAACAAGGCCGATCCTCTCAACAGCTGAGCGTTAAGGGGATCGCCTTGGCTTCGAAAGATATCTTGGTGCCCGACCTGGGCGACTTCAAGGACGTAGCCGTCATCGAAGTGCTGGTGAAGGCCGGTGACAGCGTGCAGGTGGACGCGCCGCTGCTGACGCTGGAGACCGAAAAGGCGACCATCGATGTGCCGTCCACCGACGCCGGTGTCATCGAGAAGCTGCATGTCGCCGCCGGGTCAAAGGTCTCCACCGGCACGCTGATCGCAACGCTGCAGCTGGCCGCCGATGCCGCCACTCCGGTGGCGCCGGCAATGGCCGCCGCGAACGGTAAGCCGGGTAAGGCGGCGCCCGTCGTCGCCGCGCCTGCTGCGGCCGCTGTCGATGCGCCCCCGTCAGAGCCCGCGGCACCCACCGAGCCCGCGGCACTTGCAGCGCCGGCTGTGCCACCGGTCGCCGCGGTGCCCGCGCCAATCGCGCCGCCCGCAGCGCCGGTCGCGCCGTCCGCAGCCGATGTCTCTGCCGCCGCGAAGGCGACTGCGCCGACCAGCGAACCGGGGTTTGCCAGCGCCCACGCCGGCCCCTCGGTGCGCCGCTTCGCGCGTGAGTTGGGCGTTGATCTCGGGCGCGTCAAGGGTTCCGGCCAGAAAGGGCGCATCACCGATGGGGATGTGAAGGCGTTCGTCAAGTCGCTGATGGTCCCCGCGGTGACCGGGAGCGGCGCGGTTGCTGCAGGGGCGGCAGGCGGCGCGCTGCCGCGTATCAGCGTGCCGGACTTCAGCGCCTTCGGCGCAATCGACATCAAGCCCCTGGGCCGTGTGCAGCGCATCTCCGGCGCGCGCCTGCATGCCAGCTGGGTCAACCTGCCACATGTCACGCAGTTCGACGAAGCCGATGTCACCGAGCTCGAGCAGCTGCGCAAGTCGCTCAAGGGCAACGCCGATGCCGCGGGCATCAGGCTCACGACGCTGGCATTCATCGTGCGCGCCTGTGTCAAGGCGCTGCAGCAGTTTCCGTTGTTCAATACCTCGGTCGATGCGAGCGGCGAGAACCTGGTCTACAAGAGATACTTTCACATCGGCTTCGCGGCCGATACCCCCAACGGACTGCTGGTTCCGGTGATCCGCGATGCCGATCGCAAGGATATCTACGAGCTTGCGCGTGCACTGGGTGAACTGTCGGCGAAGGCGCGCGCTGGCAAACTCTCGGGCGCCGAGATGCAGGGCGGCAGTTTCACGGTTTCGAGCCTGGGCGGCATCGGCGGTACCGCATTCACGCCGATCATCAATGCGCCCGAGGTCGCGATCCTCGGCGTGTCGCGCGCCACCATGAAGCCGGTGTTTCGCGATGAAGCGTTTGTGCCGCGGCTGATCCTGCCGCTGTCGCTGTCGTACGATCACCGCGTCATTGATGGCGCCAACGGCGCGCGCTTCACAAGTTATCTCGCAAAAACGCTGGCGGACGCCCATGGGCTGGCCGAGGCGGTGCCGTGAGTCGGGCACAGGTCCTGTGCCCGGACCTGGGCGACTTCAAGGATGTGCCGGTCATCGAATTGCTGGTCAAGCCAGGCGACGTCATCGACGCAGAGACGCCGCTGATCACGCTGGAGACCGACAAGGCGACCATGGATGTGCCGTCGACAGCGGCGGGCAGCGTGGTCGAGCTGCTGGTCGCCAAGGGCAGCAAGGTATCCAAGGGCACGCCGCTGCTGGTGATCGAGACCGGTGCGGCGGCGCCTGCGACAGCGGCACCGACGCCTGCGCCGGTGGCGACGCCTGCGCCCACCCCAGAGCCAACCGCGTCGTCTGCGCCGGTGGCGACGCCGGCGCCGGCGACCGCGGCCGGCGCGGCCGGCGCGGCCGAGCCTGAGGCGACGCGTAGCACCCAGCTGCTGGTGCTGGGTGCAGGTCCGGGCGGCTACAGCGCGGCTTTTCGCGCCGCGGATCTGGGGCTCAAGGTGACGCTGCTCGAGCGGTCGGAAACTTTGGGCGGCGTGTGCCTGAATGTCGGCTGCATTCCGTCGAAGGCGCTGCTGCATGCGGCCAAGGTGATTGAGGAGGCGCGCGAGATGAGCGCGCACGGCATTGAGTTCGGTGCGCCGTCGGTGGATACCGGCAAGCTGCGGGCCTGGATGCTGAGCGTCATCAGCAAGCTCACCGGTGGGCTTGCGGTGCTGGCCAGGCAGCGCAAGGTGCAGGTGGTGCGCGGCGTTGGCAAATTCATCAGCCCGCATGTGATCGAGGTCACCCAGGCTGACAGGAGCGAACGCATCCGGTTTGATTATTGCGTTATCGCCGCGGGGTCCGAACCGATGCGACTGCCGTTCGTGCCGCGGGATCCACGCGTCATCGATTCCACCGCTGCGCTCGAGGTACTGCGCAATCCCGGCCGCTTCCTGGTGATCGGCGGCGGCATCATCGGGCTGGAGATGGCCTGCGTGTATGAAGCCCTGGGTGCGAAAGTCAGCGTGGTCGAACTGACCTCGCAGCTGATGCCCGGCTGCGATCCGGACCTGGTGCGGCCGCTGGAGAAGCGTATCCGGGCGCGCTACGCCGAGATCCTGCTCGACACCAAGGTCACCGCCGTGACGGCTGCCAAGGAGGGCCTTACGGTGAGCTTCACCGGCAAGGACGGCGCCAACAGCAGCAACATCTACGACTATGTGCTGGTCGCGGTGGGACGCACGCCGAACGGGCGATCCGTTGGCGCCGAGGCGGCCGGCGTGCAGGTCGATGAGCGCGGATACATTCCCAGCGACCGTCAGATGCGCACCAACGTGCCGCACATCTTTGCCATCGGCGACGTGCGCGGGCAGCCGATGCTGGCCCACAAAGCCAGCCACGAGGCCAAGGTGGCCGCCGAGGTGGCGGCGGGCCAGAAGAGCTCATTCGATGCGCGGGTAATTCCATCAGTCGCCTACACCGATCCGGAAGTGGCGTGGGTCGGGTTGACCGAGAGCGCGGCCAGGGCGCAAGACATCAGCGTCGAAAAGGCCGTGTTTCCATGGGCGGCCAGCGGCCGTTCGCTGTCCATCGGGCGCGACGAGGGTTTCACCAAGCTGCTGTTCGATCCGACCACGCATCGGCTGCTGGGCGCCGGCATCGTGGGCACCAACGCCGGGGAGTTGATCTCGGAAGCAGCGCTCGCGATCGAGATGGGCGCCGATGCCGCCGACATCGGCCTGACGGTGCACCCGCACCCGACCTTGTCGGAGACCGTGGGCTTCGCGGCCGAAGCCTTCGACGGCACGCTGACTGACCTTTATATGCCGAAAAAGCGCTGATTGCGCACGGCAGTTCAACCACGGGCGATCATCCGGACTGGCGTGTGCTGACTTCGAAGTTCGCGCTAATCACCTGATCCCGCTGCGTCAAAACGCGACCTGACTGCATTGCGTCAGACGTCCCGACGCCTCGTCCAGTCAGGGCTTGCTGCCGCACAAGCGTTATATTAGCCTGTATATAACGATCATATGACGGCTTCTTTCTGGGTAAAAGTACAATGCGTCCTGTCCGTTGGTGCGCCCTCGCAGCGCTTGCTTCAACTTTCGTTCTGAACCATGTGGCGGGCGCCGCCGATCATCCAGGTGCCGAACCGGCTCCGGCTGCTGCACCCACACCTGCCGCCTGCGCAAGCGTCCAGGATTTCTTCGCCACCGATTGCCCGCTGACCTGGCACGGCATCACCCTGTACGGAGCGTATGACGTCGGCGTGGGCTGGGTGAGCCACGGCTTGCCGGAAAACGGCTATAACTATGAAGGCGAATCGCTGGTCAACCGCAACGGCAATCACGCTCAATTCCTCATTGCGCCGAACAACCTGTCGCAGACAGGTTTAGGCGTCAGGGTCAGGGAGGAGTTCATGCAAGGTTGGGCGGTGGTGCTAAACGCCTCAACCGGCATCAATCCGCAGTCCGGCCAACTCGCCAACCTGGCGGCCACCAACACCAGCAATGCCGGACTCCCCAGGGGCAGCTACTCGTTCGCCGGCGACGGCGCGCGCGCCGGACAACCCTTCAATGACGAATTCTATGGTGGTATATCGTCCACGCCATTGGGCACGCTGACCTTCGGTCGTCAGCGCGCTCTCGGTACCGATGCGATGCTCGCTTACGATCCGGCCGGCGGCGCCTATTCCTTTTCGTTCATCGGCTACAACGGCCTGATGGCCGGCGGCGGCGACACCCAGGACACCCGTTGGGATGAAGCCATGAAATATCGCGTCAGCCATGGCCCGGTGCATTTCGGCGCGATGTATAAATTCGTCGACGGTCAGGGTGGCTGCTACTCCGCCTCCGCCACCTGGTCTGCCGCTACCTGTACGGCGGAAACGCCGCATAACTCCGCCTATGGATTCGACCTCGGTGCAGCATACGGCGGGTTCTCCGCCGACGTCGTCGTCCAACGCATCAACCAGGCGATCAGCGTAGTCAATCCCTTGCTGGGGCCCGAGAGTCGGACGGCCCCATATCAGTCGACCCTCGACAGCATCAATACAAATCCCATCAACGGGGCCAATCTGATCGGAACGTCGAACACCGAATATGGCATCGTGACCGACAACACCGCCGTTATGGTCGCTGCCAGATATGCCTGGGACCCGTTCAAGTTCTTTGGCGGCTACGAACACATCCGGCAGACTAACCCGGCGAACCCGCTCGGCATCGGCGCCACGGCCCAGGGCGGATATCTCTTGAGCGGCGTCGAAGACAACAATCTTGATTCTCCCAAGATCGTGCAGGTCCTCTGGACCGGTGTGAAATACGCTATCGACAGCAAGACGGTCATCACCTTGTCCTACTATCATGAGATGCAGAACGACTTCCGTGTGCCGTCGACCTGCTCGCCGGCCGCCGGTTTCCGCAGTTCCTGCTCGGGCACTCTCAACGAGGGTTCGCTCTATCTGGATTATCACTTCACCAAGCGGTTCGATGCTTACGCCGGCATTGCCTATTCCGACGTCACCGGCGGCCTGGCCATCGCCATTCCTCACGGGCCCGGGGTCCCCTATTACTACGACAGCAACATTGCTCCGACAGTTGGTGTCCGTTTCACCCTCTGATCGCCAGGCCAGGCCAGGCCAGGCCAGGCCAGGCCGGAAGGGGCGTGAGCGGCGGTTCATTCCCGCCCCGGGCGGTGCATCGTATCGGCTGCCCGCATGCAGTAGCCGACGCCGCGCACCGTATGAATCAGCGCCACCGGAAATGGCTGGTCGATCTTGCGGCGCAGATAGCGCACATACACGTCCACGATGTTGGTGACCCCCTCGAAACTCTGGTCCCAGACGTGTTCGAGAATCATCGTGCGCGAGAACACGCGCCCCGCCGAGGACATCAGGTATTCCAGCAGTGAGTATTCCTTGGCAGTCAGGTCGATGCGCTGGCCGCCGCGGAACACGCGTTGCGAAAGGCGGTGGAGTTCCAGGTCGTCAATTCGCAGGATATCGGTGTGCTCCGCCGGTGTCCGACGCAGCAGCGACCTGACGCGGACAACCAGTTCGGCGAAGTCGAACGGCTTGGTCAGGTAGTCGTCAGCGCCGGCCTCGAAGTGCATTACCTTGTCATCGGTGGCATCGCGGGCAGTGAGCACCAGCACCGGCAGAGCGCTGCAGGTGCGGCGCACGCGCCGCAGCAGTTCGCTGCCGCTGAGGCGTGGCAGCATCAGGTCGAGTATCAGCAGATCATATGGATAGGCTTCCAGGTATCGCTGACCCGCAACGCCATCTTCCGCAATGTCCACGGCGAAGCGCTCCGCGCGCAGCCCACGAGCCACGAACTCGGCCAGCTTGCGATCATCCTCGACAATCAATAGGCGCATGCCAGCGATATCCGTCATCGGCGCTGTGGCTGTCATCAGATTGCAATATTTCCGCCGCTAACATGCAATAGCAAGTTAAGCACACTCCGCTCGCGCCCGGTTTTCTACCCGGATCCATAGGCGCAGCAGCCGGTCGAGCAGCGCGTAGGGTGCCGCAGCTCGGCCGAATACGGCATGAGGGTGAATAGTTCTTCAGCTCGGGTCAATGCTTTACAGGAACCTCCCTGAACGTCAGGCGAGCGCGTGAGTCTCACTGGCAGAGGCCGCCCGAATCGGGCTGTGCTCGGCCTTGTTGGATTCGGTAACAATTTCAGGAGCTGTGAGTGAACAAGCGGTCGAGCAGGCAGACGATGATCCTGGGGGTGGTTGCGCTGCTCGGCACTGGAACCATGGCCGCGCTCGCGGACGACATTTCCGGCGCCGGCGCCACATTTCCATATCCGATCTACGCCAAATGGGCTGAAGCCTACAAACAGCAGACCGGCATCGGCTTGAACTACCAGTCAATCGGTTCCGGCGGCGGCATCAAGCAGATTGAGGCAGGCACCGTGACCTTCGGTGCCTCCGACAAGCCGCTGCAGCCGGCGGATCTGAAACAGAATGGGCTGGTACAGTGGCCGATGATCATCGGTGGCGTCGTGCCGGTGGTGAATATCCCGGGCGTCAAGCCCGGAGATCTTGTACTGGATGGACCCACGATCGCTGCGATTTACCTGGGTGATATCGGGCGGTGGAATGATGCGGCTATCCAGAAGCTCAATCCTAAGTTGAAGCTGCCCAAGCTTGACATCGCGCCGGTGTACCGCTCCGACGGTTCCGGCACCAACTTCCTGTTCACCAACTACCTGTCGACAGTGAGCCCGAGCTTTTTACAGAAGATCGGCGCCAATACCTCGGTGCAGTGGCCAGTGGGCATCGGTGCCAAGGGTAACGAGGGAGTCGCGAATCAGACGACGCAGACCAGCGGTGCCATCGGCTACGTCGAGTATGCGTACGTCAAGCAGACGGGCATGACCTATACCAAGTTGCTCAATCACGATGGCAAGTACGTGGACCCCGAAGCCAAGGCATTCCAGGCAGCCGCAGCCAATGCGGACTGGGGCAAGGCGGAGGGCTATTACCTGATCCTTACCGATCAGCCCGGCGCCGACAGCTGGCCGATCACCGGCGCCAGCTTCATCCTGATGCACGCGGACAGCAAGGACACGCACACCGTGGCGGCGCTCAAGTTCTTCGACTGGGCCTACAAGAGCGGACAGAAGATGGCAGAGGATCTTGATTACGTGCCACTGCCCGAAAAGCTTGCAAAGCTGGTCCAGAAGACCTGGCAGGACGCGTTGAAGGTGGACGGCAAGCCAGTCTGGCCGGCCAAGTAACTCCGACAGTCAACGGCGCGGCGACGCGCACTGGCGAGTGCTGAATCATGGCGGCAATTACCATTCCCTACCATCCGCAGCTGCGGCGCGAAGCACGCGTCGAATGGGTGTTCCGCGGGCTGACCGTGGCCTCCGCCGCGCTGGTACTGCTGTTGCTGGCCGGTGTGCTGGTGGCGCTGTGCGCCGGCGGCTGGCCGGCGCTGAAGACGTTCCGCTTTGGATTCCTGACGCACGAGGTCTGGAACCCGGTCACGGATCAGTTTGGCGCGCTCGCGCCGCTGTATGGCACGGTCATCACGTCGTTGATTGCGATGCTGATCGCGGTGCCGCTGGCGTTCGGCATTGCCGTGTTCCTGACCGAAACGTGCCCGCTGTGGCTGCGCGCCCCGATCGCCAGCTGCATCGAACTGCTCGCGGCGGTGCCCAGCATCGTGTTCGGCATCTGGGGCCTGTTCGTGCTGGCTCCGGTGCTGCAGCACTCGGTGCAGCCATGGCTGATCGACACCTTCGGTGACCTGCCGTGGATAGGAAAACTGTTCCGCGGGCCGCCCTACGGCATCGGGCTGATGACCGCAGGCTTCGTGCTCGCGATCATGGTACTGCCATTCATCACCTCGGTGATGCGCGAGGTGTTCCTGGCCACGCCGCGCTCGTTGAAGGAGGCTGCCTACGGTCTCGGAGCGACGCAGTGGGAGGTGATCTGGGACGTGGTGCTGCCGAACTCGCGTGCCGGGATCATCGGCGGCATGATGCTCGGACTCGGGCGCGCGCTCGGCGAGACCATGGCGGTCACCTTCGTGGTCGGCAATGCCCATCGGATCTCGACTTCTCTGCTGGCGCCCGGCACCACGATCTCCGCCAGCATCGCCAACGAATTCACCGAGGCCGTGGGTGCCCTCTATACCTCATCGCTGATCGCGCTCGGCCTGCTGCTGTTCGTGCTGACCTTCGTCATCATCGCCGCCGCGCGGCTGTTGCTGATGCGAATGGAGCGTCGCGGGGCGCGCGTGTGAGCAACATCCGGCGGCGCAAGATCACCGCGACTATCGCGTTCGGCGCTTCGGGTCTGGCGACCGCAATTGGCCTTGCGTTCCTGGCGGCCATTCTGTGGACGCTTTTTTCCCGCGGCATTGGCGGTCTGTCCTGGAGCGTGTTCACCCAGAACACGCCTGCCCCGGGCAGCAGCGGCGGACTGCTGAACGCGATCTATGGCAGCCTGGTCATGACGCTGCTCGGCGTGCTCATCGGCGGACCGATCGGCATCCTCGCCGCCACCTACCTGTCCGAGTATGGTCGCACCGCGCGCCTGTCTACGGTGATCCGCTTCATCAACGACGTGCTGCTGAGCGCCCCCTCGATCGTGATCGGGTTGTTCGTCTACACGCTGGTGGTGGTGCCGATGGGGCACTTTTCGGCGCTCGCCGGCGCATTGTCGCTCGCGATCATCGTCATTCCAGTGACCGTGCGCACGGCCGAGGACATGCTGCGGCTGATTCCACAGACTACGCGGCATGCTTCGGCGGCGCTGGGAGCGCAGCCGTGGCGAACCATCACCAGCATCGTCTATCCGGCGGCGCGCAGCGGGCTGCTGACCGGGGTGCTGCTGGCACTTGCGCGCGTCAGCGGCGAGACGGCGCCGTTGCTGTTCACTGCGCTCAACAATCAGTTCTGGAATGCAAATCTGAATCAGCCGATGGCGAACCTGCCGGTGGTGATTTTCCAGTTCGCCACCAGCCCGTACAAGAACTGGCAGTCGCTTGCTTGGGCGGGCGCGCTGCTGATCACGTTGTTCGTGCTGTTCCTGAGCGTTATCGCCCGGTTGATATCCAGTCTGTTCGGACCGCGCGAAAACCGCGTGGAGTAGGCAGTCGGTAATCGCGCGAGTTCAGGCGTTGCGAATTAGCAACAGCACAGACATCATACTTTAATAATCCAACTATAGGATGTGTATTAAACCCAACGAATGATTACTGGGAGCAACTAGCGATGACTGACTGGAATTTCGCCCCTCAGACTGGCCCAATCGGCGCGCACGGCAAGCGCGGCGCGATGCTCGGAGGCCTTGCGGCTCTGGTGGCCACCTTCGTGGCCGCGACCGGCGCCGCACAGGCACAGAGCGCCTCGACACCCATGCCCGCGCCCGCCGATGACAGCCTGACCTGGCACGGCGTTACGCTTTACGGCATCGTCGACATCGGACTGCAGTATCAGAATCATGGCACGCCGATCAGCGATTACTTTCCGGCCGGCTCCGCCGAGCCGATCCAGAAAAACTCCAACAAATCGGTGCTCGGATTCACCCCCAGCAACCTGACCCAGTCGCGCGTCGGTCTGACAGGCAAGGAGCCGCTATTAGACGACTGGTCGGCGGTGTTCCGGCTGGAAACGTTCTTCAATCCGCAGTCGGGGGAGATCTCCAATGCCTTGAAGTCCCTGACGCTGAACAACGGCCGCTCGCTGGCTACGCAGAATACCGGTGTGGACAGCAGCATTGCGGGCCAGGCGTTCCAGCAGCTGTATGCAGGATTCAGTTCCAAGACCTATGGCACGGTAACATTTGGTCGTCAGAACACCGTCATGGCCGACGGCATCTCCAAGTATGACCCGATGGGCGCCTCCCAGGCTTTCTCACTGATCGGGTTTTCCGGCACAGCCGCCGGTGGCGGCGATACCGAGGATCGACGCCTGGACTCATCATTGAAATATGTCGGCGTGTACGGCCCGGCGCACGTGGCTGCCGAGTACAAGTTCAACGGTAGCCACGGCAGCGCCGCGACCGCGTTCGAGGCGCAGCTGGGCGCCGAGTATGCGGGCGCGTCGATCGATGCCTACTACGTTGAAGTGAAGGATGCGATCGGCGCCGGCTCGCTTAGCGCCGGTCAGGTGGCGGATCTCCAGCTGGCGCCACTGGCGGGCTTGTACTCGGTGAGCAACTCATTGGCCGGCACGATTTCAGACAACACGACTTACTCGGTCATGGCGATGTACAACTTCGGCGCACCGAAGATCTACGGCGGCTATGAGCATATCCAGTTTGCGAATCCGTCCACGCCGCTGGCGGCCGGCTACGTTGATGAAGGCGGCTACATCCTGGCATTCGTGAACGTGCAGGAAGGTGCGGATGCCACGTTCGCCAAGGATAAGGACGTGCAGATCTACTGGGCCGGAGCCAAGTACGCGTTCACCGAGAGATTTGAGATGACGGCGGCGTACTACGGCTACAAGCAGAACAGCTACGCGACCGGTGCCAATGCCGGCTGTTCCACCACCAAGGCTGGTAACTGCAGCGGCACCGAAAACCTGTACTCGCTGATGGCTGACCTGCGCTTGAGTAAGCGCTTCGATGTCTATGCCGGGGCGATGTACAGCGAAGTCTCAGGCGGCCTCGCCAGCGGATTCCTCAACACTTCGACCGTAGACCCGACCATCGGCGTGCGCTTCAAATTCTAAGCGCTGGGGCTATCCGGGCGGGGGCTATACCGCGATAGCCTGATGAACCGATCCCAGGGCCCCTTAGCGGGGCCCTGGGATCTTTATTTGGGCGCATCT
>Ga0181537_10001074_pt1 | contig 25438 bp, 16 predicted proteins | sample PEATcosm2014_Bin_39_FD_119765 | JGI IMG/M metagenome (GOLD analysis project Ga0181537, IMG submission 119765) | Peatland microbial communities from MTU Mesocosm Facility, Houghton, MI, USA - PEATcosm2014_Bin23_10_metaG | ecosystem: Environmental > Terrestrial > Soil > Wetlands > Peat | place...
CGCTCGATCACCCGGATCGGCAAGGCTTCGCCTCCACGCATGCCGGCCCGCAAGGCTAGGGAGGCGTGCGACGCCGGCTCCTCGACGAGAAACTGAAGCAGTGACGGAAGGCAGTGGAAAATGGAGACCTGCGCGCCACGAATCGTTTCCGCCAGGTATCGGCTATCACGGTGACCGTCGGCTGCGGCGATGACCAATCTTCCGCCCGTCAGCAAGATCGGGAACAATTCACGTCCAGCCGCATCGAAAGTGATCGGAGTCTTTAGCAGACAGCGGTCGGCGGCTGACAGCTCGAGCGTTTGGATTATCCAGTTGATGGCATTGCACAACCCACGATGTTCGACCATGACTCCCTTGGGCTGTCCCGTTGAGCCGGAGGTGTAAAGTATGTAGGCGAGGTTCCCGGCGGTTACCCCGGTTACTGGGTTCTTTTCACTTTTCGCAGCGATGGCTTCCCAGCCTGAGTCCAGATATACAGCGTGGATACCATGTCCGGGCGCGGGATCCACGATATGTCCTTGTGTCAGCAGCACCGCCGTGTGGGCATCTTCCATCATGAAGGACCGGCGCTCCTTGGGAGATGCCGGATCCAACGGCACGTAAGCACCACCTGCCTTCAGAATACCAAGAAGCCCAACGACCATCTCCGGGCAGCGTTCCATGCAAATGGCCACCGGTACCTCCGGCCCGACACCCAGCGTTTGCAGGTGATGGGCCAGTTGATTGGCGCGGGCGTTGAGTTGGGCAAAGGTCAATTGCTGTCCCTCAAACACAACAGCCACGTTGTCCGGCGTCCGCTGAACTTGTTCCTCAAACAATTGGTGGAGGCACTTGTCTTTGGGATAATCGGTCTGGGTATTATTGAACTCGACCAACAGTTGCTGGCGCTCCGCACCGGTCAGAATTTCCAAATCACCAATCGCGGCGGCCGGATTGCGGATGACGCTTTCCAGCAACGCGTGAAAGTGCCCCGCCTTCCGGGCGATGGTGGCGGCATCAAACAGGTCGGCGTTGAAGCGGATGGAGGCGGAAAGCGATCCGGTCGTCTCGATGATCAACATGACCAGATCCAGGGTCGCGGCCCGGCGTTCCAGAGGGATCGACTCCATCACCAGCCCGCCCAGATCCATCCAGAGTCCCGTTTCGCCGTGCACGAAGGCCGATTCGGCCTGTTCGATGAGCCGGTGCGGTTTATCCAGGACGAACATGGTCTGGCAGAGCGGTGATCGGCTGAGATCCCGGGGTGGCCGGAGTCGTTGGACCAAACGCAGCGTGGGGAAATCCTGATGTTCGAGAGCTGCCAACACCGTCTCGCGCACCTGACCGAGCAACGCCCGGAAGGTTGGATTCCCGGAAAGATTCGCCCGTAAGACAACCGGATTGGCAAAGAAGCCCACCAGCCCTTCGAACTCGGCCCGGCTCCGTCCGACCATGGGAGAAGCCACAAGGATATCTTCCTGGCCGCTGTGGTGGTAAAGCATCAGTTCGAACGCCGCCAGCAGGACCATGTACAGCGTCGCCCCCTCGGATTTGGCAAGCGCCCGGAGCCGCCGTGCCAGTTCCTCGTTCAGAGTGAAATCGTATTGCCCGCCGCGAAACATTTGAATCGGCGGTCGCGGCCGGTCGGTCGGCAGATTGAGCACGGGCAACGAGCCGGCCAATTGTTTCTTCCAGTAGCCCCAGAGCCGTTCGCCGGCCGGACTCGCCAGCATTTCGGCCTGCCAACGCACAAAGTCCGTGTATTGCACATCAAGCGGAGGGAGAGCTGCGGGTCGACCGGCCTTTTCCGCCGGATATAGCACGCCGAGTTCATTCAGGATCACCGCGAGCGACCAGAAATCGACCACGATATGGTGAATCACCAGCAACAGGACGTGCACCTGCGCCGATTGGGTGAACAGACTCACCCGCATGACCGGCCCGCGTTCCAGATCAAACCGGCGCTGAGTTTCCTCGACCAGCCGGGTTTGCAGCTCATCCCCGCGCCAGGCTGACGCATCGATCTCCTCGAAATGGACCGTCCGATGTTCATGGATCTGTTGAAAGGGTTTGCCAGAGTGCACCGCAAACGTGGTCCGCAGGGAAGGATGGCGATCCACCAGCGCCTGAAACGCGCGCCGGAACGCCGGGATGTCCAGAGCGGCGCGGATGCGCGCCGCAAAACTGACATTGTAAATCGAGCTTTCCGGCGCGAACTGGCACAGAAACCAGATGCCCTGTTGATTATCAGAGAGCGGATAAACCGATTTGGCCGCGCGCGCCTTCTTACGCAGGAGTTCCGCGAGCAGGACGCGCTTTTCGGCGGGTGAAAGACCGACAGTTGGCGGGGCGGTCTGGATCATTTTTTATTCTTCTCCTCAGCCAGCATATCGGTGAGGAGTGAATCCACTTTCTCATCCGAAAGTTGATCCAGGTCGGCCAAAATGCGTTCCGCATTTTGCTGCTCCGCCGGCTGTGCAATGGCCGGGGCCAGAGGCGTCGTCGGGTTGGCGGCCTCGGTTGTCAGTTGATCGAGCACCTGCGCAACCGCCTGGTCAACGCTGAAGCCCTGAAGGAATTTCACCACCGGCACGTTCACCTTCAGGTCAACGGCAATCCGGTTCTTCAACTCGACGGCCATCAAGGAGTCCAGCCCGAGCTGGCTCAGGGGTTGCTGAACGTCCAACTTGGATGGGCTAAGACCGAGCACCCGAGCCACCTGCTCGCTCAAATAGGATTGCAGCAACTGTCGGCGTTCCGCTGGTTCGGCCGCAAGCAGGGCATCCCTCCTTTCGCTCGTGCGGCTCGCTGGCCGGGGAACTTCAGCTTCCTCACGCGCCAGTTCCGAGAGCAGTGGCGAGCCGTTGCCGGCCGGAACAAACTCTCGATACTGCTTCCAGTTGACCGGCACCGCCACGACCTGGGCGGCGCTTTGCCCGAGCAGTCGTCCCAGCATTTCCAGCGCTTGCCTGGGTGCGATGCTGCTGATTCCCAGGAGCGCGAGGCGCGCCGCGAGACGCTTGCCGCCCACCGAATCCGCGAATCCCTCACCCGCCCAGGCGCCCCAGTTGACGCTCAGGGCCGGCTGACCTTGGGCTTGCCGGTGATGCGACAGCGCATCCAAAAAAGCGTTGGCGGCGGCATAGTTCCCCTGACCGGGCTGGCCCAGCACGGAACCCGCGGAAGAGAAGAGGACGAAGAAGTCCAAGGGATCTTCCTGGAGCAGGCGATGCAGCAGCCAGCCACCCATCACCTTGGGCCGCAAAACCGTCGTCAGTGCCGCCGCATTGAGTTGCACCAGCAGTCCGTCCTGCAATACGCCTGCCGCGTGCACAACACCCCGGATCGGCGGCCAACCCTCCGCGCGAAATTCGTCCAGAAAGCCGCTCAATTCTCCTTCATCCGCCACATCGACCGACGCCAGATGCACGCAGGCTCCCAAAGATTCCAGTTCCCGGATGGCGGCGATTTGACGGGCCAAGTGACTTCCTGCTTCCACCGAAGGCCAGTTCGCGCGCGGCGGGAGCTTCGTGCGTCCCAAAAGGATCAACCGCCGCGCCCCTTGCTCGACGATCCAACGCGCGACCAGGAGGCCGAGGTCTCCTAGTCCTCCGCTAATCAGATAGCTACCGTCCGTCCGCCACCGGAGCGGAGGGGCTGACGTGGCCGATGGGCGCTGGCGGAGCAAACGGGCCACGTATCGCCGCCCTAGACGAAACGCAAGTTGATCCTCTCCATCTGCACTTAAGATTTCCTCGTACAACTGATGAGCGGCAACGTCACACAGCGATGCCCCGGGTTCCAGGTCCACCAGCCCGCCCCAGAATATCGGGTGTTCCTGCGCAATAACGCGCCCCAATCCCCAAAGCAGTGACTGCGCGACGGACAACAGCGCGGACTTTTCTCCGGCCGCTTGAGCACCCTGCGTAATCAACCACAGCCGCGGGAGGTCAGGCGATTCCATCCGGGCCAGTTCTTGCACCAGCAGCAATACACTGCCGCAGCCCAAAGTCTGGGCGGCATTCAGCGAAGCCACGGTGGTCTCCTCTGGACAGACAACATCAAGACTCCAGAGATGGACAATTCCACGACAGCCCGGCTGATCCGATGCCATAGCCGCCTCGAAGAGATGGCGGATATCTTCCGGCCGTTCGGGACGGATGCGAAAATGCTGGCCGTCCGTTTGCTCGTATGTTTCCCCGCGAGAAACCAGAATACTCCGTTCGCCCCGCGCTTCCAACAACGCGGACAGCGCATTTCCGACGCCACCGCTGTCGGTAAAGATCAGCCAGCTTGCCCGGCTGGCTGGTGAAGAGGGTTTTCCTGCCGCACGTTCTTTGGGCTGCCACTGGAACTCATAGAGCCAGTCGTCGAGATTATCAACAACCGCGCGCGGCGTGTCTTCAACCAGGTGTTCAAAGCGCAGTCCTTGAATCTCAACCGCCACGCGTCCCGCTTCATCGAGGAGCTGCACTTCTCCCGTTGTGGCATTTGCCTCCCGATGCTGCACCCGGGTGTGACTCCATAGATGACGGCCCGGGCGCCCGTGAACCCGGAACCGGTCGATGCGGATCGGCAGGTGGATTCCTTGTCGGCCGTTTTCAGTCGCTTCCGCGGCAACCGCCGCCCCAAAAGCCTGCAACCCGGCATCGAGAATTGCCGGGTGAATTTGAAAGCCATGAAACTCCACATCCGACCCCTCCGGCACGTGCACTTCACCCAACACATCTCCATTGTTCCGCCACAACTGGGCGATGCTCTGAAAGAAAGGACCATAGTGAATGCCGCTTTCGCCGAGTTTCCGGTAATAATCCTGGCCGGAGATCTTCTCGGCGCATCGGGTTCGCATCTCCGTGAGCGTCTCCTGCCCGGTCTCCGGGAGGAGGATGCTGTCGTCCTGTGCAAGGCAGATCTTGCCGGTCGCATGCAGCGTCCATACTTTACCGGAGCAACTGTAGATGTGAAAGAACGCCGCTCCATCTGCGCCCGGAGAGAGGATCACCTGAATCGTGCAGGTTCCGCCCTCGGGCAGGAAAAGCGCCTCGCGAAATTCGATATCCTTCAGTGCAATGGATTGCGCTCCGAAGACTTCAACCGCGGCGGCCAGAGCCATCTCCACATAAGCCGAGGCGGGCAGCACGGCGACGCCTTGGATGCGGTGGTCATCCAGATAAGGCAGGGAATTCTTGTCCAGCGTGGTTTCCCAGAAGTGGGTTCCTGCCGGATGCGCCGCTTGGATATGACGGCCCAGCAGAAGATGGTTTCCTAGCCCGCTCCGGGAGGCTTGCTCCCGGTGAGAGCCGGTGTCCCTTGCTGAGGGTTCAAACCAATAACGCTCCCGTTGCCATGGGTAGAACGGGAGTGGAACGCACCGGCCTCCGGTCGGATAGAGCCGGTTCCAGTCAACCGGGTATCCCAAAGAATAAAGCATGCCCAGTGATCCGAGCAGGACCGTGTGTTCATCTTCCTCACGCCGTAGCGAAGGAAGCACGGCGCCTCCCTGGCCGAAGTGATGAAATCCTTGCTGCATGGCGCTGAGGAGAATCGGGTGCGGGCTGATTTCCAGGAAGATATCATGCCCATCTTCCACCAGGCGCTGAACTGCAGGGGAGAAGAGCACCGGCTCCCGCATGTTCCTCGCCCAATAAAGCGTATCGAATTCCAGCCCGTGGATAATCTGGCCGGTCACCGTCGAGTAGATCGGCACGGATTCCGCCTGTGGCTGCAGCCCTTCCAAAGCCTGCAGTAAATCAGCGCGCAACGGCTCCATCTGGGGGCTGTGCGAGGCAAAATCGACCTTCACCATGCGACAGAAAATGTCGCGACGCCGCAACGAATCCAGAATGGCAGCGAGCGCGGCCGGATCGCCTGACAACACTGTCGAGGTGGGACCGTTGCTGACCGCGATGGACACGCGATCTTCGAAGCCGACCAGGACGCGCCGAGCTTCCTCGATGGAAAGTTCCACCGCCGCCATGGCCCCTTGCCCAATGGTGCGCTTGAACAACCGGCTGCGATGACAAATGACCCGGACGGCATCGTCCAAACTAAGTGCACCGGCGACGTATGCAGCCGCGACCTCTCCCAAACTATGGCCTACCACAGCCTGCGGCTCGATACCCCACGAACGCCACAAGGCGGCCAAAGCGATTTCAATCGCAAAGAGGGCCGGCTGAATGATATCGACTTCGTTCAACCGCGACTGAGCGGCATCAATGGTTGCGAGTTCGGCGAGTAATGACCAATCTCCGTACGGTCGCATCGCCCGGTCACAGCGTTCGATGACCTCCCGAAAAACGGCTTCCTGCTCCAACAACCGCCGCCCCATGCCAAACCATTGGCTCCCCTGCCCCGGAAACACAAAAACCAGCTTTCGCTGGCGCGCGGAAAGCCTGCGGCCAGACGACAAGCCGGGACGAGCCTCGCCCCGCAAAAAAGCTTCCAGGCTCTCGATCAGTTGCGCCGGCGAATTGCCAGTCACCGCGAGACGGTGATCGTGGTGACTGAGCCGGACGCTGGCGGTGTAACAGACATCCGGCAATGACACCGCCGACTCCGTGGTGGCGAGGAAATTCTGGTAGGCGAGAGCGAGAGCCTGGAGGGCTTCCGGACTGCGCGCCGACAACGGGAGCAGATGGGTGCCGGTTTTCCGTTCTGCTTCCGCCATTCCTATCCTGGCTGTGGGCGCCTCTTCCAGAACCAGATGAGCATTGGTGCCGCCGAAGCCGAATGAGCTGACTCCGGCCAATGCCGGCCCGGACTCAGTGGGCCATGGACCCAGCGTCGTTTGCACCCGGAGAGGAAGCTCGTCAAAAGGAATATGCGGGTTGGGCTTTTCAAAGTGCAGGCTCGGCGGGATTTCCCGATGCCGGAGCGCCAGCGCCACTTTGATCAAGCCCGCGATGCCAGCGGCAGCCTCGAGGTGGCCCAGGTTGGTCTTGACCGACCCCAGGGCACAAGCTCGTCCCGGTGGACGTTCGACACCCAGCACTGCGCCCAGCGCTTTCGCCTCGATCGGGTCGCCCAACAATGTGCCCGTGCCGTGGGCCTCGACGTACTGAACCTTGCCGGGTGAGACGGCGGCTTGCCGGTAGGCTTCGCGCAGGACCGCCTCCTGGGCCAGCGGATTCGGCGCCATGAGCCCGTTGCTCCGTCCGTCCTGGTTCACGGCGCTGCCGCGAATGACGGCGTAAATTGGGTCGCCATCCGCCAACGCCTTTGAGAAGGGCTTCAGCACGACGACACCGGCACCCTCACTGCGAACGTAGCCGTTGGCTCGGGCATCAAATGCTTTGCAGCGCCCATCCGGCGCCATGGCGCCGGCTTTGGTGAAATTGATCGCAATCGCCGGCGAGAGAATCAGGTTTACGCCCCCGGCCAAAGCCAGCGTGGACTCACCGTTCCGCAGGCTGCAGCAGGCCAGATGGACGGCCACGAGCGACGAGGAACAGGCCGTGTCGATGGCAAGACTCGGCCCGCGGAAATCGAACAGGTACGAGATTCGGTTGGCGGCGATGCTCTGAGCATTGCCGGTGCCGGAGTAGGCATCAATTCGCTCGAGATCATTCCACTGCAGCCGGCCGTAATCGTTGGTTGCGATACCGATGAATACGCCGGTCTGGGTGCCGACCAGACGCTCGGGCACCTGCCCCGCGTCCTGTAACGCTTCCCAGGTCACCTCCAGCAAGAGTCGTTGTTGGGGGTCCATACGCAACGCCTCCCGAGGGGAGATGCCAAAGAAATGGGGATCGAACTGATCTACCTGCCCCAGAAAACCGCCCCAGCGAGTGTTCATTTTGCCCGGGGTCGCTGGGTCAGGATCGTAAAACGCCTTTTGGTCGAAGCGGTCCGCGGGAACTTCGCGGATGGCATCCTCTCCGTCTCGCAGCAACTGCCAGAACGCGGCCGGGTCGTTCGCGCCGGGAAAACGGCACCCGACGCCGATGATGGCAATCGGTTCTTTGTTCGCCTCCCGGTCCTGGCCGGCCCCGGTCGCTGACTCCGACACGTCCGGTGATCCTGCCAAATGCCGGGCGAGAGCCTCGATGGTGGGATACTCATAGGCCAGAGCCGGAGAAAGTTTTCGTCCCAGCCACTCGGCGAGTTCACCGGCCAGGCTGACCGCCTCCGTTGACCCGAGTCCGTAGCTGGCGAAGGGCTCCCGGATATCGATCTCGTGAGGCTCGATTCCCAGCCGTTCGGAAAGTTTGGAGACCAACCACGCCTGGATGACTTCTGCGTTGGTGGAATTTTCAGCCATCGCTCACTCCTCACCGGGTCTTTCCAACGTCCCCTTCAGGAAGCTGGTCTGGCAGGCATGGTGCTGCACCTTGCCGCTGGTGGTCTTGGGAATACGCCCGGCCCGGAGCAGCACCACTGTGTGGACTCGCACATCATGCTCTTCGGCCACCGCCCTCCGAATGGCCCGAACCACTGTCTCGACATCCAGCGGCAAACGCCCGTTGGGATGAGCATGCGCTTCCCCAACCCGCGGGTTGTGAGCCGCCGGTTGGTGCCGGGGATCAACTTCGACGGCGATGATCAGTCGTTCTTCGCCGGTGCCATCAACCGAAAACGCCGCGCAGCAAGACGGCCGCAAGGCCGGGTGACTCTGCTCGGCCGTCAATTCAATATCCTGAGGGTAAAGCTTGCGACCACTGATGATGATCAGATCCTTCAGGCGACCGGTGACAAACAGCTCACCGTCTTTCATAAATCCCAAATCCCCGGTGCGGAGAAACGGTCCCTCCCCGGTATCTTTCAGGTAGGCCCGACAAGCGCGATCGGTTTCCTCGGGTCGGTTCCAATACCCCTGAGTCACGCTCGGGCCGGATACCCAAATTTCGCCCACTTCCTCTGGTGCACAGGTGGTCAACGATTCCGGATGAACGATGACAATCCTGATATCGTGCAGGGTGTGGCCACTGCCGACCAGGGTCCGTACGTTCTGAAGCTGGGCGGAGGCCTCCACGACGCGGTTCTGCTCAAACGCCGCCACTTGAATCGTGCGAAACATCTCGTCCCTTAAATAACCGCCAGAAACAATCAACGTGGCTTCGGCGAGTCCATAACAGGGATGGAAGGCGCCAGAGCGGAAACCACACGAGGCAAAGGTGGCCGCAAATTGTTTCATTGTGTCGGCGCGGACTGGCTCGGCGCCGTTGTAAGCCACATCCCAACTGCTGAGGTCGAGAGTTTCACGCTGTTCGGAAGTAATTCTGCGGGTGCACAATTCATAAGCAAAATTGGGGCCGCCGCTGATCGTGGCTTTGTAGCGCGAAATGGCCTGGAGCCAGCGTAGCGGCCGCATGAGAAAGGCTGCCGGCGGCATCAGGTAACACGGACCGCCCTTGTACACCGGCTGGATAATCCCATTGGTAAGTCCCATGTCGTGAAAAGCCGGCAACCAGGTGACCGTGACACTGTCCGGGACGAGCGCGAAGAGGCGGTGAATATAAGCCGAATTGTGAAGGAGGTTCCCGTGACTGATCATGACGCCCTTCGGTTCCGCGGTGGAGCCAGAAGTGTATTGGAGCAACGCCAGGGTGTTACTGGTCACGGCCGGGTCCCGCCATTCCTGCGCCAGGCCGCCGGCAATCTTGTCAGTGGCCACCCAGCGCAGCTTCTGCAACTCGGGAGCCTGCGTGAACAGACCCTCAGTGCTGGAGAGAATCGCTGACGTGGTGAGCACCAGCGCAGGCTGCGCATCGCTGATAATGGCCCGGAGCTTGGGGAGGCTCCGCTGTGGCTGAGCCAGATTGGGTGGAGGCAGAGGGACGGCAATCACCCCGGCATATAAACAACCAAAGAACGCGGCGATGAACTCGAGACCGGTTGGATACAGCAACAGCGCACGCTCCCCACTTGCCACGCAGCTTTGGAGCAGCGCCCCAATACTTCGGGCCTGGCAGTCCAACTCCGGACCGCCCAGCTGACCCCCTTCCGCTTCTCCATCCACCAGATAGGTAAAGGAGGTATAGGTCCGCTGTCCAGGCTGTTGAAGCGCTCGCCAGCGAAGGATTTCGACGAGTGTGGAAAACTCCGCGGTTGGATCAGTAGGGTCAGACTTCATCCGTACCACCTCGGAAAAAAATAAGTGTCCATGCTGTACAAAATAAAAACCCTTTCTCCGTTGTCCCACTTGTCCGCTCCGAACAACGTTGTTGCGGTTTGCGGCAGTTGTTGTTGATCAAATTGAAAACACTCAATTTGGAAAAATATACGTATGGAATCCGGGTAGGCGCTATGGGGTGTTTTCCCCATATGAGATTTCGTTGGTAAGATTGGGGTCCGGCCGCCTCCACCCCATCAGCCGCCACCGGAGAAACCATCGTCCGCCCGCATATGTCGCGCTTTACTTCAGATTCTTTCTCAAGAACGCGAGGATACTGGCAATGGAACTGCCGGGACCGAAGACCGCCTTGATGCCCAGTTTCCGGAGCCTCTTCACGTCCTCGTCAGGAATAATGCCGCCGGCAAAGACCAGAACGCCCTTCACCTTCTCCTGTATGAGCACTTCTATCACGCGCTGGAACTGCGCCATGTGCCCGCCGGACAGCGAACTCAAACCGATCGCGTCCACGTTCTCTTGAATCGCCGACGCAACGATCTGTTCCGGCGTGTTGCGAATGCCGGTATAGACGACTTCCAGCCCGGCTTCGCGCAGGCCCATCGCCACGACGAGCGCACCGCGCTCGTGCCCGTCGAGTCCCGCTTTGGCGATGAGAACTTTGAGGGGACGCTTCGATTTCATTTCTTCATCGGGTCATACGCTATGGGAAGGCCGGTGCTCGCCGAACACAGTCCGCAACACCCGGCAAATCTCGCCGAGCGTAACGTGGCTCTTCACGCAGTCCACGAGAACCGGCATCAGATTCTCCGAACTGTTTGCCGCTTTTTCCAACGTCGCCAAACACTGTTTAACCTTGCCGGCGTTCCGTTTTTTGCGCAAGGCCGCCAGCTCCCGTCGGCGACGCGGTTCAAGACGTGGATCCACCGGCTGTGACTTCGCCTTCAACGGCTGATCGCTGACGTATTCGTTGACGCCGACGATGATCTTCTCCCCGGCTTCCACGGCCTGCTGGTGTTTGGAAGCGGCGCGATAAATTTCCCGGCGCACGTATCCGCTCTCGATGGCCTTGAGCATCCCACCCAGATTATCAATTTTGTGCAACTGGTCGCGCGCCTGCTGCTCGAGGCGGTCGGTGAGTGACTCGACGTGGTAGCTGCCGCCAAGCGGGTCGGGCTCAGTGGTCACGCCCGATTCGTGCGCAATGATTTGCTGGGTACGCAACGCGAGCAGCGCCGATTCTTCGGTCGGGATCACGCTGCCCTCGTCCTTCCCATTGGTGTGCAGGCTCTGCGTGCCCCCCAGGACAGCCGCGAGCGCCTCCAGGGTCGTACGGACGATGTTGTTGTCCGGCTGCTGAGCCGTGAGCGTCGAACCGGCGGTCTGCGTGTGGAACCGTAACACCATCGAGCGTTCATTTTTCGCGCCGAATTTTTCGCGCAGGATGTGGGCCCAGAGCCGCCGCGCGGCGCGGAACTTGGCGACCTCCTCGAAAAAATTGCTGTGGCAGTTGAAGAAAAAAGCAATGCGCGGCGCAAAGCTGTCCACCGCGAGCCCTCGCTCGATGCACGTCTGCACGTAGGCGATCCCGTCGGCGAGTGTGAACGCAATCTCCTGCGCCGCCGTGCAGCCCGCCTCGCGCATGTGGTAGCCGCCAACGCTGATCGTGTTCCAGCCCGGCACTTCCTTCGCACAGAATTCGACAATGTCGGCGACCAGGCGCAACGACGGTGTTGGTGGAAAAATGTAGGTGCCGCGCGCGCTGTACTCTTTGAGAATGTCGTTCTGAACCGTGCCGTTAAGCTTCGACCACGGCACGCCCTGTTGATTCGCGACGACGAGATAGAGCGCCAATAATATGGGAGCCGTCGCGTTGATCGTCATCGAGGTGCTCACCTGGTCCAGGGGGATGCCTTTGAAGACCCGCTCCATATCGGCGAGTGACGAAATTGCCACCCCCACGCGGCCGACCTCGCCGAGTGCCAGCGGGTCGTCACTGTCGTAGCCGATTTGCGTTGGCAGATCAAACGCCATCGAGAGTCCCGTCTGACCGTGCGCGAGCAGGTACTGGTAGCGCCGATTCGTCTCCGCCGCCGTGCCAAAGCCCGCATACTGGCGCATTGTCCACAACCTCTCGCGATACATCGTGGGGTAAATGCCGCGCGTGAACGGAAACCGGCCGGGCTTTTCCTGCGGTTCAGTCATGGTTGCTCGCACATTTCGATCAACACGCCATGCGCGCTCTTGGGGTGGATGAACGCGATGTGGACGCCGCCGGCGCCGATGCGTGGCTCCTCGTCAATCAGCCCGATGTTGGCGACTTTGAGCGCTTGCAGATGCCCGGCTAATTTATCGGTCGCCAATGTCAGGTGATGCAGGCCTTCGCCGCGCTTGTCCAGGAACTTCTGCACCGGGCTGTCCGCTGCGGTTGGCTCCAGCAATTCGACGGTGGCTTCGCCCGCCGCCAGGACAGCGACGCGCACTTTTTGCCCGGGCACATTTTCGGTACGCAGATGCTTCAAGCCGAGCGTATCCACCCAGAATTTCTTTGCCTCATCAATGCTCTTGACCGCGATGCCAATATGGTCGATGCCTTTGATCATAGCGCGGCTGCAAGCAATACCACAGGTTGTGACGCCCCGCCAAGTTCATTCCGCGCCGGATGATGACGACATGGAATTTGCATTCCCATCTCGCATGGTTCAAGCTCTCATATACATGATTCATTTTTTGAATCTCCTATTGTTGACCTCGAGCGGTTCACAACATGGCTTCTCAAGCGCCTCTAGAAGCTGTCAATCTCCAGGAGTCTGCCCGGCAGAGCCGGGAGGTTTCCAGGACCATCAACTCCTCCAGTACCAAATGCGAAACATGAAAAAACTGCTGTCCTGGACCACGCAGGCCATGGCCAGTCCAATCGCATGGCAGGCAAACCGGCACGGTATTGGGAAATCGACGTCCGGTTTTTACAACAAATCACCGAATCCGAATATCTCTACGAAAAGTTGGTTGAACTTCCGGAGCCGGGCCGCTCTGTCCCGGCGATGTTCAATCCCGGCTTGTCGGAAAATGGAACGGCCAACCGGGTTTCCCTATAGGACGTATGTACTTCGGGCATTTCATGATTGGACCACCCAATGTCTCATGCTGGTCAGGATGGCATTGTGATCTGTCTTCGCCGACCACATCATCAATTCCGGCATCATCTGTCCGCAAAACGACATATGTGATGCACCTACTTGTTTTTGGATGCAGGAGAGTTGTTTTCAACATTTTCCTTCACGGCGGCAACCATCGCATCCATTCCCTCCCTGATCTCACCGACCTGCGGATGTACTTCCTTGATGAGGTCATGTTCGAGCTTGGATAACTTTTCGATGCGTTTGCCCTGCGCGCGAAGTTGATCTAGAAAGGCGTTCTGTTTGGTTGAAATCCTATACATCCACAAAAAACAAACTACCCAGCAAAGGGTTCCAATCAAAGTCAGCCAGAAAGCAAAGTCAGTTTTATCCATCACTCATTCTTCCTATTCTTGACGGAATATTACCCGTTGGGCCGGTCCATGGCCATGGGGTATAACCCCTACTATGGACAAGCCAGGTTCCTCCCATTTGCCGGCTTTTCGGAGGGGCGGTGGCACCCATAATCCGCGGTAGGGTTACACCCCATAGGAAAAGCAATGCCCATCGCGTAGTGTCGTCCCAGAAAGTGGTCACAAACGAATTGTTATCAAAAAACGAAAGAAAAACTATGCATCTATTATTATTCTCACCGGTTCTTGCCAGCGGCATCTGGATTGGCGGCGGCGTGGGCGGCCTCATCCTCGTCATCGTCGTTGTGGTTCTATTGCTCCGTTAACTGATGGCCATGGCGGGAGACCGGCCCAGACAGCTTGGTATTGTATCATTTTGAATCCGGCAACTTCTAAGCCAATCACTTGCTCCTTTTGTCTGGAAAATCGGTAGTGGTACGTTTTGAATTTTAGGCAGCCAGATGGCTGGCTGAATTGAAAATGAAAAGCGGTAGCGGCTGCCCAGAAACCAGATGGCATTCCCATTTTCCGAAGAGAACCAACTTATCGCCTCGTTTCCATTTCGTTGACCTGTCGGAGCGAATTGAACTCGCGCAGGAAATTTGGTCATACGTCTTGTCCCGATATAAAAGGAACGCCATGTACTCCTGCCCTTTGTCTGGCAGTTGCGGCTTGGATTGCACAATTCCTTTAAGTGTAATAGCCACAGGCTTAGTTTATCAGTTTTACGATTTCTTCCAAGCTCCAAATATGGTCTGAAATTCCCGCCTCCATTGCTGGCGTCACGCGCAAGATTTGATGAACACGGGCAAAGTTGTAATGCATGTAGTGAAGGGCAATAGCCGCCTCATGATTTTCGATTTTTTTTAGAAAAGGCGTTGGTCAATCTGGTAAAACGACGCATCTGCATCCGCATTGTCAGGTTTTGACGTTCCGTATGGCTCGTGGAAATATGCATCCGTTCCGGCTTGCCCGAAAGGGTCGTCATCCACCACGAGGAAACGATGGCGAGGATTGGGTTTCCGTTGAACCGGCGCGCTGTCCGACTTCCCGGTTTGAGCAACATTTTTAGCTGTCATGATAAAAACTATACGCCTGAAAAATTCGAGGATGATATGGGTATTTACCCCAGGCCAAACTTGATGAATCCAACCCCGACACGGTGGGTCGGACGGAAAGCGAGTGAAACCTGATGCGACGGAGAAGAGTCCGAGCGAGGCGGAGGATTCCAAAAGTTTCCGGTGCAAACAAGGTCCTTCGCGTGTTCAGCGAAACTGAATTTTTCTTTGGAGCACCGGTGGTTTTCGCCTCAAAGGGACGGCGGATATTATCCTCTTCATGCCTTGCGAATAACAACCGAGACGTTTGTCCCCCCGAAACCGAAGGCATTCACCATCGCCGTCGGCACCGTCTGCTCCCGCGCCGCGTTGGGCACATAATCGAGATCGCATTCCGGATCGGGGTCGTCCTGGTTGATCGTCGGAGGCACGAAGTTGTCCTCCATACCAAGAAGGACTGCGATCAACGAAAGCAATCCCGAGGCCCCCAGCGTGTGGCCAATCATCGACTTGATGGAACTAACCGGGATCTCGCGGGCGTGCGCTCCGAAAACCTTCTTGATTCCCATCGCCTCCGTACTGTCGTTCAAGCGGGTTGATGTCCCGTGAGCCTGAATATGCGAGATCTGGTTCTTGCCAAGGCCGGAAGCCGCCATCGCCGACTCCATGCATTCAACCTGGCTCGGCAAATACGGCGCAACAATGTCGAACGCGTCGTTTGTCTGCCAACTCGAAAGAACCTCCGCGTAGACCCGTGCGTTGCGTTTCTCGGCGAGACTGGCACTCTCCAGAACGACGAAACCACACCCCTCCGAAAGCACCATGCCACTACGATTGCGGGTGAAGGGACGCGAGGCTCGCGCCGGCTCGTCATTGAAGTCGCGCGTCAACACCGTAAGCGCATCCCAGACACGGAAATATCCATGAAAGATAGGGCAATCCACTCCTCCAACCAGAATCAGGTCGGCCTTACCCGAACGGATATAGAGATCAGCCAGATCCAGAGCTACAAGCGCCGACGAACAGGCGGCGACGACCGTGTTGCTGAGCCGCCGAAGGCCGTGGCGAATCCCGATCTCGGACGCCGCCGCGTTGTACATCGCGCGAGGCACGGTGGTTGGTCTCAAGCGGTGTTTCTGGAGAGCATAGAAGCGATGGTAGGCCGCCTCGTTTGTCCCGACCATCCCGCATCCGGTCCCCAGCACAATGCCCTTGCGCACCGGGAGCTCCAAAAGTCCGTTGAGACCACTGTCGGCGACTGCCATCTCGGAAGCGATCAGCGAGAAAAGAGCCGCCCTGTCCAGGCGCGATTTGGCCTTTCTGTCCGCCCAGAGCGGATCGATCTTGTCGTCATCTATGAATCCGGCAATCTTCGTGTCGCAGTCGGCCAAATCGAAATGCTCGACGCGTCTCACACCCGATTCGCCGGCGCGAATGGCCGCGCGGAATTCATCCTTGCCAACTCCGTTCGGGCTAAGGATGCCGATGCCCGTGATCACCGACCGCTCTGTCATACGTAAATCCCCTCCCCACTATTTTTCTCGAACTGATGTGGGCATATTCGACGCGTTTCCCATCGACTTTGGCTTCTTCGGTTTCCCATCCTTGCCCTGCCGACCACCTCCTTGGCGTCGTTAAGCCTGGAATCATAAGTCACTGCAAATGCCCGCTGGTTTTCAAATTCCAATCTGGCCGAAATAAATGTATTCCAGGCACGAATTATCACTCTGAACCCATCGACATTCATTATTCACCTTGAAATCTTTTACGGTCTGTACGTTCACGGCGGTTCCGGCAGAGACAGCCGCCAGCGCATTTATCGCCGCTATCGTTTTAACTGAAACGGGTCATCCACCGGAATGTCCCGACTCCGCCCGCTCCCGGTTTGCCCCGCACCGCCCGGGCAAACCATTGGAGCAATTTGTCCCGGCTATTTCCGGTCGTGATCCGGCCCGGACGCCTTCAAGTCTTCCTTACCGTCCTGATGCGCACCATCGGGCCTCCAATTTTTTGGATACTTCTGAAGCATCTCCGCGTGATGGTTGGCCGGGGAATCATGGAAATCCATCCTCACTGACGGTGAAGCCAGCAACACATCAACCGAGACACCCTGCGGTGCCGGTTGGGAAACCCATGCGCCGTTCTCCAAATAAGCGTATTGGTGCCGCTGGCTGTTGTAATAGAGGCCATAGTTCGGGTAATAAACGTAGTCGTCCTGGACCACGACTACCGGCGGCGCCACCACTACCACGGGCGGTGCCACGACTATCCCCACGTTCAGCCCACCGGCGTAACCCGTGTTTGCGGTCAGCATTGTCAGGAGCACAGCGCCCAATATGAATCCAACCCCGTTGGTTTTGAAGAAGAGTTTTTTGTTTTTCATGGGATGAGAATAACCGGTGAAACGTGCCGGTGCCATGGGGTGAAACCCTAAGCACAAATCCCGCCGCAAATTGATTCAATTTTGTTCGGATGACTTTGCTGACGCCTTGAAGCCAACATTGATAGTTATGTGGGCAATGCCGCAGTCTCACTTGCAGGTAAGTATTGAGAAAGGCAATTATGAGCAATGACGAAAACACCCTGTTTGCAGGTTCGAATCCCTCAGCGCCCACCAGTTTTTATCACATCAAGAAAAAAGCGGCCGGGAAATTGGAAGGATGGTCGGGGCGGTGAGATTCGAACTCACGACCTCTTGTACCCGAAACAAGCGCGCTACCAGGCTACGCTACGCCCCGACGTGGACAGACAAGACTGCCAGTCCCGGCCCAAAATGCAACGCGTAATTTTTGAACCAACCGGAGGAAATACCGCTCCAAACCCGGCAAAGAAGTTGCTCCCCTGTTTGTCCTGGGGCAAGCTAGGCGGTCATGACCGGAGCCGGCACACAATTGGATTCCTTGCGGTTCAGCAGTCTTGAATCAAGACGGCTCGCCTGGGTCTTTGCCCTGTCGCTCCTGGTGCATCTGCTGGCCTGGGGCGGTTATGAAGCCGGCAAGGAAATCAATCTCTGGCAAAAACTTCATCTGCCGCCGCTGATGCTGTTTACCAAAATCAAACCGGCGGCACCGGCGCCTCAACCGCCTGAATTGCAATTTGTAGATGTGAACCCCGCACAGGCAACGGCCGAGGCGCCGAAGAACGCCAAATATTATTCCAGCCAGAATTCGCGCGCCGCAAATCCGGACGCAAACCGCGACGCGAACACACCGGAATTGAAAGGCACCCAGGTCGAGGTTGCGAAAACCGAGGACGTTCCGCGGCCGGATTTTTCCAAACTGCAACCCGCCATGCAGCCGTCCCGGGAGGAACTGGCCGCGCGTCAGCAAAACGCCGGTGATTTGACGCTCGGCAATCCGTCAGACACCCCATCGGCGGAACCGCCGCGCCCGCGCACGCTCCAGCAGGCGCTCGCCCAGCAAAACCGGCTGCCCGGCGTGAAAATGAAGCAGGACGGCGGCGTCCGGCGCGAAGCGCTGGTGCCGTCGCTGGATGTGCAGGCTACGCCCTTTGGCGCGTATGATGCCGCCTTCATCCAGGCGGTGACGCAGCGCTGGTACGATCTGCTGGACAGCCGGCAATTCGCCCGGGACCGCAGCGGCAAGGTGGTCCTGCGATTTCGCTTGAATTACGACGGGCGCATCTCCGATATGGAGGTGATGCAAAATAGTGTGGGGGATTTGTTGGGCTACGTTTGCCAGAAGGCGGTGACGGATCCCGCCCCCTTCGCCCAGTGGCCGACGGACATGCGGGCGATGGTGGGTCAGGATTATCGCGAGATTACCTTCACGTTTTATTATTATTGAGCCGTTGCCATTGCCGAACATTTTATGGACATACTCATTTATATTTTACTGGGCGCGACCTCGGTCGTCGGACTGACGTTCATTGTCGAGCGCGCGCTGGCATTGCGCTGGAACAGGGTCGTGCCGGCAGAAATCACGCAGGCCCTGGCGGCCTGCCGGACCCGCGAAGACACGAAAATGGTGTGTCGGGTCTGTCAACGGAAACCCTCGCCGCTGGGGCGTTTGTTGTTGCTTGCCTCCGAGCACCTGGATTGGCCCAAGGCTGACAACGTGGACGCGCTGCAAACCGCCGCCCGCCACGAAATCATCCGGCTCGAACGCGGTCTCGTCGTGCTCGAAATCATCGTCGGCATCGCCCCACTGCTCGGCCTGGTCGGTACGATTGCCGGCATGATGACCTTGTTCAGCGACATAGGCGTTACCGGTTTGAACGATGCCGCGCGACTGGCCAAGGGGATCGCGCTGATCTTGAACGCGACGTTGATGGGTCTGCTCATTGCGATTCCCTCGCTGATTTTCTGGAGTTACTTCAGCAAAAAAGTCGAGGTGTTCGCCGTCGAGATGGAGGCGCTCTGCGATGACTTCATTCGCCGGCAATATTCCGAAACGGCGCCGGGTGTCCCGAATCCGGTGACGGCAAACACGCCACCTGCCGAAGTTCCCACCCCAGACGCCAAATCCCGGAGGCCCGACGCCAAACGTCCCGCGCCGGAAGCCAAACCCCGGACCCTGGACCCCGCCTGACATGCGTTTTTTTGTCCGCAAACGCCGCACCACGCCTGCCGTCATCATCGTCGCGTTGATTGATGTGCTCATCGTGTTGCTGATCTTCCTGCTGGTAACCACCACATTCAAGCAACAGGCGGCGTTGAAACTACAGTTGCCCGAATCCTCGCAGGCCAAAAAAGCCGGCGCGAACGAAAACCCGCCGTTCGTGGTGAGCATTGACTCCAATGGCATGTACTTTGTGGAAAAACTGCCGGTCACGTTCGATCAGTTGCAGGGCGAACTGGTTGCCCGGGCGCAGAAAAATCCGCAACTCGTGCTCGCCATCAACGCCGATGAAAAAGCGCCGTGGGGAAAAGTGGTGAAGGTGCGCGACGCCGCCGCCAAAGCGAACATCAAAAACCTGGTCGCTTACACCAGGGAGACAGCCAAGCCGTAACAACGTAGGACAGGCTTCCAGCCTGTCTCCATCTAAAAATAAAAATTCAGAGACAGGCGCGACGCCTGTCCTACGATTATTTCAGCAATTCTTCCGCAATCTGCACCGCGTTGAGCGCCGCGCCTTTGAGCAGTTGATCGCCGCTCACCCAGAAGCACAACCCGTTCTCCAGCGCGCAATCCTTGCGGATGCGGCCGACTTCGCAGTTGTATTTCTCCGAGGTGAACAGCGGCATCGGATATTTGTTCTTCTCCGGTTCGTCCACGAGATCCAGGCCGGGCGCCTGTTGCAAAACCTTGCGCGCGGCGTCCACACTCACCGGCTTTTCAAATTCCGCGCTCACCGCGATGGAATGCGACCGGTAAACCGGCACGCGCACACACGTCACGCTCGCCCGAAAAGCCGGGTGGTGCATGATTTTGCGGCCTTCGTTTTCCATCTTCATTTCCTCCTTGGTGTAGCCGGTCGGCAGAAATGAATCCACCTGCGGCAACACGTTGAAGGCGATTTGGTGCGGAAAAGCCTCCTTCGTCACCGGTTTGCCGGAAACGATTTCATTCACCTGCCGCTTCAATTCTTCCATCGCCTTCGCGCCGGCACCGGAAACCGCCTGGTAGCTGGAGGCAAAAATGCGTTTGCAGCCAAACGCCTGGTGCAGCGGATACAGCGCCATCAAGGTGATGGCGGTGGTGCAATTCGGATTGGCGATGATCCCCTTGTGCCCTTTCACGTCGGCGGCGTTGATTTCAGGCACCACCAGCGGGACGGCGTTGTCCATGCGAAATGCACTGGAATTGTCCACCACTACACAGCCGGCTTTGGCAGCGAGGGGCGCAAATTCCCTGGAAATGCCGCCGCCCGCGCTGAACAGCGCGATATCGACACCGGCGAAGGAATCCTTCGTCAGTTCCTTGACCGTGACATCCTGGCCGCGAAATTTCAGCTTTTTGCCGACCGATCGCGCCGAGGCGAGCAACGTCAGTTGGCCCACCGGAAAGTTCCTCTTTTCCAATGTTTTGATCATTTCGATGCCGACGGCGCCCGTCGCGCCGACCACGGCCACATGCGGATTTGGGTTCATAAAAAGGCCGTCCATTATAGCCGAAACGCGCGGCATGTCAACGCGCTGACGATAAGGTGTGCATAAATTTCTTCGCTTTCTGATTGACCAACGCCGCCGCTTATGACGGAATGTTAGCCTAGTCTATTCGAATGCCGAAAGTCTCAGTCAGAAACGGGAACGGCTCGCGGACGGCGGGCACGACAAAGTACGACGCGCATCACAAGGTGCTGTCGCAAACCTACGGCGCGTTCGCCGATTTGCGCCGGGAACTTTCTGATTCGAAGGCCACCGTCAACGAACGCGAGGACATCCTGCGCGGCTTTGCCGCCTGCCCCGATTCGCAGCGCTCGTGGCTGTTGCTCGAGGATTACTTCGAAAAACTCTCCCTTTCGCGCCGCGATTTTCCCGATACGAGCTGGTGGCCGCGGTTGCTGAACGCCCGGGGCAAGACGCGCCTGGAGGAACTGGCCTTCCTGTTCCTGCGGGCCAAACGCCCCGTGCCGCCCGAACTGCAGCCGCACGCCAGTCCCGACCGTTTTGCCCAGGCCGAGGAGGCCGAACAGGAACAAAAGCTCGTGCAGGAGCTCGAACACTGGCTGTCGCCGACCGCCCTGCCGCTGCTCGACACCCCGCGCGCCGTCCTGCGGGTCGTCTGCCGCCCCGAGCCCGATCCCGAGGAGCCTTCGCGCCATCGCCTCGTCGTGCAGTTTCTTTTGTCGCGTCCGCGTACGGGCGAAAAAGCGCGCACGCTCCGCGACATGATTGATCTCGTCGTCCGCGCCACCCATGAACAGGAGTTGTTTCCGCCCGCCGACTGGGAATTCATCCAATGGATTGCCGATACGCAGCGCAACTCCGCGGCGCGCGACGCGGACACATTGGTTCTGTCCGACGCCGAATTGCTCCAATGGCTGGCGCGCTGGGGTCATACCCCGCGCTTCGAATGCGACGGCAAACCGCTGCAATTCCACGGACAGGTTGCCGTATTGTCGCCCCATCTCGAAAACGGGGACAAGGAACTCTCCTTCACCCACTATGTCGTGCTGCCCGACGGCAAAAACCATTCCGTGGCCGGGGTGAAATTTTTCAACCGTCAGCCGCCGCTCGCGCTGGTCAACGGCACTTTTTACCTGCTGCGCAACGCGCCGCCGCCGTCCCTGCTGAAATATCTCACCAGCAAACCGTCCGTGCCGGTGCGCAAACTCAGCCATCGCCTGCTGTTGCATCTGCGCAAGACCCAGTCCAATCACGGCGTGAACTGGGAACAACTGTGCGTCACCCACAAGGCTGCGCCGCAGTTTGTCTTTGAATTGCTCGACGACACCGTGCGCCTGCGGTTGCTCGCCAAAAGCCAGCGCGACCAGAGCGTCTGGTTCTGGAACGGCCATGAATGGGTGGCGAACGAATCCAAAAAGCGCCCGGCCGACAAACCGGAAATCCTGGATGACCCGCGCCTGGAACCGGCGGCGCAATGGCTTCGCAAGCTGGATTGGTTCACCTCCGAACCCGGTCTGTGGATCGGCGATGCCAATGAAAATTTCCTGGGTTCGCTGGCCAGCGCGTGGGCGGAACGGCCCAAGGAAGCCGAATTTCTCGGCAACCCGGCGTTTCACCGCCTGTTCCTCCAACCGCGCCAGCTCAAGCCGCGACTCGTCGTCAAGGGCAGCGGCATTGACTGGCTGGCCGTCTCCGCCGAGTGGGAGGCGGAAGGGCTCAAACTCAGCAAGGCGGACCTCGAACGCCTCGCCAGCGCCACCGGCCGGTTCGTCAAGCTGCCCAACTCCGGCTGGGTGGAACTCGACACCACCGCCGTGCAAGGGGCGCACGAAGCCATGGCCGACATGGGCGTGGACGGCCTCATCGCCGTGCCGCAAAAGGTAGGCCTGGAACACGTCGCCCATCTGGATGAGGACGGCTTTGCGCGCTTTACGGAATCGCCCGAAGCCAAGGCGTTGCGCGGGCACATCCGCGATTTCAAGGGCGTGCCCTCGGTGGATTTGCCCAAAGGGTTGCAGGCGGATTTGCGTCCGTATCAGAAGGACGGTTTTGATTTTCTATCGCACCTCACGAAGATCAAGCTCGGCGGGATTCTGGCCGACGACATGGGCCTGGGCAAAACGCTCCAAACGCTCACCTGGCTGGCGTGGCTCAAGGAACGCAACACGAAAAATCCCAAGCCGTCGCTGGTCATCTGCCCGGCGTCCGTGCTGCACAACTGGCGGCGGGAAGCGAACCGTTTCACGCCCAACCTGAAAGTGCTCGTGCTGGAGAGTGGCGCAGCGCGGCACAACCTGCGCAAACAGATTCCGCAGCACGATCTGATCGTGACCAACTACGCCCTGCTCCGGCGCGATCTGGAGGAGCTGCAAAAGTTTGCGTTCCGGGCGACGATTCTGGACGAGGCGCAGTTCATCAAGAACCCCGGCGCGCAGGTCACCCAATCGGTCAAGCAGCTTAAATCCGAGCATCGCCTCGCGCTCACCGGCACGCCGCTGGAAAACCGGCTGCTCGATTTGTGGAGCATCGTGGATTTCATCCAGCCCGGCTACCTCGGCAACCAGGAACAATTTATCGAGACCTATGAGCCGCGCCTGCGCAGCGGCGAGGAAACGGCGCCCACGGTGGAGGCGCGCGGCGAAAAAACCGAGTCCGCCCAGCGCATTGCGCGCCGGCGGCTTTCGGCCAAATTGCGGCCGTTGTTGCTGCGCCGCCTGAAAAAACACGTCGCCAAGGACCTGCCCGACCGCATCGAGGAGCGACGCGATTGCCCGCTCGGCGACGAGCAACGGAAACTTTATCTCGCCGAATTGCGCCGCAGCCGCGATCAAATCATGCACGCCGTCGCGGAACAGGGCCTCAACAAGAGCAAGATGCACGTGCTGGCCGCGCTCACGCGCTTGCGCCAGATTTGCTGCCACCCGCAACTCGTCGGCAGCGACACCGCGTCCGGCAAGACCGAGACGCTGTTCGAATTGCTGGACCCGCTGGTTTCGGAAGGCCAGAAGGTTCTAGTGTTCAGCCAATTTGTCCAGATGCTCCACCTGCTCGAAAAGGAATGTCAGGCGCGGCAGATCAAAACCCACATTCTCACCGGCCAGACCAAGGACCGGCAACAGGTTGTCAGCGCGTTCCAAAGTGAAACTGCTGCCAGTGTGTTTTTGCTGAGCCTGCGCGCGGCGGGGACCGGTTTGAATTTGACGAACGCCAGTTACGTGGTGTTATACGACCCGTGGTGGAATCCCGCCGTCGAGGCGCAGGCCATTGACCGCTCACATCGCATCGGTCAGACGCAAACGGTGAATGCCTACCGGCTGATTGCACCCGGCACCGTTGAGGAAAAAATCTGGGAATTGCAGCAGAACAAGGCGCAGACCATCGCCGACGTGCTGGGCGAGGAAGGCTTCGCCCGCAGCCTCACCGCAACGGATTTGGAATATCTGTTCGCGGAGGATTAAAGCTGAAATCTTCAAAACAGAAAACATCCGCTTGACAATGGTAACATAAATGATACCATTTGAAATAAGAGAGCTTGTCGAAAATGGCGTCTCGCCATTTGGTGAATGGCGTGCTTCTCTCGACGCAGTAGCGCGGGCGCGGATTGAAAAATACATTCGCCGGCTTGAAACCGGAAATTTCGGCTCGGTCAAGGCGCTTCAAGAAGGCGTGTTTGAATTGAAAATGGATTTCGGTCCGGGTTATCGGGTTTATTTTGGACGCGACGGCAAAACAATCATCATTTTGCTCGGCGGTGGCAGCAAACGACGGCAGTCCGTCGACATCGCTGCGGCGATTGAACACTGGAAGAGATACAAACAATCGAAGAATTAGTATGGCACTGACGAGAGATTACAAACAAACGGTTTTGGCGGACATCAAGCGCGACCCAAAATTTGCGCGGGCACTTTATGCCGAGGCGGTCAATTCGCTGCTCGAAGGCGAAACCGAAGTGGGCCTTTCTATGTTGCGCGATCTGGTTCATGCCAACATCACTTTCAAGGAACTGTCGCGCCAGACCGGTTTTGGCGAGAAGGCATTGCATCGCATGTTGAGTCGACGCGGCAATCCCACCACACGCAATTTATTCGCAATCACGAGAGCCATCTGCGAGGATTTGGGCATCAAATCCAGCGTGACGCTCGCAACCTGAAATGCGCCCGCAGCCTCACGGCGACGGATTTGAAATATCTATTCGCGGAAGATTGGAACTTAGCGGCCTTTGCGGTGCGTTACAAACGGCAGGAATTGATTCGAGGTCGTTCTGGACAAAGGGTTAAACGTAAAATATGGTCGGAGCGTGAAAAAGGATAGGCTGATCTTGGCCAAGGATAGGCTGAACAACCAGCCGCCCATTATCTGTTAGGCATCATCGCGCATTTTATGATTACAGCGGCCAGAGAGCAGGATGTCGGGATGCTGATTCGCGTCCTCGTGGCATACGCAGCTTGGCTCACGATGGTCTTCGGCGGCATTCCAGATTTCATTTCAGTCTTTATCGTGATTGCAGCGCCGATGTTTTTTGGCAGCGTCATTTGGCATCTCTGGAAGATACATTCATTGTCTGCCGTGAATCGGATAGCTTTCTGCGGGGCAGTTGCTTTTTTCCTTTTCCTACAGGTTCAGATTTTTGCGATGTGCAGATTATGACGATGTTTAGTTTCACAATTGAAGTGCGACAAAATGGTTAGTAATAGACTTCGTTGGGAGTCTTGAAGCCCAATCGAAGTCGGGGAAGGTTGTTTAGCTGTTCAGCAATGCGATCGCATTGC
>Ga0181537_10001075_pt1 | contig 25436 bp, 21 predicted proteins | sample PEATcosm2014_Bin_39_FD_119765 | JGI IMG/M metagenome (GOLD analysis project Ga0181537, IMG submission 119765) | Peatland microbial communities from MTU Mesocosm Facility, Houghton, MI, USA - PEATcosm2014_Bin23_10_metaG | ecosystem: Environmental > Terrestrial > Soil > Wetlands > Peat | place...
ATCTGCAATTAGTTTGATCTGTTCGCCCGACTCGGTTCGTAAGGCTATGCAAAGACCCACGGGCCCTCCTCGATCGTTGCGGCCTGCAGACACGCTATTCCAAGTATTTCCCAAATAGGAGTTGGAGCCTTTCCTTTGTCGCTGCAGGGATTGCTTCCTTTGCCGTCAGGACGGCGAATTTTGCGGCGGAGGCACAGGCGCAGTTGCGCTCGGACGGCATGGCGGCGACGGCGGCTTTGACGACCTTGCAGGCGTTGTCGGCGTTCTGATGGAGGACGCGGACGATTTCGTCGATGGTGACGGCGTCGTGGCCTTCGCGCCAGCAATCGTAGTCGGTGACCATGGCGACGGTGGCGTAACAGATTTCAGCTTCCCGGGCGAGCTTGGCCTCCTGCAGGTTGGTCATGCCGATGACGTCGGCGCCCCAACTGCGGTAGAGGTTTGACTCGGCCTTGGTGGAGAACTGCGGGCCTTCCATGCAAACGTAGGTGCCGCCGAGTTTTCCGATGACGCCGACAGTGGCGCAGGCTGCCGCGGCGGTCTGTGCGACGGTTGCACAAACAGGATCGCCGAATGCGACGTGGCCGACGATGCCATCACCGAAGAAAGTGGAGATGCGATGGAAGGTGCGATCGATGAACTGGTCGGGAACGACGAATTCGGTGGGCCTGTGCTCTTCTTTGAGCGAGCCGACGGCGGAGACGGAGAGGATGCGCTCGACGCCGAGTTTTTTGAAAGCGTAGATGTTGGCGCGGAAGTTGAGCTCGGAGGGTAAAATTCGATGGCCGCGGCCGTGGCGCGCAAGGAAAGCGACCTTGCGGCCCTCGAGTTCGCCGAGGACGAGAGGGTCGGAGGGATCGCCGAAAGGCGTCTCGACGCTTACTTCGTGCTGGTTGGTGAATCCGGGCATGGAATAGAGTCCGCTGCCGCCGATGATGCCGATCTCTGCCTGAGGCAAATGTTGCGCTCCCTTTAGGCGGGCATGAGTAGGAGACCCGCGCAGATTGTGGGCCAAACATTTCAGTATAAGGGGTGAAGAAAGGCTGCGAGGAGCGGGACGCGGATGGATACGAGCCCCAAACGAAGAGGGCCGAAGGAATGGATCCTTCAGCCCTCTTCGTCCCCCATGGTGTGAAGCGATCTGCGATTACTTGATGAGGACCACGTTCATGCTCCAAGGAGTGAGCGTGAGGGTGAGCGGCAGGTTCTGCGCGCCCATGTCGGTGGTGCTGGATCCCGCCCAGACGGGGCCACCGGCATTGGCCGGATTGGTCTCGTCGTAGATCGCCTTGTCGTAGGTGATGACCGTGACGTCGGTTGATGAGGCTGCGCCGCCGGAAAGTGTAACGGTGGCCACTTCATTGGAGGTTTCGCTGAGGTTGAAGAGCACCAGGGCTGTGCCGCCGCTGTGGGTGGCTGCGTAGGCGCGCACGTCGTTGGTATCGCCGGAGACGGTGGCGGTGAGGACATTTTCGCCAGTGACTGCGACGTTACTGAAAAGCTGATAAGCGACGGCCGTGGGTCCCATGGTTCCCAATGTGCTCCAGGGCGAGCAGGTGGAATCCGAAGGCCCGTCGGAGAAGACGTTGTAAGCGCCGAAATCCTGCCAGCCATAAATGGGGTTGGCGGTGGTGCCCATGTATCCGGCGGTGCCATTGCAATTGCCGAAGCCGATCCACCATGTTGCGCGGGCTACGCCGTCATTCATCATCTCGCCGAGGAGCTGGCCGGCATACAGGGCTTGAGTGATCGACATGGATTGCTTGCCAGGATTGGAGGAGACCGATCCCATCTCACCAACATAGATAGGCGTGTTGGGCACCCCCGCCGTGACCAATTCTGCTTTGAGGTTCTTTATGCTCGCGGTCAACTGTTGCGCAGCCTGGCTCACGAGGAAGGAGTCCTTTTCATTGCCTGGGTTCTGCGGATAGTAGTGGTACTCGACGAAGTTGTAGTAGTCCTTCGCATTGGATAGCACGGTTGTATCCCAAGTGGAATTACCGTCGCCAGCGCAGTCGGAGGAGCACACGTCAACGCCGACCAACACGTTCGGATTGGCCGCCTTCATCAGCGCGTAGTAGCCGCTCGTTCCAGCGACGGCGGAGGCATAGGTGGTCGGGTCGTGCTGCAGAGTGTGATTGTCGATTTCCCAGCTTCCGTATTCCTCATTGCCGACCGTGACATGGCTCAAATTTGCGCCATTTGTCAGCGCTGCTGCTGCGGTTACCCAAGCAGCGGCCTCGGTGGGATCGCCGGGACCGGTGCAAGCGGCGTCGCTGCCGTAGTCGGCGGTGAGGGCCAGATCGTAGCCGCCACCCTGCACGATGGCGGGAACGAATTGCGCGAAGGTGCTGTAGCCGCCCCATTGGGTTGAGCCGTTGGTGGTGGTTGCGCCATTGGTGGTGGAGCACTGGTAGGGCAGGTTGGACGTAGATGAGTTGCCCAGCCAGTGATAGGCGTCAGACCATGAGCCTCCGGGCCAGCGGATGGCCTTGATGCCGGCTGCGCCAAAAGCAGTATTGATGGCGGTGGCGTTGCCCACCACGTCGTACCACGCGGCGAGATTGAAGCCGAGGATCTGGTCGGAGACGGCCGGGCCGGTGTTGGTTTGGTTTACGGAGACCTGGCTGACCAGGGTTACAACGACTGCGGAGGAGTTGCCGCTGGCGGAGTTGTAGATTCCGGTGCTGGCGGTGTCGGGCGTATAGGAACCGGCGAGGACATCGCTGCCGGCGGAGAGAGAATTCGCCGGAATATCGATGGTTGCGCTGCCGCTGGACAGCGTGGTAGCCGACGAAGTGTAACCGCCCCCGGAAAGAGTGACGGATCCTGTGGGAGTGCCGTTGGCGCCGCTGACCGCAACGGTGACGGAGAGCGCCACGTTGGAATTGATGGCGAAGGACGCTGGAGTGACGGTGACGGTGGGTGTGGTCTTGGAAGCGATGATATTGATAGTGTTCATGCCCGAAGCGCCGTTGTAGATGGTGGAGCTGGCAGTGTTGGGTGTGTAGACCGCAGACAAATTGTCGGTGCCGACAGGCAGATCTCCAGCAGGGACGTTGATCACGGTGCTGCCTGCAGTGAGGTTCGTCGGCTGGGAAACGTAGGCGCCGGCGGTTAGAACCACTGAGCCGGTTGGAGTGGGGTTGCCGTTGCCACCGCTCACGGAGATAGTTACGTTGACCGATTGCGTGACGGCAGTCGTTAGTTGAGCGGGGGTCACAGTGACGGTGGGCGTAATCAACGACGCCGAAGTGACGGTGACGGAGCCGGTTCCTGTGGCGGAGTTATAGAGCGAAGTGCTGTTGGCGTCAGGCGTGTAGACGACCTTTAAAGAGTCAGTGCCTGTGGCCAACGAGCCTGCGGGAATGTTGATGGTGGCGCCGCCGGCGGTCAGCGTTGTTGCGGCTGAAGTGTAGGTGCCGCTGGTGAGGACGACACTGCCCGTGGGAGCCGGAGTACCGCTGAGGGAGACTGTCACGCTCAGAGCTTGTGACGTGGTGATGCTGGCTGCGCCGGGAGTGACGGTGACGACAGGTGTGGTGAGAGCCGGCGTTGTGACGGTGACGGAGCCCGTTCCCGTAGCCGAGTTATAGAGCGAGGTGCTGTTGGAGTCAGGCGTGTATTTGACCGTGAGTGTATCGGTGCCGGTGGCGAGCGATCCGGCGGGAATGTTGATGGTGGCGCCGCCCGCAGCGAGCGTCGTTGTGGCTGAGGTGTAGGCGCCGCTGGTGAGCACAACGCTGCCGGTGGGAGCCGGGGTTCCGCTGAGCGAAACGGTCACGCTCAGTGCCTGCGATGTCGTGATGCTGGCCGAGCCGGGAGTGACTGTGACAGTGGGGGTGGTGAGGACCGGAGCGGTGTAACCGGCGGTCACGGTCACATTGGAGTTAAGAGTGACTGAGCAGGTTTCAGTGTTGGCCGATGTGCAACCGGACCACGCGGAGAAACTGTTGCCGGAGGCGGTGGAGGGCGCAGTCAGCGTGATGCTTGTGCCGGAGTTGTAGGTACGCGAGAAGGAAGTTGACCCGTTTGCCGCACCGCTATTGTCCGCCGGCGCGACGGTGATGGAAACGCCGGTGGATGGACTTGCCGAATCTACGGTGAGCGTGTAGGTGGTGTTGCCTCCGCCGCCACCGCCGTTGTTGCCACCGCCTCCGCAAGCGGCCATAAGAGCCGCTGCGATTGTTGCCAGGAAAACTCCGGTATAACGTGTCATGCTGCGCATCACTACCCTCCAAATCGCACAAAGCTCCGCAGTGATCCAAGACTTTTTTGGAGACGGCAGGAGAGGCCCTAAAGAATCCGTACTATCTTACATGCTGTTGAAATGGGAACGCTACCATTCGTGCGAGATCGGGAGAATCTGCCCATGAATCAGGGAGGGATTGTCGCGGAATTGTCAGGACGGGACGGAAAAGAGGAGTGGTACAGCTGGAGTGGATGCGCCTGAGCGGGTGTGATTTAGACCCACACAGGCGGATTGGGTTACAGGTGAAGGAAGCGGTCGGCTCCGTAGACGAGCCCGAGGGTTACCAAAGCTATGAAGACTTCGCCGATGGCGCCGACGGCGAAGGGGCGCCAGCCCTGCTTGCCGAGGGAGCGGAAGCTGGTGCGGAGACCGACGCCAGCGAATGTGAGCAGGAACGCCCAGCGAGAGAGATTGGCGATGGACGTGAGCTGCGGCTTGGTGAAGAAGCTGAGCGTGGCAAGCAGTGAGATGAGCAGGAATCCTAAAACGAATTTTGGGAACTTGCTCCACAGGAATTCTGCCTTGTTAGTGACGGCCTGGGCCTGGCCGCGCGAGGCCCAGTAGATGGCGTAGCCGAGCACGATGAAGCCGATGAGAGCGTTGCGCGAGGTCTTGGCAAGGACGGCGACTTTGCCAGCGGCGTCGGAGTAGAGGGCGCCTGCGGCCGTGGCCTCTGCGGTGTTGTCGACGGCCAGGCCAGCCCAGAGGCCATAGGCCTTGTCGCTGAGATGGAGCGAGTGGCCGATGAGCGGGAAGGTGAAGAGCGAGATGGCGCCGAGGGCGAGGATGGCTGCGATGGCGTAGGAGGCGTCTTCGTCATCGGCGTCGATGGCGGGCTTGGCGGCGATGATTGCGGAGACTCCGCAGATGGAGGAGCCGACAGCAAGCAACGAAGTGAGCTTTGGTTTGAGTTTGAAGGTGCGCCCGAGGATGTGCATGAAAGTGAGAGAGAGGGTGAGCGCGAAGGCGATGAGTAGAAGCGAGATGCCGCCCAGGTGGAGGATATCGCCCAGGAGGAAGCGCGAGCCGAGGAGCACGATGCCAGCCTTTAGCCAGAACTCGTAAGTAGCGACGCCGGGCTCAAAAACGCGCGGAATGCCGATGGTGTTGGAGATGAGGAGGCCGATGACGATGGCCCACAGCACATATTCAATATTGGGGAAAGTGATGTGGTGGGACTTGGTGTAGGTGCCGATAGATTGCTCAATGAACTTGCCGGCGTAGCCGACGGCGGCGAGCAGGAGCAAGCCGGGGATGAGCGCGACGATGCGGCGGCCGAGGGAAAGCGGCTGGCTGAGACCGAGAGGCGTGGTGGTGTTGGCGGCGGTGGCCATAGAAATCTCCTTGCAGAAAGCGAACGTCGGGGAGCGCGGGCTCCGATGCAGAGGCTTGTTGGCTACCACCTCACGGTGGGGATGACATTGAGGCGAACAAGCAAGACAAGAAGCAGCGCGAGCGCGACGGCATAAACGTCGAGCGAGAAACCGCGCCGGGGTGCGGTTGGCTGGGACATGGGAGTCTCCGTTTGGTTGGCTATCAGGCTGAGACTTGAACGACGAGTGCAGCCAGTTGCGAGGCTGCGGTGGATTCCCGGACGGCCCAACCGGCAATGAGCAGGCTGGGCGCGGGGACCGGTTCGGCGTCGCCGAGGTCGGCGAGAGTGGTACATCGGACTTGCTGATCGAACTGACCGGCACGCGAAACAATTGCGCAGGGGAAGTCGGGCGGGAGGCCCTCGGAGAGCCACTGAAGCGCGAGCAGGCGCAGATCGCGGCCCGGCATGTAGACGACGCGCGTCGAATTTTCGCGTTCTGGGATGGCGGCAGAGTCATGTGAAGCCGCGTGATGGCCGGTGGAGAAGATGACGCTGGAGGCGGCGTTGCGGCTGGTGAGCGAGCAGCCAACGGCGGCGGCCGCAGCGAAAGCCGCGGTGATGCCGGGGACCACTTCGAATGGGATTTGGGCGGCAGTGAGGGCTGCGATTTCTTCGGCTGCGCGACCGAAGATGAGCGGGTCTCCGCTTTTGAGGCGAACGACGCGGCGATCGGCGCGCGCTTGATCGATCATGAGCGCGTGAATCTCGTCCTGCGTGATGGATTTTGTGCCGCAGCGTTTGCCAACATTGATCACCACTGCTTGGGGCGAAGCCTGCGACAGAATCGGCTGCGGAACGAGGTCGTCATGAAGAATGACGTCGGCGGATTGGATGAGGCGCAAAGCTTTGACGGTGAGCAGGTCGGGATCGCCGGGACCTGCACCGATGAGGAAGACTTTGCCGGATTCGATGGGCGCGCGGGCGAGCTGGCGCGTGGAGCAGGTGGGCGAGTCGCAGATGTCGCGGTGCGCGAGGGCGTGGAGGAGAAGCTTGCGGGATTCGCCGCGGGGTTGGGTGGCGAGGACTTCGCGGCGAAGCTGGCCGAGGTTGGCGAGCCAGGGGCCGAGGTCGGCGGGAAGCTGCTCGTCGATTTCTCGGCGGAGTCGCTGCGCGAAGGCAGGGCTCTCGCCGGCAGTGGAGATGGCGATTTGAAGATCGCCGCGACTGACGACGGATCCGAAGAAGAAGTCGCAGTTTGGAATGTCATCGACGGAGTTGCAGAGAATGTTGCGCGCGAGTGCGGCCTGATAGACCGCGGCGTTGACCGCGGGGACATTGGTGGCGGCGATGACGAGGAAGTTGCCTTCGAGGTCGGACGGTTCGAAGGAGCGGTGGATCCATTCGAGTTTGCCCTGGGCGGCGAGCTGGTGAATTTCTTCGCGAGCCTCGGGGGCGACGACGCGAAGGCGGAGGCCGGTTTTAAGGAGGCTGTCGATCTTGTCGAGCGCAACAGAACCCGCTCCGACGAGGAGACCGGGGCGACCGTCGAGATTGAGAAAGATGGGCAGAAGGCTCATGGTTGGTCCTCAGTCGGCTACGCCGTGGGGCACGCGAGCGGTGGGCAGGTCGCGCTCGACGGGGTCGAGATCAGTGCCGGCGAGCTGGGCGCGAAGTTCGTCGTTGGTGTGGCGGCCAAACCAGGCGCGGAGATTCTCTTCTGGGTGCCGGCCCGCGAGGTAGTGGCGGAGCAGACGCTCGATCGATTCAGGCACCTCGGTGGACAGGCAGCGATAGCCGACGGGGCGGGCAATGCCGGCGTGCTGGCCGACCGCTCCGCCGAGGCAGAAGTAGTAAGCGTCGGCGAGTTTGCCGTCGTGCTTGATCTTCTTGCCTTCGACGCCGATGTCGGCGATCCAATGCTGACCGCAACTATTGGGGCAGCCAGTGACGTGAAGGCGAAGCTGCTGATCGAACTGCGGCACGCGCTCTTCCATCTCACCGACGAGCCAGCGGGCGAAGCCCTTGGTCTCGGTGATTGCGAGTTTGCAGAATTCCGTGCCGGTGCAGGCGACAGTGCCGCGCCAGAAGTTGGTGGCCTCGACGTGGAGGCCAATCTGTCCGAGTTCGCGCGCGAGCTCGCCGGCTTTGGAGTTGGGCACGTCGACGAATAGCAGATTTTGCGAGACTGTAGCGCGAAGCTGGCCGCTGCCAAATTTCTCAGAGAGCTCAGCGGCAGATTCCAGTTGCTCGCCGGTGAGGCGGCCGCGCAGGATAGTGGCGCCGACATAAGAGTGTCCCGGCTGGCGCTGGGCGTGGATGCCAACGTGATCGCGAAAGACGTCGCTGGGCACGGTTTCTTCGCCGGCGGGGGCGATGGTGAAGTCGACGCGCGACTGGAGTTCGGCGAGAAAGCTGTCGGCGGTCCAGCCTTCTTTCATGAAGAGGTATTTGAGGCGGGCGCGATCGCGACTTTGGCGGAGCCCTTGCTGGTCGCGGAAGATTTCTGCAACGGCGCGCGCAGCGGGGACGGCCTGATGAGGCAGGAGGAAGGCGTTGAGACGCAAGGCGAGGTGGGGCTCGTTGGAGAGTCCGCCGCCGACGCGGAGCGAGAAGCCAACCTGGCCATCGCGAGTTGCGGGAGTGAGGCCGATGTCATTGATCTCGGGATAGGTGCACCACGAGGGGCAGCCGGTCGCTGAGATTTTGAATTTGCGCGGCAGGTTGTAGAAGCTGGGATTGGCGGTGAGGAGATGAGCAACTTCGACAGCGATAGGCGAGGCGTCGATGAGTTCGTCAGCGGCAATGCCGGCGAGGGGGCAGCCAGTGACGTTGCGAACGACGTCGCCGCAAGCACCCTTGGGCGAGAGGCCGATGGAATCGAGGGCGTCGACAACCTCAGGGAGCGACTCGATGGTGAGCCAGTGGAGTTGGATGTTCTGGCGTACGGTGATGTCGGCGAGATTGCGCGCGTACTTGCGGGTAAGGCCGCCAATGATGCGGAGCTGGTGGGCGGAGAGGATGCCGTTGGGAATGCCGATGCGCATCATAAAATAGTCGGAGGCCAGGCCCTCGCCGCCTTTGCCGCCGGTGGCGCCGACGCCGTCGCCCTGGGTGTATACGCCCCACCACTTGAAGTAGAAGGAAGCCCACTCAGGAACGACCGAGGTGCGACCCTCTCGGGCGAACTGGCGGACCTCATCGAAAGCGGCCCACGGGTTCTTGGCGAGCTTGAGGCGCTCGGAGCGTTGCGCTTTGGTTTCTTTTACCGGAACAACTTGATCCATCTACCCCTCATTGAGGATGCAAAAAGCCCGCGACAGCTAAGGCTGGTTCGCGGGCATTCGGAAACCTAGAATTTCGATAGGAAGTTCAGACCCAGGTCACCGTTGCGCGCGAGGCGGCATACAGCAGCGACAACAAGGGCAGAACGTCATGGGTTGATTTTCGCAGGAGGCTGGTGGAAATGCAACCAATTTGGTCTGAATTCAACGAAAAAGTGGGGAGGTGCTGCCTCTAAGCCGCGGAATGTCTGGGGCTTATGGGCGGGTGATCGGCTCACAGAACGGGACGCCCAAGGAAAAGCGCCGTCGCCAAGACGGACGGCGCGACCGGCTTAAGGCGTGGAGACGGCGGTGGATGGGGTCGCGCTTCGTGGCAGAATGGACGTCAGGAAATCGACCATATCTGTCGCCATTCTCGGGTCGCGGTTGGACAATGCAATCAGCACGTAGCCGCTCTGAGGCAATATGTGCATCTCTGCATTGATTCCCGGGCCGCCACCGCCGTGGCCGAATCCTCCATCAGGAAGGACATAGAATCCCATTCCGTAGTCTTTGCGAACGGCGCTTCCGCGCACTGCTTCACTGAGCAGTGCCGGGCTTAGGAGCTTTCCGGATTGCAATGCTTGCGCGAAAAGAAAAAGGTCATGAGCCGTGGAGTATCCTCCTCCGGCAGAAGTGCCGGACCACGGCAGCGTATTCGTGTTGGGCACAGGCCCGTTCGGTCCGTGCATATAGCCGATTGCGCGACCTTGAATCCTGTCAGCTTCAGGACGGGTGTCGGTGTAGAGCATTCCGGCTGGGCGATAGATGTGTTCGCGCATATAGACCGGATAAGGCTCGCCCGACACGATTTCGATGATGCGCCCGAGCAGGATGAAGCCGTAATTGGAGTACTCCCAGCGTGTGCCTGGCTCGAATGCGACGGACCGGTTGCCGAAGAGCCGGACATAGTCTGCGAGAGTACGCGTCTCCTGTCGATGCGCTTCATACTCCGGTGTAAAGATGTCGCCGGTGCCGCCGGTATGATTGAGCAGCTCGCGAATTGTTACGCGCGCCGCGAGATCTTTGTTGGGGTAATCGGGCCACCAGGTGACGATCGGTTTGTCGAGCGAGAGCTTCTGCTGCTGCACAAGCTGGAGGACGGCCACCGCGGTAAACATCTTGTTCATGGAACCGATGCAGAACTCCGTGTCAGGCGTATTTGCAATGTGGCCGGAAGCATCTGCGAGGCCCCATGCCTTATCGAGAAGAATATTTCCGTCGCGTGCGATGAGGATGGCTCCGGAGAATTGGTCGGGGCCCGTCATGGCTTTCACGTGATTCTGCACTTGCGCCCGCAGGTCCTCGTCGCCGGCTGCTGGATGTACAGAGTTGTCAGGGGGCGCAATCGGATGGCCCATCAGCGCAGCCACGACGGGAGGATTTGTGGCTGCGAGATCCATGGTCGACTCCGACCAAGCCCCGCGGCTCTCCTTGATTCGCACAACCAGATGTGTATCTGTCTGCTCCACGATCGTGTCAATGGTCATGTCTCCGGTCATCTGGTGGAGACGGAGGTCGCCTGAGACGCGATCCTCGGCTCCCCCTTTTCCATATTTGTGCCAAAAGGCGGAGATGCGGGCCGCATCTCCGGAATTGAAGGCGTCGAGCCATTGGCGAAAGACCTGAAGAGCCGGAGCTTCGGAAGCGGGCGCGGCCGCCAAAGCTGCCGCGAAGAACAAGAGCGAGAGTGAGAGAAAGGCGACGCCACGTTTCATCAGGTCTCCAAGATCGTAGCAATCTGTGCGTGATTCTCAAAGGCAATGCGGTCAGGTTGAACGAGGTGAAGAGTGATTCTAAAAGGATGGGCCGCCCGTTGAGGCGGACGGCCCGTTGGGGGTTGAGGCTACATGCCGTTTTGGGTGTTCTGATCGGGATGGAGAACACGATAGGTGGCACCGCCGCGCGACCAGACGAGAAGCAGGATGTCTTTTCCGTTGGGCACGGAGTGCACCTCGTTGGCGAAAGTCTGCGCATCCTGGACAGGATGGCGGTTGATTTCGAGGATAACGTCGCCAGGAGCGAGACCTGCCTCATCAGCAGGGCTGGCGGGGCGAACGCTCTGGACGGCGGCGCCGTTGATCTGCGAAGGGATGTTCAACTGCGAACGCAGATCGGGCGTGAGGTTGTCGACGGCAAGTCCGAGGCGGCCGTGCTGATTCTGATCGCCGCCGTTGTTGTCAGCGACTTCAGCCTCTTTGTGGAACTCGCCAACGGTGACCGTGATGATTTCAGGCTTGCCATCGCGGAGAATGCCGAGTTCGATGGAGTTGCCGGGAGCGAGTTGTGAGACCGCAACTTGCAACGCGCCGCCATTGACAATCTTTTTGCCGTTAAGTTCGCGGAGCACATCGCCGTTCTTGAGTCCGGCATGGCCGGCGGGCGAGTCGGGCGTGACCTGACTGATGATGGCTCCGGTGGCGTCGGGCAAGTTGAAGAAGTTGGCGTTGTCGGGTGTGACGTCATTCATGCTGATGCCGAGATAGCCGTGGTGGACGGTGCCGCTCTTAATGATGGACTCGGCCGATGAGCGGGCGATCTGCGAGGGAATGGCGAAACCTGCGCCGGCGAAGGAGCCGTTGCCGGTAATGATGAAGGTGTTGATCCCAATCAATTCTCCATGAGCGTTGACGAGCGGGCCGCCGGAGTTGCCGGGGTTGATGGCGGCGTCGGTCTGAATGAAGTCGCCGGGTTTGCGTGGGTCATCGGTGTAGGGGTTGGGGCGGTTGAGCGCGCTGACGATGCCGCGGGTAACGGAGAACTGAAAGTAGCCGAATGGGCTGCCGAACGCGAGCACGGTCTGGCCGGGATGGAGAGAGTTGGAGTCGCCCCAGGCGATGGTGGGCAGATCGTGCGCGTCGATCTTGATGACGGCGAGATCGTTGAGCTTGTCGACGCCGACGAGCTTGGCAGGGAAGATGCGGCGATCGTCGAGAGTGACACGGATGCTGACCGAACTGTCGATGACGTGGTCGTTGGTGAGGATGTAGCCGTCAGGCGTGAGGATGATACCGCTGCCGATGCCGTGCTCAATTTGCGGCTGCTGCGGCTGCATCTGCATGTGGCCGCCACCCGGACCTCCGAAGCCGAAGAACTGACGGAACTGCGGGGGAATGTCTTGTGGGTTGATGCCGCCGGAACTTTGTCCGCCGTCGTTGTCTTCAGCATCGTCATGCGAGCCTTTGGATGTGACGGAGACGTTGACGACGGCGGGCGTGACGCGCGCGGCGACCGCTTCAACGGCGTTGTCGAGCGAGACGAGCGAGGAGACGCTGGAGTCGTCGAGTGGAGAAGCAGTGTTGAGCGCCGCAGCATGGGCCGACGCGGTGTGGTTGAAGAGGAAGGCGCCGCCGAGGACAAGCGTGGCGGCGGCGACGGCAGGAAGGGCGAGCTTTCCGGCTCTGGCTATTAATGAATTAGTTGATGCGGACATGTGTGTTCTTCTCCAGGTGAAATTGATGGTTAAAGTTGGATCACGAACCAGCCGTTACCGATGGGGATGGCGGCGGGTTGAGCGGAATTGGACGGTGTGAACTTGAGGATGAGGCGCGTGACAGTGATGCGGCTTGCGGGCTGCGTTTTCGCGGTTGGATCGCCGGGCGAAGCGGGGGCCTGATTCATTGGCGCCGCGCTGGTGGATTGGGTGGTGTCGTAATCCGCAATGTTTTGGTTGGCGGGGTTGAGGGTTTCGACCTGCTCGAATTCGGTGTAGACAATCCATTGTTCGGCAGGTTGCGCGGGGGCGGCTGCGGGCGCAGGTGAGTGTAGAGCAGAGATCTGAAGAGCCTGGTTCCGCGATGGCGTGGAGGAGGTGCTCGAATGCGGTGTGCGATTCACGGTCGGCGCGGCGTGTTCGACCGGAAATTTGGCAACGGCCTCGACGGCGTGGAATTGCGGCATGGTGTTGGCGCGGGATGATGAGTACGCGGCGTCGGCGAGAGCGGCGGGTTCAGTATTTGCGTGTGCGACAGCAGGCCCTGCAGATGCTGTCTGAACGAAAGCAACTAGTTGCGGGCAGCGGGCCAGCGAAACGGACGCGACGAGAAGGCCGGAGCCAAGTGTGGCAAGCAGCGCGCGGGCAGCGATGGGATGCATGGCGCGCTGATTGCGCAGAATTCCGTGAACGCGGTGGACGAGTTCAGAGCGATGATGCCATGCGCCCAGAGATAGTGCTTCAGTGCGGTATGCGAGGCCGCGCTCGGCAAGTGAGGCGAGACATGCGGCGTAGGCGCGCGGTGCGTTGGTGATGCGGACAACGCCTTCGTCGCAGGCCATTTCGCGCTGTTTGGAGAGGCGGCTGTCGATGAACCAGAGCGCGGGGCTGAGCGGAAAGACGACGAGCGCCAGTTTTTGCAGGAGGTTGGTCCAGTCGTCGCGGCGGCGAAGGTGTTCTGACTCGTGGAGGACGATGTGTTCAAGTTCGGCCGGGGTGAGGCGCGCGAAGAGCCAATCAGGAATGAGAATGCGGGGCGCGAAGAAGCCGATGACGCTGGGCCGGCTTATCGATGAAGTAGTGCAGACGTCGAAGTGACGACCGGAAGGAATGCACATCGCGGGCAGATCAACTGGTGTGGCAGAGCGCCAGAGTCTGCGCAGGCGCAGCGAGTGAATCAAAAGGTCGACTGCGCGCACAGCGGATGCGACGAGCCAGAGTGCGGCGATGGCGAGGCTCCAGCGCAGATCAAGTTGGAGCAGAGGAGATGGGGAAGCTGCGGCTGAGTTATTAATTGCGGCGCTGGTGCTAGAGAGGTGCGCGAGAGGCGGGGCCAAGGGCAACGCGACGACCACGAGAAATCCAGCGGACCAGATCAGGAAGCGATGAGTTGCGGAGGTGCGCGGAGCGAGCTTGAGGCAGATTCCGAGAGCTGTGGCGAGGACGATTCCCTGCCAGAGCGCGGTAACGGCGATGGGCGCGGCAACTTGTGCAAAAGAGTGCAAGGCGGATGAAAAAGGGGATGCGAGATCGGCGAGGAAGTCGGGCATGGATCAGGCCTCCCTCGGAAGGTCGGGAGCGGCGCTGCGAATGGCTTTTTTGACGCGCTCAAGCTCATCGGCGGAAAGTTCCTCGTCGCCAAGGAGAGAGAGGAGCAGGCGTTCGCGGGAGTTGCCGAAGAAGCGATTGAGGACGTGGCGAACTTCGGAGCGACTGGCATCATTTTCAGCGACGCAGGGACGGTAAACGAAGGCGCGGCCCTCCTGTCGATGATCGACGTAGCCTTTTTGCTCGAGGATGCGGATGGTGGTGAGGACGGAGTTGTAGGCCAGGGATTCGCCCTCGGGCAGGTCGGCGACGATGTCCGTGACGGCGGATTCGCCGCGACGCCAGAGGATTTTCATCAGCCGGAGCTCGGCCTCGGTAAGCGTGTTGGACTTTTTGGGCGGCATCGTAAGTTATTGAAAACGCAAGAACGAAGCTTTGGCCTTCCTTGTTCTCAACAGTATAGACACAGAACTAATGAATTAGTTAGCGGAAAAGCTGTGGAAATTTCTAGAGCTCGCGCGGGGCTAGGCGCGGGTGTAGGTGTGCCGGGGTGAGGCGGGTTGGAGAAGGGAAAATGTGATGGCGGCGGCGGGGATTAGGAAGGCGAGCGATCCGATGACCCACATGATGACGGCTCCCAATATCTGGTCGGGAAGGGCGGCGATCTGGAAGGGATTGGAGTGCTCAAGGTAATACGGATAAACGGCGCGGTTGCAGAAGGCGAGGAAAGCGGAGAGCGCGGTGTTCACGAAGTCGGCACTGAGGAGGTAGAGGAGGATTCCCCAACTGTGAGGGCGCTGGCGGGCGGGCCAGGGACGGATGACGCAGTGCCAGAAGAGCAGAGCTGTGGAGAGAAAGCAGATGTGTTCGATGTCGTGCCAGAACTCGTGGTTGAGAGCGAAGTCGTAGGCTGCGGGGATGTGCCAGGCGAGAAAGGTAATGTTCATCGCAAACCAGGCGATGCGAGGGCGGACGAGCTGATGCATGAGGCGGCGCAGCGGACGAAAGCGAAGGAGCGGGCCAGCGATTTGGGTGCGGAGTGGAGGGGGAAGGCCGCGCAGCAGAGGCGCAACGGGCAGCCCGAGGAGAAGGAGCGGTGGGACAAGCGACATCAATATAAGGTGCTCGACCATGTGGGCGCTGAGAAGGGAATCAGCGAGCGATTCAAGAGGAGAACAGAGAGAGAGCCAGAGACTGGCGAGGCCGGCGAGGAAAGAAAACAGTCGCCAGCCGTTGAATTGTGTTGGACGGGTGCGGCGCAGAGCGAACCAACCGGGGATATAAAAGGCGGCAGTGAGCGCGATGGCGACAGTGAGGCCGATGGGACAAGACCAGTCGGCGAAGACGGATTGGAGGGCTGGCGACATTTATTGAGTGGACGGAGTCGAGCCTGACGGACTTTGGCTGGAAGGCGGCGTGGCCTCGGATTGTGAGAGTACGTGGGAGCCATCGACGGCGGGCGAGAGGTTGTTGCCACGCAGGGTCATGAGGAAAGCGACGAGCGCGCGGGTTTGAGCGGGCGAAAGAGCGTTGCCGTAGGCGGGCATGTTGCCGCCGCCTTGAAGGACCTGGCGAATCATCTGGTCCTCGGTCATGCGGGCAGCGATGGAGTCAAGCGCGGGGCCTCGCAGTCCGCCTGCTCCGCCGAGCGCGTGGCAGTTGCGGCATTGCTTGTTCTGGAGGACCAGCGCACCCTGGCGTTCAAGTGGTGAACGGCCCTGGAGACAGGCGACGGGAGTGGGTGCGCCAGACCAAGCGTCCATGATGGGACTCCACGGAGTGAAGGTGCCGAGGTGGGTGAAGACGCCGAGCGCAACGGCGATGACGGAGACCATGAGCATGGCGACGGGGCGGCGAGACCAGTGCTTTTCTCCTTCGCCGGCGACGAGAGGAAGAAGCAGCATGGCGCCGATCACGACGACAGGTGCGATGAAGAGGAAGGGCGTCTCGAGCTCAGGCGGTAAGTAGGCGAGGACGGCGTAGATCCAGAGAAAGAAGAAGTCGGGTTTAGGCGCGGTTTGGATGATGGTGGGGTCGGGCTGCCCGCTGGGACCGAAGGGGCCAAAGAAGAGCGCGCAGGCCATCACAGCAAGGAGAATTGCGGCGGCGAAGACCGCGTCTTTCCATGCGGCGTCGGGGACGAAGGGAACGCCGTCTTTGGAAGTGAGTTCGTGATATTCGCGGTCGTAGGTGGCTTTGCTCACGATGCGGCCGGGCATGGGCCACTCGCTGACGCCGAGGTGAAGAACCATCCAGACATGGAGAGCGACGAAACCGAGCAGCATGCCGGGAATGATGAAGACGTGGAGCGCGAAGAAGCGCGAAAGGGTTTGGCCGCCGAGGATCGGTCCGCCAAGCATGAAGTGGACGAGCGGGCCGCCGATGAACGGGACGCGGCTGACGATGGAGGCGCCGATGCCGAGGCCCCAGTAGGCGTCCTGATCGAAACGAAGGACCTGTCCGGTGAAGGCCATGCCGAGAGTGAAGAGCAGAAGGAAGACGCCGAGGATCCAGGTGAGCTCTCGCGGATATTTATAAGCGCCAAAGAGGAAGACCTGCGCCATGTGGATGAGAACGATGGCGACCATGAAATCAGAGCCCCAGCCGTGAATGGCGCGCAGGAACCAGCCGAGAGTGATCTGGTGATCGAGGAATTGGAGGCTTGACCAAGCCTCGGCAGCGGAAGGCGTATAGACGAGCGCGAGCAAAATGCCAGTGACGATCTGGAGCATGAAGAGCACAGTGGCGCCGGAGCCGAAGACATACCACCAGCTGGCGCTGCGGGGCGGGGTGGGATGCGCAGCGGCCTCGAGGAGCGGTTTCTCAAGCCCGAGGCGGCGCTCAAACCACGCGTAGATGCCGATGGCGCTTTGCTTGAGGCGGCTCATGCGTCGGCTCTCGGATCGGTTTTCGCGAAAGGTTGAGTATCGGCGTGGGCGGGCAGGGCAGGCTCGATCTGAATGAGCGGCTTTTCGACGCAGGCGTGGTTGGAGAGCGTGGGCATCTGCCCGGCGAAGATCAAGAGGTCGTTGTTGACGACGGTGTATTGATACTCGAAGAGGCCGCGCTCAGGTGGACCGGATGCGCGTGAGCCGTCGGCGTAGTAAACGCCTCCGTGACAAGGGCACATGAAGAGATTGGATTGCGGGAACCAGCGGACGGGGCAACCGAGATGGGCACAGTTGATGGCGAAGACCTGGAACTGATGGCCGGCGATGTGGCGAACCCAGCAGGGGATGTTGGAGGTGGCGCCGTCGGCATCGGTTGTGTATGGATTGCGGAAGTCGGCGAGGCGCGTCTGGCCCTCTGGGAAGTTGGCGATAGGACCGAGGGATACCCAGTTCTTGTACGTCGCATCGCGCCGGAACGCGGGTCCGAAGAGGTAGCCAAGAATGGGCACGGCGAGAACTACGCCGACGGCGCCGTTAAGCAGGAGGGACAGCTTGAAGAGAAAGGCGCGGCGAGAACTGCGCTGAGCGCGTTGATCGGACGCCGTGGTGGAGGAAGACGGGATTTGCGGCTCGAGAATGTGCAGCTGTGGTTGGCCGGTGGGGTTGAGGGGTTCGGTCATGGCTTTTCCTTTTGCGCGGATGCGGGAGTGGCAACCGCAGGCGAAGCAGTGCGCGCGGCCGCGATGGACTGTTGGGCGGCGGGTGCGCGATGCTGGGCGAGCCACGCGACGATGTCGGTGATTTCCTGCGGTGTGAGTGCGCGGCCCGCGATATAGGAGCGCCAGTCTGGAGCGTTGAAGTCGAGATGACCGGCGAGGACGATGCTGCGCAGGCTCTGATCGTCGACGAGAGAGAGATAAGAAACGTCGATGATGGAATGCGGCGCGGGGGATGTCGGCGTTTTGATTCCGGTGCCGTCGTTGCCGTGACAGCGCGCGCAAGCGGCGATGTAGTCGGTTTGACCGACGGCGGCATTGCCTGGCGTGTTGACGGCGTAGGGCGGAAGGGTGACGGAAGTGAATGAAGCGGGCTGGGCCCATTCGCGCAGCATGCCCTGAACAATGGCGTCGATTTGCGGATCGGTCAACATACCGCCTGAGCTCGCGGCGAATGCCGGCATCAAAGTGCCGCTTACACCTTTCGCAGCAGTGGAGCGGAGATTATCGGCACCAGCGATGGCGAGAAATGCTGGATTGTTGAGTGGAATGGCTGCGCCGCCGCGTCCGTTTTCTCCGTGGCAACCCGAGCAGTTGGATTTGTATAGGGTGTGAAAGTCGAGTTGCTGGTCGGGGCGCGGGATTTCGGCGCTGGGGCTGGGATAACCGGGAGCGTCGTTGCACGCAGAGCAGGCTACGAGCGCCGCGCAGAGCGCTAGCGCGGCGAAAGTGCGTGACAGGCGCGTCATTTCTTGCCGTCCAGTCTGGGCGGTTCTTCGCCGGGTTCTTCGGGAGCGCCGACGTGGAAACCGGCGCGGACGGCGAAGGGCAGCGCCTGGAATTGCGGTGTGCGAACCCTGGCCTGGAGATTGATGACAAAACCGCAGACGAGACCGAAGGCGATCTGCGAGGGGACGAACCAGAACCAGTCGATGCGCGCATTAAGGATGGGGCTGACAATGTTGAGGACGGAAGAGAGCAGGCCGGTCCAGAGAAGCGGCGCGATGAATCCGGCGGTGAGGATGGGAAAACGCGGGAACATGGGGAGCATGGCGCCGTAGAGCAGTCCGACGAGGAGCGAAGTGAGGATGTGAATGCCGAGCGCTGCGAGGAGGCCCTGCATGTGGAACTGAGCGAGGAATTGATCGCTCTGGCCGGCCCAACTGACGAAGCCTCCTGCGGCCATGAGATTCATTGCGTACCAAAGGCTGTGGTACTTGAGCAGACTGAATGTCGCCGCCGGGATGATCATGGCGATGCCCCCGGCGATGCCGCCTTTGAAGCCGGTGGAGAAATGGAAGGTTTCGACAGGCAGCATTTTGCGATGGCGGGGATCGACGGGCAGGCGCTCGATGGATGTGCGGGCGCTGGCGATTTCGACGGGTGATTCAGGCACGTCGATGATTTCGGCGGCTTCGACGGGGAGGACGGCGCGGAACCAGCCCACGGCAGCAAAGAGCGAAAGAATGAGGCCGAGCAAGCCGATGAGGGCGCTGGTAACCATGCCGGTGGCGATGAGCGCGATGCCCAGCGCGAGCACCATGGGCCACGCGGTGGGCAGCGGCATGTGAACGCCTTGATGAGCGGGTTCGTGGGGCATGCTGACCTCGCGTGAACTATCGACCAAGAACGTAGACGACGGTGAAGACGACGACCCAGACTGCGTCGACAAAATGCCAGTAGAGCGAGAGAACTTCAAGGCGTTCGGCGTGGTGCTGGGTGACTTTGCCTGCAATAGCGAAGATTAGCGTGAGCGTGAGCATGATGAGGCCGACGATGACGTGCGAGGCGTGAAGGCCGACCAGGGAATAGAAAGTGGTTCCGAAGAGATTGGTGCGGACGGTGAGGCCGTAGTGGTAGATGAGGTCATACCACTCTAGAGCCGTGGCGCCAAGGAAAATGCTGCCGAGCAAAACGGTGGCAGCGATCCACCAGGCTGAACGGGTTACTCGGGCGGCGCGCAGTTCGTGAACGGCGCAGTGGACGGCGATACTGCTCGAAAGCAGGCAGACCGTCGCGAACCATGGGATGTCGAGAACCTGGCGCGGTGGGGGCCCGGTGATGCTCTTCCCGAGATAGAAGATGTAGGCGACCACGAAGATGATGAAGATCGCCGACTCCGCAATGATTAGGCACGCCATGCCGACGACACCGCGCGATGGCTGATGCCACTCAGCAGCGGGGCGGTGCGGGAGTGCGACGGTGGTCGTGGTCATCGGGCGGGTCCTTGTTGGCTGTGATTATTCATATTGCGAATCCGGTTCTTCGGGATGCTTGAGGTCCCACAGAGGACGGCGGCTCTCGACGGTTGGCGTGACGGCGAAGTTGTAGCCGGGTGGCGGCGAGCTGGTAGACCACTCGAGAGTCCAAGCATCCCACGGGTCGGGTCCCGCGATCTCGCCTTTGAAGTAGGAGCGGACGAGGTTCCACGCAAAGAGGAGGACAGCGATGGCCTGAAAGATGGCGCCGCTGGAGACGATCATGTTCCAAATGGCCCAGCCGCGATCGGCTTCGTAGGTATAGATGCGGCGGGGCATGCCGAGCATGCCGGGGACATGCATGAAGTCGAAAGTGAGATGAAAGCCGATGAGGAAAAGCCAGAAGTGCCAGTTGCCTAGGCTGTTGCTCAACATGCGGCCGGTCATCTTGGGATACCAGTAGTAGAAGGCCGAAAAGATCATGAAGAGAATGGCGCCGACGAGGACGTAGTGGAAGTGGGCGATGACGAAGTAGGAGTTGCCAAGCTGCCAGTCGAAGGGCGAGACGGAGAGAGTGATGCCGGTGAGCCCCGCGATGAGGAACTGAAAGAGGAAGGCGATGGCGAATTTCATGGGGACGGTGAAATGAATTTTGCCGCCCCAGAGAGTCGCGAGCCAGTTGAAGATCTTGATACCCGTCGGCACCGAAATCACCATGGTGGAGAAGGTGAAGAAGGCGTTGGGGCCGGGACCCATGCCCACGGTGAACATGTGGTGAGCCCAGACGCTCAGGCTGATGAAACCGATGGAGACGGTGGCCGCGACCATGGCGGGATAACCGAAGATGGCTTTGCGTGAAAAAACGGGGATAATTTCGTTGGCGAAAGCGAAAGCGGGCAGGACAAGAATGTAAACCTCGGGATGGCCGAAGATCCAGAAGAAGTGCATCCATAGGACCGCGGAGCCGCCAGCCTGGGTGTCAAAGAAGTGTCCGCCGAGGTAGCGGTCGATGCAGAGCATGATCTGTGCGGCAGTGAGGGGGCTGATGGTGACGAAGACCAGACCGCCCATCACGAGGTAGATCCAAACGAGCAGAGGCATGCGGCTAAGTTTCATCCCGGGGCAGCGCATGCAGAGCGTGGTGGCGACGATGTTGACCGCGGTGCCGATGCTGCCGATGCCGCTGATGAAGATGCTGAGGGTCCAGTAATCGGTGGAGTGGCCGGGTGAGAAGACGCGAGCAGTGAGCGGGGCGTAGGCGAACCAGCCGACATCGGGCGCGGTGCCGGCGCCATAAAGACCGCTGCCAGCGAAGTAACTGAAGTAGAGCAGCAGGCCACCAAAAGCGGCGATCCAGAAGCTGAAGGCGTTGAGGCGTGGGAAGGCCATGTCGCGCGCGCCGATCATGAGGGGGATGAGGTAGTTGCCGAAGCCGAAGAGGATGGGCATGCCGACGAAGAAGACCATCGTCGTTCCGTGCATGGTGAAGAGGCGGTTGAAGACCTCAGGAGAGACGAAGTGATTGTTGGGGACGAAGAGCTGAATGCGGATCAGGAGAGCCTCGACACCAGCGACGAGGAGGAAGACGAGGGCATAGCCGATGTACAAGAGGCCGATTTTCTTGTGGTCGACGGTGGTAACCCAGTCCTGGAGCAAGTCGAAGAACCCGCGGCGGGGAGCCGCTGCGAGAGACTTGCCGAGTTCAGAGGCCGGTCGTGTTTGGGTCGCCATGAATTCCTCTTGGTCCCGGGTTAGTGAAGCGTCATGAGGTACTGCGTAACAGCGTCGAGGTCACCGGCGTTGAGATGCATCGCGGGCATCAGCGCGCCGGGTTTGAAGTGAGACGGATCATCGATGAAGGCGTGGAGATTTTGAGCATTAAGAGGAACGGAGCCGGAAGCGATGGTCGTGCGGCTGGCGAGATGCGAAAGGTTGGGGCCAAATTTGCCTACTGCGGATGTACCGGATATGGTGTGGCAGTTGGCGCATGCATTGTGCTCGAAGATGGCGCGTCCCGTTGCTGCGGAAGGGTCTTGCAAGGCGGTCCGCTTTTGATCGGCAATCCAGGCTGCGAAGGCGGCAGGCGAATCGGCATAGACGCGAATAAGCATCTTGGCGTGCTGCACACCGCAGTATTGGGCGCACTGGCCGAGGTAGAGACCGGCGCCTTCTGGGTCGATCCACATGGTGTTGATCTTGTTCGGAATGAGGTCCATTTTTCCGGCGAGACGGGGAACCCAGAAGCTGTGATCAGTGTCGGCGGAGGACATGGTGAGATAGGTCGGTGTGGGCTGGTGCGGATCGCTGACTGGGACGTGCAGCTCATTGGCGGTCACGATGCCGAGCTTCGGATAACGGTACTCCCACCAGAACTGATGCCCAATGACGACGACGTCGAGAGCGGTTTGGGGTTCGGCAACACTCTGATTGATGAAGATGGTGCGCGCAGTGGCGAGGAAGAGGACGACGACAATCAGGGTGGGGAGAACAGTCCAGGAGAGCTCGATCTGGGTGCTGCCGTAGATCTGCGCCGGTTCGCGGACAGTGAAACCCCGACGGTGACGATAGCGAATAAGGGTGAAAAGCAGAAGCCCCGCAACGATGAGAAAGATCGTTGTGCAGATGGCGAGAACGAGCATCGACAACGAGAAGATGGAGTGGGCCGGCGTGGCTTGAGGAGCGAAGATGCTGGTGACGGGCTGGTCGAAGAAGATGCTGAAAAGAGTCGCCAAGTGGCGGAGAGGAATCTGCGCTGAAACGGATGCCCCAGGGTGGCTGAGGATGCAGCTCGCGAGGAGCTGTTTACCGGGCGTCGGGTCGGGACAAAAGTACATCGCATTCCTCATCAGCATCGTTGAACCACTGAGCGTTTCGCGATTCGTCTGATGGAGTTGGATGAACGTTGCCGGAACAAGCTGCGCCAGCTAGACAGTGTCGTTGAGCAGGAGCGGCAGGGTCGACTGCCCGGCGCAGCATCGATGCTTGTCTCAAAACAACAAGGAACAGAACGCAGGCGTGGCTGGCTTCAGGGCTGTTTGAGCTTGGGGAAGGCCAGCGGCTCGTTCTGCATGGTCGAGATTACCACTCACCCCGGTTGAGGAGGAAACGAGGCGTGAAATTGAACTGGTGTTCAAACAGGCCGTCGTAGAAGGGGATAGATCGGAAGAAAACAGGAAATTGGACTGCGGGAGTGGCAGCGACTAAGGCTAGAGCAGGATACGCCGATGAATCCCATGTAGCCGGGTATTCGCAGTTGGCTGGAGGCCTGTTTGACTGAGGAAGTTGGGCCCGAAATGCTGTGTCGCAAGTGGCTGGACGCAAACGGGTTTTGGGGCCATGAGGAGCGCGCATGGCGATGATGGTTCTGGTAGTCGATGACTCGCCGACGATAGTGATGAGCCTGAAGGCGACGCTTTCGATGAGCGGGTTTCAAGTAGAGACGGCTGGTAACGGCCAGTCTGCGCTCGAGAAACTTAAGGCGGGGCTCAAGCCGAATCTTATTATCACCGACATCAACATGCCCGTAATGGGAGGGATGGACCTCATCAGAAATGTACGGGCGTTAGCGGGCCTGCGGTTTGTGCCGATCCTGACGTTGACGACCGAAAGCGAAGCAGCCAAGCGCGACGAGGGCAAACGCGCAGGTGCAACAGGCTGGCTGGTGAAACCGCTGTCGGGGAATGACCTAATTGCGGTGATCAGAAAAGTATTGCCGGGGGCTTAGCGACATGGCGTCTTTGCAGAATGCAGCGGGCCAGGTATTGCCTTCGGGGCCGGTCATTCCGATGGAAGCGGGGATAGCGGACGGCGACCCGACTGCCGCAGGCCGCCTGCGCCGCATTGGAAAGCGATTGCTCTGGCAGGTTGTTCTGGGTGGGGCGTGTGACGCGCTGCTTTGGCTCGGATTGGTCTGGCTGATGGGCTCGGTTCTTGACCCCTACAGACTTCGCATCATTGTGTTGATTGCGCTTATCGAATTCATGCCCTTGCTGATGGTGGAATGGTTGAACTGGATCGGGGCACAACGTGCCGTGTCGGAGATGTGGGCGTTTGGCAATCTTCGATTCGATCAAGTATCGAAGATGCTGGAAGGACGCAAGGTCATCAAGGCCGATGTGCAGAATTCCCGGCCTTATATCGATGTGGTGCGCAACCAGATTTGCGATTCTCTGGCCGAGTCGGAGCGCGAGGTCGTGGCGGCCATCGAGCAAATCGGCAAACTGATCGAAAAGTCGAACGAGCAGCAGGAACATATCGCCCAATCGGTTAAGAGCAGCAAGTCATTGACGGAGAATACTCACGAACGGATAGGGAGAAACCGCGAAATCATTGGCGCAATCGAGATGCAGGTGCAGGAGCAGAACCAGGAGATGAGGGCCAACTTTTCGCGGATCCAGAATCTGGCCCGCGAAGTATGTGCGTTGACACCCCTCATCAAGGTCATCACTTCGATTGCACAACAAACCAATTTGCTGGCGTTGAATGCGGAGATCGAGGCGGCGCGCGCAGGGAATGCAGGGCTTGGATTTTCTGTGGTCGCGAACGAGGTGAGGAAGCTGGCTGTGCTCTCGACCGAAGCCGCCTCTGAAATCAGCACGAAAATCAACTCAACCTGCGCAGGCGTTGCACGGGAGTTGAATCAGGCGCAGACAGCATTGAACCAGCACGAGACAAACAGCTCGATGAGTCATCTGATCCTCGGCCTTGGCGAGATGCAGGGAGAATTCTCAAAGAATGGGGAATTGCTTCTCGAGGTTATCTCGGATGTGGAGCGGAGCTACGCGGAGACGGTCAACCGGCTTTCGGAAGCATTGGGGCCCCGACAGGCCGGACAGCGTGAGCAGCCTGCGCGTTCCCGCCCTGAAGCTCGATCAGTTTGTTGACCTGGTGGGCGAACTTGTGACCGTGCAGGCTCGGCTGAGCGAGCTGGCGGGCCGGCGCGACGATGCGGAGATTGCGGAAGTTTCAGAAGAGATTGAGAGACTAACCGCGGCACTCCGCGAGAACTCAATGAACATCCGGATGGTGCCGATACGGGCTACGTTTGAGAAGTTTCGGCGGCTGGTGCATGACCTGGCGCGCGATCTGGGTAAAGAAGTGGAACTGACCAGCGAGGGCGCCGACACGGAGCTGGATAAGACGGTGATCGAGCAACTTGGCGATCCACTGATGCACCTGATCCGCAACAGCATGGATCACGGCATCGAGGCGCCGGAGCTACGGCGGGCGCGCGGAAAGCGCCGGATGGCCTCAATTCATTTGTCAGCGCGGCACTCGGGCGCCAGCGTTTTGATCGCAGTGACCGACGACGGCGGAGGGATTGATGCTGAGGCGGTGCAACGACACGCTGTGGAGAAAGGACTGATCGCGGCCGATGCATCTCTGAAGGCCAGCTTTCCGAACGGGGTAAGCCGGAACAGTTCGAAGGAGCGTATGCGGGGATCGTGCGCGGGGTCAACGAAATGCTGGACGCGATTCTGCTACCGATCGGGGAAGGAAACCGGATCCTGGGTCAGATCTCGAATGGCAAGATCGATGAGCTGATCATGCAGACTTACAAAGGCGACCACGAAAAAATGAAGGTCGCCGTTAACAAGGTTGCCGAAGTGCTGCAGACCCTGGAGAAGATAATTCTGCGGCTCACCGAATCGGCAAAAGATGGAAAGCTTGCAGAACGCGGGCACCCGGAGGCGGTGCAGGGCGCGTACGCGGATATCGTTCGGGGGGTCAACGGGTTGGCGACAAGCAAGACGAATTGGATGG
>Ga0181537_10001076_pt1 | contig 25407 bp, 18 predicted proteins | sample PEATcosm2014_Bin_39_FD_119765 | JGI IMG/M metagenome (GOLD analysis project Ga0181537, IMG submission 119765) | Peatland microbial communities from MTU Mesocosm Facility, Houghton, MI, USA - PEATcosm2014_Bin23_10_metaG | ecosystem: Environmental > Terrestrial > Soil > Wetlands > Peat | place...
GATACACACACTATCGGTGACTTTCACTCCGACCGACAACACCGACTACACGAGCGCGACGGCTACCGTGCTGCTGGTTGTGAACCAGAGAGCGCCAGCCATCTCCTGGGCCACTCCCGCTCCAATCATCTACGGAACGGCATTGAGTGCATCGCAGTTAAATGCAGCGTCTAACGTGGCAGGCACGTTCCTCTACAATCCCGCGGCAGGGTCGGTGCTGAATGCCGGCACGCAGATCTTGTCGGCCACATTCACGCCTGCCGACTCCACCGACTATTCAACGGCCGTCGCGACCGTGTCGTTGACGGTGAACAAGGCCGCATCAATCATCTCTTGGGCGACGCCTGCGCCCATCACATACGGGACTCTGCTAAGCGCGACGCAGCTCGATGCAACCGCAAACGTGCCGGGAACATTTGTGTACGCACCTCCGGCAGGCACGGAGTTGCCGGCGGGGAGCCAAACGCTGGCAGTGACCTTCACTCCCACCAACACTGTGGACTACAACCCTGCAACGGCGCAAGTAACGCTGCAGGTGATTCAGCCGACGATCCGCCTCTCACCCAGCAGCCTGAACTTCGGGAACGTAAAGCTCGGGAACCTCGAGTTACTGTTGGAAACTGTTTCCAATCCTGGAAGCACTCCAGTGAGGATAAATGGTGTCTCGCTCAAGCTCGGCTCAGGCTCCGATCCGTTTCAGTTCGCGTTCTTGAGTTTGTGTGGCCCGTACTTATATCCGGGCAAGAGTTGCGATATTGTGGTCAGTTTCTATGCCGATGCTCTGGGCTCGCATAGTGCGACTCTGCTCGTCACCGATAACGCTTCGGGCAGCCCGCAGCAGATTCCGATTACGGCGACCGCGGTGAAGAAGTAGTCCAGACAGCGGTAGGAATACTCGGGCGGGAAGAGAACGACGACAGGGCTCAACTCTGTTGCCCGAACTGGCTGGTGTCGGTGTAGATGGGCTTCAGATCGTAGCGATCGATAACGTGCTCTGCACCCTGCTCTTTGCGTATCTCATCGAGCAGGGTCCGGGCCTCTCGATATTGAGTCGCGGCTTCGCCTGTGCTTCCGGACAGTCGAAGCGAAGTTCCTAGCAGGTAGTGAATTCTGGCGCTCTCGAGGCGTAGTCCGAGTTTTTCGCTTCTCGCCAGGCCGCGCTGCAACTCCTGCCGGGCGGGCAGGTAATTTTTGCTACTGATCATGGTCTCCGCCAGCAACACCGAGCAGGCGACGGAAATGTATTTACGCCCTTGCGAATCAGCCTGCTGCGCAAGACTTCGCAGATCACTGATCGTCGAGGAAGAGATCGTCGAGCGAGAAATCGCAGAGCCAGAACGCCCCTCCGCGATCACAACCTGAGCCAGATTCATTCTGGCGGTCAGAAGCGTGTCCTTGTCGGATGCACGTCCTGCTAAACGCAGTGCTTGTTGATAAAAGTCCTTTGCCGATGTGAGGGAGCCCTGGTAAAACTGGACATCGCCTTGCGTGTTCAGGATGGCCGCCTCAAGCGAATCGTTCTTCAGGTCGCGAGCCAGCCCTTGGGATTCTTCCAGAAATTTCCCCGATTCGCTTCCTCTTCCCGCTTGAGCAAGCGCATCCGCCAGGTCGGTCAGCGCATCGGCGGTCACGCTGCTTCGGTTGCCCAGAGCCTGAAATTCCTTGACCGCATCCTGCAACGCATCCACTGCCGGCCCCAACCTTCCTTGATGTTCAAAGACCAGGCCTATGCTGTGGGAGACAACCGCCGCGCCCTGATTGTCGCCGCCCTTACGGTACAAATCCAGGCTCCGCATGTAGGAAGTCATCGCCTGATCGTATTGTCCCAGGCTGGCGTAGGCGCCTCCCAGATTGTGCAGCGTTTCGGCGATATCTCCTGGCACGCTCAGCTTTTCGCGAATTTGCAGGGCCTGCTGCAGATAGGTAAGGCCATCCTCGTTCTCGCCTTTCTGCAAATAGGCAGTGCCAATGTTGCTCAAACACAGCGCCTGGTAAGTCTCGTCTCCGACGTCGCGTTGAATCTGCAGCGATTCTTTGAACATTTGCAGCGCCTTATCGGGCTGGCCGCGCTCGAGGTAAAGGTCGCCAAGATCGATGAGCGTATCGCCGGCGTCTTTTTTGGCGCCAATTTCCTGCCTGATCTTGAGGGCATCGTTGTACGCCGACAACGCGGCATCCGGTTTTCCCAGCGAGAGTTGCACCTGCGCAATTTCCGCCAGGCTGGCCGCCACCCCGCGTTTCTGCCCCAGTCGCTGGTTGATCGCCATCGAGTCTTCGTAATTGCGCAAGGCTTCCGCAGGCTTGTTCATCAATTTGTACGCAATCCCGGTAGCTTGCAGGATGAGCGCCTGCTGCTCCTGGTTATCGAGGTCGATTGCGAGATGCCGCGCCTGATCGAGCGGGTCCAGTCCCTTTTCAGGATTACCCGCCTTAATCTCCACGCGTCCCATGGAAAGAAGCGCGTCCAGGTTCTTGCTGTCGGCCTTCAGCACGTTCGCATAATAGAAGCGCGCTTTGTCCAGATTTCCCGCATCTTCGTAGAGGCTTCCCAGTGCGAACTGCACATCCAGATTGTCGGGGAAACTCTTGGCCAGATTTTCGTAGGCGGCGATCGCTTTAGGATTATCCTTACTAACCCGCGCCAGACTGGCCTCAATGAAGTACCGCTGCGCCAAAGGAAGATTCTGGCTGAGATCAACCGCGCGTCGCGATGACTGCTCGGCCTCCGCATCGTGTCCGAGCGCGGAATAAGCTTCGCCCAGCCGCGAATAGGCGACGGCGAATTGCGGATCTTCCTTAGTGGCGGCTTCCAGCTGCTTCTGGGCTTCAAGATTATTTCCCTGGCGCAATAACTGCAGTCCCTGGTTGTAATCGCGCAGAGCGTCCACCGAATTCGAAGTCGGCTTGAACGATTGTGCCTGCAGCTCCTTCACCAGATCGGATGACAGGGCCAGGTTTTGCCGGATCATCCCTGCCAACCGGTCCACTGCCCGCGACAGATCCTGTTGGCTGGCCGCCTCCGCCTTTAATTGGATTGTCCGATTGTGTCTGCGATCCTGCAGCGTGGCGTCGATGCGAATCTGATCCCCCAGCTTGGTGTATTGTCCCCAGACCAGAGTGTCGGCATTGGTGAATTCAGCAACCCGGCCAAGAGTTGAGGAATCCGCCACGGAATTGGGCGCGATTCGCAGATCATGAAACACCTGCTGCACGCGGTCCGAAGAAACCGCCCGCAGGTGCGTGGATTGCCCAACATCCGTGCTCAACATGTCGGCCAGACTTGGCCCCAGCCAGTCCCATGATTGGTCGCCCGACACGTTATGGAAGGGAATTACCGCCAGTGAGAGTGCCGGTGCGGTGTTCTTCGCCGGCGAAAACAGCACGCCGCGAAAAACGTAACCCGCAATCGCCAACAGGAGTACGGTCGCAATCCCGGTCAGCAGCGGCCAGTGGATGGTCCGCGCCCAGGGCTCGACGGCTGGTTGGAAACCGAGCGTTGCCGCCGCGCGATTGCTCTGCCATGCTTCGAGATCCTCGAGCAGTTCAGCGGCACTCGCATAGCGCAGCTTGGGATCGCGCTCCAGACACTTGCTCACAACATTGCTGAGCGGCCGTGGAATCGTCCCATCATGATCGGAGACGGGAACCGCCCTTTCCTGCGTGCGCCGGATCAAGCTGGCAACAACGCTCTCCGCCTTAAACGGAGTGAAGCCAGTCAATAGCTCGTAGAGAATCAGACCGAGAGTGAATAGATCGGAACGATGATCCAGTTCTTTGGCCAGCGCCTGCTCCGGTGACATATATTCCATGGTCCCAACCAAAGCTCCGGTCTGGGTCATGCCGTCGCCCGCAAGTGTGCGCGCCAGGCCAAAATCCATCAGCAGGATTCGCCCGGCCTGATCGCGCATGATATTTTGCGGCTTCAGGTCGCGGTGGATCACTCCGACGCTGTGCGTAGCTTCAAGCGCGCGGCAGATTTGTTGCGTGATCGCCACCGCGTCTTCCGGAGAAAACTTCTTCTGCTCCTGGATGAGGCTGCGCAAATCCTGCCCTTCGACGAATTCCATGGTGATGAACTTCACACCATCGGCGTCGCCCAGGTCATAAATCCGGATCACGTTCTTGTGCGTGACCTGCTGCGCTAGCAGCAGCTCTTGCTTGAATCGCGCCAGGATCGATGAATTAGCAGCCAGTTCCGGACGGATCAGTTTGAGAGCCACCGGACGATCCAACTCCCGGTCCATCGCCTTGTAGACCGCTCCCATCCCACCTTCACCCAGCAATTGCAGGATTTCGTAGCGGCCGCCCAGCACATCGCCGGGTTGCAGAGCGGGGGCAACGATACGAGACCGGGCGGGCGCGGGGCTCGGAGAACGGGGAGGCGGAGTTCGGACGGCGAACGGAGCACTACCGTCGATCAGGGTGGCATCGGGATCCGAAAACGCTTGCGGAAAATCGATTAGAGTGGCTTCCGGGTCAGCCGGAAGGTCGGAGCCGGAACTATCACCTTTCGCAGGAACGCCAACGCCCGGCGAGTTTGTCGACTTCGCCCGACCCTGGGGATCGTACTGCGGATTCCGGTTTTGCATGAGTAGCCCGGCTGGGAACCAGATCGAAAAGCCGCAACGCGCGTCGAAAGAAACGCGAGCGTCCAAAGTATATACCGCTAACCTTAGCCGCGAACGCATCCCGCGCTCGTCATTTTCACCCCAGAAGTCCCAGAAGGCCCTATCGGTTGACAGTCTCCCCGCTCTCGGCTGAGAGTATTGTTTGGTTGTCGGTGAGATTGGTCATGGCCGGCGAGACGGTCGCGAGAGTGAGGCGCGAGAGTGGAGGGGATAATCCCTCGGTCAACTCATCATGGATGCACCGTTTGCGGGTAAACTACTCCTGATAGTTCTGGGAAAAATGGAGAAACTCAATAGCAATTTGCATCGGGCGGGCGTATCCCTGCTGTTTGTCATCGCGACCTTCCTGTTGACCGCCGTCGCGCCTCTCCTTCAAGGCCGCGAGAAGGACAAGCTTTCCTACGGTGAGGGATTGATCGTAAACGTCCCTTTCACCGAAGCGGAAGTAGAGCAAGTCGTACGAGACGTCGCTGAAAACGGCATCATCCGGGGCACCAAGGAATATAACAAAGACGAGTACGTCGGGGGAGCCAAGCCCGCTGATTCCAGCCACGCATTTCCTCCCTGGACCGAAGGCGGCAAGGTTTTCTATAAAGTCAGACTGCAAGCTCTCGACCCGCGAAACTTTAAAGATGCCGGCGACGTCGGAACGCTGGCTGTGCGCTACGTGCTGCAGCCTCAAGGTGACAAGAACACTGTGTTGCGTATCGATGCGGTCTTCGTCGAAGACTTCCGCCACACGGTGCACGCTTCGAACGGCTCGGTGGAAGGCAGTGAATACAAGGACATCAAAGATCACCTAGACTCGATCGAGGTAATGAAGCAGCAGACAGCCGAAGCGGAAAAGGAGCGTCTGCTCCAATCGCCCAGGAAGCGAGCTCAACCAACGAACGGCGGCAGTGAGCGCGCGGCTGCACCTCCTGCTGCGCCGGCTCCCGCTGAGGTTGCCTCCGCGCGGACTCCGGCTGGGGTCGCAAACGCCGGTCCCACCCATGAAGCGCAGACTTCGAATCGAACGCCTCCGGCAGGCTCGGCGGTTCAATCCGCCGGGGGAAACACTGTCTCGGGTCAAGACGTTCCGAGCCCAAACGCACCAGGCGAGGTCGCACCCGGCCTGACCCTCGAGCAACACGTTCAAGATCTGCGGCGCCAAGTGGAGCGACTGGTGAAATCTCCCGGCGCACCGCTCAAGTCTGCGCCCTTCCATTCCGCGAGCACTCTGAGCGCCCTGACGACCGGCACGGAAGTTCTGATCCTTATCTCGACTCCATACTGGTACGGCGTGGAAACGCGAGACGGGCAGCATGGCTGGGTTTTCCGCGACTCAACGGAGTCGTTGCCATGAAGCGGGAATCCACGGCAAGCCGAGGACGCGACCAAGAACGATACCGGGGATGGCGTCGAAGAATTTCTTGCGCGCTCGCGGGGATCGTTATTTTCAGCGTGTTCGTCGAGCGCGGGCAGGCGCAAGGCGGCGGTTACGAGCGGAATTTTACCGAATCGAAAGCAATCGTCGAAAAAGCCTTGAAAGACATGCCGCTGGCGGGACGCCTTCCAGTGCTGGACGGGTTCGCGCTTCCGGGTGATCGCCCCCTTGACCGCTACCAGCGCGGTTATTTCCAATCCACAGTTCAGGTGACTGCCGTGGCCTCCGGCGGGTCAGTCGTGCACGTAAGTACCAAGGTGACCGCTTGGTATCCGGATCCGATTCCTTCACGCTCCGGATATCAGTTGTTAACTTCCAATGGCCGACTGGAAGGTGACCTGCTCGATGAGTTGGCAGAGGAACTTGGCAAGAGGGCAGCCGCGGGAACAGGAGTACCCGCAGAGTCAGCACTGGCAGCATCAACGCCGGCACCATCAACCAAGCCAACGAACCCGCCGGTAGCTGCGACATCCATCCCTCCGGCTCCACCGCCAGCCATCGCGTCGCCGCCGTCGTCTTCCAAAAAGCCAATCGCTCAGTCTCCGCCTGCGGATTCCTCGCCATCAGCCCCCACGCCACGATTGCCGGAGACGGGCGGAACATTTTCTTCCTCCGTGGCGCAAGGTCTCGCTGCCCGAACGGCCGATGTTCCCGCAGCGCCCAATCCGGTGCCGAATGGTGACCCTTCGGGGTTGAAAGCCGAGTCGGAGAGCCTCGAAGAAATTCTCAAGAACCAGGCGCACCCCAAGAATCTTGTAGCCGTGAAAAAGTCGGGCACTCCGGTGGTCGATGCCCCGAGCTTAAAGGCCAAGACGCTGTTTCTGGCCAGTGAACACGATGAGTTCGAGATGCTCGACTTCACTGCGGACTGGGTGCACGTGCGGATTTCGGGTTTATCCCGAGGATGGGTGTGGCGCACCAACCTCGAAATGCCGGATGAAATCTCCGACGTGGATGCGAACCCCGGAGCAGCGCCGGCGGCTGCGGATTTATTCCACGTGGTCCGTGAAGAGACGTCTACATTCCCTGGCGATTGGGGACCTCTGCGAGGTAAGAGCGTGAAAATCCTCTCCGTCGAGAAGATCGACGAAAATTCAGCGAACAGCAGCACACAAGAAAAGCTGGAATTCGCAAAGTCTCTGCTCGAAAAAACCTATGCGGTTCTCGCCATGAATTCGAGCGGCCTTGGAGGAATCGTGTTGATCTTCGATTCGGCGGACGGCGGGATGATCGCGGTAACGCTGCCGGTTCTTCAGCAGTGGAAGGCAGGCACCCTGTCAGACGCTGCGTTGTGGCACCAGAGTTTTTTTGACCCGCCCGAGATCTTCGGCGTTTCCGCGGGTTCTTCCGCCAGCCAATAGGCGAAGCGCGGGCGCAACATCTCGTTTGAGTCCAAAGCGCCGGACATGCATCTAGGTGGGCATGGCAACCTTGACGGAAATCAGCCTCGCTGACGCCATCGCGCTTCTCACCCGCACTCCTGCAACTCTAAATGCACAGTTGCGCGGATTGCCGAGCATCTGGGTGCGCCGCAATGAAGGAAGCAACTACCAGGGAAAAGATACCTGGAGCGCGTTCGATATTGTAGGCCACCTGATCGTCGGGGAGCGCACGGACTGGATGCCGCGCGTGCACGTGATACTCGACAGTGGCGAAGCGCGCCCCTTTGACCCGTTCGACCGTTTTGCGCAAATGAAAGAGCGTAAAGATAAATCACTGGAGCAACTTCTGGACGATTTCGCCTTCCTGCGGAGGGAAAGCCTGACTGCACTGCAGACCTTAAATTTACAGTCGCAAGATCTGAAGCGGAAAGGGAAGCATCCGGCGCTGGGAACGGTGACGCTGGGGGAACTTCTGGCGACGTGGGTGGTTCACGACCTCACACATTTGCATCAGATAGCGCGCGTGATGGCGCATCAGTATCGTGATGCAGTAGGTCCGTGGAGCGCTTACCTCGGCGTGCTTCAGTGTGCCGGCCATAGCGCTCCGTAGGAGCCGAACTTAGCGGGCCGGCGAGAACGAACGAAGACTAATGCGCTCGTGGGGCCGAGGCGCGAGCCGTCTTCTGCCAGCGGTAGAAAAATGGAACGCCTGCGATGATCACGACCAAGCCCAGCGTGGAGCGTACGGGGCGGACCATCCACAGGTTGATGGTCAGAGCAACTGCAGCAAATAAGAAAATGAGCGGTGTCCACGGATAACCCCACGCTCGGTAAGGTCGCGTAAGGTGGGGCTCGATTCGGCGCAAGCGAAGCAGCGCGACCGCGGTCAGCGCGAAGAAGATCCAGACCGAAAACACAAAAAGCGAATAAAGTTCTTCAAACGTCCCTGTCAATGCCAGCAGCGCGGCGACCGAACCGAGAAAAATCAGCGCGCCACTTGGCGTGTGAAAAGCTGGTTGAATCCGCGTGGCAAACTGGAAGAAGACGCCGTCCCGCGCCATCGCGTAGGGGATGCGTGCGCCGGTCATCACCACCACATGGAGCGCTCCCAGCGCGGAGATGGCCATGGCTATCGTTAGCCAGACCGCTCCGCGCGACCCGGCAAAGGAACGCACTACATCGGACGCCACGTGCGGGGACGACGCGATCTGGGCGAAAGTCAAAGAGTGGAAATACACGACGTTCGCCGAGAGATAGAGGCCGCCCACGGTGAACAGTCCCAGAATAATGGCCAGAGGAATGTTCCTTTGCGGATTCACTACTTCTTCGCCCAGTGAGCCGAGGTCGTTGAAGCCGTTATACGCCCACATGGCAGGAACGAGCGCAGTCAGCACGGCGCCGATGGTCGCCCAGTGCAATATTCCCGACGCCAACGGCGCGGCCGCTGGTGCGGGTTCCAGCCCATTGTGTTTTCCAAATAGAACGCCGGCGACGACGATGAGAACGATCGTTCCCACTTTAAGGCACGTCAGCAGGACCTGAATCGCGCCGCCCGTCCGCACGTTCAGGTAATTGATCGCGGTCACGGCCAGCACCACCAGCGCCGCGAGAGGCTGCGCCAAGGTGAAAGTGAAATTGTAACTTCCGAAATGGCCGCTGAACAGCGGCATGCTCACAACCGGAAATAGGAATCCGACCAATCGAAGGAATCCAGCTCCTAGTCCTGCCATGGCGACCGGTCGATCGAGAAAAGAACTCATCCAGCCAAAAAGAAATCCCCAGAGCGGACCGAGACCGCAGCCAAGGTAGACGTAAGGGCCACCAGCTTTAGGAAATGCCGCGCCCAGTTCGGCATAGCAGAAGGCGCCGCACAGCACGATCAGGCCGCCGATGATCCACGCCGCAAAAACCAGAGCGGCTGAGCCGGCGGCGCGGGCCATGTCGCTGGTGACAAGAAAAATACCCGTGCCGATGGAGTCGCCAATCACGACCGCGGTCGCGGCCCACAGCCCTAATCCACGAACTAGATCCGGACGGCTATGACTTGGACCGGTATGACTTTCCTCGATATGATCTGCCAGATGGGCCCTCTCGCGCACATGAAGGTTCAGCGAGACTACTCTTGGCGATGAGGGTCGTCAACCGGCGGGTGCTCGCGTTATCATCGAGGCCTTGATGGCTATGCAAAATATGCTAAGCGAATTCAATTGGGACGAGCGCTATCGCGTTTCCGGCATCGAAGATGTGCTCACCCCTGCGCTGGTGTTGTATCCAGATGTGATCGCGTCGAACATCGAGCAGACCTTGAAATTGCTGGGCCGCGATGCGGATCGCTGGCGAGTCCACATCAAGACCGCCAAGCTGGGCCTCACGCTGCGCATGCTGGTGGAGCGGGGTGTCCGCAATTTCAAGTGCGCGACCACACTGGAACTGCTGGTTGCCTGCCGTAGCGGCGCGGTTGATGTGCTCGTCGCGTATCCGGCAACGGGCGCAAATGCGCGCCGGGCGCGGGAAATAGCTCAGCAGTTTCCGGAAGTGCGCATTTCCGTTCTGGCCGAGAATGACGAGCAGGTGCGTCAATGGCGCGGCAGTCGGGTGGGAGTTTTCCTCGATATAAATCCGGGCATGAATCGCACCGGGATCGAGCAGAGCGAGACCGGAAAAATTATCGGGCTGGCGCGCGCTGTAGCCGATGCAGGACTCCAGTTCCGCGGGCTGCACTACTATGACGGCCAATACGGCGGTATGGCGGAGGCTGAACGGACCAAGGCGGCGCACGCCGGCTATGATCGCTTGTTGGAAATTGTGAGCGAGCTTGAGCGCTCTCGAATAAACGTTGAAGAGGTCATCACTTCGGGGACGCCGACGTTTCCGTGCTCGCTCAGCTACGAGGGTTTTCGGCGAGGCAAGTTCCTCCATCGCGTCTCGCCGGGAACTGTAGTCTATTGCGACGCCAGCAGCCTTGCGCAACTCCCGAAGGAATATGGCTACCGGCCGGCGGCGCTGGTGTTGGCGCGCGTGGTGAGTTCTCCGCATCCCGGAATAATCACTTGCGATGCCGGCCACAAGGCAGTGTCAGCCGACGCCGGGATTCCGACGTGTGTGGTGATCGGGCATGCGGAACTGACCCCGCTTTCACCGAGCGAAGAGCATCTTCCGCTCGCGGTGAAAGAGGGAGCAACGGCCCCGCTGGTCGGCGAATCGCTCTATTTAATTCCGCGACACGTTTGCCCCACGGTGAACAATTTCGATTGTGCCCTGCTGGTACACGACGGCGAGGTTGAGTCGGTTGAGACCGTGACGGCCCGCGGGCATGAGACGCCTCTGCTAGTCGCAGCGGATAGGAGGTTGTCCGTTCGGAGTTAAGAAGCTGTCGAGGCGGCTTTGACTATGCCCGTAACTTTCCAGCCACAACGCTGCAGTGTGGGCCCCTCCAGCTCCCACGGATTATTTCCTTTTTCCCGCGCTATACGCGATGCAATCGATTTCGATCAGCATTCCCGGCGCGTGCCCGAGATCGCTGCCTACTGTCGTGCGAACTGGATAAGGCTTGGAAAATCGCCGAGCATACACCGCGTTGTAACGGGCGAAGAGACCGGTGTCGGCGAGGTGGACCGTAACTTTCACCACATCCTGAAGGGAAGCGCCATCTGCCTCGAGAATGGCGGAGATGTTGTCGATGGTCTGGTCGGTCTGTTGCTCGATGCTGTCGCCCACAATGTTTCCTGTGATCGGGTCGCTCGGACCGGTGCCGGTCACAAAAATAAAATCTCCCGCCCGCCATCCCTGCGAGTAGGCGCCACGCGGGGGCGCTCCGCGTTTGCTCTGAATTTCGTATTTTGCCATTCTTCCTTCCCTGCCGCGGCTCTTCAGCAATGACTGATCCGCGGCGAACGCCCCAGCGATGAACGCGTCGCGATCCTCAAACGATCAGCTCGCTCGTTCAAGCCGCGGTCTTCGCCGCCGGAACAAACTTGCCCCCGTGGTTGTAAGCCAGATTACCGAAATGCCCGGCACGCGCGGCCGCTACCCCGGTCTCCACCGGCGCGTTCGGCTCTTTGCGCGCCTTGACGCATTCGAAGAAATTCTCCATATGTGTGATCGTGCCATCGAGCACGCTGCGGGCGGTGAGAGCTGGATTCTTCTCCTCTTCAACGCGTTCGCGATAGACGCCGAAGCCATTGCGATCGATCTTCAATGTCGCTTCGGTCCCGCGAAACTCCAGGCCGCCGCCGTCGATGGAGGAATTCATCATGCCCTCGTACACCACGTCGAATCCGGGATAACGGAATGCCGCCTGAATGGTGTCGGGACAATCCCACTGATCAAAAATATATTTATCCCCAAGCATCTGCGCCTCGGTCGCCTGGTCAGATTTCATCGCCCAGTGCACCACATCGATCCAGTGCGTGAATAAATCGGTCATAGCGCCACCCCCAAAATTCCAGAACCAGCGCCAGTGGCTGAATTTTTCTTCGCTGAAAGCCTGGTCCGGAGCGGATCCGAGCCAGAGCTTCCAATCGAGCGCCTGCGTGTCGATGGGCTTGGCGGGCCAGCTGCTGTGATAGTTCTGCCACCAATAGGTTCTAACCTGCGTGACTCGTCCCAGGCTCCCTCCCTGAATCAAATCGACAGCATCGCGAAAGTGGCTCCAACTGCGCTGCTGCATCCCGCACTGCAGAATCCGTTTGCTGGAGCGAACCGCGCGCGTCAGTGTTGCGCCTTCTTCGAGCGTGTGAGTCACAGGCTTTTCCAGATAGACGTCCTTGCCGGCCGCCAAAGCATCGACTGCCATGCGCACGTGCCAATGGTCCGGAGATGCAATGATCACCGCATCCACATCCTGCTCGAGCACTTCACGATAATCCAGGTGAGTAGTCGCGATGCCCTTGGAGCGTTCCTTGACGGCATCGCGATGCGGCGCGTAGACGTCGCTTACGGCCGCGATCTGATGTGGGGCGCTCTTTTCAGCAGCATCGAGCAGGCCGCGCATGCGCCCGCCGGCACCGATCACTCCGATGCGAAGCGTATCGTTTGCACCCAGCACTCGAGTCGAGGCAAGCGCGGTAAGTCCGGTGGCAATAAGGAAGCTGCGGCGATTTAGCATACTGGTTGTCCTCCCATTCGTTGGTTCGCGGTTCGTCGGTCATGCGTTGTCGATTCTCGATCGTTGAATAAAACTATGCTCGCGAGGAAGTCTACTCCGTTTGCGGAAGCGCCCAGGCAAACATCACGCCACCGCTGCTGGTCAGCACATATTGCCGCCCGTCAAGTTGATACGTGATAGGAGAACTCTGGATTTCCGCGCCTGAGCCAGCGTGCCAAAGAGTTTTGCCGTCGCTCGAATCGAGCGCCAGGAAGTTGCCCTGACCGTCGCCGGTGAAGGTGAGCCCAGAATCGGTGGTCAGCACTCCCGCGCCGGATTCAGGCCCGAGTTCATGGCTCCAACGAATCTTGCCAGTCTGGTAATCGATCGCTTCGATTACACCTTTCCCCCAAACGCCATAATCCGCACCTGCCCATCCGTAGACTCCATCGGCTGGCTTGGCAAAATAGATGCCGTAGCTGGGGTGTGCGTCGACAATGAACAACCCATTCTTGGTGTCGAAGCTCGGAGAACGGTAGTTGGTCATGCCGCCCTCGTCAGGCGATAGCAGTCGTCCATCGGGCGCCGGTTCCTTGGCAGGATTAGGAATCGGACTGCCATGCGCATCAACTCCGAGCGACCAGTTCGCGGGACCGAACGGAGCGGTCAAAAGATTTTTCCCGTTGGTGCGATCAAGAACAAAGAAGTAACCGTTGCGCGAGGCCTGCATCAGCATCTTCCTGGGCTCGCCGTGGAAGTCTCCATCGACCTGCACCGGAACCTGCACCGCGTCCCAGTCGTGCGTATCGTGCGGCGAAGCCTGGAAAGCCCACACCAGCTTACCCGTATCCGGATTCAGCGCAACCAGGGTGCAGGTGTAGAGATTATCGCCCGGCCGCGTGGTCCCATTTAAAACAGGGGTCGGGTTTCCGGTTCCCCAATAAACAAGATTGAGCTCGGGATCATAAGTTCCCGTGATCCAAGTCATTCCTCCCGTAGGCTGTTTCGGAGTTCCGGCTGGAGGCGTGCTGTTCCACTGCCATTGCGTCTCTCCCGTCTCCGGATCGATCGACCGAATGTAGCCGGGAAGATTATCCAGATCGCCGGAAACGCCAACCAGCACGTGGTCCCCGACGGTGAGGGGAGCCATGGTAGTCCAATAGCCCTTCGCGACATCTGCGACGATAACGTCCCAGCGCACAGTTCCATTTTTTGCATTCAGGGAAACAAGGTGCGCATCGGGCGACAAAAAGTAGAGGTATCCCTTGTACATCGCGACGCCACGATGCCCGATGTGATCCCCTTTGTCCTGCGGGTGGTTGTAATGCCAAATCTGGTGGCCGGACCTCGCATCGATTGCCCAGATATTATCCGGAACCGTGAAATACAAGATGCCGTCGACTAGCAACGGCGAGGATTTGATCTCCGCAGGCTGCTCGGTTTGGAAGGCCCAGGCCAGCGAAAGATTTCTTACGTTCTGCGGCGTGATCTGGGTAAGGGAGCTGTGGCGTCGGCCAGAATAGTCGCCGTGATAGCTGGGCCAACTGTCGATTGGCGGATGCAGAAGCATTTGCGCATCCACGCCTTGCGCCAGCATCGGGCTGGGCGACCCAATCGCGGCCATCATCAGTGCTCGCATGGCAAACAGAAACGAAGCCTTCAGAAAATTCATAGCGATTGAAAATCTCTCCAACCAAGCCGAGATCGACCTGAGCTCTTAGCGCAGAGTTTGCAAATAAGCCATCAGATTGTGGATGTCGGCATCTGTGTATTTACTCAACTGATCGACATGAGCATCGACCGGCGCATCGAGCGTGTATTTCACATCGCTGGTCCGCCAGGACCGGTACAAGCCGTCAGCATCCCTGAGCGCGATCGTAAACTCATCACGGTATGCCAGGACGCCCGTGACCTCTTGGCTGGAAGCCAGCGTCACGGTGACCTTGGATTTCGCCCGTTCCGGATACAGCATCGTCATTTCGAGGTCAAGACCCTTGTGACGAGATGCGATCCCGGCAAGATCGCCAGTGGGCGAGTGGCAGGTTGCGCACCCGCCCGCACCGTCGAAGTACTGTTTGCCCGCGTCGGCAATTCCGGTTTGCAGATCGGAGACATCCACTCCCTTGCGTCCGCCCTTTTGCGCGAGTGCGATGTTGCGTTGGGTGTGAATAAAGGCGGTCAGGCCGGCAATCTGCTGGTTAGAAACATCAAAATGCGGCATGCCTTTCTCCGGGCGCCCACTGCGCACAACTGCGCCGATCTTGTTTCCATCGACATCGGTGGCCACGAGCTCGGAACGCGTGAGATCAGGCCCGGTTTCTCCGCCGCCCGCATCGCGGCCGTGGCAAAAAGAGCAGTCTTTCCGGAACAGCGCGCTCCCGCTCTCGATCAAAGCCGGCGGGTATGACTTGCTTACCGGCGCGGCGTTTTTTCTGACTCCGCTGGGAGTTGGCGCGGTTTGAGGGGGAGTATGAGTAGGCGTAGGAGTTTGCGCCGCGCAAACAGCAACGCCCACCAGAAACAGAGCCGCGAACCTCACACTTCTGTGCAACGCCGACCGATGAAAGTTCATCGAGTTAGATGTCCCTCTGCATTTTCTTCACTATGCTCGGCGACTTCGAACACGCAAACGCATCTTAGTGTCCGTCCCCGGTGGCCGCGGATGTTTACGGTCGAGGATGAGAAGCCGTGCTGCCTTCCGTCATTCCCAACGCCCACTTGATTGCTTCAAAATACATCTTGCGAATGTCCGGGTCAGCCCACGCCTCCTCCGTGTGGCCGAGGGTCGAATAGAAAACACGTCCCTTGCCGTACATCTTGTCCCAGGCGACGGCGAAATCATGATCCGTTCTGTGGACGCGCGGGTTGTTGTCATAATTGAGTTTCGTGGGGTCGAGGCTGAGCAGGACGTTCACCTTGTCGCGCGACCACTCCTTGGGCTGATAGATCTCGTCATACTTCACGAATGCTTTCGGAAAGTGACGGACCGCGGGGAAATTCGGGTCTTCGTTGACGATCGGCGCGTTGAAGGTGGACCACGGGTGCTGATCGAACCAGCCGCCGATCATCTCGCCGTATTCCGGCCATTTGTAATTGGTGTCGAGCGCGGCGTGAACCCCCACAAATCCCTTGCCGTCTTCCTTGACGAAGGCGAGCATATCTTTTTTCTGGCTGTCGTCCAGGTCGAGCTCGCCGGTGGTGCTCACAAAAACCAGGGCATCGAAGTAATCCAGATTCTTGGCGTTTTTGTCCAGAGTCTTCTTCGTGATGGAGCCAGTATCGGTGCGCAGTGTGGCATCCCAGAGACCGCTGTCGTGGCCCATGTTGTAGATGGCCACCATCGCAGCGGAAATTGAATCGTGCTCAAATCCTTTGGTTTGGCTGATCACCAGAATGTGCTTGAGATGAAATTGTTTGGCGTGTGGCGGCGGCGGTACCGAAGGATTCACAGCCGCATCCTGGGCGAAGGTGAAGACCGCCAGGGGTAGCAAGAACAGAACCAACAATAGATCGTGTCGAGTGTGGCGCAAGGGAGTTCCCCTTTCCGCTAAGATGCCGTCGGACGATAAGGTAACACAATCTTTTATGATCCTGAGGCTCACGTGTTGTGCGCCGGGACGGCGTGCGCAATAGGAGCGGATTACGAGATCCGTTGCTTCGCAGAGCGAGGAGGAGCGGAAGACGGGATTCGCACATCCGCGTACTTTCCCGTACACGATGCAGCCGGTTGACAATTTGCGCCCACCGCCCTACCTTTTTTGAGCGGTTGGAACCGCCGTTCGAGCCGAGGAGACAAGAAGCGTTATGCGTATTGGTGTCTTTACCCCGCTGCTCTCGCAACTTCCGCTGCCCGCGGTTCTCAGGAAGCTGACAGCGCTCAAAATCAATACCGTGGAACTCGCCACGGGAAACTATCCGGGTGACGCGCACTGCAAACTCTCGATGCTGGAGGATGCCGCAGCGCTTGCCCAGTTTCAAAAGGTTCTCGCCGACCACGGCGTTACCATCAGTGCCCTGAGTTGTCACGGTAATGGCCTGCATCCCGACAAGACGCATGCGCAGCGCGACCGCGAAGTGAGCCGCAAGACCATTCTGCTCGCCGAAAAGCTTGGCATCTCCGTGGTCGTCGATTTCTCCGGATGCCCCGGCGATTCGCCCCATGCCACCGCTCCGAACTGGGTGACGTGTCCCTGGCCTCCCGACTATCTTAAGGTGCTCGATTGGCAGTGGAGTGAAATCGTCGCTCCCTATTGGATCGAGCATGCGAAGTTCGCCGCCGACCACGGAGTGAAGATCGCCATCGAAATGCATCCCGGGTTCGTCGTCTACAGTCCGGAGACCATGCTAAGGCTGCGCTCCATTGCCGGACCTAACGTTGGTTGCAACTTCGATCCCAGCCATCTGTTCTGGCAGAGCATCGATCCGATCGCCGCCGTCCGCCTACTCGAAGGCGCTATCTTCCATGTCCACGCCAAGGACACGCAGCTCTACGCCGCCAACCTGCGGCGCACCGGAGTACTCGATACCAAGCCTTACACCCAGGAGCGAGATCGCAGCTGGATATTCCGCACCTGCGGTTACGGCCACGGCGCCGAATGGTGGAGCGAGTTGATTTCGACGCTGCGCATGTTCGGCTACGATTACGTTCTCTCCATCGAGCACGAAGACAGCCTGCTCTCGCCAGAAGAGGGCCTGACCAAGGCTGCAGTTTTTCTCAACAGCATCGTCATTCGTGAACAACCCACGGCCGCCTGGTGGACGTGACGCGCGAGCGTGAGAAAAGCCGCAGGAGACAACAAGAGACAAGAAGAGAACTGAACATGAAATCAATCAGAACAGCTATTTTCGGTACCGGCTTCATGGGCCGCGTGCACCTCGAAGCCGTGCGGCGAGTGGAATTCGTGGAAGCCGCAGCCATCGCGGGCAGAAACGTTGAAGCTGCCCGACGGCTGGGGGTGGGTTTTGCCATCTCCACGATCGCCGCCGATTATCGCGAGATCCTCCGCGATCCGGCAATCGATGCCGTCCACATCTGCACGCCGAACGCGCAGCATTTTCCCATGGCCAAGGACGCACTCCAGGCCGGCAAGCATGTGCTCTGCGAAAAGCCGCTGGCCACAAGCGTTGCCGAGGGCGAAGAGCTAGTCTCTCTCGCCGCGCAGAAAGGCCTGCGGAACTGCGTCTGTCACAATTTGCGCTACTACCCCATGGTGCAGCAGATGCGAGCGATGCGCGAGGCCGGAGACCTGGGTGAAATTCTCATCGTGCAGGGCACCTATTCCCAGGACTGGCTTCTCTACGACACAGACTGGAACTGGCGCGTCGAAACCAAAGCCGGCGGACCTTCGCGCTGCATGGCCGATATCGGCTCGCACTGGTTTGATATGGCGGAGCACGTCACCGGATTGCGCGTGACCTCGCTCTGTGCCGATCTCCAGACTTTCCATCCCACGCGCAAACAGCCGAAGCACTCGGTCGAGACTTTTGCCAATAAATTGGTCGGCCCCGAAGACTACATCGAGACGCCGGTCGACACCGAAGACTTCGGCGCAGTGGTCTTCCGTATGGGAAAACGCACGCGCGGAGCCATGACTGCCAGCCAGGTTTCCGCCGGACGCAAAAACGGCCTCAGCATTGAAATCTACGGCACAAAGTGTTCGGTCGCCTGGAATCAGGAGCGTCCCGACGAACTCTGGGCTGGTCACCGCGACGTCGGCAATCAGATTTTCGTGAAGGATCCCTCTCTGCTGAAACCCGCAGCGCGTGCCTTCGCCGATCTTCCCGGCGGCCACAGTGAAGGCTACGACGATACTTTCAAGCAAGTCTTCCGCCGGTTCTATGGTTCAATGAGCACGTCCAACGGTGTACACGAGTACCCGCAGTTCGGCGATGGACTGCGCCAACTCAAGATTCTCGACGCCGTGCTACAGAGCCACCGGACGCGAACTTGGATCGATGTTCCGGCGTTTGAAACCGGCAGATGAACTGAGTCGCTGATCAGCAACTCGCGGAAGTCGACATCGTGGTAGGCGACATCAATGTGAAACCCCGCCGATGTAGTTTCCATATCCGACAATCACCGTCGAGCTCACCAGAACCAGCAGGCTGAAGGCCACCAGTAGCCTGGTTCTGCCGCCCGCGCCCTTCCACTCATTCAAACCGATACCCCACAGCGTGCTGAAGATGATGATGCTCGCCATGTGCAGAGTCCAACTGGAAAACTTGTAACGTCCCATCTGCGTCTCGCCCATCGTGTAAAAGAAGAATTGCATATACCACGTCGTGCCCGCGACCGCAGAAAACAAATAGTTGGCAAGCATGGGAGCCCTGACAGCCGCGCCCCGGTCGACGGCCAGCGCAACCGCCATCTCCTCTGCAGGAGCATCGGTGGCTGTTTCCAGACTGTGTTCCTCCCTACGGTCGGGAATTTTCCCGCGAACTTCCGAATCGAAGTACTGGTAACCAGTGCGGTTGCGAATATTCAAAATGATGCACCAAACAAAATTAGTGGTGAAGCCGCCGGCGAGTACCACGACCAACACCGGAAGTCCCTGCCACAACACCGCCGTGCCATGCCGAATTGTGATTGCCTTGATCGGATCTCCCGCCGCGAGTCCGTAAGCGAAGCAAGCGCTCATCACTCCTGAAAAAGTCGCGACGAGCAATCCCTTCTTTAAATCGAACTCCTTGATCGAGGTGCGTTTCTGCTCAGTCGACATCTCGCGCTCTTTAGATACTCCGGCTGCACCAGCAAACGCGATACCAAGAAGACAAACAGCGACTCCGCCAAGAATCACAAGGCCGGAGTGAGTACCGAGCACCTCAGACGCGAAGACGCCCCGAAAAATCGGAGGCATCAACGTGCCGAATGCTGCCGTGTAGCCCAGCGCCACGGCCATCCCAAGCGACATGCCAAGGTACCGCATCGTCAGACCGAAGGTGAGCCCGCCGAGTCCCCACAAAACTCCAAACACGTACGCCCAGAAAAGGCTGCCGGCCGGAGCTTCGTGTAGCACACCCATCAGATCGCGGGTCATTGCCAGCGCCAGTATCCACGGAGCAATGATCCAACTGAAAAATCCGCCCACCAGCCAATAGGTTTCCCATGCCCAGTTCTTCACCCCGCGATAGGGAACGTAAAAACTCGCGGAGGCGAGGCCGCCGAGCCAGTGAAAAAACACTCCTAACGCTGGGTTCATGGAATCCTCGAATTTGGATCGTTCACATTTGGCTTTAACGCAGGAAGGCCTCTGCGAGCCCGCCGTCGACGGGAATGATGTGCCCGGTCGTCTTCGCGCTCTGGTCTCCGGCCAGCCACACGATTGCGGCCGCACAGTCTTCAGGGAGAATCGGCCGTTTTGTCAGCGTGCGTTGCGCATAAAAATCGGCGAGCTTGGCGCGCAGTTCCTCAGTCGATTCCGACTCCGCGAAAGCGATCTTGTATTTTTTCAGGGACTGCATCACCCGATCACGCGGAAACATGGTGGAACCTGCGACCACGGTCGCGGGTGCAATTCCGTTCACACGCACGTGCGGGCCAAGTTCGATCGAGAGCTCTCGAATCAAGTGATTGAGAGCCGCCTTGCTGGTGTCGTAAGCCTCGCTATCTTTCTTCGGCACCACGGCGTTGGCAGAACTCGTCAGCACCACGGCTGCGGGCAGCCCTTGATCTTTGAATATGCACGCTGTCTGCCGCGCAAGAAAATAGTTTCCGGTGACGTTGACGAGAAATGTTTGTGCCCATTGCGCATCCGCGAGTTCGCCGTCGGCGCCGGGTACGGGATAGATCGCAGCCGTGTTAACGACGATATCCAAACCGCCAAATTGAGATATCGTAAAATTCGCCGCTTCTGCAATGGATGCAGACGAACCGAGGTCAACCCGAGTGTGCGCGAGAAATTCGGGAGACGCAATCGCACCGGCTTCGTCAGCAACTTTACTGGCGCCCTGCTCGTCAAAATCAGCCACTAGAACATGAGCGCCCTTTCGCGCGAGCAGTAGTGCCACCTGGCGGCCAATTCCGCTAGCGCCTCCAATGATGAGCGCAATTTTGCGGCTGAATTCTGATTCGACGGGCATGCGCTGCAGCTTGGCATCTTCGAGAGCCCAATACTCGATGCGGAACGCCTCCGATCTCGGCAGCGCCACGTAATTATGGAACTGAGTGAACTGTTGCGATTGTTCGGCGTGCCGCGCCTGCGGCAGAGGATAGGGAACATCTCCATCTTCCAAAGCGTTTGCGCCCGCCATGACGTGAATCGCGTTAATAAAGAACTCTGTCGCGACTCGCGCTTCTTTTTTATTCTTGCCGAAGCCGAACAGCCCCAGCCCCGGAATCACGACGACCGAGGGATTGGAATCTCGCAGCTTCGGCGAATCGCTGGTCGCCCATGCATCGTAGTAATTTTTGTATGCGGCTCGATACCGCACAACCTCGGTCTGGATCCGGTCTTTCAGAACAACGGCATCCTCTTTTGCAGAATCCCATCGAAGATAGAGAGGACAAACCCGCGTCCTCAGAAAATGGTCTGGACAACTGGTGCCGAGCGAACTCAACTCTTTCGCCCACTTCGACCCCGCGAAATCCAGCGCGTCTTCGTCGTGAGCGTAGTGTGCGATCACGCGGCGATTGGAGGACACAACTCCCCGCAGTGCGGGCAATATCTGGACTGCGATGCTCTTGCGATTCTGGGCGGGGCCGTGCTCGACTCCGCCGAACAGCACCCCTTTCTTCGACCGATGCTTCAGAATGAAGTCGCCCATCTGGTCGATGGTGTGAATGCTGTTCAAATAACAATCGCGCTGCGTCATTCCCCAGGTAAACAATCCGTGGCCGCCGAGGATCAGACCTTCTGTTCCAGGATTGTCTTTGACCGCCCGCTCAATCATAAGCGCCAGTTCGAATCCCGGACGCTGCCAGGGAAGCCACACAATCCTGCGATCAAATTGTTTATTGAACTCTTCCAGCTTCCGCTTTCCGTTCGCGCTTGCGGCCAGAGCGATGGCCCAGTCCGGGTGCAAATGATCCACGTGAGCAAACGGCAGGAACGCGTGCAGAGCAGTGTCAATCGATGCCGCCACGCGATTCTCGCCAAACGCCGAAAGCGGATAATAGCGGACCATTTCATCCTCGTGCTCCTCGCCGCGGTAGAGTTCCTTGAGCTGTTCCAGACGATCAAGGTACAGCAAGGCAAATCCAGTTTCAGCGATGGACCCCAGGTCCCCGCCACTGGCTTTTACTGCGAGCACGCGCACTGGCAGGCCAGTAAACGGATCGGGAAGTTCCAGTTTTGAACTCGTATTTCCGCCGCCGAAATTTGTGATGCGTAAGTCGGCACCCAGCAAGTTTGAGCGATAGCGCAACAACCCCACCTGATTCCCGGCCATCTTCTGGGCTTCGGCTTCGTTCCACAAGTCCTTCAGGTGAGTCGTCGCTCTGATCTCAGGCATAGATGCTCCCGCAATATTGTTCGAATCGTTCCGCATGCTGATCCCACTTGTCGGTTTCGAGCGGTTCGAAAACTTCGGTCGGGAAGGATCGATCCACAATGGCGCGGACCTCCCGGAGCGAAGCCGCGCCTCCCGTCGCAAGAATCTGTATCGCGACATTCCCTAACGCCGTGGCCTCAGCAGGACCAGCCAGCACTCGTCTTCCGGTAGCGTCCGCAGTCAACTGGTTCAGCAGCTGATTGTTTGATCCGCCGCCGACAATGCGAACCTGTTCGATGTGCTTTCCTGTCACTTGTTCCAGATTACGAAGAACGACTCGATACTTGAAAGCGAGGCTTTCAAGAACTGCTCGCACATACGCCCCCGGTTCCCGCGGCACCGCCTGATGAGTTCGCGTGCAGAACTCGTCGATCGCTCGGAGCATATCGGTCGGATGCAAAAAGGATTCATCGTCGGGATCAACCAGATGACGGAACGAAGTTGCTTGCGATCCGAGCTCCGTCAGTTCACGGTAGTCATAAGAATGCCCCTGCGCCATCCAGCCTTGCCGGCAGCCCTGCACCATCCACAGCCCCATCACATTCTTCAGCAACCGCGTAGTTCCGTTGACCCCTCCCTCGTTGGTAAAGTTCAGCCGTAACGCATCGGGGGTAATAACCGGGGAATCAAGCTCGGTGCCCAGCAGCGACCAGGTTCCAGAACTGAGAAAGGCCGTTCCGTCGCGAGCTGATATTGCCGCGACCGCGGAACCCGTATCATGACACGCGGGAGCGATCACAGTCGTGCCCACAAGCGACGTCTGTCCAGCGATGTCTGGCAGGAGCGTCCCAAGAATCGAGCCCGGCTCGACGGTCGGTGCCGGCAAATCAGACCGAAGTTGCACCCGCTGCATCAAGCCCGCAGCCCACGTGCGTTTCGTTGGGTCTACCATCTGGGTCGTCGTCGCGACGGTAAATTCGCAGACTGCATTTCCCGTGAGCCAGTAGTTGAACAGATCCGGAATCGTGAGCAGTCGCTTCGCTGCCGCGATCACCTCGGGAGTCTCCCGCCGCGCTGCAAAAAGCTGGTACAGAGTGTTGATCGGCATAAACTGAATCCCGGTCGCACGATAGATTTCCTCTTTCGAAATCTTCCTGAGGACTTCTTCCATGACGCCTTCGGTCCGCCGATCGCGATAGTGGTAGGGATTTTCCAGCAACTCCCCACGCTCGCCCAGCAAAGCATAATCCACACCCCATGCGTCAACGCCGATCCCTGCCAGTTCCACTTGATCCACTCGAGCGAGAGCCTTTCGCACTTCCAACCAGAGTCGACCGACGTCCCAACGCAGAGATCGGCCACACGCGATCGGCTCATTGGGGAAACGATGCACTTCCTCGGTCGTAAGAATTCCCGACTGAAGATGCGCCAGAAGCGCTCGCCCACTTTCCGCGCCAAAATCGAATGCCAGATATGGTTTCGCGTGGGTGTGTTTAGGCATAGGAGCTTTTGGGCATAGCGCCGTTAGGCATAGGAAGAAACGCTTCGCAAATTCCGGGCCGCGCGTTCTTTTGTGATGCGTTCGAGATACCCGCTCTGCCGGAACGCCTCCATCGGATTCTTAGGCAGACCTTTCGACTCACGCCATTCCTGGATCGCCGGCCGCACGTCAGTGGCAAAAGCATCTTGCAACAGCGACTCGGCTCGCATCAAATCGCAATTGTTCTGCGCGGCGGCAAGTTCTCGACCATCCAACAGCGCCGCCTTGGAGAAAAGTTCCTGCGCAACCGTCACAGTCTGGATCATAGCCTCGATCTTCCCTTTGAGATTATGGCTCTGATCGATCATGTACGCGATATCCGCAGGCTTCCCGGTTTCCCACTCGAAGTAGCGAATCTCGTGGAAGACGCGAAACGCCTGATACGGATCGATCGATCCCATCGTCAAATCGTCGTCGGCGTAGCGGCGATCGTTAAAATGAAAACCTCCCAGCATTTCCTCGGACAGAAGCCACGCAACGATCTGCTCAATGTTCTGAGCCGCATAATGATGTCCAGTATCCACCAGAACTCGCGCCTGCGGCCCGGCCTCACGCGCCAGCAGCATAGCCATGCCCCAATCGGCGATGTCGGTGTGATAGAACGCAGGCTCGAACGGTTTGTACTCAATCAAAAGCCGCTGCCCGGCTGCCAACTCGCGATGCGACTCCTTCAGCAACTCCTTGAACCATTGCTTGCGTTGCCGGATATTCGCCGTTCCCGGATAGTTTGAACCGTCTGCAAACCAGATGGAAATATCTCTGCTGTTCAGCCGCCTCGCGATTTCAATGCTGTCCTTGGTGTGTTGGAGCGCGCGCCGGCGAATCGATGCATCAGGATTCCCGAAGGAACCGTATTTATATTCCTGATCCTGAAACAGATTGGGGTTGATGGAACCAGGCAGGACTCGATACCGTTCAGAAAACTTCTTAATCTCAAGGGTACTTTCCGCGCTATCAGGAAAATCCCACAGAACATGCAAAGCCACAGTCGGGCAAACTCCAGTAAGCAGATGAACCTGGCCAGCGTCGCTGAACTTCTCCTCGGTAGTGGTGGCCGCTGCCGGTTGAATAAATTTTCCGAATCGCGTACCGGTATTCGCGAACCCCCATGACGGCAGTTCAATGCGAAATGTCTCGAGCGCATCAAATATCTTTTTGCTGTGGAGCGCGTTCATCGGCGACCTCTTTTCGGCAACGTCGGCAGGGAAGGTTACAATTGTTTTCTCATCAAGTCACGAAGTTATTACGACAGAAGTTATTACGAAAACCTGTTGTGTCGCATTGTAGAACGAACAGTCCAGCCCAGTGACCGCCCGTGTCTCGAACGCAAATTATATAAATCGAATTATATAAATACGGGTAGGCTGATCCGTACAATTGCCAGGTCTAAGATCTTTCCAGTGAATCCACTTTGCCTTCCAGTCGGAGCCGCGGAGAAGGCCCATCTCCCACCATGCTGTCGACTCGGAGACTTGACCTGTTGCGTCCCAGACACGGACTTTCCAGTAGTATCGCCGCCGGGATTCCAGCGGGGGACCGGCGTAGGCAATTCCTACCGATTCTGCTGAATTGACTTTGCCGCTGTCCCAGATATCAGCTCTGCCAGGGCGCAGGCTCTCGTCGTTGCTGGCTACCACAACTTCGTAGGCAGACTGTCTCCAGTTGCGCTCGGTATTGTCGCTCTGCCAGGACAAGTGAGGAATAGCCACGTCGATGCCGAGAGGATTCTCCAGATATTCGCACGTTCCACGGATTCCGCTACGTCGAGATGACCGGCTATCCCGGAACCCCGCCGCTCGATGCGATCAAAGGAGATGTCGTTAGCAGCGTGAGTGGCGACCCCGTGGCCAAGCTGACTACCTCGAGCGATCTGGTGAATCAGATGTGGTCGATCGGCATCTGGGGTCAGCGCGGAA
>Ga0181537_10001078_pt1 | contig 25391 bp, 19 predicted proteins | sample PEATcosm2014_Bin_39_FD_119765 | JGI IMG/M metagenome (GOLD analysis project Ga0181537, IMG submission 119765) | Peatland microbial communities from MTU Mesocosm Facility, Houghton, MI, USA - PEATcosm2014_Bin23_10_metaG | ecosystem: Environmental > Terrestrial > Soil > Wetlands > Peat | place...
GCGACCCCAGCCTACGATAGCGCATGAGTGCCCACCCCAAGATCGTCGTCCTTGACCGGCTGCAGACGGGAGAGTCTGCCAATCCTTTGCCGGAGAACATTCTCGCGGGGATTCCCCGCGCCCGTGCGTCGACTCAGTACACCGAGGGGACTCAGCAATTCTTCTGCGGCATCTGGACCAGCACCGCGGGCAAATGGCGCGTGCGCTACACCGAACACGAATTCTGCGTGATCATCGAGGGCCGGGTCCGCCTGGAGTCGGTCACGGGCGAGAAGCACGAGCTGCGCGCGGGCGATGCCTTCGTGGTGCCCGCGGGTTTCGAGGGCGTCTGGGAAGTGACCGAGCCCTGTAAAAAGTGGTACGCGATCTTCGAAGCGAAGAGTTAGCCATGGGCGGGACGCATGCGTCCCGCGGGTGGCCGGGGGCGAGACGCATGCGTCTCGCGGGTGACCAGGGGCGAGACGCACGCGTCTCGCGGGTGACCAGGGATGGTCACCCAGGGCTTGCGCGCAGCAGGGACTGCGCAGCGCAATGGTCACCCAGGGCTTGCGCGGAGCAGGGACTGCGCAGCGCAATGGTCACCCAGGGCTTGCGCGCAGCAGGGACTGCGCAGCTCAATGGATCCACGGCGTTCCCGGAGATGCCTTCCCCCGTCAACCCTCTGCTGGTACGGACGTGTAAATTGGTGAGAAATGCGGACTAGTATCACTAGGCCGTTTCGCGAATCACCGCGCCCAGGGTCTCCAGGATGCGCTCGATTTGTTTCGACTCGACGATCAGCGGCGGCGACAAGGCGATGGTATCGCCCGTCACTCGCACCATCACGCCTCGCTCGAAACACTTGAGAAACACGTCGAAGCCGCGCGTACCGGGCTTGCCCGCCCGCGGCTCCAGATCCGCAGCGCCGATCAGGCCGTAGTTGCGCACATCCTGCACGTGCGGCAGGCCGCGCAGGGAATGCACGGCATCCTCCCACTCGGACGCCAGTGAGGCGGCGCGGGTCAGCAGACCCTCTTTGGCGTAGACATCGAGCGTGGCCAGCGCCGCGGCGCAGGAGACCGGATGGGCGGAGTAGGTGTAGCCGTGAAACAGCTCGATGGCGTTTTCCGGTCCCTGCATGAAGGCATCGTAGATCTTGCGGTGAGCAAACACCGCGCCCATGGGGACGGTGCCGTTGGTGAGTCCCTTGGCCGTGGTCATGAGGTCGGGGGTCACGTCGAACGCCAGGCCCGCGAACGGCTTGCCGACGCGGCCGAAGCCGGTGATCACTTCATCGAATATCAACAGGATGTCGTGCTTGTCGCAGATCTCGCGCAGACGCTTCAAGTACCCGATGGGCGGCAGCACCACGCCGGCGGAGCCGGCGATGGGTTCGACGATGACCGCGGCAATGGTCGAGGCGTCGTGCAGCGCGACCAGGCGTTCCAATTCGTTGGCCAGATGGGCGCCCCACTGCGGCAGTCCGCGCGAGAATGCGTTGTGCTCGATGTCCAAGGTGTGCGGCAGATGATCGACCCCCGGCAGCATCGAGGAGGCGAAGTACTTGCGGTTGTTGACCATCCCGCCCACTGACATCCCGCCGAAGCCCACTCCGTGATAGCCCTTCTCGCGGCCGATGAAGCGGAAGCGCTGGCCGGCGCCGCGGGCGCGGTGATAGGCGACCGCGATCTTGAGCGCGGTATCGACCGACTCCGATCCTGAATTCGTGAAGAAGACTCGGTCGAGCCCCGGCGGCGCGAGCTTGGCCAGTCGGTTGGCAAGCTCGAAGGCGCTGGGATGACCCATCTGAAATGCCGGCGCGTAGTCCATGGTGCCGAGTTGCTTCGCGACCGCGTCGGTGATTTCAGGACGCCCGTGACCGGCGTTCACGCACCAGAGGCCCGCGACCGCATCGAGGACTTCGCGGCCGTCGGCCGTCCAGTAGTGCATGCCTTTTGCCCGGGTCAGCAGGCGCGGATTCGCCTTGAACTGTCGATTCGCCGTGAAGGGCATCCAAAACGCATCGAGATCGCCGGCGGCAAGAGCAGGGGTCAACTCGGCATTCATTGCAGGATCCTTGGGGTTGGGCCACCGGACGGGTGAGATGATAAGGAAAATCGACACCCAGCTCAATTTTTGCTTAGAAATGCCCTCAACTGTCTATTATAATAGACATCATGAGCTTGGACGTGGGCAGTCATTTGAAGGCCGTGCGGCAGATGTACGGGTTATCTCAGCGCGAGCTGGCCAAGCGTGCCGGCGTGACCAACGGATTGATTTCCCTGATCGAGCAGAACCGGGTGAGTCCCTCGGTCAGTTCTTTGAAGAAGGTGCTCGACGGCATCCCGATGGCGCTCGCGGATTTTTTCACGCTCGATTTAGGCGGCCAGCCCCAGGTCTTTTTCCCGCGGGCGGAGCTCAGCGACATCGGCACCGCGAGCGTCGAGCTGCGCCTCGTGGGCAGCCGTCTCGCGAAACGCAGCATGTCGATCCTGCACGAGCGCTATGCGCCGAATGCCGACACCGGCGAGGAGATGCTGACCCACGCCGGCGAGGAGGGAGGCGTGATCGTCAAAGGCAAGATCGAGCTCACCGTCGGCGGCGAGTCGCGAATCTTGGGTCCCGGAGACGCCTATTACTTCAAGAGTTCCCTGCCGCATCGCTTCCGCAACACCGGCCGCGATGAATGTGAGATCGTCAGCGCGAGTTCGCCGCCGACTTTTTAGGCGCTGGCGCGCCGAATCTACGGGGTCGCGGCGCATTGCGCTGCGCAGTCCCTGCTCCGAGACGCATGCGTCTCGCCCGTCCGATAATGGACAGAGTAAGACAAGAGAGCGGTAGCATACGCACCTATGAGCAAAATTACGGTGGCGGCCACTCAGATGGCCTGCGGCTGGGACCGGGACGCGAATATCGCCCGCGCCGAGAAGCTGATTCGCGAGGCGGCCGGCCGCGGTGCGCAGGTAATCCTGATCCAGGAGCTGTTCGAGACGCCGTATTTCTGCAAGGATCACTCCTCGCGGCATCTGGAGCTGGCCAAGCCGCTCGCCGGGCATCCGGCGGTTGAGCATTTTCGCGGCGTGGCGCGCGAACTCGGCGTGGTGCTGCCGATCAGCGTGTTCGAGCGCGCCAACAACGCGTTCTACAACTCCGTGGTCGTCGTGGACGCCGGCGGAGAGGTGCTCGGGAGCTATCGAAAATCGCACATTCCGGAGGGTCCGGGCTACCACGAGAAGTTCTATTTCTCGCCGGGCGACACCGGCTTCAAGGTGTTCGACACGCGTTACGCGAAGCTCGGCGTCGCGATCTGCTGGGATCAGTGGTTTCCGGAAGCGGCGCGCTCGATGGCATTGATGGGCGCCGATATGCTGCTCTATCCCACGGCGATCGGCTCGGAGCCGCAGGATCCGAGCATCGACTCGAGCGGCCATTGGCAGCGGACCATGCAGGGCCATGCCGCGGCCAACATCATGCCGGTGGTTGCATCGAATCGCATCGGCACCGAGCGCGGCGAGAAGTACACCATGACGTTTTACGGTTCATCGTTCATCGCATCGCCGACGGGCGAGAAGGTGGCCGAGGCGGACCGCGTGTCCGAGACGGTGCTGACCGCCGCTTTCGATTTGGACGAAGTGCGCCGCTACCGGCAGTCCTGGGGTGTGTTTCGCGATCGGCGGCCCGATTTGTACCACCCGCTGCTGTCCCTCGATGGCCGCGGCTGACGATCTTCCCCCGGATCTCGTCTTCGTCGATTTGGAGACGACGGGCGGCCGCGCCGCGGTTGACCGGATCATCGAGGTGGGCATCATCCGGCTCCGCCACGGCGAACTCATCGAGGAATGGAGTTCGCTGGTGTACCCTGAACGCTTCATCCCCGCGTACATCGAGGCCTTCACCGGCATCAGCAACCAGATGGTCGCCGACGCGCCGCCCTTCGCCGCGATCGCCGCGCAGGTGCGCCGGAAACTCGAGGGCGGGGTGTTCGTCGCGCACAACGCGCGCTTCGACTATTCGTTTCTGCGCGCCGAATTTCTCAGGTCCGACATGAGCTTCTCCGCACAGGTTTTGTGCACGGTGAAACTGTCGCGCCGGCTGTTTCCAGAGCATGTGCGGCACAATCTGGATGCCGTGATGGAGCGCAACGGACTGACCTGCGGCGCGCGGCATCGCGCGCTGGGCGACGCCAGGGTGCTGCACGATTTTTGGGTCAAATTGCGCCGCGAAATCGCCGAGCCGCGGCTCTGCGCCGCGGTGCAGACGGTGCTGGGCGCGCACAAATTGCCGGCTCATCTGCCGCCGGGCTTGGCCGACGACCTGCCCGAGGGGCCGGGCGTGTATCGATTTTTCGGTCAGGATGGGGCCGTGCTGTATGTGGGCCAGGCTCATTCGCTTCGCTCCCGTGTGTGCAGCCACTTCGAGGCACAGGACGGCGGATCCGCACCACGCGGGCTGGCAGATCAGGTGCGGCGGGTCGATTGGGTGGAGACCGCGGGTGAACTCGGGGCGATGCTGCGCCATGCCGAATGGCTCAGGACTCTGAAGCCGCCCTACAACCGGCGCACCAAGGACACAACGCGGCAGTGCACCTTGCGCACCGAGGCACGCCTGGCCGAGCCGGGCGGAGCCCACCCGATCGAGGCGGTCGCCATTGATGGCGTGGAGCCCGCGGACCTCGTGCAGTGTTTTGGCATGTTTCATTCCGAGAAGGACGCCCTCAGGGCGCTCGGCGACATTGCGCGGGCGCGGCAGCTGTGCCTCAAGGTTCTGGGCCTGGAGGAAGGACCGGGCTCCTGCCTGGCGTTCCAGCTGGGGAAGTGCAGAGGCGCCTGCGCGGGTAAGGAGCCGCTGGTTCTGCATAACGTGCGGCTGCAGCTGGCGCTCTCATCGTTGAAATTGAAACCGTGGCCCTTCCCGGGAAGGGTGGCCTTGCGCGAGCGGGGCCCGCGAGGCGCGCTGCCGCTGAGCGCACCGGAGGCCGAATGGCATGTCGTGGATCACTGGACGTATCTCGGCACGGCACGCACCGAAGAGGAGCTCGCGGCGCTCGGCGCGGGCAGGGCGGATGCTGCATTCGACATCGATGTCTACCGGATTTTGGCGCGCCATTTCGCCAAGAATCCGCGGCTCGACTGGCTGGATCTGCGGCGCGCGGAGCGGCCGGTTTCCTGAGCGACAACGTGCGCTACTGGATCGCCACGGCGCCGGTGGGCGCGGCGTCGGTGCTGGCGGAAGAACTCGCGCAATTCGGCGCCCATGATGTGCGCGAGCGCAGCCACGATGTGAAATTCCAAGGTGCGCTCGAAGTGGGCTATCGGGTGTGCCTGTGGTCGCGCACTGCAACGCGCGTGCTGCTCAGTCTCGGGTCGATCGACGCCGCCAGCGCGGCGAGCGTGTACGAAGGCGTCAAGCGCATCGACTGGCGGGAGCATCTCGCGCCGGGCGCCACTCTGGCCTGCGATTGCAGCGGCGGCAACCAATCGATCCGGCACACGATCTACGGCTCCCAGCTGCTCAAGGACGCGGTCTGCGACAATTTGCGCGAAGCCACGGGCGAACGGCCGAACATCAAGCCGGAGCGTCCCGACGTGTTGCTGCATTTGCATGTCGAAGGACCCACCGCGCTCTTGTCGGTGGATTTTTCCGGCGAAAGCCTGCATCGGCGCGGCTATCGGACCGAAGGCGGCCGCGCGCCGCTCAAGGAGAATGTCGCGGCGGCCGTGCTGCTGCGCGCGGGCTGGCCGGACGTTTGTGCAAGAGGCGGCGTGCTGCTCGATCCCATGTGCGGCTCCGGCACCTTTCTCACCGAAGGCGCCCTGATCGCGGCGGATGCGGCGCCGGCGCTCGACCGCGCCTATTTTGGCTTCACGGGCTGGCGCGGCCACGATGCGCCGCTGTGGGAGAGCCTGTGCGCGCAAGCGCGCGCCCGCCGTGCGCTGCGCGCGCCGCGGCGCTGCATTCTGGGATCCGACGCCGACGCGGACGCGGTGCGCATGTCCCTGGCCAATGCCGAACACGCCGGCGTCGCGGACTGGGTGCATGTGGAGAAACGCACTCTGCACGAGATCATCCCCCCCAAGGGTGAGGCCGGCCTCATCGTGACCAACCCGCCCTACGGTGAGCGAATCGGCGCCGAATCCGGACTTCCGGACCTGTATTCGGAGCTTGGTCTCACGCTGCGCGAGCGGTTCCAAGGCTGGCAGGCGGCGATCCTGACCGGCAATCCGCCCCTGGCGAGGAATCTCGGCATTTACGCCAGGCGCACGCACCGATTCTTCAACGGCACCATCGAGTGCCGCCTGCTGCGTTTCGAGTTGAATCAAGCCAGCGAGCAGCGGCCGCCCGACGTGGTGCGCGCGGACTGGTCGAGCCGGCCGGGCGCCCAGATGTTCGCCAATCGATTGCGCAAGAATCTGCAGCGTCTGGATCCTTGGGCCGAGCGCGAGCACATCGATTGCTTTCGCGTGTACGACGCCGATATGCCGGAATATGCGTTCGCCGTCGATCTGTACGGGCAGGCCGTGCACGGACCCGCGGGCCGCGCAGCGCGCCACGTATATGTTCAAGAATACGCTCCGCCGAAGAGCGTCGACCAGGAGCGCGCGCGGGAGCGGCGGCGCGAGGCCTTGGCGGTGCTGCCGGAGGTGCTCGCCGTGCCGATATCCCAGGTGCACTCCCGGGTGCGCAAGCCGCAGAAGGGCAGCGAGCAGTACGAGAAGCGCGAAGCCAGGGCGGAGCGGCATGCCGTGCAGGAGGGCGGCCTGAAATTCTGGGTCAATTTCCGCGATTACCTGGACACCGGCCTGTTTCTCGACCACCGCATCGTGCGGGCCATGCTGCGCGAGTGGGCGCAGGGCGCCGATTTCCTCAATTTATTCTGCTACACCGGCAGCGCCACGGTCTATGCGGCGGCCGGCGGCGCGCGCAGCAGCGCCGGCGTCGACCTGTCGAATACCTATTTGGACTGGGCGCACGAGAATCTGCTGCTCAACGGCTTCGGTGGCCCCGAGCACGAACTGTACCGCGCGGACTGCCTGCAATGGCTCGAGGAGCAGCAAGCTCGGGGGCCGCGGTTCGATTTGATCTTCCTGGATCCGCCGACATTCTCCAATTCCAAGCGCATGGCGGGCGTGCTGGACGTGCAGCGCGATCACGTGGGCATGATCCGCCGCTCGGTGAAGCTGCTGCGGCCCGCCGGGCGGCTGGTGTTCTCGACCAATTACACGCGCTTCAAGCTCGATGAGCAGGCGCTCGGGGACCTGGCCGTAGAGGACATCAGCGCCCGCACCATTCCGAAGGACTTCGAGCGACATGCGCGGATTCATCGCTGCTTCGTGATTCGCTTCAAATGACCGCCGCGCGAATGATTGGCACCACCATCGGCTTGCGGTAATCTTCCGTGCAAATGGGATTTTGCTTCACACACCGCGCATCGATCGTGGCCGTGATCCTCTGCGCGAGGTTCGCGGCAGCCCCCGCGCTCGCCGCCGACAAGGATGCCATCAACGCGCCGCCGACTGCGCAGGATTGGCAGGCGCTCGCCAAGCTTCCCGATTGGAGCGGGGTTTGGACGCCGGTGATCAGCGACCAGGTCGCTCAGGAGAAGACCAACCGGCCTCCCTGGAAACCGCAGATCGCGAAGCAGATCCAGCACATGTACGCCGAAGAGGAGGCCGGACGCCCGTTCCCCATCATCGATCACTGCTTCCCGACCGGCATGCCGAGCTGGATGCTCATCACCCACAACGCCTTCGAGATTCTGTTCACGCCGGGCCGCGTCACCATCTTGGGCGAGGGCGACGGCAATCGGCTGCGCCGCATCTACACGGACGGGCGGCCGCATCCGGCCGATCCAGATCCCAGCTTTCACGGGCATTCCATCGGACACTGGGAGAACGATGCGCTGGTGATCGACACCGTGGCGCTCCTGCCGCAGGCCTATCTCGCGGTCAGCGAGGCCGTCGGCGTGCCCAACAACGGCGACATGCATGTCGTCGAACACCTGCACTTGCAGGGTCCCGACACCCTGGCCGACGACTTGGAGATCACCGCCAATAAGGTGCTCTCCAAGCCCTGGCTCACCACGCGCAAGTACTATCGCCAGCGGGCGCAGAAGTTCGATATCGCCGAAGGCGTCTGCGAGCAGGGCTCCTTTACCGACGCCGTCGACAAGAACGGCAATGCGATCTTCGCACCCATCAAGTTTGACAACGGCGTCCCCGTGGGATCTGACTCGAAATGAACCGTGCATCGATGAATTGCGCTGCGTTGGCGCTGATCCTGGCGGCCGCGCTCGGCGCCGCGCCCTCGCGGGCGCACCACTCCTTCGCCATGTTCGAGCCGACCAAGACGCTGACGCTCAAGGGCACCGTCAAGGCGTTTCAGTGGACCAATCCGCACGTCATTCTCTGGGTCCTCGCGCAGCCCGAGGGCGCCGCCGCGGCGCAGGAGTGGTCGCTGGAGACCACCAGCCCAGGGGTGCTGACGCGCGCGGGATGGACCCGCCAGTCCCTCAAAGCCGGCGATCGCGTGAGCCTCGTGATCAGTCCGCTGCGCGACGGGTCGCATGGCGGCAGTCTGAATTCGGTGACCTTGCTCGACACCGGCCAGACGCTGGTCCCCAGTTTCGGCAAGGAACAGCCCGGACTGAAGTAGCGCCGCGAGCGCGTCAGCGGGCGCGCCGGTGGCGCGCGCTACAGGAGATCCCGCAGCCGGTAATACAGCATCGCCATCATCAGCGACGGGCGCCTGAAGAGGCGGCCCCCGGGAAAGTCGCGATGCGGGATGCGCGCGAACACATCGAAGCGCTCCGCGGTGCCGGCGACGGCTTCGGCGACGAGCTTGCCCGCGAGGCCGGCGAGCGACATGCCGTGACCGGAGAACCCCTGCATATAGTAGACATTGGCCGCGAGCCGTCCGAAATCGGGTGCGCGGCTCATGGTGATGTCGAGGTAACCGCCCCAGGCGTACGCCGCCTTGACGTCGCCCAGGCCGGGGAATATTCGCACCATGCGCGTGAGCATCGAGGCGGCCAGCCGCCGCGGCTGCACGGCGCTGTAGCTCACGCGTCCCCCGAACAGCAGGCGGTGATCGGCCGAGCGGCGGAAGTAATCCAGGATCCAGTTGATGTCGGCGACGGCGGCATTGCTCGGGAGCAGGGCCCGCGCCCGCTCCTCGCCGAGCGGCTCCGTCGCGATGATGTAGGTGCCCACACCCAGGATTCGCCGCGCCAGGGACGGTGCGACGGCGCCCAAATAGGCGTTGCCACAGAGCACCAGATGCCCGCAGCGCACGCTCCCCTCGGCGGTGCGCACGGTGACCGCGGGTCCATCCTCGTAGCGCACCACCGGGGAATTCTCGAAGATCCTGACGCCCGCGGCCTCGGCTGCGCGCGCCACGCCACGGGTGAACTTGAGCGGATGCAGGTGGCCGCTGCGGGTATCGAGGAGGGCTCCCAGGTAACGATCGCTGCGCACATGCGCTGCGAGTTCCTCGCGGTTCAGCCGCTGCGCGGACAGGTAGCCGTACTCCTCGTGCAATTCATGAGCCCAGGCATCGAGCTCCTGGAGGTGCCGCGGCTTGACCGCGACGTGAAGGTGGCCGGCGTGGTAGTCGCAGTCGATGGCGTACTCGCGGATGAGCGATTGAGTCAGGTCGAGCGCCTCGATGGACAGATCGAACAGACGCCGTGCGTCATCCCGGCCGACTTGGGCGGCCAGGGCCCGCTGGCTCGCGGCCAGTCCGAAAATAGTTTGGCCGCCGCTGCGCCCGGAGGCGCCGTAGCCGACGCCGTGAGCCTCGAGCAACGCGACTTGGTAGCCGCGCTTGGCCAAGTGCAGCGCAGCAGAGCAGCCGGCGATACCGCCACCGACCACCGCCACGTCGGCCCGGGTGTCGCCGCGCAGAGCGTCGCGATGTGCCGGGCCTGCGCCGAAGGCCCCCGCCGCGGCGGGCGTCGCCGGTGCGCCGGCGGAGGCGGCGTAATAGGAAGCGGCGGGCGGATCGGACAGGCGCATCGGCGATTCTCAGGCCAGAGTGTTTAAGATCTTATGGCTATTGACAGGATTGGGCGCCTGTGAGCCTACCCGGTTTTTTGACCATAATGCAATGATACGGCAACGCAGCAAACACCGCTAAGTCGTGGAAATGCCTAAATCTTAGCCTGTTGCACGCGCGGAATCCTGACGCCTTGGCGTTGGTGTGGTGTAATACGACCGTTAAGGAAGCACTATCGTCCCTCGGGACGTTTAATATATTAAACATGTCTCGCTTGCCGCTCATCGGAATTCCAGCCGATCGCAGGCTGTGTGGGAAGCACTACTTCCACATGGTCGGCGAGAAGTACATCGAAGCGATCGCGGCAGGCGCGAACGCGGTGCCGGTGCTCATACCCGCTCTTGGGTCCGAGATCGATTTGCCATCCTTGCTGGATGCCTGCGACGGGTTGCTGCTGACCGGCAGTGCATCGAATGTCGAACCTCACCACTACGGAGGACCGGCGAGTGAGCCGGGAACGCTACATGATCCAAATCGGGATGCTACGACGCTTTCGTTGATTCCTCGGGCCATCGCCGCCGGGCTGCCTGTCCTTGCCATTTGCCGCGGATTTCAGGAAATGAACGTGGCATTCGGCGGTACGTTGCACCAGCGGCTGCACGAGATACCGGGCCACCTCGATCACCGCGAGGACGAAACCACGCCGCTGGACGTGCAATACGGCCCCGCCCACGAAGTACTGCTGGAGCCGGGAGGAGTGTTGAGCAAAATCGCCGGTCAGGACCGCCTGCAGGTCAATTCTTTGCATTGGCAGGGAATCGAAACTCTGGGGAAGCATTTGGCGGTGGAGGCGCGCGCACCGGACGGGGTCATCGAGGCGTTCCGGGTCGCCGACGCACCGAATTTCGCCCTCAGCGTGCAATGGCATCCGGAATGGCAGTTTGCTCAGAATCCGTTTTCTCGCGCGTTGTTCGCGGCGTTCGGCGAAGCCTCGCGCACAGGTTGAAAGGTGGTTTATGGCCAGCACGATCCAGCAATTCTTGAAAGAACATGGCATCTCGGAAGTCGAAGCCATCATTCCGGACATGGCCGGCGTGGCGCGCGGCAAGCTCATGCCGGCGGAGAAGTTTGCCGAAGAGGAGGGCATGCGCCTGCCCGAGGCGATCTTCCTGCAGACGGTTACCGGCGACTATCCGGACGACCAGAGCGCCATGAATCCCTCGGACATCGACATCGTGCTCAAGGCGGATCCGAAAACGGTACGGGTGGTGCCATGGGCCGCGGAACCGACCGCCCAGGTGATCCATGACTGCTTCTACGGCGACGGGCGGCCGGTCACCATGGCGCCGCGCTATGTGCTGCGGCGGGTGCTCGATCTGTACGAGGCGCACGGCTGGGAACCGGTGGTGGCTCCGGAGCTCGAGTTCTTCCTGGTGGAGCCCAACGTCGATTCGGACTATCCGCTGAAGCCGCCGGTGGGCCGCTCGGGGCGTCCCGAAATCGGCCGCCAGGCCTACAGCATCGCGGCGGTGAACGAATTCGATCCGCTGTTCGACGACATGTACTCGTTCTGCGAGGCCCAGGACATCGAGATCGATACCTTGATCCACGAGGCGGGCGCGGCGCAGATGGAAATCAACCTGCTGCACGGCTATCCGATGGGTCTCGCCGACCAGGCCTTTTTGTTCAAGCGCACCGCCCGCGAGGCGGCCATGCGCCACAAGATGTACGCCACGTTCATGGCCAAGCCCATGGCCAAGGAGCCGGGCAGCGCCATGCATCTGCATCAAAGCATCCTCGATACGAAAACGCGCAAGAATATTTTCAGCAATGCCGACGGATCGCCCTCGAATCTGTTTTTTGGGCACATCGCCGGGCTGCAGAAATATCTCCCCGGCGCCATGTCGCTGTTCGCGCCGAACGTGAACAGCTACCGGCGCATCAGCCGCTACTCCTCGGCGCCCATCAACGTGCACTGGGGCTACGACAATCGGACGGCGGGCCTGCGCGTGCCCATGTCCGGGCCCGAGGCCCGGCGCGTGGAGAATCGGGTGGGGGGCGCCGACGCGAATCCGTATCTGGCGATCGCGGCGTCCCTCGCCTGCGGCTACCTCGGAATGGTCGAGGGGTTGAAGCCTTCCGAGCCGATCTCGGGCAGCGCCTACGACCTGGCGATCGCCCTGCCGCGCACCCTGGCGGAGGCGCTGCGCCTGCTGCGCGAGTCGAAGGCGCTGGTCGATTTGTTCGGCGACCGTTTCGTGCTCGCCTATACGGCGGTCAAGGAAGCCGAGTACGAGACCTTTGCGCAGGTCATCAGTTCGTGGGAGCGCGAGCATCTCTTGTTGAACGTATAGCCGGAATTTCTCTGTCCCCCGGCCGCCGCCTGCGATATAACTAGCCTCGAAGCCGCACAATCGAAGAAGGGGAAGGGATTGATGTTCAGCGTTCGTCGGACGGCGATTCTGGCGCTTGGGGCGGTGTTGATGTTGAGCGGTTGCGGCGACCGCAAGGGCGCCTCCGGGGCGGCGCCCGGGCCGGCGGACAAGGCGGAGGGCGGCGGCACGGCCAAAGGTCAGGTGCTGAATCTGTACATTTGGTCCGATTACCTCGCGGCGAACACCCTGTCCGATTTCGAGAAGCAAACCGGCATCAAGGTCCACGTTGCCTATTTCGATACCAACGAAACGCTCGAGACCAAGCTGCTCGCGGGTAGCAGCGGCTATGACATCGTGGTGCCGACGGCCTCGTACTTCGAGAGACAGATCAAGGCCGGCGTCTATCTCACCCTGGACAAGTCGAAGCTGCCGAATCTCAAGAACATGGACCCCCAGCTCATGGCGAAGGTGGCGCTGCACGACCCGGGCAACGCGCACGGGATCATCTACACCTGGGGCACCAACGGCATTGGCTACAACGAGAAGATGGTCCGGGCGCTGATGCCGGACGCGCCGCTCGATAGCTGGCGCCTCGTGTTCGATCCCGCCGTGGCGTCGAAAGTGGCGAAGTGCGGCATCAGCGTGCTCGATTCGCCCGCCGAGATGATGCGCGCGGTGTACAGCTACCTTGGCAAGGACCCGAACTCCCAGAGTTCGGACGATCTGATGCTGGCAGAAGCCGTGCTCGCCAAGATCCGGCCCTACATCCGCAACATCAACTCCTCGGAGTATATCGAGGCGCTCGCCAACGGCGATCTGTGCATCGCAGTCGGCTACAACGGCGACGTGATGCAGGCGCGCGACCGCGCCCGCGAGGCCAACAAGGGCATTGACGTCAAGTACTTCGTGCCCAAGGAAGGCTCGATTCTGTGGTTCGACATGCTCGCCATCCCGAAGGACGCACCGGATCCGGACAGCGCTTATGCGTACATGAACTACATCATGACGCCGCAGGTCATCGCCGACATTTCGAACTTCAAGCGCTACGCGAACGCCAACGCGGCCTCGCAACCGCTGGTGCTCGATTCCGTCAAGAACGATCCGGGCATTTATCCGCCGCCCGAGCAGCGGCAGAAGCTCGCCGTGCAGCTGGCGGATTCGGCCGATCAGACCCGCGCCATCACCCGCGTGTGGCAAAAATTCAAGACGGGCCAGTAAGCGATGACGACATCCGGCGGATCGGCCGTCAAAGCGGCACCTTGGAAGGATCCGAGCGCGCGTCCTTACGTGCAGGTAGAGCGCATCACCAAATCGTTCGGCGATTTCAAGGCGGTGGATGATGTCAGCCTGAAGATCTACAAGGGCGAGATATTCTGTCTGCTCGGCGCCTCCGGCTGCGGCAAGACCACGCTGCTGCGCATGCTCGGCGGATTCGAGACGCCGAGCTCGGGAAAAATCTTCATCGACGGCGAGGACATGTCGGGGGTGCCCCCGTATGAGCGGCCGGTGAACATGATGTTCCAGTCGTATGCGCTGTTTCCGCACATGAATGTCGAGCAGAACGTCGCCTTCGGCCTCAAACAGGACCGCGTGCCCAAGCCTGAGATCCGGGACCGCGTGGCGACCATGCTCGATCTCGTCAAACTGGGCGACTTCGCCAAGCGCAAGCCGCATCAGCTCTCGGGCGGCCAGCGCCAACGCGTGGCGCTGGCACGCTCGCTGGTCAAGCGCCCCAAACTGCTGCTGCTCGACGAGCCCCTGGGCGCCCTCGACAAGAAATTGCGCGAACACACGCAATTCGAGCTGATCAGCCTGCAGGACCAGCTCGGCGTGACCTTCGTCGTCGTGACTCACGATCAGGAAGAGGCTATGACCCTGGCGAGCCGCATCGGCGTCATGAACCACGGGGAAATCGTCCAGGCGGGCACGCCCTCGGAGATCTACGAGTTCCCGAGCTCGAAATTCGTGGCGGACTTCGTCGGCTCGGTGAACATGTTCGAGGGCAAACTGATCGAAGACGAGCCGGAACACGTGCGCATCGGCTCCGAGGAGCTGGGCGGGACGATTTACGTCAGCCACGGCATCAGCGCTCCCCCGGAGGCCATCGTCTGGGCGGCGGTGCGGCCGGAGAAGATCTTCATGTCCACGGCGCCGCCGGGGGGCACCGACAATGTGGCGCGCGGCGCGGTGCAGGACATCGCCTATCTGGGGGATCTGTCCATCTATCTGGTGAAGCTGCCCACCGGCAAGGTGGTGCGCGTGACGCAGCCCAACACCTCGCGCCACGCCGAAGCCATCACCTGGGACCAGCAGGTGTATCTGTCGTGGGACGCGACCAGTCCCGTGGTGGTGACCCGTTAACCCCGCGAGCACGGCGGGGCGGCTGCGGCGCATCGGAGTGACCGGCCGGGGCCTCGTCGTCGTGCTTCCCTTCATGTGGCTGCTGCTGTTCTTCGTCGTCCCCTTCGTCATCGTCCTGAAAATATCGTTCTCGGACATCGATTTGGCCATTCCGCCCTACAAGCCGCTGCTGGAATGGATCGGCAAGAACTCGCTCGCCATCAAGGTCAATTTCAACAACTACGCCTTTCTGTTCACCGATAGGCTGTATATCAACGCGTTCTTGAACTCGATCAAGGTGGCGTTCATCTCCACGGTTTTGTGCTTCCTTGTCGGCTATCCGATGGCCTACGGCATCGCGCGTGCCAAATCCTCCACGCGCAACGTCTTGCTGCTGCTGGTCATTCTGCCGTTCTGGACCTCGCTGCTGCTGCGGGTCTACGCCTGGATCGGCCTGCTGAAGGCCAATGGCGTCATCAACAATATATTGATATGGCTCGGGGCGATTCACGAGCCGCTCACCATGCTCTACACCCCTTTCGCCATGTACGTGGGCATCGTCTACTCCTATCTGCCGTTCTTCATTCTGCCGATGTACGCCAATCTCGAGAAAATGGACTGGCAATTGCTCGAGGCCGCGCAGGACCTGGGGTGCCGCCCGTGGCAGGCGTTCTACAAGATCACGCTGCCGCTGTCGCGCAACGGGATCCTGGCCGGCTCCATGCTGGTATTCATTCCGGCGGTGGGCGAGTTCGTCATCCCGGCGCTGCTCGGCGGCCCCAATGCCTTGATGATCGGACGCGTTCTCTGGGACGAGTTCTTCTCCAATCGCGCCTGGCCGGTGGCGAGCGCGGTGGCGATTCTGCTGCTCATTCTCCTGGTGCCCTTCATGATGTGGTACCAGAGCGTGCAGGCGCGCGAGTCGGCGGGGGCGCGGTGAACTACAAGAGCTCCTACTTCATCCTGACCTGCCTAGGTTTCGGATTCGCTTTTCTATACATACCGATCCTGTCGATGGTGGTGTTTTCCTTCAACGCGTCGAAGCTGGTGACGGTGTGGGATACGGCCAACTCGCCGACATTGAAGTGGTACTACTCGCTGCTCAACAACGAGGAAATCCTCGACGCCGCCTGGATTTCCCTCAAGGTCGCCGTCATCAACGCCTCCGGTTCGGTGATCTTGGGCACCCTGGCCGGCTTCGGGCTGGCGCGGTTCAGTCAATTCAGGGGGCGGTTCACGCTCAACGCCATGACCACCGCCCCCTTGGTCATGCCCGAAGTCATCACCGGGCTGTCGCTGCTGCTGCTGTTCGTCGCCCTGGAACAGCTGATCGGCTGGCCCGCGGGGCGCGGCATCACCACGATGACCATCGGACACATGACGTTTTCGATGGCCTACGTCACGGTGATCGTGAACTCGCGTCTGGCGACTTTCGATACGGCGCTCGAAGAGGCCGCCATGGATCTGGGGGCGCGGCCGCTCAAGGTGTTCTTCGTCATCACGCTGCCCATCATTTTCCCCGCCATCCTGTCGGGATGGCTGCTGGCCTTCACCCTGTCGTGGGACGACCTGGTGATCTCGAGCTTCACCTCGGGCCCCGGCAGCAGCACGCTGCCCATGGTGGTGTTCTCCAAGGTACGGCTCGGCGTCAGCCCCGAAATCAACGTGCTCGCAACCATCACCATCACCGTGGTGACGATGATGATCGTCGGTGTGAGCCTGTGGATGGCGCGCATCGCCAGGCTGGACAAGGCCGCGGCTTGAGCGATTCCGTCATGATTTCCTCACACCAGCACTCGTTCGATGCCCCCGGTATTGGCGCGCTTGACGTACTGCGGCAGCCAGTCGGATCCCAACAAGTGCCTGGCAATCTCGACCACGATGTAGTCCGCGTCCGTCTCCGTGTCGTCGTTGTAGCGCTTCAACCCCTGCAGGCAGGAGGGGCAGGACGTCAGAATCTTGACCTCGCCGCGGTGGCCTTCGCCGCGGATCTGTTCCACGCCGATGCGCATCTCCTCTTCCTTCCGAAAGCGCACCTGCGTCGAGATATCCGGCCGCGCCAGTGCGAGGGTGCCGGCCTCCCCGCAGCACCGCTCGTTCACCGTGATCCGCCCGTTCTGAGCGCCGTTCATCAGCGTGTTCACGACGGCCAGTGGATCGTGCTTCTTCATCGGCGAATGGCACGGGTCGTGATACATGTAGCGTACGCCCGTAACGCTGCCCAGCCGCACGCCCTTCTCCATGAGGAATTCGTGAATGTCCATGATCTTGCAGCCGGGGAAGATCTCCTCGAACTTGTAGCCCTGCAGCTGATCGAAGCAGGTGCCGCAGCTCACCACGACGGTCTTGATGTCGAGATAATTCAACGTATTGGCGACGCGATGGAACAGCACGCGGTTGTCGGTGATGATTTTTTCCGCCTTGTCGAACTCGCCGGCGCCGCGCTGCGGGTAGCCGCAGCACAGATACCCCGGCGGCAGCACGGTCTGAACTCCTACGTGCCACAGCATGGCCTGGGTGGCGAGGCCCACCTGCGAGAACAGGCGCTCGGAACCGCAGCCCGGAAAATAAAACACCGCCTCGGATTCGGCCGTGGTGGCGCGCGGATCGCGGATGATGGGCACGTAGTTGCGGTCCTCTATATCGAGCAGCGCGCGCGCCGTCTTCTTCGGCAGTCCCCCCGGCATGCGCTTGTTGACGAAGTGGATCACCTGCTCCTTGATGGGGGCTCTGCCCTCGGTGGCGGGCGGCCTTAGGGTCTGAGCCCTGGCGAGAGGCTTGAGCGCGCGGTTCGCCAGGCGTTGAACCTTGTAGCCCCACTCGATTAGACCCAGCCGGGCGAGCTTGATGGTCTGTGGGTTGGTGGCGTTCAGGAAAAACATCGATGCCGCCGTACCGGGATTGAATCGCTTCTTGCCCATGCGGCGCAGCAGATCGCGCATGGCCATGGAGACGTCGCCGAAGTCGATGTCGACCGGGCAGGGCGACTCGCACTTGTGGCACACCGTGCAGTGGTCGGCGACGTCCGACAGCTCGTCCCAGTGCTGGATGGAGACGCCGCGGCGGGTCTGCTCTTCGTACAGAAACGCCTCGATCAGCAGCGAGGTCGCCAGGATCTTGTCGCGCGGCGAATACAGTAGATTGGCGCGCGGCACATGGGTGGCGCACACCGGCTTGCACTTGCCGCAGCGCAGGCAATCCTTGATGGCATCGGAGATCGTGCTGATGTCGGACTGCTGCATGATCAGGGACTCGTGTCCCAGCAGGCCGAAGCTCGGCGTGTAGGCCCGGCGCAGGTCGCTTTGCGGCATCAATTTGTGCTTGTTGAAGCGGCCGCCGGGATCGACGCGCTGCTTGTACGCGCGAAACGCAGCGAGTTCCGCGTCGGTGAGGAACTCGAGCTTGGTGATGCCGATGCCGTGCTCGCCGGAAATCACGCCGTCGAGATTGCGCGCGATGCGCATGATCCGCGCCACCGCGCGGTTCGCGGCATGCAGCATGGCGTAGTTGTCGGAATTGACCGGGATGTTGGTGTGTACGTTGCCGTCGCCGGCGTGCATGTGCAGGGCGACGAATACGCGCCCCTGCAGCACCCGCTCGTGCACGGCCTCGCAGTCGGCGAGCACCTGCGCGAATGCCGCGCCGCCGAAGATGCGCGCGAGGTCCGAGTAAACCTCGCTCTTCCAGCTTACCCGGATGCTGCGGTCCTGCAGCCGGTCGATGACGGTTCCGGCGGCGTCCGCGGGCGGCGCGACGCCGAGCGCATCCAGATCCGCGCGCGCCGAGCCCAGCGAAACGTCCATGGCGCCGTTGAGGTATTCCCAGCGCGCGCGCACCCGGGCGAGCAGCTCGCGGGCCTGCGCCCTGCGGTCCATGTCGACGTCGGCGGTCTTGCCCGGCTTGATCTCGCCGGAGAAATATTCATCCAGCGCGTCGAGCAGCTCGAGCTTGTTGCGGATCGACAGCTCGATGTTGATCCGCTCGATGGCGTCGGTGTACTCGCCCAGGCGTTCGAGCGGAATGACCACGTCCTCGTTGATCTTGAAGGCGTTGGTGTGCTTGGCGATGGCGGCGGTCCGCGCCCGGTCGAGCCAGAACTTGCGGCGCGCCTCGGCGTTCACGGCGATGAAGCCTTCGCCGCCGCGGACATTGGCGAGACGCACCACATGGGAGGTCGCGGCGGCGACCTCGGCTTCGTCCTCGCCGACGATGTCCCCGAGCAGCACCATCTTCGGCAGTGCGCCGCGCTTCGATTTGGTGCTGTAGCCGACGGCGCGCAGGTAGCGCTCGTCCAGATGCTCGAGGCCGGCGAGCACGGCTCCCTTCGACCGCGCCGTCGCGTCGAGGTATCGCTTGATCTCGACGATGCTCGGAATGGCATCGCGCGCCTGGCCGAAGAACTCCAGGCACACCGTGCGGATATGCTTCGGCATGCGGTGCAGAACCCAGCGCGCGGCGGTGATCAGACCGTCGCAGCCCTCCTTCTGCACGCCCGGCAATCCGCCCAGAAACTTGTCGGTGACGTCCTTGCCGAGCCCCGTCTTGCGAAACACCGCGCCGTCGATCTCGAGCCGCTCGCTGCGCAGGATCCCGGCCTGGTCGGGAGGGGAGCGGCCGTCTTTCCACACCAGATCGAAGCTCGCGGCGGGCACATCGTGGATCTTGCCGAGATTGTGATCGAGCCGCGTGACTTCGAGCCAGTTGCCGTCGGTGTCGACCATGCGCCACCAGGCCAGGTTGTCCACCGCCGTTCCCCACAGGACGGCCTTCTTGCCGCCGGCGTTCATGGCGATGTTGCCGCCCACGCAGGAGGCGTCGGCGGAGGTGGGGTCGACAGCGAACACGAAGCCGGCACGCTCGGCCGCCTCGGTCACGCGCTTGGTGACCACACCCGCCGCGGAAAAAATACTGGCGGTACCGGCGGAGACGCCGGGCAGCGGGACCGTCTCGACCTTCCCTAAGGTCTCGAGCTTCTCGGTGTTGATCACCGCGGACCACGGCGTCAGCGGCACCGCGCCTCCGGTGTAGCCCGTGCCGCCGCCCCGCGGTATTACGGTCAGTCCGAGTTCGATGCAGGCGCGCACCAGCGCGGCGGTCTCCGCCTCCGTATCGGGCGCCAGCACCACAAACGGCAGCTCGACGCGCCAGTCGGTGGCATCGGTGACGTGGGAGACCCTCGAGAAGGAGTCGAAGCGGATGTTGTCCTTGCGGGTATGCTTGAGAAACAGGCGCAGCGCCTTCTTGCGCATCTGCTCGAGCTGCACGAACTGCCGCTCGAAATTCAGCACCGCCTCGCCGGCCGCGTGCAGCAGCTGCCCCACCTTGGCGTCGCGCACCTGATCGGCCGGATCGCGCCGCTTGTCCAGTTCACGCAGACGATGGTGCAGCGCTTCGATCAATTGCCGTCGGCGCCTGGGGTTGCCGAGCAAATCCTCCTGCAGGTAGGGGTTGCGCTCCACGACCCAGATATCACCCAGCACCTCGTACAGCATGCGCGCCGAACGGCCGGTACGGCGCTCGCTGCGCAGCTCATCGAGCAGCGACCAGGCGGCATCGCCCAGCAGGCGGATGACGATTTCGCGATCGGCCAGCGAGGTGTAGTTGTAGGGGATCTCGCGCAGGCGGGCTTGCGGCTCGCGCTCCTCGCCAGCTTGGGTTTGTGCGGTTAGATTGGCGACGGCGTTCATGTTCGTAGTATTTTACACTCATGAAAAACAACACGTTGGTGAACCATCCGCCCGCCGTTCCCCTGCCGGCGGACAATCGCCCTCTGATCGCGCCGATCTACCAGTCGGTGAAGTTCTCCTTCGACGACACGGACGAGACGCTGCGCTACCTGCGCGGCGAACGCGACGGCTTCTTCTATTCGCGTTCGGCGAATCCGACCTTGAGGCAATTGCAGCTGCTGCTCGCGCAGCTTCAGGGCAGAGAGGACTGTCTGCTGACGGGATCGGGCGTCGCCACCGTCGCCGCGAGCCTGCTGTCGCTGTGCAGGCAGGGCGATCACATTCTCGCCTTCGTCGAGTCGTACGGTCCGACGCGCTACATCGTGCAGCATCTTCTGGCGAAGTTCGGCGTCGTCCACACCTTGCTGTCCATCGAGGATCTGGCGGGCATCGAACGGGTGCTGCGCGATGTGCCGACGCGTCTGGTGGTGTTCGAGAGCCCCACCAACCCGGTCACCAAGATCGCCGACATCGAGCACTTGACCATGCACGCGCGCCGGGCGGGTGCGCTCACCGTGCTCGACAACACTTTCGCGGGCTTCCATAATCACGGCGCCTACGACATCGACGTTTTCCTGCACAGCCTGACGAAGTACGCCTCGGGCCACGGCGACGTGATGGGCGGCGCGATCATTGCGCGCGGCGAGCTGATTGCCGGGATGCGCAAGGATTTGGGATCGATCGGTCCGACGCTCGACCCGCACGCGGCTTTTCTGATTCAGCGCGGCATGCGCACCTATTTCCTGCGCTACGAGCGGCAGTGCGCGAACGCGCTCGCTGCGGGCGAATTTCTCCAAAGTCATCCGCGGGTGAAGCGCGTCCACTACCCGGGTCTCGACGGTCATCCCCAGCACCTGCTGGCGCGGCGGCAAATGAGCGACTTCGGTGCCGTGGTCAGCTTCGAGCTGGACGGCGGCTTTGAGCAGGGTGCCCGCTTCGCCGAGTCGCTGCAGTTGTTTTCGATTTCCGCGAGCGTCGGCTCCGCGGAGTCGCTGGTGATGCCGCCGCAGCTGCTGGCCGGCGGCGAATACACCCCGGAACAGCGCGCCGCGTCGTTGGTCACCCGCGGGACCGTGCGCTTGTCGATCGGCCTGGAGGATGCCTCGGACCTCGTCGAGGATTTGCGGCAGGCCCTGGAGCAGGCGTTCGATTGAGATAATCCGCGCGCGCAGCTCGCGGCGCACTAGAGATTGCGGATCAGAAGATCGCCGAATTCGCTGCACTTGACCTCGGTGGCACCCTGCATCAACCGGGCGAAATCGTAAGTCACGGTCTTCTGGGCAATCGTCCTGTCCATCGCGCCGATGATGGCGTCGGCGGCTTCCAGCCAGCCCATGTACCGCAGCATCATTTCACCCGACAGGATGACGGAGCCGGGATTGACTTTGTCGAGATCCGCGTACTTCGGCGCCGTGCCGTGAGTGGCCTCGAATACCGCGTGGCCCGTGATGTAGTTGATATTGCCGCCCGGGGCGATGCCGATGCCGCCGACTTGAGCGGCCAGCGCATCCGACAGATAGTCCCCGTTGAGATTCATGGTCGCGACCACGTCGAATTCGTCCGGGCGGGTCAACACCTGCTGCAGGGTGATGTCCGCAATCGCATCCTTGATGATGATCTTGCCGGCCTTCTTGGCCGCGTCCATCGCGGCGTTGGCCTCTTTTTCACCCTTCGCGGCCTTGATCCGATCCCACTGTTCCCAGGTAAAGACCGACTCGGGAAATTCGCGCTCCGCCAACTGGTAGCACCAATTCCGAAACGCACCCTCGGTGAATTTCATGATGTTGCCCTTGTGCACGATCGTCACGCTCTTGCGCTGGTTGTCGATGGCATAGGCGACGGCGGCGCGGAACAGCCGATCCGTCCCTTCCTTCGACGCGGGCTTGAGGCCGATGCCGGAGCTTTCCGGAAAGCGGATCTTGGCGTACTGTTTTGGAAAGCTCTGCTTGAACAGATCGAGGAACTTCTGGCAGTCGGCCGTGCCCGCCTCGAACTCGATTCCGGCGTAGATGTCTTCGGTGTTCTCGCGGAAGATGACCATGTCGACCTTTTCGGGCGACTTCACCGGGGAGGGCACGCCCTTGAACCAGCGCACCGGCCGCAGGCACACATACAGGTCCAGCAATTGGCGCAGCGCCACATTGAGCGAGCGAATGCCGCCTCCCACCGGCGTGGTGAGCGGGCCCTTGATCGAGATCAGGTAGTCGCGGCAGGCAGTGACCGTTTCGTCGGGCAGCCAGGTGTTGTACGCCTTGTTCGCCTTCTCGCCGGCAAACACCTCCATCCAGTGAATCTTGCGCTTGCCGCCGTAGGCTTTTTGAATCGCCGCATCGAACACCCGCACGCTGGCGCGCCAGATGTCGCGGCCGGTGCCGTCGCCCTCGATGAACGGAATGATGGGTTGGTCCGGCACATGCAATTTGCCGTTGGAGATGGTGATTTTCTCGCCCCCGGCGGGGACCTGCAGTTGCATCGGCTTGGCGTCTGGCATTCAGCGCTCCTTTAGAAACGACGGCAATGCTAGCATGCGCGGCCGAAGAGGAGACCCGCATTGCGCACGCTCACATCCACCCCAGCGAAGGACGGCTTCCGCATGCCCGCGGAGTTCGAACGGCATTCGGGCTGCTGGATGCTATGGCCGGAGCGCACCGACAATTGGCGCTGCGGCGCGAAGCCCGCTCAGGCGGCTTTTGCCGCGATCGCGGCCGCCATCTCCGCGGGGGAGCCGGTGACGGTCGGGGTTTCGGCGGCGCAATTCCAGAACGCGCGGGCCCGGCTGCCCGCCGCGGTGCGGGTCGTCGAAATCAGCAGCAATGACGCCTGGATACGCGACACCGGGCCGACTTTCCTCATCGACGCCAAGGGCCGGCGGCGCGGTGTCGATTGGACCTTCAACGCCTGGGGCGGCCTCGCCGGCGGTTTGTACTTCCCCTGGGATCGCGACGATGAAGTGGCGCAGAAAGTTTTGGAACTGGAAGGCGCCGAGCGCTACAGGACCCCGTTCGTGCTCGAAGGCGGCGCCATTCACGTGGATGGACAAGGCACCTGTTTGACCACCGAAGAGTGTCTGCTCAATCCGAATCGCAACGCCGGGCTCACGCGGGCCGATGTGGAGGAACAGTTGCGCCGATATCTCGGCGTCTCGACGGTGATCTGGCTGGGTCAGGGCGTGTATCTCGATGAGACCGGCGGCCACGTCGATGAGCTCGCCTGCTTTACCGCCCCCGGGCATGTGGCTCTCACCTGGACCCTCGATGCCAGGGATCCGCAATTCGAGATCTCCCATGATGCCTACCGGCGCCTGCGCAAGGCCCGCGACGCGCGCGGCCGGGAGCTCACCATCCACAAAATTCATCAACCGGGCCCTCTGTACCTCACGGCCGAGGAGGCGGCGGGAATCGATCCGCGCGCCGGCAGCCGCCCGCGCAAGGCCGGCGACCGACTGCCGGCCTCGTACATCAACTTCTATGTGGCGAACAAATGCGTGGTCATGCCGCTTTACGACAGACGTCATGACGCGGCGGCCCTGCGCACCTTGCGGAGGCTGTTTCCGAGCCGCAAGGTCGTGGGGGTCGCCACCCGCGAGGTGCTGCTGGGCGGGGGTAACATTCACTGCATTACCCAGCAAGTCCCCCGCCCGACGGGCGGCTGAGCGGAGCAAAATGGAACTTTGCCGCACCTAGTCTCTCGAAAGTCTTTATCCTACGCAGCCTATCTCTGCAAACACCCACAAAATCGGAAGCTGTAGTGCATTCATTGTTCGCTCGATACGCCCATAAATCATTGGTCGCGCTGCTATGCGCCGCCGCCCTCTTCGCGGCCGGCTGCCACCGCAACAGCCTTACCAGCGGCTACGGTATTGCCTGGGTCACCCTGGCCGACGAGCCTGGCGATTTCACCAGCTACATCGTCAACGTCGATTCGGTCGTTCTGACCGGCAAGACCGTCGGCGCGATCACCGCGGTGGCGACGACCGAAACCGTCGATTTTACGAAGCTGAAGAACATCTCGGAATTATGGTCCGCCGCGAGCATTCCGAACGACACCTACACCTCGGCGACCATCACGCTGGATTACACCAGCGCCGTCATTTCCGTCCTGGTCAACGGAAAGTCGGTAAAAGCCGCGGTGGTCGACTATTCGGGGGCGAGCGTGACGACGGTCGCGGTCACGGTGAAGTTCGATCCCAATCATCCCTTGGTGATCACTCCGACCTACGCGTCGACCAGCGCCGTGCCCCTGGCCATCGACTTGAACCTTGCCGCATCGGGTCAGGTGAATGTGTCAGGCGATTCCGCGATCGTTTTCGTACGACCCTTCATAACGATCGGGACCCAGGTCAACGATACGAAGCTCATCCGGGTGCGCGGCCCGCTGATCAACTCCAGCACCGGCATAGGCACGTATACGGTGTACGTGCGGCCGTTCTATGACGAGGTGGACAGCCTCGGAACGCTCAGTCTGTTCAATACACCCAGCACCATATATACCATCAACGGCCAGTCGTTGGTGGGGTCGGCCGGCATCGACGCGCTGTCGCAATTGTCCGCCGGCATCACCATGACCGCTGCATATGCGACTTTTACGCCGACGGTCAATGACCTTCCTTCGCCGCCCTCGACCGCTGGAATATTCTATCCCGTGTATGTCATTGCCGGCAGTTCCCTGGAGGATGAGTACACCGAGGGGTTGAGCGGCTACGTGACGGCGCGCAGCGGCAATACCGTGACGCTGAGCGGCTCGACGCTGTTCTTGAATACTGCGGAGACCTTCGCTTACTACGACGCGACGACGCAGCTCTTGCTGGGGCCGGGCACCCTCGTGACGGTCGACGACAATTCAACGTTGACCGGCTTGAACTCCGATGCGATCTCGGTCGGCCAGTACGTGTCCGCACGCGGCGTTTGCCTATCGGGCTCGAGTGCCTGCGCAGCGGCCTCGGGCCTCGTGACATTGGACGCCACGGGCACCTCGGCGA
>Ga0181537_10001079_pt1 | contig 25380 bp, 28 predicted proteins | sample PEATcosm2014_Bin_39_FD_119765 | JGI IMG/M metagenome (GOLD analysis project Ga0181537, IMG submission 119765) | Peatland microbial communities from MTU Mesocosm Facility, Houghton, MI, USA - PEATcosm2014_Bin23_10_metaG | ecosystem: Environmental > Terrestrial > Soil > Wetlands > Peat | place...
AAACCGTATTTTTAGCGTGTTATTTAAACTGATCTTAGACCCTCACCCTTAGTGTGCATCGATACGGCGGGAGACAGGGCCCGTCGACGATAAACAAAATTGACTTGGGAAAGGCGTCACAATGAAAGCCGTCGCAAAGACGGTCGAGCCCGCCGATCGCGAGGCGCGTTTCGACCATATTCGGCCGCACTATCTGGAGGCGCTGACCTTGGTCGAGCGTCTCCACCGTCGCTTGCTCGACGTTATCAAGGACGAATTCGACCGGCGTGGCCGCGCCGACATCAATTCCGTCCAGGCGTTGTTGCTCTATAATATCGGCGACAAGGAGCTCACTGCGGGCGAGTTGCGCACCCGCGGCTACTATCTCGGCTCCAACGTCTCCTACAATCTGAAGAAGCTCGTCGAAATGGGCTTCCTCGATCACCAGCGCTCGCGGGTCGACCGCCGTTCGGTGCGCATCAAGCTCACCGAGAAGGGTCGCGAGGTCCGCGACACCGTCGATTCGCTCTATCAGAAGCATGTGCGCACCGTGGAGCAGGTCGGCGGCATCAATGCCGACGAGTTCTCAGTGCTCAACAAGGCGCTGCATCGGCTCGAGCGCTTCTGGACCGATCAGATCCTCTATCGTCTGTAATCAGCCAGTTTTATTGGCCAAAGTCTTTAAGGTCGTACTGGCGAACCTCAACCCCGGCGTAAATGCCGGGGTTTTTTTATTGCGGCGAACCGGTGTGGCGGACCAGCCTGCGGCTCGACATAAAGAACTCGACATAACGAAACTGGCCGCCCAACTGGAGGCGGCCAGTCGCTCTTTCGATCATTGCCAGTCTTATTTTTTAATGCAGACCGGCCGACGGCTCGCTTGTCTTCAATGTCGCCAACTCCGGCAACATGGCATTTGTCATCCAGAAGCTGTTGATGCTTTTTACGAGGCTTTCGAACAACTCAAATCCGACGGGCTTGCAGACATAGGAGTTTGCCTGGAGTTTGTAGCAATCCGCGATGTCCTCTTGCGCGCCTGACGTGGTCAGTATGACGGTTGGGATCGATTTCAGATTTTCATCAGCCTTGATCTGAGCCAAAACCTCGCGGCCACTCATTTTGGGGAGATTTAGGTCCAGCAAGATAAAATCTGGCCGTGCGGCTTTGGCGTATATACCTTCACGTCTCAGATAGGCCATTGCCTCGACGCCATCGGAAGCCACTTGCAACTGGACTGACTTGTTGGCGTCCTGGAAGGCTTCCAGCGTCAGCCGGACATCGCCAAGACTGTCTTCGACCAAAAGCACCGTTTTGCACGTCTCTTCTTGTTTGATTGCCATCACAGGTCCCTCGCTCACCAGGAGCAGTCTCATGTGGAATCCTTCCCGCCATTTGTGGCGGGGCGGGCCACGCCGAAGGGACTACCGAGCAATCGGAGTTCTGGTTCCGTCATGCGCTGAACGAAAGCGCCGGTTCTGCTCGGGGTAGTTTCTGTGTCCCGAACCAAATGGCTCAAGCATTAATCACTTCATCGGCTTCAAAGGGTATCCACTTCGGGTCATAAACGACCGCGCGGTCGCTGGCTGGCGCGGCGGCTCCGACGACGGAGACGAAGGCGGACGCTCGGAGCGGCCGAGGTCGGCCGGGAGCAGATCCGCTCTGAATGAAAAAGGCCACCAACTGGGGCGGCCTTCAGATCGTCCGCTTTAGCGGATGCAGGAGGACTGCATCCGCCAGTCTTAGCCATTCGGCCGCCATTTCGCGATTAATGGCGCGGGCGTCCTGATCTTTTGTCGTCGTCACCGTGTTCAAACACTGCGCGGCAAATCGCGAATAGGCCTTGTGTTTGACATTCTTCGGAATTGCCATGAATACGCTCACTGACCTATGCTATTTCATCATTCTGCGGGCTGTTCCGCAGCGGAAAACATTTCAGCAAGCTTGAACCATTCGGCCGCCATTTCGCGCTGAATGACCCGATACTTCCGATTGGTGGCGATCCTCACCAGTTCCAGACAGTGCCGGGCATAACGCTCGTATTCATCGCCTCTGTCGAGTTTCCGAGCCGCCAAGATCCCTCCTACGACCGAATCACCCGCTACGGAACCTACGAATTTCACGGGATAAAATCTGTGCGGAATTGACCACTTTCAAGACTGACGCTAGGGGTAATAAAGAAGCGAACAACAAAAGCATCGGGGATGTTGGATGAGCCGCGAGTCGGACGCTTGTATGTCAGTTCGGATCCTGGACGAAACCGGTGCCGAAATTGTTTCGTTTTTTAGCGACAAGCCTTCGGGGGACGAAGGCGGGTTTTCCGCCGATCTTCGCGACGCGCTCCTGGCGTTCCGTAAGAAATACCCGAAGACTCGCTTCATTGATGTTGAATTTCAGGGGAGCCGTTGACGCGCAATGTCCGCTTTGCGGACGTGACGGAGTGTGAGCGTCGGGGCGGCCTTCACGTGTCGAGATCAAACTCTTTCAGTGTGGCTTTAAGCAGCCTGTCGACGTCATGGACGCCCCGCTGGGCGAGTTTGACAATGGTCCTGGCGACCAACTCGGTTGCGGGATCATGACGGATGGCCAGCCCCAGCCTATCGCAAGCCGCCTCGAACGCCGTTGACATGCTGCGGAGTACTTCAGGCTCAAAAGCCTGACCGGAAAGGAATGGGGTGATCGGCATGGCCGCTCCCTTTAACAGGCGGTTATGTGTCCACGCCCTAAATCATCTGCACGAGCTTTTCGAACCATGTCACGATCGGAAACGGCGTGAAGTACTGCAACAAGACCGCCGCGCCCACAATGACGATCAGATAGCTGACAACGCCGTGCAGCATCCGCTGCCAAAACGGCGGGTAGGGCGGCTTGTCGTCCGGCGGCCAAGCATAGATCGCTTCCCATTGTTCCTGAGGAATGGTTGCGGGCCTAATCCGCTCGAGTGGCACCCAGGCCCGGTAGGCCTCGATGCCGCGCTCGCGCGCAATCGTGTTGCGCAGCCAGAACGCGTTGCTCCAGCCGAGAAAATCGACGATGCCGCGGATCACGAAACGCAGCACCGCGAGAATGAACAGGCAGACGAGATAGACGTAGCCGATCATCAGGCCGGCCGACAGCCCGGATCGGGTGAAGGACTTCACCGTGAAGATCTGTGAAACCAGTTGCACGCTTTCGTCGGTGAGCTTGTCGAACCCGTCGAAAATCCTGCCCGCGATCGTGGTGTCGTCGGCGGCCTGGAAATAAAGGATGATGGCGACGACGGCGCCGAGCTGAAAGAGCGGAAATCGCACGATGCTGCGGATCGGAGCCGCGATCAGCTTGATAAGACCCATGGTCGACCCTTGGCGGCGTGTAAGGTGGGGCGGGCGTTGCGATTCTGCAACGTCCTGACCACATTGTCGCGCGCCTCTTTGGCGATCTGCGGCTTTGTGCTACTGCGTTTTTGGGGCGGCTCGTGCATTGCCCACGACAGTTTTGGCCGAATTGTGCCGCAATGCCCCTGCAGATACGCACTTCATGAGACATCCGCGCGACCGCGATAATGCAGAGCACGGCAGGCAGTTGAGCCGCCGCGGCGTGTTGCGCGGTGTTGCCGGCGCGGCGACGCTTGCCGCGGCGGCGCGGGCGCACGCCGACGACCAGACGCTCGACGCGCTGATGGGCGATACCGACCACAGCGGCTTCGGCCAGAGTTTCGATCAGGGCTCGCGCACCATCCATATGCCGAAGGCGACGGCGCCGACGTTGTCGCCCGCCACCGCGCAATTTACCCAGACGGCAATCGGGACTTACGACGGCATCGTCGCGCGTGGCGGCTGGCCGGTGGTGGCGAAGGTCGACGAATTACGACTCGGCACCCACAATCCGAGCGTGGTCGATTTGCGCCAGCGGCTCTCGGTGTCCGGCGACCTCGATCCGAGCGCGGTCGGCAACGACACTTACGATTCCTATGTCGAAGCTGCGGTGCGCCGCTTCCAGGCGCGCCACGGGCTCACCATCGACGGCATCGTGCGCGAGTCGACGTTCGACGCCATGAACGTGCCGGCGCAGACGCGGCGCGACCAGCTCAAGGTCAATATCGAGCGGCTCAAGACGCTCACCACCAATCTCGGCCCGCGTTACGTCGTGGCTAATATTCCCGCCGCTCGCGTCGAAGCGATCGAGCACGACGTCGCGGTGTCGCGGCACACCGCGGTCGCCGGCAAGCCCGACCGGCCGTCGCCCGACATCAATTCGAAGATCATCCAGATCAATTTCAATCCGTACTGGACCGTGCCGGCCTCGATCGTGCAGAAGGACCTCATTCCGCGCATGCAGGATCAGCCGGAATATCTCTCCGACAATCACATCCGCATTTTCGATTCCGCCCATCGCGAGCTGCAGCCGTCGCAGATCGACTGGTATTCCAAGGACGCGACGAGCTACACCTTCAAGCAGGATCCCGGCAGTTTTAATTCGCTGGGCTCGATCCGGATCAATTTCCCGAGCCAATACGGCGTCTACATGCACGACACGCCGCTGAAGAATCTGTTCGGCGACGATTTCCGCTTCCATTCCTCGGGCTGTATGCGCATCCAGAATGTCCGCCAGCTCGTCGCCTGGCTGCTCGACGAGACCAAGGGGTGGCCGCCCGAGCAGATCGACAAGGTGATCAAGTCCGGCGAGCAGAAGAGCGCAGAATTGGCGAAACCGGTGCCGCTGCACTGGGTCTATGTCACCGCCTGGTCGGCGTCCGACGGCGTCGTGCAATTCCGCGAAGACGTTTACGGCCGCGACGGCCTCGGCGCGCCGGCCATCCCGGCGACGACGAAGCTGTAAAGCCGGCTTGCCGGCGCCGGCCTTCAATCCCCAAATATAGCGGCGTCATCCGCTGAAATATCCCAAGCCCTTGCGGCACGCGGCTGGTATGATACGGCCGAGCGGTGTATCACCGGCGGAAACAGCCGGACGAAGAACAGGGCAAGGAAGAGCCATGTCGGCGACCCAGCAGGCAAAGACACTGGAGGAGGACTTCTTCTCCGCAGCGCTCGGCGAGGCCGATCCCGAGATTGCGCGCGCCATCGGGCTCGAACTCGGCCGCCAGCGCGACGAGATCGAATTGATCGCCTCGGAAAACATCGTCAGCCGCGCCGTACTTGAGGCGCAAGGTTCGGTGCTCACCAACAAATACGCCGAGGGCCTTCCCGGCAAACGCTATTACGGCGGCTGCCAGTTCGTCGATATCGCCGAACGGCTCGCCATCGAGCGCGCGACCAAACTGTTCGGCTGCTCGTTCGCCAATGTGCAGCCGCACTCCGGCGCCTCGGCCAATGCCGAAGTGTTCATGGCGCTGATGCAGCCCGGCGACACTTTCATGGGGCTCAATCTTGCCGCCGGCGGCCATCTCACCCACGGTTCGCCGGTCAACATGTCCGGCAAATGGTTCAAGGTCGTGCCCTATGGCGTGCGCCGCGACGATCACGTGATCGACATGGACGAAGTCGCGCGGCTCGCCAAAGAGTATCGGCCGAAAGTTATCATTGCCGGCGGCTCGGCCTATCCGCGCATCATCGATTTCCGCCGCTTCCGCGAGATCGCCGATGAAGTCGGCGCTTACCTGACGGTGGACATGGCGCATTTCGCCGGCCTCGTTGCCGGCGGCGTGCATCCAAGCCCGCTGCCGCATGCCCACGTGGTGACGACGACTACCCACAAGACGCTGCGCGGCCCGCGCGGCGGCGCGATCCTCAGCAACGACGAGGAACTGGCGAAGAAGCTCAACTCGGCGGTATTCCCCGGCATGCAGGGCGGTCCGCTCATGCATGTGATTGCGGCCAAGGCTGTCGCCTTCGGCGAGGCGCTCCGCCCGTCGTTCCGCCTCTACGCAAAGAACGTGGTCGAGAATGCCAAGGCGCTGGCCGAGACGCTAAAAGCCCGCGGCCTCGATATCGTCTCCGGCGGCACCGACACGCATCTGATGCTGGTCGATCTGCGCAAGAAGCGGCTCACCGGCAAAGTGGCGGAAGCGGCGCTCGAGCGCGCCCACATCACCTGCAACAAGAACGGCATTCCGTTCGATCCGGAAAAGCCCACGGTCACCTCGGGCGTGCGCCTTGGCACGCCGGCGGGCACCACGCGCGGCTTCGGCATCGCCGAGTTCAAGCAGGTTGGCGATATGATCGCCGAAGTGCTCGACGCGCTGGCACACCGGAACGCCGAAGGAGATGCACAGGCCGAAGCGGCCGTGCGCGAAAAGGTCAAACGTCTGGTCGGCCGGTTCCCGATCTACGGGGGGTAAGGCATGCGCTGTCCGAGTTGTGCAAGCCTCGATACCCAGGTGAAGGATTCGCGGCCGACCGAGGATTCCTCCGTCATCCGCCGCCGCCGCGTCTGCCTGTCCTGCAATTTTCGTTTCACCACGTTCGAGCGCGTACAATTGCGCGAATTGATCGTGATCAAGCGCAACGGCCGCCGCGTGCCATTCGACCGCGACAAGCTGATGCGCTCGGTGCAGATCGCGCTGCGCAAGCGCCCGGTCGAACCGGAGCGCGTCGACCGGATGGTGTCGAAAATCGTGCGCGAGCTGGAAAGCCTCGGCGAAAGCGAAGTGTCTTCCGAGGCCATCGGCGAAACCGTGATGGAGCATTTGCGCGAGCTCGACGACGTCGCCTATGTGCGCTTCGCCTCGGTCTATCGCAATTTCCGCGAAGCCAAAGATTTCGAAACCGCGCTCGCCGAACTGTCGGGAGACGAGGCCGCGGAGTGAGCGCGTCGAATGCGCGGCGACGATCAGGCCGGGCCGAGCAAGTCCTCGACAGTCAGATCGAGCCCCAGAGGATCAAGCCGCAGCGGGCCGCCACTGAGCAAGTTCGGCGTGCCGTTTCGCGTGTAATGCGTAACCGTCCGATGTTCGGGATCGAGCACCAGATAGTGGGCGACGCTCGGCAGCTTGAAGTAACCGATGAGCTTGGCGCTGGTGTCGTGATGGCCGGTGGTTGGCGACAGGACCTCGACCAAAATCACGGGATTAGCGATCAACATCGAAGTAGGGGCCGGCGGATGCCCACAAAAGACCAGGGCATCCGGCTCATAGACCGTATGGTCGTCGATCCGTACGCCCGGTCCATCCGGCAACGCTTCGCACGGCAAATTCGCGGCTTTCACCGCCCGAAGCAGCGCCAAATAAGCGCTACCTTTGACACGGCTGTGGACGACACGTTCGGAAGGCATGACCACGATCTGTCCGTTGATCAATTCCGTGCGCTGGCGCTCGCTCTGGCTGTCGCTCCAGGCGAGGTATTCATCGACAGTCATGGGGCGGCGAAGTGCGACATTCATAGAGCAAAAAATACCACAGGATGCGGCACTGACGCAAAGTAACGATATCCGCTTCATGACGTTGGCTTTGACTCTCGGCCGTCGCGGGCTGGGCCGCACCCGGCCGAATCCGGCGGTCGGCGCGGTGATCGTCAAGGATGGCGTGATCGTCGGCCGCGGCTGGACGCAGCCCGGCGGGCGGCCGCATGCCGAAGTCGAAGCGCTGCGCCGGGCAGGGGCGGCGGCGCCCGGCGCGACGATGTACGTCACGCTCGAACCCTGTTCGCATCACGGCAAGTCGCCGCCCTGCGCCGACGCCGTGATCGCCGCCGGCATCGCGCGCGTGGTCTCTGCGCTCGAAGATCCCAATTCGGAAGTGGCGGGCGCGGGCCACGCCCGACTGCGCGCCGCCGGCATTGCGGTCGATGTTGGCGTCGGCGCCGAGGAGGCGCGCCACGATCATGCCGGGCACATTCGCCGCATGTGCGACGGCCGCCCGCAGATCATGCTCAAACTCGCGATCTCGGCCGACGGCAAAGCCGCCGCCGCGGGCCGGCGGCCGGTGGCGATCACCGGCGAAGCGGTACGCGATCGCGTGCATCTGCTGCGCGCGCAGAGTGACGCGATCATGATCGGTAGCGGCACGGCGCTGGCCGACGATCCGCTGCTGACCTGCCGCCTGCCCGGCATGGAAAAGCGCTCGCCGGTGCGCGTCGTGCTCGACAGTGCGTTGCGGTTGCCGCTGGATTCGCGGCTCGTGGAAACCGCGCGCGAGACGCCGGTCTGGGTCATTGCCGGCCCGGATGCCCCGGGGGTGGCGGAGGAAGCGCTGCGGGCAAAAGGCGTCGAGGTTTTGCGGGTCGCGGCAGCCGGCAAAGCCATCGATCTGGCTGCGGCGCTAAAGCTTCTCGCCGGGCGCGGCATTACCCGGCTGATGGTCGAGGGCGGCCCGACGCTGGCCGCCGCGCTGCTGGCGGCCGACCTCATCGACGAGGCTATTCTGTTTCAGTCCGCCAAGGTCGTGGGCGAGGGCGGCGTAGAGGCCCTGGATAAGCCGGCCGCAGCGGCGCTGACACAGCAGCTAAAGCCCGTTAGTACCGAGCCTATTGGTTCTGACCGGCAGCAGATTTACGAACGAGGGTGATTTATGTTTACCGGTATTATCAATGATTTAGGGGAGGCCATTGAAGTTCATGAAAAGGATGAAGTTCTGCGCCGGCTGACCATCGGCTGCGGTTACGACCCAGATTCTATCGACATTGGCGCTTCGATCGCCTGTTCTGGGATTTGTCTCACCGTGGTGGAGCGCGGCCGGGTGGGCAACCGCACCTCTTTCGCGGTCGACGCCGCGGCGGAAACGCTGCGCATGACTACAGCCAGGAACTGGCGGCGTGGCACCAGGCTCAACCTCGAACGCTCGCTCCGTCTCGGCGACGAGCTTGGCGGCCATATGGTCAGCGGCCATGTCGACGGCATCGCCGAAGTGGTCGCGCGCGACGATTTTCTCGACAGCGCCGGGTTCTCGTTTCGCGCGCCGGCGGCGCTGGCCCGTTTCATCGCGCCGAAGGGCTCGGTCGCGCTCGACGGTGTTTCGCTCACCGTCAATAAAGTCGAAGGCGACACGTTCGCGGTGCTGATCATTCCGCACACGCTGAAAGTCACCACGCTTGGCGCGCTGCGCGTCGGCGCGCACGTCAATCTCGAAGTCGACCAGATGGCGCGCTATGCGGCGCGGCTATTGGAGGCCGGCCAGCGCTGAGCGTGCGTGTTCGCGCCCCCTCGGCTACTATGAGCTGCAACGATCGGAGCGGAGCCATGGCCGGGCCGCGGCGCGGCAAGCGTCACAAGAGCGAAAGCAAAGGCGCGCGCATTCTCATCGTCGAGGCGCGCTTCTATGACGACATCGCCGATGCGCTTTTGGCCGGCGCCACCAAGGCGCTTGCGGAAGCAGGCGCGGCGTTTGACTGCATCAGCGTGCCGGGCGCGCTCGAAATCCCGACGGCGATTGCGATTGCGCTCGATGCCGCGGCACACCAGCGCCGCCCTTACGACGGCGTTGTTGCTCTCGGCTGCGTCATCCGCGGCGAAACCATACATTTTGAAATCGTATCGGAGCTTTCCGCGCGCGGACTAATGGACCTGTCGGTGTCGCGGAAGATTCCCATCGGCAACGGCATCGTCACGGTCGAGAACGAGGCGCAGGCTTTCGCACGCGCCCGCGTCGAGGACCAGGACAAAGGCGGTGATGCCGCGCGTGCCGCGCTCGCATTGGTCGCGCTCAAAGCCCGGCTGGAGAAGCGCTGACATGAGCGGCGGCGAGGCCAACGGAACCAACGAGGCGCGCAAGGAAGGTCGCAAGGCCAACAAGCGCGGCGCCGCCCGGCTCGCCGCGGTGCAGGCACTTTATCAGATGGATCTCGCCGGCACCGGCATCAACGACATCATGGCCGAGTTCGAAAATCATTGGCTCGGCGGCGAGGTCGAAGGCGTACAGTACCGGCCGGCGGAAGCGGCCTATTTCCGCGATATCGTCGGCGGCGTGGTGCGCGAACAGAAAACTCTCGATCTGCAGATCGACGCGGCGCTGGCCCGCGGCTGGCCGCTCAAGCGCATCGAGGCGGTGCTGCGCGCGGTGCTGCGCGCCGGCGCCTACGAACTCGCCTGCCGCTCCGACGTGCCGGCGCGGGTCGTGACTTCCGAATATGTCGATATCGCCGGCGCCTTCGTCGACAAGGACGAAACCGGCATGGTCAATGCCGTGCTCGACCAGCTGGCGCATCAATTGCGCGCGGCTGAATTCACTAGCGGTTAGATCATGGCCGCGCACGACGATATTTCGGCGGAAGAGCGCCTGATCGCGCGCTACTTCGCCCCGCTTGCCACCGCGCCGGGGGCCTTTGGGCTCGGCGACGACGCCGCCATCGTGACGGCGCCGCCGGGCTTTGATCTCGTTCTCACCACCGACGGCGTCATTGCCGGCGTGCATTTTTTCCCCGACGACGCGCCGGAAAATATCGCGCGCAAGGCTTTGCGGATGAATCTGTCCGATCTTGCCGCCAAGGGCGCCACGCCGGCGGGTTTCCTGATGTCAGTCGCGCTGCCGAAGTTCGACGAGGCGTGGCTCGCGGGTTTTGCTCGCGGGCTCGGCGAAGACGCGGTACATTATCAATGTCCGCTCCTTGGCGGCGACACCGATCGCACGCCAGGCCCGCTGTCGGTTTCGATAACCGCATTCGGCACCGTGCCGCAGGGCAAAATGGTGCGGCGCTCGACGGCGAAGGTTGGCGACGCCGTTGTGGTTACCGGCACTATCGGCGACGCCGCGCTCGGCGTGCGGTTGCGCCGCGATCAAAATCTTGCCAGCAAATGGCGGCTGTCGGACGCCATGGGCGCGCATCTCAAAGAACGTTATCTGCTGCCGCAGCCGCGCAATGCGCTCGCCGAGGCGATCCGCCAATATGCTTCGGCGGCCATGGATGTGTCCGACGGGCTCGCCGGCGATCTCGGAAAACTCTGCCGCGCGTCCGGCGTCGCCGCTGACATCGACGTGGCGCGCGTGCCGCTGTCCGACGCGGCGCGCACAGCGCTTACCGCCGATCCGGCGCTGATCGAACCGATACTGACCGGCGGCGACGATTATGAAATCTTGCTCACGCTTGCGCCAGACAGACTCGCCGCTTTTCTCGATGCTGCCAAAAAGGCCGATGTGGCCGCGACGACAATCGGCCGCGTGACGGCCGGGCAGGGCGCCCGTTTTCTCCGCGGCGGCAAGCCGCTCGCCTTCGCACGGGCGTCCTACAGTCATTTTTAAATGTCGCAATAAATGTCGCTATAATGGCTGCTGGGAGCAACGCCCATGCATGACGTCACGGCACTAAAGCCATCGCAACCGGCGGCGCAGACCAGCCACTACACGGGCGACGGCACCGATCCGCGCTTTGCCGCGCTCTACCGGCACTACCCGACCATCGACTATTTGCGCCGTGGCGCGCGCCGCAAGCTGCCGCATTTCGCCTTCGAATATTCCGACGGCGGCTCCGGCAAGGACGACGCCGGCATCCGGCGCAACTGGGCGGCGCTCGATGCGGTCGAGCTTGTCCCGCGCTACGGTGTCATGCCGTCGCTGCCGCCGTGTGAGATTGAGCTGTTCGGCCGCCGTTATGCCGCGCCGATCGGGATTTCGCCTATGGGCGGACCCGCCATCTGCTGGCCCGGCGCCGACAAGCATCTTGCCCTCGCCGCGCAGCGCGCGCGCGTTCCCTACACGCTCGCCGCCGCCGGCGGTGCGACCATCGAGGAAATCGCCGCGATCGCGCCGGATGTGTTCTGGCTCCAGCTCTATCGCTTCGCCAAGAACGATCACGCCATCGGCTTCGATATGGTGCGCCGCGCCATGGCGACCGACTGCAATGCGCTGGTGCTGACGCTCGACGTGCCGGTGCGCACGACGCGCGCGCGCGAAGTCGTGGTTGGGCTCGGCGGCAGCGGATTCCATCCGGATCTCGCGATGCTTTGGCAAATGGCAACGTCGCCGCGCTGGACCTATGCGCTCTGGCAGCACGGCGTTCCACGCTTCGCCACGCTGCGCCAATACGCCGGCGCGAACGCGTCGATCAACGAAGTCATTGCGTTCGCGCGCAAGGAAATGGGCGGCGCCTTCACCTGGGACGAAGTCGCGCGCTACCGCGACCGCTGGAAACGCACCCTGATCGTCAAAGGCATTTTGCATCCGGAAGACGCCGAGAAGGCGGTGTCGCTCGGCGTTGACGGCATGTTCGTCTCAAATCACGGCGGCCGCCAGATCGACGCGCTGCCGGGACCGATCGACGCGCTGCCGGCCATCGTCAAGCAAGTCGGCAAGCGTGCCACGGTGCTCTACGATTCCGGCGTCCGCAGCGGCACCGACGTGGTGCGCGCCTATGCGCTGGGCGCTGCCGCGGCGTTCGCCGGCAAGGCGTTCCTGTGGAGTCTCGGCGCGCTCGGCGAAGAGGGGCCAGGCCACGCCATTTCGCTTCTCATCGAGGAAACCCGCGCCGCGCTCGGCCTGATCGGCGCGCGCACGCCCGACGAGGCGCACGCGGTCGTCTTCCGCCACGACGGCGCGCTGCACTTCTGACCTGCATTCTCCGGCGTGGCGCTGCGGCGTTCCTGCCGCTAGAAGTCATGCCTCGAATCCGGCCCCCGGGAGCGCAGGTATGGCGGTTATCGCCGAACCGGTCATCGACATCACGGACGACCGGCTTGCCGCGCGCAACGCCGTGGTGCTTGCCGTCGCCCAGGCGCTTGCCGGCGGCAATAGCGTCGTCATCGTGGCGACCTCGGCCATCATCGGTTCGATGCTGGCGCCCGATCCAAGTCTCGCCACGCTGCCGATCAGCTTCATGGTTTTGGGCATGTGGCTCGGCACGCTGCCGGTCGGGATGCTGGCCAAGGCCTATGGCCGGCGCTTCGCGCTGCAAACGGGATCGGCGTTCGGTGCGCTTTCCGGGTTCGTATCCTGCACCGCAGTGCTGCACGGCTCATTTGCGCTGTTGCTCGCCGGCACGCTGTGCGGCGGTTTGTACGCAGCCGCGCACCAGTCCTACCGCTTCGCCGCCGCCGATACTGCGACCGCGAAATTCCGGCCAAAGGCCATGGCCTGGGTTTTGGCCGGCGGCGTGTTCGCCGGCGTGATCGGGCCGCAGCTCGTCATTTTCACCAAGGATGCCTGGCCGGCCTATCTGTTCGCCGGCAGTTACCTGGCGCAGTCGGTGTGTGCGATCGCCGCCGCGGCGGTGCTCGCATTTCTTCGCATCCCGCGCCCGCACGTGTCGCACTCGCTGCGCGACGGGCGGCCGCTCGCCGAGATCGTCGTGCAGCCGAAATTCATTCTCGCCGTCGTCTGCGGTGTTGCGAGCTACGCGATGATGAACATGGTGATGACCTCGGCGCCGCTGGCGATGGTGCTGTGCCACCACACGGTCGGCGAGGCCGCGCTCGGCATTCAATGGCACGTCGTCGGCATGTATGCGCCAAGCTTCGTCACCGGCTCGCTGATCGCGCGCTTTGGCGTGCACCGCATGATGGCGTTGGGCCTCGGCCTGATCCTGTGCGCGGCGGCGATCAGCCTTGCCGGCACCTCGCTGTGGAATTTCTGGATCGGGCTCGCTTTGCTCGGCGCCGGCTGGAACTTCGCTTTTATCAGCGCCACAACGCTCGTCGCCGAATGCCACGATCCGCACGAGCGTAACAAGGTGCAGGCGTTTAACGACTTTCTGGTGTTCGGCTCGATGGCGATCGCTTCGCTGTCGTCGGGTGCGTTGCTCGCCAATTACGGCTGGAGCGTCGTCAACGCGCTGGTATTCCCGGTTATTCTGCCCGCAGCGCTGTTGCTCCTCTGGAACGCGCTGGCGCGCCGGCCGAGCCCGGTGTCATAATCACCCGGTGCGGCCGAACGCGGCGCCGCATGTCGATACGGGAGGACATCAATGGCCAAAGCCAGGCAGGCGCGAAAGGCTAAAAAGATGCCGGCGAGCCGTGCGCGCCGCAAAATTCCGGCACGCCGCCGCGCCGCGAACGCAAAGCGGATTGCGAAGCCGCGTCCGCAGCAAGCCTTCGTCGTCAGCCACCACAAGCCCGATGCTTTTGAAGTCGGATTGCGCCGCTACGCGCAGTATCGCGATCTCGGCATTGCCGCGGCGACCGGCGGCCTTGCCCGCGCGCATGTCATCAAAATGGTGCCGCCCTGCGATCCGGCCGAAGTGTCGAAGCGGCATTATCACGACGTCGAGTTTCAGATGGTCTATGTGCTCAAAGGCTGGATCAAGACCGAGTTTGACGGCGCCGGCGCGATCACCATGCGCGAAGGCTCATGCTGGCTGCAGCCGCCGAAGATCGAGCACACCGTGCTCGATTATTCGGACGATTGCGAGCTGCTGGAAATCATCCTGCCGGCGGATTTCGAAACCGTCGAGCTGGAATGATCGGCGATGGCCGCGCGCACGCACGATCTCTCCATCCTCGCCGAGCTCGAGCGCAAGGTGCTCTGGCTCGCGACCTGGACGATTCATTACGCCAACCATGTGCGCGAAAATACCGACGGGCTGAAGGTCGGCGGCCATCAGGCGTCGTCCGCCTCGCTCGCCAGCATCATGACCGCGCTTTATTTCCATGCGCTGCGGTCGGAAGATCGCGTCGCGGTCAAGCCGCACGCGGCGCCGAACTTTCACGCCATTCAGTATCTGCTCGGCCGCCAGACCCGCGACAAGCTGGAAAAATTCCGCGGCTATAGAGGCGCGCAATCCTATCCGTCGCGCACCAAGGACGTCGACGACGTTGATTTCTCGACCGGCTCGGTCGGCCTCGGCGTCGCGCAAACGCTGTTCTCCTCGCTGGCGCAAGATTATGTGCGCGCGCACGGTTGGGGTCTCGACCGTCCGGAAGGACGCATGATCGCGCTGCTTGGCGACGCCGAGCTCGACGAAGGCAATATTTTCGAGGCGATCCTCGAAGGCTGGAAGCAGGGCCTGCGCAATTGCTGGTGGATCGTCGACTACAATCGCCAAAGCCTCGATGCGGTGGTGCGCGAAGGCTTGTGGGAGCGCTATCAGAATCTGTTCCACAATTTCGGCTGGGACGTCGTCGTCATCAAGTACGGCTCGCTGCAGCAGGCGGCCTTCGCCGAGCCGGGCGGCGAGGTGTTGCGGCGCTGGATCGATAATTGTCCGAACCAGCTTTATTCGGCGCTGGTGTTTCAGGGCGGCGCGGCGTGGCGCAAACGGCTCCTTGACGAGATCGGCGATCAGGGGCCGGTGACGAGGCTCATCGAGTCGCGCAACGATGACGAGCTGGCGCGGCTGATGAACAATCTCGGCGGCCACGATCTGCCGGCCATCCTCGAAGCCTTCGACAGCATCGATCACGACCGGCCGGTCTGTTTCATCGCCTACACCATCAAGGGCTACGGCTTGCCGTTCGCCGGGCACAAGGACAATCACGCCGGCCTGATGACCGCCGCACAGATGGAGACGTTCCGCGCCGCGATGAATATCCGGCCCGGCCACGAATGGGATCGTTTCGAGGGCTTGCGCCAGCCGGACGACGCCATTCAGGATTTTCTCGATCATGTACCGTTCGCGAGCGGCGGCGAGCGCGCGCTGAAAGCAGCGCGCGTTACGGTGCCGGACGAACTTGAGATCACGTTGCAGCCGGAAATGTCGACACAGCAGGGTTTCGGCCTGTTGCTCAACGAAATTGCGCGCGAAAAAACACCGCTCGCTGCGCGCATCGTCACCACCTCGCCGGACGTGACGGTGTCGACCAATCTCGGCCCCTGGGTCAACCGCCGCGGGCTGTTCGCGCGCGAAGCGCTCGCCGACACGTTCAAGAGCGAGCGCATTCCCTCGACCTTCAACTGGGAATTCTCGCCGCGCGGCCAGCATATCGAGCTCGGCATCGCCGAAATGAATCTGTTCTGCCTGCTGTCCGCGCTCGGCCTGTCGCATGCCATCACCGGCGAGCGGGTGCTGCCGATCGGCACCCTGTACGATCCGTTCATCGCGCGCGGCCTCGATGCGCTCAATTACGCTTGTTACCAGGACGCGCGCTTTATTCTGGTCGCGACGCCGTCCGGCATCACGCTGGCGCCGGAAGGCGGCGCGCATCAATCGATCGCCGAGCCTTTGATCGGAATAGCGCAGGACGGCCTTGCCGCGTTCGAACCGGCCTTCGTCGACGAACTCGCCGTGATTTTTGCCTTCGCGCTCGATTACATCCAGCGCGCCGGCGGCTGTGAGCCGTCCGAGCGCAACTGGCTGCGCGACGAAACCGGCGGCTCGGTCTATCTGCGGCTCTCCACGCGGCCGATCGACCAGATCCAGCGCGCCATGACACCGGCTTTGCGCCAGGCGATCGTCGACGGCGCCTATTGGCTGCGCGAGCCGGGACCGAATTGCCAGGTTGTTATCGCTTATGCCGGCGCGGTCGCGCCGGAAGCGATCAACGCCATCGGGTTGATGGCGGAGGACCGCCGCGACGTCGGTCTCCTGGCTGTCACCTCCGCCGACCGGCTTAATGCCGGCTGGGCCGCGGCGTGGCGCGCCCGCGAGCGTGGCCTCGTTCATGCGCGCTCGCATATCGAGCGGCTCCTCGCCGGCCTGCCGCGCCATTGCGGTATCGTCACTGTGATCGATGCGCATCCGGCAACGCTCGGCTGGCTCGGCGCCGTCAACGGTCATCGCGTGCGCCCGCTCGGCGTCGAACATTTCGGCCAGACCGGCTCAATCCCGGAGCTCTACCGGCACTACGGCATCGACGCCAACACCATCATCGCCGCAGCGCAAGCCATCGCGCCGGGCCGCCCGATTCGCTATCTCGGCGCGGCGTGAACTTGTTCAACGGCCGGGGACCCACATGCCGATCATCGACGCACAGCTGCACGCCTACGAGCGCAATCGCCCGGAACGGCCGTGGCATGCCGCGTTGACAGGCCCCGACGAGGCCACCGGCGATCAGACGGTCGCGGTGCTGGATGCCGCCGGCGTCAACGGCGCGATCCTGGTTTCGGCGTTCACGATGTACCGCTACGACGCAAGCTACGCCGTCGAAGTGCGCAATCGTCATCCGAACCGGTTCGCGCTGGTGAAGCCGGTCGATCCGGCCAATCCGGCCGTCGCCGAAGTCATCACCGACTGGAAGCGCATACCGGGCGCGGTCGGCGTGCGCATGCTCTTGGTGCGCAGCGGGCTTGCCACCGACGCCGCCGATCCCGGCCTCAACCGCGTGCTCAAGGAGGCCGCGCGCCTGTCGCTGCCGGTCAACCTGCACATCGCCGGGCGGCTCGACCAGGGCATCGAACTGATCCGCCGCAATCCCGATACGCAGATCGTGGTCGATCATCTCGGGCTGGTTCAGCCGCACGTGCCGCCGAAGCCGGCGGCGCCATGGGCCGAACTGCCGAAGGTACTCACGCTGGCAAAATTTCCGCATGTCGCCATCAAGATCACCGGCGCCTGCACGCTGTCGCTCGAACCGTTTCCCTATAACGACATCTGGGATCCGGTCTGCCGCATGATCGATGCCTTCGGCATCGATCGCTGCCTATGGGGCACCGACTGGACGCGGGCGGTGAAATTCCTCACTTACGCGCAGGGCGTCGACGCGTTCCGCCTCACCAACCGCATCTCCGACAGCGACAAGGCGAAATTGATGGGCGGCACGATCACGCGCATTTACGGCTGGGCGCCGGGGCAGGAGTAATTCCGAACATTTCTCCAGTCGTATGACAGGAAAATCCTTTGAAAAAATCCAGACTAACCCGTGCAAGCTTGAGATGGCGTGAGCTGCGCAAAGCGACGCCATTCGTCCGATTCTGGCGCCTCCACACTCGGCTCTTAGTTTCTGCGACATTCGGGCTTGCGGTAACGTGCATGCTGTTGGCGATGCCGTGGCGCATTCCGACACGCATTCTCGCCGGCTGGGACAGCGGCGTTGTGCTTTACCTGGCATTGATCTTCTGGATGATAGCGCGCGCGCCACTCGAGTTCATCCGCCAGAGAGCGTGTGTCGAAGACGAAGGCGCGATTGCCCTTCTGGTGCTGACCACGGCATCGGCGATAGCCAGCCTCGCTGCCGTGGTGTCCGAACTCGGCCACGCACCCAACGCCCACCGGGTCTTACTCGGCGCGGTGACGATTCTGCTGTCCTGGACCTTCATGAATGTGATCTTCGCCTTGCATTATGCGCATGAATTCTACGGCGAGGGCAGCGATGACCGGACTGGCGGCCTTGTCTTTCCTGGCGACGAAGCGCCTGACTATTGGGACTTCCTGTATTATTCGCTGGTCATCGCCATGACCGCGCAGGTGTCCGACGTTCAAATTACCAGCAAGACCCTGCGCAAGCTGTCGACCGTGCACGGCGTCGTCTCGTTCTTCTTCAACGTCATCGTGCTGGCGCTGACCGTCAACATTGTGTCCAGCCTGACGTAGGCCGGAGTTCGCGAAAGCGGAGCGTCCAACAATCTGGCTTCGCCGCAGCTCGTGGCCTCGTCAAGGCTTTCATGCCCGCGAGCGTTATGAAAATACTTGGCCGGCTGATCGCCATCGGCTGAAATGGCGTGCAACTAAACTGAAGGCGAGTGGACCGTTGTGGTGGCCGGATTATGAGATTGCTCAAACGCCTGTTGCGCCGCTTGCTCGTTCTCGGCCTGGGCATCCTGTGTGTCTGGCTGATCGCCTTTGTCTTCAGGTTTACCGATCACCGGCTGCCGACGCTTCTGGCTTTGGCCATCACTTACGGCATCGCCGCCCATCTTATTCTTCCGCGCGTGGTGCGGATGGGCCTCAAAATCCTCCAGCGCAAACGTGTGCCGCGTTTCACCATTACCGGCGACGGCTTGCCCGGCGACCCCGTCAATGTCGTGCTCATCGGCACGCTTGAGCAATTGCGCTCGGCCTTCGCTACGGCCGGCTGGGCGGAGGCCGACCGGCTTTGTCTCGCAAGCTCGTGGCGCATGGTCCGCGCTTTCGTCTTCAACTCGCCTTATCCGACCGCGCCATTCAGCACGCTTTACCTCTACGGGCGCGGACAGGACGTCGGTTTCCAGAAGGCGATCGATAACAGCCCGCGGCAGCGTCACCACATTCGCTTTTGGGCTTTGAGCCACGCGCGCGCCGAGGCCACGCTGGGAACGCCCGAATTCTGGCTCAACACCGAGCAAGCTCCCGGCAACGACCACGTGCTCTGGGTCGGCGCCGGGACCAAAGATACCGGTCTGTCGTTCACCCGGCTTACATTTCAGATCACGCACGCGACCGATTCAGACACCAACGCCGAATGCGATTACATCGTCGCCGAATTGCTAAAGAACCGGACCATCGCGGAAGTGAACTCGTACCGCGCCGGCCAGCATCTGCCCGCCGAAAAGGTCAATCACTACGTAACCGACGGCGAGGTCACGGTGGCAAGTTTGGCGCCAGGCAAAATCTGAGCGCAAGGCTGAGTACATCTGGATCGGTGCGGGCGCCGGAAATACACTGAAAGAAAACATGCTGCGGTCTGGGGTCAATTGGCGCTTCGGGATGTAACGCACTTCCGGTGCTGGAGGGACGATCCGTGAGTCCTCTGTTGATGTCTGTGGTTGTTTTTGCGTGCGTCTTCGCCGGGACGATATTCGGCATATTTCTTCGCGACAAGTTACCGAAGCATCATCTGAGCGGGGCGACCAAGGACGTCGTGCGGCTCGGAACGGGGCTGATCGGGACGATCGCCGCTCTCGTGCTCGGACTGCTGATCGCCTCGGCAAATACCACTTATCAAACTCAGAGCAGCCAGATTCAGCAGCTGACCGCCAGTATCGTTGTGCTCGATAACACGCTGGCGCTGTACGGGCCGGAAACAGTTTCGGTGCGCAACCTCCTGCGTCGCACGGTTCCGGCTATAGCGGACCGGATTTGGCGTGAGAACAGTTCACAATCCGCAAAGGCGGAGCCGTTCGCGGCGAGTGGCGAAGGCTTGTCCGTGTACGATGAGATTCTAAAATTGTCGCCGCGCGACGACCGACAGCGCTCCTTGCAAGCCATAGCAATAGATGTGGCCAAAGATCTGGCGAAAGCACGCTTGCTCTTGTTCGCCGAGGCAGGGATGACAATTCCCATGCCCTTTCTTGTGGTCCTGGTGTCCTGGCTCGCCATCATATTTGCGAGCTACAGCCTGTTCGCCGACAACAACGCCACCACGATTATCGCGCTGGGCATTTTCGCGCTTTCGGCGTCGGCTTCGATCTTCCTGATCCTCGAGCTGAGCCAGCCCTTCACGGGCCTGATGATGATCTCGAGCGAGCCACTGCGTAACGCCCTTGCGCCGCTTGGCTCTTGATGCGCCGCCGCGGGCTCATTCGTCATGGCCGGCGCGCGCCGTGCGTCGGCAGCCGCAGATTGATGCAGTTGTGGCGGCTTTTCTCTGTGGCGTAGGCCACCGACAGGACACGCGATGCTGTGCAAGCATCAAGCGCCTTTGTCTCAAGGAGGCGCGCTGTGGCCGATTCGAACTATTTGCGAAAGCATGCGTTAGAGTGCCTCCGCCTGGCGTCAGATTATATGCAATTGGCGGGCGAACTTCGTAACCCTGCTTTGCAGACGCATTTCGTTCGGATGGCGAGGGAATGGACCAGCTTGGCGGTTCAAGGACCGGACGCCAATACTCAGACCGAGCGCGGATATTCGGACTAAGAATTCCTGCGTCGCCCTTTTGTGTCGCCCTGAACCGCGGTTGAGGGCGGCGTCAAGAAGGCATCGAACCGCTCTTTGACGATGCCGTAGCACTCGCACGAGGCCTTTTCGAGGCCGGGACGATCGAGAACTTTAATCGCCCCCCGATAATAGCTGATGAGGCCCGCCGCCTTTAGCGACTGCGCCGCCAGCGTCACCGACTTACGATTGGCGCCCAACATGTGCGACAGGAACTCATGCGTGTACGGCAGGGCTTCGCCCTCGGCGCGATCATGCATCATAAGCAGCCATCGGCATATTCTCTGCTCCGTTCTATGCATGGCATTGCATGCGACCGTCTGCTGTACCTGTGACAGCAGCGTTTCCGAATAGCTGACGAAGAGATTGCGCACGTGTTCGCTGCGCTTGAATTCCGATTGCAACAATTCGATCGGGCAACGGACGACGCTGCCCTCCAACTGAACAAGGCACCGATTAAAAGAGGCACGGCTGTACATGGCCGCAAACAGGCCGAATGCTCCTTCGCGCCCAATGTTTGCGGTCTCAATTGCCGAGCCGTTCTCCAAAACAGTCAGCAGCGAAAGAACGGCGCCCTGCGGGAAATAGGCATGCTTGAGGAGTCCGCCGGCCTCGCAGACGATGACTCCGAGCTTGAGCTTGACGGGCTCAAGATGAGGGTCGATGCGCCGGCGGCTGGCAGTTTCGAGGGCGCCGAGCAACCGATTGCTCAGCGCATGAATTCCTTGACCTTCGGACATGGCTATAGTGCCGGTCGAGCGGGGCTCGGCCCCGTTGCCTGCTGTGGTAAGTCAAATCCTTATGCGCCCGTTACCGATGGAGGTCTGTATAAAATGGACCATTTTGCTTCGGTAAAACGACGCCGGTTAGATTCAAGGCAGGCCGCGTCAACGCTTAAGCTGCGGCTGGTCGCGCAGAACGACATTCAGCGATGAACTGTGGATTTCGATGCTGCCGTTGTAATCAATTAGGCCCAGGTGATTGATGTCCGCTTTGGGTCTAGCTGCTGCGTGACATAATCAAAAGTTTCGATCAAAATTAGCGATAAGCAGATGGAAAACGAAAAAGCCCCGGCCTTGCGACCGGGGCTCAATCGAACGTCGGGCTTAAACGATCTTCGCCGCTAGAGCTCATAACCTACGGAAGCTACCCGTGGGATCGGCGGCCATCAACCTGACTCGTAGCCGGTTTCAACGACGGTCGTTCGCTCTTACTTGCTATCCGGCTTGTAGTAGTCGCCCTGCTGTATTCTTTGCTCTTCACCGGGCGTCGCGTGTTGCGGCGTTGTCTGGCCGGGACTGTAGTAGTCACCCTGCTTTGTTCCAGAGGTCGCTCTTTGCGGCATCGTCTGGCCGGGGGCGTAATAGTCGCCCTGTTTTGGACTTTGAGCCTGCACCGGCTCCGCGATCGATAGCGCAAGAATTGAGCCCAGGAACAATTTGGTGGTGGTGTTCATCTCAAATTCTCCGTTATTTATTTGTGGTGTCGGCGATGACCTTGCCGTGCGTATAGCGAAGGCGCATCGCATCATGAACGTCACCGCCGCCCAGCCGGTTCCCCGTATTAGGAACTTTCCTGTCCAAAAAATCGCTTAGGAATCTTCAAGCAAAATCTGTTCGAGAAATGTTGAAGCAAAATTTCTTTAATGCCCGCTTTGGGTCATGAGCTGCCATGCGACACAGTCATCACGCGACGCAGTCATAAGCGCCGTCGCTTTACCCCCGAAAGCGGCCGCGGCAATTGCTAACCGGTGTGACAGCTAAGGGCCGAAGGCGGACGTAGAGCCTCAAAGCTCTCAGAGCGAGGCCGCTGCGACTCCTTCGCGGGACGTTGATGCCTGGCCCGCGGCCGGCCATATTGCCGGCACGAATTTTCTGACCCCGGCGTCATCGAGCACGAACAGCGGAATCACGCGGTCCATTTCATTGTCATCGACAAGCGTCAGCCATCGATTGTCGAGCATAATCCAGTTGCCGTCGAGACGGACGGCGGTGACGGCGTGATCCTCGTCGGCGGCAAGGTTGCGCACGATGACCAACCGGACATCATCGTCGGCTACCCCCGCTTCCCTGAGCGCAACGTATTTCGCGATGGCGTAATCCTTGCAGTTGCCGTGGCCGGTCGTGAACGTCACGAGTGGCGCAATCCAGCGGTTGGGCACCCCCCACTGGGCGAGATCGCTCATCGGTTGGATCGCCAAATTGATTGCGCGGTTGATCACTCCGATGCGGGCGCGCCCCGTATGGGCACGGCCCTCTGCGATAATGGCAAGGAAGTCTTTCGCCGACGGCGGACAAGATTCCGCGTTCTCGTGGCAGCGCGCCAGAATTTCGCTCTCGGCGCGGATATCGGCCTCGACGCCGACCCACTTCGCTAAAAGCTCGCCGCCCTCCACCGACACGGTTTTGAGACCAAACGGCTCCGCCAAAGCCGATGATTGAATGCCAGGCGCCGTCGCGGCCGGCGATTTAAAGGACGGATCCGCTGGATCGAGCGTCGCCGCCTTCGCATGCGTTTGAGCGTCGTCGTTTACTCGATCTTGTGTCTGCTCTCGTGTCTGATTGTGCGTCATTGCGAATACGACAGAGGCAGCTGGCGCATCCACATGGACGAATGCCTTGGTTTCGCCGCTGGAACGTGCCGGCGAGACAAGAAAAAATGCAGCAATGCTGCATGCCGCAACGCGACCGAACATTTTGACGTCCCTGAACGCCCGGATACGGCGCTTAAGCGCGCACTCCCGGCCTTTTGTTCAGGGATGGAATAACTTGTTAGTCGCTGTGGCTCGGTTAAAGCGACCGCACTTTGCGGCGATCAGTTAAAAACAGCGTGTACTAACCACCGCGGTATTGTGCACAATTTTATCAATTATTATTTGGATGGAATTTCCAGCGATCTTTATGCGATTTCGTCTTAAAAACGCTGGGCTGATTTAGCAGCGACACAAGAGCTTTGTGGGACAAATGACCTCAAGGGCCGGGGTCAAATCCATGAAGCGATCTCTGTACAAATTATTGACGGCGCGCACGCTGGTGTTGGTTTCGACAGCAGCGCTTTTCTCGTGCCTCTGCATTGCGCGCGGACAAGCGATGGAATTCCAAAGTTTCATCAATGTCGGCGGCAAAACAAATGTGCCCAGCGGCTGGGTTCAGTTCTGCACAACCTATATTTCCGAATGCGCTACAAAGGCTACTGAACCGCGTGACATAGTGCTGGACGATAAAGCTTGGGAAACGCTGGTTAGCGTCAACAAATGGGTCAATGACAACATTCGGCCGGAAACCGATATGGATCACTATGGCATGATCCAGTGGTGGCGTTATCCCGACGACGGCGCCGGAGCCTGTCACAGTTATGCTCTTCTGAAGAGGCGCATGTTGATGCAAGCCGGGTGGCCGCGCAGCGCGCTCTTGATGACCATCGTCCACGAAGCAAACGGCGATGGTCATGCAGTGCTCACCGTCAAAACTGACAAGGGTGAGTACATTCTCGACAATCTAAACGAAAAAATAGTGCTCTGGTCCGAAACGCCGTACCAATATTACAAACGACAGTCACAAGCAGACCCCAACGTTTGGGTGTCGTTGGATGACACTCATGATGATGCCGCACTACGGACATCCGCCTTGCACTAGGAGCGCCATTTCCGCTTTGGGTCATTAGCTGCCACGTCGGGTGACTGCGACCGCGTCCGCTATACCCCCCGAAAGCGGGCACCCGCGTCCGCTTTGGCCACCTTTATGCGACCAGCACCGACAAGTAATTATCGTCTCTTATCATGCGATGTTTGGTTGACTGGGTGCCAGCGGGAAATAGGCCGAGCGTCTCAAAACAGCAGTTGCATTTCTGACAGTGCCAAATATGGCGAGCGCGGCTATTCCTCCGAAACTCGGACCTTTCGGGGGCGATCAGCTCATCGGCGCATTGGATGCATTTCATCCCAAAGCTTGAACGACGTGAAAATGCAATTCTCATCGGTAAGATCCGTGTTGTCGCTGCGGGGTAGCGCCAGCACGCAAAGGATTTATGGCAATCGATTTCGATCAACGTTTATCGGCAAATTCCCAATGAATGGCTGCTGGATAAGCCAGCGACTCAGAGAAAATGTGCGACGCTCCAGTTGGCCGACTCGCTGAGCACGGGCGGGTGTGCTGATTCGTATTTCGTCGGCGACGCTCGCGGTGACAGTCGCACAAATTCCGCAGCTGCGTTCGGACGGCACCTGTCCGCTATGATCCCAAACGCCGACTCTTGCTAGACGTCAATTATTCAGGAGTGCTTGCCGTCGTCTTGCCATCTACTGTTGATGATGCCCTTAAGCGCTTTGCGACCAGATAAAGAAGCAACGCCTCCGCGCCTAAGAGAACGCAAGCAACGACAACGGGTGGAACGGCGAGAGCGGGCCATCGGTAGGACACCCACGCCGTCGCGAACACCAGCAATAAAGTCCCGTAGAGCAACGCATCCCGGAGTTGGTGGCTTTTAAATATGGCTCCGACCACCTTTTCCAGGACGTCCATGGTCGCTGCCTTTCTTTGGGGTAGCTGATGTGGCCGGGTAAACTTGTCCAAGCCAACAACTACTTTAGCAAACGCCTGAAATGTCCACTATTGGGTCATGAACTGCCGCGACGGCTGAGGGCGAGCGTTCCGCTTTACTCCCGAAAGCTGCCGCGGCGTCACATTGACGTTGACAATAGTCACCATTTCGGTTACTCTTTAAAGAATCAAAGCTTGCCCTTAAAGGACGCCGGCCGGGTGATGCCGGGCGGAGAGGGGCGAGTGCGGTGCCCGCGGGCGTGGCCTCATCAGCTGCGCTCCCGGGCGGTCCGGGCATCATGCCTGCCGGCACTACGACCGGTGCGCGGGGTGCATCGCTGCAA